>Ga0189289_10087_pt1 | contig 112769 bp, 99 predicted proteins | sample UW106minimetaG_FD_130313 | JGI IMG/M metagenome (GOLD analysis project Ga0189289, IMG submission 130313) | Marine microbial communities from the Costa Rica Dome - UW106 mini metaG | ecosystem: Environmental > Aquatic > Marine > Oceanic > Photic zone | place: Costa Rica: the Eastern Pacific... | reverse complement strand
GGCGATCATTTCGGTCGCGACGCTGTTGTGTATTCTGATCGGCATTCCCATCGGCATTCTGATGGCGCGTTCGGATCGGACGCAGGCGGCCATCACCCCTGTCTTGGATGTGATGCAGACCATCCCGCCGATTGTGCGCCTGACCAACCTTGGGATCCGTTTGGTCGACAAGGATGTTCTGGAGGCGGCTGATGCCTTTGGCGCCTCGCCACGGCAGAAACTCTTTGGTGTGCAGGTGCCACTGGCGCTGCCCAACATTTTTGCCGGTGTGAACCAGACCATCATGATGGCGCTGTCCATGGTTGTGATCGCGTCGATGATCGGGGTCAAAGGGCTGGGCGTGCCGGTGCTGCGCGCCATCTCCAACCAATATTTGGCGCTGGGCCTGATGAACGGTCTGGCCATTGTGGCGTTGGCCATCATTTTCGACCGTATTTCGCAAAGCTATGGTAAACGCCTGCAGGCACACCGGGGGCAGGGACATGGCTGATCCGAAAATCAAGATTGAAAACCTCTACAAGATCTTTGGCTCCAACCCGAAGAAGCATCTGCTAAAGGTGCAGCAGGGCATGACCAAGGATGAGCTGCTGGAGAAGCACAACCACGTGCTGGGGGTCGATGATGTCTCGCTTGATATCATGCCGCGGCAAATTCAGGTGGTGATGGGCCTGTCGGGGTCCGGCAAGTCGACGCTGATCCGTCACATCAACCGGTTGATCGAACCTACCGGTGGATCGCTGTCGATCGATGGCGAAGATGTGCTGGCGATGAATGAGGACCAGCTGCGGGACCTACGCCGGCATAAGATGTCGATGGTGTTTCAGAAGTTTGCGCTTCTGCCGCATCGCACGGTGCGCGAAAACGTCGGCTATGGTCTGGAGGTGCAGGGCGTTGAGGAAGGCGAGCGTGACCGCCGCAGTGCTCATTGGATCGACCGGGTGGGCCTGTCGGGCTATGAGGATAAGTTCCCCGGCCAGCTGTCCGGCGGTATGCAGCAGCGTGTGGGGCTGGCCCGTGGTCTGGCAACGGATGCGGATATCCTGCTGATGGATGAGGCGTTCTCGGCGCTTGATCCGCTGATCCGGTTCGACATGCAGTCGATCCTGCTGGAACTGCAGGAAGAGCTGCACAAAACCATCGTTTTCATCACCCATGATCTGGATGAAGCGCTGCGCCTTGGCGACAATATCGCCATCCTGCGCGATGGGGCCATGGTGCAGAAAGGCGACGCGCAGGAGATTGTGCTGAACCCGGCGGATGACTACATCCGCGACTTCATCAAAGACATCAACCGCGGCCGGGTGATCCAGCTGCGCGCCATTACCGATCCCTTGCCTGAGGGCATGATCGCCAACGGGGCGCCGCAACTGGCGGGCAACACGGTGCTGGAGGATGCGCTTGCACCGCTGTCAGAGGCGCCGGATCAGACCATCATGGTGACCAACAGCGCAGGGCAGGTGGCTGGTTCCGTGTCGCTGACCCGGGCCATTCAGGCGCTGCACACCTGAGGACTGTTAAGTTGAAGTTAAGGGGGCCGTCCTGCGGGGGCGGCCCTTTTATTTGGCCAGCTGCCGGGCCTGCCGCGGGGTGATCCCATATTCGGCGCTAAAGGCGCGGGCCATCGCCGTGGGGTCACGGTAGCCGCAGCGCAGGGCGATCTCGGCCACGCTTTCGCGGGTCTGCTCCAACCGGCGGCGTGCCTCCGCCAGGCGGATCCTGCGGTAGATCTTGCCGGGGCTGTCACCAGTTTCGGCGCGGGCGATTTGTTCCAGCCGACGTTGGCTGATCTGCAGGTGATCGGCCACAGCAGCAATGCTCAGCGGTTCTTCGACATGGCGGCGCATCAGCGCGGCGGCGGCGTGCAGCAGCTGATCGTCGGGCCAGCGGCGCAGCGGGTTCATCTGCGGATCCCGTTCGCCAAACATGAACAGCGCCGCGACCTCCAGCGCCAGCGTTGCGCCATGGTGGCGCTCAATAAGCTCCAGCATCATTTCCAGCGTGGTGGTGGCGCCGCCGCAGCTGGCGCGGGCGCCGTCAATCACCCAGCGGGCATCGACCACATCCACCTCGGGGAAGGCCTCGGCCAGTTCGCCCAGCGTGTCCCAATGGGCGGTGGCGCGATAGCCGTTCAGCAACCCTGCCGCTGCCAGCAGCCAGGATCCGGTGTCCAGCCCCGCCAGCATCTGAAACCGCCCCGCCGCCGCGCGCAGGCTGCGGCGCAGGTCCGGCGTGTCCAGTTGGTGGTAGCCATAGCTGGGCATGATCAGCAGCGCCGCTCCTGCGGCCTCCCCCGTCAAGGGTTTGGGTTGCACGGGTAGGGCGGAAGAAGACTTCACCGTCTGGCTGCTGCGGCTGTAATAGGTCCAGTCATAAAGCGGGCGACGGGCCAGCGTATTGGCGGCGCGCAAAGGCTCCACCGCATTGGCCAGGCAGAGGTTTGAAAACCCCTCAAACAGCAGGAGGCCGATGTGTTTTGTGGTGATCTCTTTCGATTTGGGCACGGTATTTGGTCAATACTGCAAGGTCGCTGCGAAAACCCTGCGCTAGCGTGCGCGAAAAGACAACGTAAATCGCCGCGCAGCTCGCCTGCCAGCGCGCCGTGACCAAAGGGGAAATCAATGCCGCAAGATCAGGCTATGGGGCTGAATTTTGGCCTCAGCGATGAGCAAGAGATGATCGTCTCAACCGTGCGCAGCTTTGTGGAAAATGAGATTTATCCGCATGAGGCGGAGGTTGAGCGGACCGGGCAGGTGCCCTTGGAACTGGGCAATGCGATCAAGCAGAAATGCATCGATCTGGGGTTTTACGCCTGCAACTTCCCCGAAGAGGTTGGCGGCGCGGGCCTGAGCCATATGGATTTCACCCTGGTGGAACGAGAACTGGGCCGCGGATCGATGGCACTGACCCATTTCTTTGGCCGCCCGCAGAACATCCTGATGGCCTGCGAAGGCGAACAGCGTGAAAAGTACCTGCTGCCTGCGGTGCGCGGCGAACGGATGGATGCGCTGGCGATGACGGAGCCGGATGCTGGATCTGACGTGCGCGGCATGAAATGTCAGGCGGTGCGCGACGGCGGCGATTGGGTGATCAATGGTTCCAAACACTTCATTTCCGGGGCGGAACACGCGGACTTCTTCATCGTTTTTGTCGCCACCGGCGTGGATGACACCCCGCGCGGTCCGAAAAAACGGATCACCTGTTTTCTGGTCGATCGTGGTCATCCCGGCTTTGAGGTGCGCGATGGCTATAACTCGGTCAGCCATAAGGGATACAAAAACTATATCCTGACCTTTGATGACTGCCGGCTGCCCGATGCGCAGGTTTTGGGCGAAGTTGACGGCGGTTTTGATGTGATGAACGAATGGCTTTACGCCACACGTCTGACCGTTGCGGCCTTCTGTGTTGGGCGGGCGCGGCGCTGTTTTGATCACGCGCTGCAATACGCCACTGAGCGCAAACAGTTCGGCCAGCAGATCGCCAAGTTTCAGGGCGTCAGCTTCCAGGTGGCCGATATGATCACCGAAATTGACGCAGCCGATTGGATGACCCTTTCAGGCGCATGGCGTCTGGACCAGGGGCTGCCGGCCAACCGCGAAATCGCCAGCGCCAAGCTTTACGCCAGTGAAATGCTGGCGCGGGTCACCGATACCACCTTGCAGATCTTTGGCGGTATGGGGCTGATGGATGACTTCCCGATTGAGAGGTTCTGGCGCGATGCGCGGGTGGAACGGATCTGGGATGGCACCAGTGAGATTCAGCGTCACATCATCAGCCGGGATCTGTTCCGGCCTTTGGGGGCCTGAGCCATGTTGCGGCGGGTCAGACCGTTGCAGCGCCTGCTGGCGCCAGAGGTCATTGCGGTGATCGGCGGCGGCACTTGGGCGGGCAATGTGATCGCCGAGTGCCGCAAGATCGGCTTTGCCGGGCGGATTTACGCGGTGCATCCCAAACGTGCCGAGGTCGCAGGCATCGCCACTGTGCCCACGGTTGCTGAGCTGCCTGAGGTGCCGGATGCGGTGTTTGTCGGGGTCAACCGCAGCGCCACGGTAGATGTTGTGCGGTCTTTGCGTGATCTTGGCGCAGGCGGGGCGGTGTGCTTTGCCTCAGGCTTTCTGGAGGCCGCCGCCGAGAGCAGCGATGGCGCGGATCTTCAGGCGGCATTGCTGACAGCGGCGGGGGATATGCCGATCCTTGGGCCCAATTGCTATGGCATGATCAACTATCTGGACGGCGCCGCGCTGTGGCCGGATCAGCATGGCGGCGTGCGGGTAGACAGCGGTGTGGCAGTGCTGACGCAAAGCTCAAACATCGCGATCAACCTGTCGATGCAGCGCCGTGGATTGCCGCTGGCCTATCTGGTGACGCTGGGCAATCAGGCGCAGCTGGGCCTGTCAGAGGTGGCGCAGGCGTTGTTGGAGGATCCCCGGGTCACCGCACTGGGTCTGCATATCGAAGGCATCGATGACCTGCGCGGGTTTGAAGCGCTGGCACAGGCGGCTCATGCGGTTGGCAAACCCATCGTGGCGCTGAAGGTCGGCAGTTCCGAACAGGCGCAGGCCGCAACGATTTCGCATACCGCGTCCTTGGCGGGATCCGCCGCCGGCGCAGCGGCGCTGCTGAAACGGTTGGGGATTGCGCAGGTCGCCTCGCTTGAGGTGATGCTGGAAGCGTTGAAACTGCTGCATGTGGCGGGGCCCTTGCCCCATGCCGGGATCGTTTCAGCCTCCTGTTCCGGGGGCGAGGCCAGCCTGATGGCCGACATCGGCGCCGCCGCCGGGGTGCAATATCCGCCCTTGAATGAGGGGCAACACAGCGCGTTGCGGGCTGCATTGGGGGCGCAGGTGGCACTGGCCAACCCGTTGGATTACCACACTTATATCTGGGGCGATGGCGCAGCGATGCAGGCCTGTTTCGCCGCGATGATGGATCCCGCGCTGGCGCTTGGTATCCTTGTGCTGGACCTGCCACGTGACGATCGTTGTTCGGCAGATGACTGGCAGCCAACGCTCGATGCGCTGGCCGCTGCGCGTGCGGGTCAGGACCGGCCGATGGCGGTGCTGTCGTCCCTGCCAGAGGGTCTGCCTGAGGCAGTGGCGGCAGATCTGATTGCGCAAAACATCGTGCCGCTCAACGGGATGGACCCTGCGCTGCAGGCCATTGCGGCAGTGGCTGGGATGGCACCACCCAGTGCGGATCCGTTGTTGCTGCCCAAGGGCAGTGGCGAAGCGGGGCAAGTGCTGCATGAGGCGGAGGCAAAAGCCGCCCTGGCTCAGTTTGGCCTGAAGGTGCCGGGCAGCTTGCAGGCGATCAACGTGGCGGAGGCCGTGGCGCAGGCCAATTCCCTTGGCTACCCCGTGGTTCTGAAAGCCGCCGGACTGGCACATAAGTCTGAGGCGGGAGGAGTTGCGCTGAATCTCAAAACCCCCGAAGAGGTCAGGCGCGCGGCTGAGGCGATGCCGGCCACCTCCTATCTGGTCGAACATATGTTGGGGGACGCGGTGGCCGAATTGCTGATCGGTGTCACCTGCGATCCGGCCCATGGTTATGTGCTGACCCTAGCGGCAGGTGGCGTGATGACTGAGGTGTTGCAAGACAGCGCCCATCTGCTGATCCCCGCCAGCAGGGATGAGGTTGCAGAGGCAGTGCAAAGCCTGAAAATGGCGCCGGTTCTGGCCGGGTTCCGCGGTAAACCCGCCGCCGATCACGAGGCCATATTCGACGCGGTGGCGGCAGTTCAGGCCTATGTCATCGCCACACAACCCGCCGAATTAGATATCAACCCGTTGATCTGCACACCGCATGGGGCGGTGGCGGCAGATGCTTTGATCAAGACAGGAGGTCACGATGACCCAAGCCATGGCTGAGGCCCCAAACCCGATTGAAACCCAGCGTGACGGCCATGTGCTGGAGGTGACGCTGAACCGGCCCAAGGCCAACGCCATTGATCTGGCGACCAGCCGGATCATGGGGCAGGTGTTTCAGGACTTCCGCGATGACCCGGAGTTGCGGGTGGCGATCATCACCGGCACAGGGGCCAAGTTTTTCTGCCCCGGATGGGATCTGAAGGCGGCGGCTGATGGCGATGCGGTTGATGGCGATTATGGCGTCGGCGGTTTTGGCGGCCTGCAAGAACTGCGTGGCCTCAACAAACCGGTGATCGCCGCCATCAACGGCATTTGTTGCGGCGGTGGGCTGGAACTGGCGCTGTCAGCCGACATCATCCTGGCGGCGGAGCACGCGACATTTGCCCTGCCCGAAATCCGGTCGGGCACCGTGGCCGATGCGGCCTCGATAAAACTGCCGAAACGTATCCCTTATCACATCGCGATGGAGATGCTGTTCACCGGGCGCTGGCTGGATGCTGAAGAAGCGGCGCGCTGGGGCATGATCAATCAGGTGCATCCGGCGGACCAGCTGATAGCCAAAGCGCGGGAAATGGCGCAGCTGATCGCCTCGGGCCCACCGCTGGTCAACGCCGCGATCAAAGAGATCGTGCGCGAGGCCGAGGATATGAAGTTTCAAGACGCCATGAACCGCATCACCAAGAGCCAGTTCGCCACCGTCGAAACGCTCTACACCTCAGAGGATCAGCTGGAAGGTGCGCGTGCCTTCGCTGAGAAACGTGACCCCGTTTGGAAAGGGAAATAACATGCCATTGTCGATGAACCGCGATGTTTTCATCACCGCAGCCGTCACCGGATCGGGTGGGACGCAGGATCGCAGCCCGCATGTGCCGCGCAGCCCGGAACAGATTGCCAATTCTGCCATTGATGCGGCCAAGGCCGGGGCGGCAGTGGTGCATTGCCATGTGCGCGATCCCGAAACCGGGGCGCCCAGCCGGGATCTGGGGCTCTACCGGGAAGTGACCGATCGGATCCGCGATGCGGAGGTAGATGTGGTTTTGAACCTCACCGCGGGCATGGGCGGCGATATGGTCTTTGGCCCGACCGAGGCGCCACTGCCGGTGAACCCCGCCGGCACCGACATGGTTGGCGCAACCGAACGTATGGCGCATGTCGCTGAATGTCTGCCTGAGATCTGCACCCTGGACTGCGGCACAATGAACTTTGCCGAGGCTGATTACGTCATGACCAACACGCCGGGCATGCTGCGGGCGATGGGCCAGATGATGACCGATCTGGGCGTGAAGCCCGAGATTGAGGCCTTTGACACCGGTCATCTGTGGTTTGCCAAGGAACTGGTGAAGGAGGGCGTGCTGGCGCCTGACGCCTTGGTGCAGCTGTGCATGGGGGTGCCGTGGGGTGCGCCGAATGACCTCAATACCTTCATGGCGATGGTCAACAACGTGCCCTCCGACTGGAACTGGTCGGCCTTCTCACTGGGGCGGGACCAGATGGCCTATGTGGCCGCTTCGGTGCTGGCGGGCGGTAATGTGCGCGTCGGGCTGGAGGATAACCTGTGGCTCGACAAAGGGGTGCTGGCGACCAATGCGCAGTTGGTTGAACGGGCTGTGACCATCATTGAAAACATGGGCGCCAAGGTGATCGGTCCCGCCGCCGTGCGCGAACGTTTGGGGCTGGTCAAACGCGCGCCTGTGGCCAAAGGCGCCGGCTGATGGCGCAGCGCGTTGTGGTGACGGCTGGGGCGTCAGGCATTGGCCTGGCGCTGGCCGAACGGTTTCTGGCAGAGGGGGCTGAGGTTGCGGTCTGTGACGTCGACCCGCAGGCCGTCGCCCGCTTTGCGGAGGCCTACCCGGACTGTCTGGCGATGGTGGCCGATGTGACCTCATCAGCGCAGATGGCGGCGTTTCTGGATGCGGTGGAGGTGCGCTGGCGCGGGGTGGATGTGGTCTGTGCCAATGCTGGCACGGGGGGGCCCGTCGGTCCAATTGAGACCCTGCATTATGCCGAATGGCAGCGCTGCCTGTCGGTCAATCTGGATGGCGCCTTTCTGATCTGTCGCTGGGCCGCACGGCTGATGCGGGCGCAGGGCAGTGGCGTGATCCTCATCACTTCATCTACCGCCGGATTGTTCGGCTACCCGATGCGCAGCCCCTATGCGGTGGCGAAATGGGGGCTGATCGGATTGACCAAAACCCTGGCGATGGAACTGGGGCCGGTGGGTGTGCGGGTGAACGCGATTTGCCCCGGCTCGGTCGAGGGGCCGCGGATGGACTGGGTGGTTGCCAATGAGGCCTCCCAGCGTGGCCTCAGCGCCGAGGAGGTCCGCGCCACCCATGTGGCCAACACATCAATGAAAACCTGGGTGGAGCCCAGTGAAATTGCGGACACCGCTGTGTTTTTGGCCTCGCCTGCGGCGGCCAAGATCTCGGGCCAGGTGCTGTCCGTGGATGGACATACAGAAGGATTGTTTCAATGAGTGTAAAGTCTGCGCGTGAAAAGGCAGCGATCATTGGCGGTGGTGTTATCGGCGGCGGCTGGGCGGCGCGCTTCCTGCTCAACGGCTGGGACGTTGCGGTCTATGACCCGGATCCCGAAGCGGAGCGTAAAATTGGCGAAGTGCTGGACAACGCCCGCCGTGCGCTGCCCGCGCTTTATGACAAACCCCTGCCGCCTGAGGGCGCTCTGACGTTTCACGATGATCTGGCCACTGCGCTGGACGGCGCCGCTTGGGTACAGGAAAGCGTACCGGAACGGTTGGATCTGAAACATCGCATCCATGCGGATCTGACGGCGCTGGCCCCGGCAGAGGCGGTGATCGGCTCCTCCACCTCGGGCTTCAAACCGTCGGAACTGAACGCAAAGGGTGCGCGTGCGATTGTCGCCCATCCGTTCAACCCGGTCTACCTGCTGCCGTTGATCGAACTGGTGGGCGATGCTGAAGACTGTGACCGCGCGGCCGAGATCCTGCGTTCGGTTGGGCTCTACCCGCTGAAGGTCCGCAAGGAGATTGATGCCCATATCGCCGACCGCTTCCTTGAAGCTGTCTGGCGCGAGGCGCTGTGGCTGGTGAAAGACGGCATCGCCACCACCGAGGAAATCGATGAAGCGATCCGCATGGGTTTTGGCCTGCGCTGGGCGCAGATGGGGCTGTTTGAAACCTACCGGATTGCCGGGGGTGAGGCGGGCATGAAACATTTCATGGCGCAGTTTGGCCCGGCGCTGGAATGGCCCTGGACCAAACTGATGGATGTGCCTGAGTTCACCGACGAACTGGTGGATCTGATTGCCGGACAGTCCGATGCGCAATCCGGTCACCTGTCGATCCGTCAGCTGGAACGCCTGCGCGATGACAACCTGGTCGGCATGATGCGCAGCCTGAAACAATCCGGCAGCGGGGCGGGCGGGGTGATCTGCGCCCATGAGGCCCAGCTGGAGGTGCCGCAGACCGGGGATCTACCGGTGACGCTGGACATTCAGGTGCCGCAAACCTGGACGGATTACAACGGCCATATGAACGAAACCCATTATCTGGAGGCCGGCGCCAAAGCCAGCGACCGCTTTATGGAGATGATCGGCGCAGATGCTGATTACATCGCCGGTGGCCTCAGCTACTTCACCGCTGAAAGCCATGTGCGCTATCTGGATGAAACCCATCAGGGCGCGCGTCTGCAGGTGCAGACACAGGTTCTGGCGGGGCAGGGTAAGAAGCTGCATCTGTTCCATATGCTCAGGTCCGGCGATCAGCTGGTGGCAACGGTGGAAACCCTGCTGCTGCATGTGGACCTGAAAACCCGCCGCTCCTGCCCCCCGGCGGAGGCCGTGGAGGCGCAGCTGCTGGCCTTTGCCAGCGCCCATGCAAAACTGCCCACACCAGAGGGTGTTGGCCGCGCGGTCGGGCAGCGGCCCTGACGCCCTGAGGTTGGGGGCGGCTGGCGGGTGGCTTGACATTGCCCGCGCCAGCCGCCCTTTTTGCACCCAAACCGCAGGAGGGTGTGATGACCGATAGATTTACCGATGAACTTGAGGACCGTCTGGTCCGCTACGCCGCGATTGACAGCCAAAGCGATGCCGACAGCCCCAGCGCCCCCAGCACTGCGATCCAATATGACGTGCTGCGCCTGCTGGAACAGGAGCTAAACATGATCGGCGCGGCGGATGTGGAACTGACCGAATACGGCGTGGTTCTGGCCACCGTGCCGGGCAACGTTGAGGGGCCGACCGTTGGCTTTCTGGCCCATGTCGACACCGCGCCGCAGTTCAATGCCACGGATGTGAAACCCCGTGTGATCAAGGGCTACAACGGTGGCGATATCACCTTTCCCGATGATCCCACGCTGGTCCTGTCGCCTGCGGAATATCCCTATCTGGCGACCAAACAGGGTGATGATATCATCACCGCCTCGGGTCTGACGTTGCTGGGTGCGGATGACAAGGCCGGTGTGGCCATCATCATGACCATGGCGCGCCACCTGCTGGAAAACCCGGACATCAAGCGACCCACATTGCGCATCGCCTTCACCCCGGACGAAGAGATTGGCCGCGGCGTCGGGCAGGAGTTGCCCAAGGACCTGAAAGCCGATTTTGCCTATACGCTGGATGGCGGTCAGGTGGGGGAGATCGAATATGAAAGCTTCTCGGCCGATGGGGCGGTTGTGACCGTCAAAGGCGTGTCGATCCACCCCGGTCTGGCGAAGGAGAAAATGGTCAATGCGATCCATCTTGCCTCCAAGATCGTGCAGACCTTGCCGCAGGCAACAATGACGCCGGAAACCACCGATGAACGCGAAGGTTTCATCCATGCCACGGATATGGTGGGCGGATCGTCAGAGATGGTGATCAACTTCATCCTGCGCGATTTTGAGTTGGATGGGCTGGAAGCCAAAGGTGAATTGCTGCGCAAAACCTGTGAGGCGGTGCAGCTGTCTGAACCGCGCGCCGAGATCACGGTGGAGATCCAGCCGCAGTATCGCAACATGCGCTATTGGCTGGAAAACGATATGACCCCAGTCGAACTGGCCCGCGATGCCAGCCGCGCCCATGGGATCGAACCGGTTTCTGTGCCGATCCGTGGTGGCACCGATGGCTCCCGCCTGACGGAATTTGGTGTGCCGACGCCCAACATCTTCACCGGGATGCAGAACATCCACGGCCCGTTGGAATGGGTGTCGGTTCAGGACATGGCCAAAGCGACCGAGGTCTGCCTGACACTGGCGCAAAAGGCGGCGAAGTAACGCGCAAGCCCAAGGGCGCGGCAGCTTCGGCTGCCGCCCAGCACCTAACGCGGCACGCGCTGGATCAGCTTTGGCGAAACCCCGTAGGCGCGCCGGAAGGCCGTGGCGAAATTGGCGGGGGAGGTATAGCCCGCCATAAAGGCCGCCATGGCGATGCTGACACCATCTTCACTCAGCGCTTTATGGGCGCGTTGCAGTCGGGCTTCGCGCAGGAAATCGGCGATGGTGACGCCAAAACGGCGTTTGAAATGGCGCTGCAGCGAACGGCGGTTGAGGTTCATGTGAGCCTCCAGCGCCTCCAGCGGGTTTTGGTTTTCCAGCTGTGACAGCAGGAACAGCCGGATTTGTTCGGCGATTGCGTCACCGGGGCGGCTGTTGTCCTGTCCCACCTCCTCCAGCACGCGGCGCAGGATCTCCAGCCCGGCAGACATCCGATACAGGCTGGTCTGCCAGGGATCACCATTTGGCGGCGGCAGGATGATCTGGGTCGACAGGCGGATCAGGTCCTTGCTGGGCTGCCACTGCTGTAGGCTAAGATCACCGTCATCATGGCTGAAGGGCAGGGGGCTGTCCTGCGGCAGGGTGCTTTCGGAGAAACTGTTGAACCAGTCCAGATCGGTGGTCAGCGCCAGTTTGCGGTAGGGATGGCCGGAACTGGCCAGATGGCGCAACGTGCCCCGGGCCCGCAGGTGAAAGAACATCGCCGCCGGATGGTCGGTTGCATCCAGCTCCACCTCACGCTCATTGACGGCAAACTTGTGATACCCGTTCAGCAGAACCAGCACTTTGAACTTGGGGTTTAACGGCTGGGGCGCGCGGTCCACGACGGTGGATTTATTGGCATCCAGCACGCCAATGCGCAGGTTTCCGGGGTATGTATGTATCGTCATCGCGCTGCCCGGGCGCGGCAAACGGCGCCCGTCCTATTCTTGTGTCGGTTTCCCAAAGACATGAGTCGCGCTGGCAAAGAGGCGGGCTATGGACCCCATGTGTGCCCTCTTCATAAGTTCCCCGACAGAAAGACTCAACTAAAGACACCGGGCGGGTCCCGGTCTGGGGAACAGGACATCATGAAAACATCCGAGACATTCTTGGCGGCCCGCCGGGCCTCGCTCCTTCTGGCTGGGCTTTTGGGAACCACGGCGCTGTTCAGCCCGGCCCAGGCCCAGGAGGCGCTGGAACTTGACGAAGTGGTGCTGGAAAGCGCTGAGGCGCAAGAGGCCAGCGGCGACGGCGCGGTGAGAGGCTATGTCCCCAGCCAGTCCCGCGCCGCAACCCGCAGCGCAACACCGCTGGCGAAAACGCCGGTGACCGTCAATGTGGTTGGCAGCGAACAGATGGCGCAGCAGGGCGCCAACTCGGTGGCCGAGGCGCTGCGCTATGTGCCAAACGTTCAGGCGGAGTACCGGGGCACGTCGAACTTCCACGATGAGGTCATGATCCGTGGCTTCACCGCCTATTCCGGCAAATCGCTGGACGGCATGATTTTTGGCGGTTCTTCTAACGGTCAGATCGATCCGCTGCTGCTGGACCGTGTCGAAGTGGTGAAAGGCCCGGCCTCTGTCACCTATGGTCAGGTGGCCCCCGGTGGTCAGATCAACCAGTCGCTGAAGACCCCGACCGGTCAGGACCGCAAATACATGGAACTGGGCTTTGGCACGCAGGATTACCTGAGTGTGAACGGTGATTTCGAGGGCAGCCTGTCCGCCGACGGTTCGCTGCGCTACCGCGTGGCCGGTGCAGCCTGGCAGAAAACCTTCGAAGGTGGGCTGGACCAGAACCGGTTTGCCCTGGCCCCGACGCTGGAGTGGTCGCTGGGCGAAGACACCAAAGTGACTGTTTCGGCGATCTACCAGCGTGATCCGGAGGCGGGCTACCGTAACCACCAGTCGCTGGAAGGTATCCTGGAGCCGACCAGCTCGGGCCTTTATTACCCGGACAACTTCACCTCCTACGCGCCAGCCTTTGATGAGGCGGATCGCACCACCAAATCGCTGGGCTATGAGATCGAGCACCGCTTTGAAAACGGCATCCAGCTGGTTCACAAGGCCCGCGTCAACGCAATTGACCTCTACCACAAAGGCGTTTCGGCCGATCGCGTCACCGCGGATGGCAACGGTGTGGATCTGTTTGCCTTTGAGGCGACGGATTCGACCAAACAGTTCACCGCTGACACCTATCTGACTGGCGAAGCGCAGACCGGTTCTGTGTCGCACAACTGGGTTGCTGGTTTTGATCTGCAGAAAACCGAAGTGCAGGACACCTATGGCCGCCTCTTCGGAGTTGGGACCTATGATCTGGTCAACGGCACCTCGCCCGATCTCAGCAGCGTTGTGATCCCGCAGATGTGGGATGACACCACCACGCTGGAACAGGCCGGCGTCTATGTGCAGAACCAGATGGAAATGGGCCGCTGGTCGGCGCTGCTTGGTCTGCGTCACGACTGGACGGAAACCCGCAACGGCCCGACCGATGGCTCTGCGGCTGATACGGTCTACACCGATCAAGCCACCACGGGCCGCGCTGCGCTGTCTTATGAGATTGCCGAAGGCACCATGGCCTACGCCAGCTTCTCAACCTCCTTCACCCCGGTTATCCGCACCGACAGCGGTGGCAACCCGGTGTTTGAACCGGAAACCGCAGAACAGTGGGAAGTGGGGGCCAAATGGACCTCGGCCGATGGTCGTCTGCAGGCCACCGCAGCGGCGTTCCAGATCGAACAGGACGGCGTGATGGAGTTTGTATCCGGTGTGGGCTGGGCCCAGGTCGGCAAGCTGAAGTCCGAAGGCTATGAGCTGGAACTGCGCGGGGATCTGAACGACCAGCTGTCGCTGATGGCCAGCTACGCCAAGGTCGATCCGCGCTATCAGGAAGGCCCCAATGCCGGCAATCAGCAGCAGCGTGTGCCGTTTGAAACCGCCGCCCTGTGGATGAACTATGCGCCGATGGACGGTCTGACCCTGTCGCTGGGGGCCCGTCATCAGGGCAAATCCTGGGCTGGTGCCTCAAACAGCCTGTCCGTGCCCTCTGTCACGCTGGTTGATTTCGGTCTGAGCGCAGACATCGGCGCGCTGACAGGCAGCTATGACGGTCTGACCGCACGTCTGTCGGTGACCAACCTGGCCGACAAACAATTTGTCGCCTCCTGTGCCAATGACCGTGTGTGCTGGCGCGGCGAAGGCCGGGTGATCTCGGCGAGCCTTGGCTATGAATGGTAAGGCCCTATTGGGAGTTGCGGCGATGATCGCCTCATTGAACAGCGGTGCGGGGGCAGAGACAGCCCCCCGCCATCAAGCGCAGCATCCTGCCCCTCAGGTGCTGGCCGCAGGGGAAAGCATCCGCTTTCCCCTGTCGCTGCGTTCAGGGGATTACATTGCCGGGCAGGTCCGCGCGGTTGGGCCTGCGGGCCCGTTTCTGTTGCAACTGCAGGATGGCGATGGCCAGATGCTGCGCCAGTTTGAGGTCGGGCCCAGCGGCGCGGCGCGGGTGTTTTTTGTTGCGGGCAGCGATGATGAACATCTGGTGGCAGTCAGCCAAGGCACGGCACCGGCCACGTTGGTCTGGCAGCAGATGCATCATATTCCCGCTGCGGATCAGACAGGGCGGCCTGTGACACTGGACAGCCCCAAGTTAAGCGCCTTGCAGGCTGCGATTGCCGCAGGGCAGGGGGTGCAGCAGGCGATCGATCAGTTCTGGCAGGACCGCAGTGCCGAAGGCACCCCGATGTTGGAGCCGTCAGAGCGGCCCGGCCATCAGCTGGTCACCTTCCTGTGGCGGGGGGCAACCAAGAATGTCCGCCTCTGGGGTGGGCCATCGCATGATCACACCTGGATGCAGCAGCTCAGCGGCAGCGATATCTGGTACGCCAGCTTTGAAGTGCCGGATACGGCGCGGTTGAGCTATGGGTTTGCGCCCGATGTGCCGCAGTTTGACGGCGGGGCGCGGGACAACCGCGTGGCGCTTCTGGCGACCCTGCAGGCGGATCCGCTGAACCGTCATCCTCTCTATCCTGAGGCCACGGATCCTTTTGCGCAGCGCTCGCAGCTGGTTCTGGCGGCCGCACCGGATCAGCCGGGCATGGTGGGGCCGCTCCCCGCCGTGCGTGGCACGGTGCAGCGGCAGATGGTGACCTCAGCCCTTTTGGGCAACAGCCGCGCGGTGGATGTTTACACGCCGCCGGGGTTCGATCCGGCGGATCCAGACACCAAGCTGCTGGTGCTGTTTGATGGTCCCAGCTATCAGGACGCTCGCGCGCCGGTGCCGGATATTCTGGACCGGTTGATCACCAGCGGGCAGCTGCCGCCTGTTGTGGGCTTGCTGGTCGATCCGATTGATGGGGCGCACCGCGCACGTGAACTGCCGTGCAACGTAACCTTCAATCGCTTCATCACCGAGGAGCTGATCCCCGGTCAGGAAGCACAGCTGGGCCTCAGCCTGAGTGCGGCTGATCGGGTCGTCTCTGGCTCCTCCTTCGGCGGGTTGGCGTCGATCTGCCTGCTGCAGGAACAGGCGTCTGTGGTTGGCAACGCTGTTGCCATGTCGCCGTCGCTTTGGTGGGCGCCGCCGGGGCATGTGCCAGCGGCGGCGGGTCGTCCCTATGTGATCGAACGCTGGATGCAGGACAGCCCGGCTGGCGTGCACCTTTGGATGTCGGCCGGCACCTATGAGGTAGGTCGCCGCCCCGGTGAGGTGTCGATTCTGGAGCCCAGCCGCACGCTGCGCGATGTCATGGCGCTGCGGCCAGAGGTCCAGCTGACCTACCGCGAATATGTTGGCGGTCATGACTATCTGGTCTGGCGCGGGGCCTTGGCCGAAGGGTTGCTGGCGTTGTTTGGACGCTAAAGGCCAACAGAAATAGGGCTGGCGCGGCGAAATCCGCGCCACCCAGTGCTGCGGGCAAGAAGCTGCCTGCTGTCGTGCAGTCAAAGCCTCTCGTCGCTGGTGAAAACTTGACAAAAAGGCTCGGATTGCATAGGCAGTCGCCCAGCCGCGCATTAAAACCAAAGGTGGTTTTGTGAGTAAGCCAAAATGTCAGCCGCCGCACCGGGTGGGGGCCTGTGACAAACCGTTGTCATTCCCCGGATTTCATGGTGCTGCGTAACTTCGGACGCATTTATGTCTGCAAAGAATTTTGGCGCGACCTCTGTTGGACTGGTTGTAGGGTTTCTGGCGTTTTCCGGCGCTGCATTGGCGCAGGAGAGCGCGACCCCAACGGCCCCTGCGATGCCCGCAGCCCCCGCAATCACCCCGCCTGCTGCGGATCTGAACACCGCAGCGCCGCAGGTGCAGGCCACTGTTGAGGCGGTTGAAGCCGTTGCGACGGATGAAGCGCCCGCAAATGCCGCCGCAGCCACCGAAACAGCGGTCACCGAAACCGCAACCGACGTGACCGCCGCGGAAGGCACCGCTGAGGGCACCGTTGCTGAAGGCGCCGCATCTGAGGCGACAACCGACGGGACCGAGGGTGAGGTGGCCGCTGATGCCACCGCGACAGCCGAGGTAACAGACGCCGCAGAGGCCCCTGAGGCAGAGCCCGTCCCCCCGACACAGGTTCAGGCGGTCTTTGACGGGCTGCGCAGCACCTTGCCGGAATCGCTGCACGAAAGCAGCTATCAGGCGCAGGATGCCACTGAAGCTGCCAGCAAGTTCCTGCGCGACGGTGGCCCGTCGATCTGGGCCATTGCCGCGCTTTCTGTGGTCACCCTTGCCCTGATCCTGTGGAAAGTCTGGCGCCTGTTGCTGCTGGGCGCATGGTCGCGCGGCAGCGCCCATAAAGCGGTCGCCGCCTGGGAAGCTGGCGATGCACAGCGGGCATTGTCGATTGTGGCAAAACGTCGTGGCCTGCGTTCGCGCGTAGTGGCCGCAGCGATCCGCGCCCGCATGGACCTGCCTGAGGCAGCCGCCCGTGAAGAAACCACCCGGGTTGCAAAACTGCAGCTGGCCGGGGCTGGCACTGGTTTGCGGGCGCTGGAGCTGATTGCCTCCATCGCGCCTCTCTTGGGTCTGCTGGGCACGGTTCTGGGTATGATCGCCGCCTTCCAGGCGCTGCAGGAAAGCGGCAGCCGGGCCGATCCCTCGCTGCTGGCGGGCGGTATCTGGGAAGCGCTGCTGACCACCGCTGCAGGTATGGCTGTGGCCATCCCGGCCTCGGCTGCGCTGACATGGTTCGAAGCTGTGGTCGACGGGCTGCGCCGCGATGTGGAAGATGCGGCATCGCGGATCTTCTTGGTTCAGCCGCGCTATGAGGCGGATGAAGAAGACGTTCAACCGCTGGCGGCGGAGTGATCGATGGATCTGGGACTGACATCCCGGCCCCGTCGCAGGCCCTCGCTGACACCGATGATCGACGTGGTGTTTCTGCTGCTGGTGTTTTTCATGCTGGCCTCGCGCTTTGGCATGGATCAGGTGGTGGAAATGCCGATCGCCTCGGGCGGTGGTGAAGCCTCGGGCGCGCCCAAGCTGGTGGATATCCTGCCAGAGGAACTGCGCTTGAACGGGATCAGCTTGCCGCTGGACCGTCTGGTGGCGGAGTTGAAAACGCTGGTTGAGACGCCGCAGGACACCATTGTGCTGCGCAGTCTTGATGAGGCCAACGTGCAGCGGATCATCACGGTGTCCGAGGCATTGCAGGCGGCGGGTTTCAAAGCCCTGGTTTTGGTGGAGTGACACGATGATGGACTTCCAGCCCCCCGCACGGCCGCCAAAAGCGGAATCGATTGTGCCGATGATCAACGTGGTTTTCCTGCTGTTGATCTTCTTCCTTATGACCGCGCAGATCGCCCCGCCGGAGCCTTTCGAAGTTGCCTCGCCGCAGGCGGGCAAGGCCGGCGACCCCAAAGGCGAGGTGACGCTGTACCTCAGCGCCGAAGGTTTGGCGCAGTATAAGGATCAGAGAGGTGAGGCTGCCTTTGCCGCGCTGAAGGCTGAGCTGGGTGAGATCAAAGAGGTTGTGCTGCGCGCTGATGCCAAGGCCCAGGGCGCGCGTCTGGCTGAGGTGATGGCAGAGCTGCGGCGTGCCGGCTTCAGCGCCATTGAACTGGTGGTGGAACTGAAATGAGACGGAGTGTTGAATTTGTAGGCTTTGCCGGGGTGGCCGCGTTGGTCCACCTGGCATTTTTTGCCTATGCGCCGTCGGATGATGGTGCCGATGCGGGTGGGATCGGTGGTGAGGCCATCGTGACCCTGCAGGGCGCCCCGGACAGTATCGCTGAGGTGATCGAGGAATGGACCCGGCCGCCTGAGACCCACACGCCGGATGTGGTTGAACAGCCCGATTTGATCACCGAAACGGTTGAGATGGCGCAGCTTCACATCGATGAAGCCCCCGCCGCCAAGATCAAGATCGCCGCGCTGACAACTGAGGCGCCAGAGGTCAAACGCCCGATCATTCCGCAGGCCCTGGATCTGGTAAAGCCAGAGGTGGCCCGCCCACAGGAATTGCAGGCCCCTGAGGTGCTGCAAGAGGCGGCGTTGAAACGGCCCGAAATGCAGGACCAGCCGCTGCGCCCCAAGACGCAGCCGCAGCAGATGGTGCTGGATCAGCAGATCAAAACGCCGACGGTGGAGACAACACCACCGCCCCCGCCGCCGCCAGAACCCGAGCCGGAGCCGGAACCCGAACCTGAGCCCAAACCTGAGCCAAAGCCGGAACCTGCGCCGAAACCCAAGGTGAAGCCAGAACCGAAGCCCAAGCCCAAAGCAAAGCCTTCGGATCGCAACAAGGCCGCCAGTCAGGGCTCGGTCACGCAGAAAGCGGCCGGTACCGGCGGGACGCAGCAGGCGGGCAGCAGCGGCACCTCCAAGGTTAAGGCGCTGTCCAAAGGCAAAGAGGCCAAACTGCTGACCGTCTGGGGATCGAAAATCCGCACCCGGATTGAGCGACGCAAGAAATCGCCACGCGGCGTCAAAGGGGGCGGCACCACGCATCTGAACCTGCGTGTCTCACCCGCAGGGCAACTGCTGTCAGTTTCGGTCGCGAAATCCTCGGGCAACGCCAAACTGGATCAGGCGGCGCTGTCGGCGGTGAAACGGGCTGGCAAATTCCCGAAGGCGCCTAAACAGCTGAACAAATCAAGCTATCGCTTCTCCATCCCGATCCGGATGAAGTGAGGCAGCGATCACCAAATAGAAACGGGCCTGTGGGGAACACCACTGGCCCGTTTCATTTGTAGATATGTCAGGCGGTCCCGCGCCCTGGTGTGGCCACCGCGCGCTGCGGTGGCCGGGGCGATCAGAAGCTGCGGCTGTAGGCTACCCAGATCCGGCGGCCTTCGTCGGCGACGGGGATGTTCTGACCAGCCAGCGGGGTGCCCGCCGGGTAGGTGCGCACGGCGCTGCCGGTTGGGTTCAGCTGGTAGGTGTCAAACAGGTTGTCGACGCCCAGTCCCAGTTCCCCCGCGCCCAGCGGCATCGAGGCCCGCAGGTTCACCCGGTTGGTGTCTTCGACGGTGCTGAGGCCCGCATGTTCCCGCGCGCCGGTGTAGACAATCTCACCCGCCAGATTGATGCCATTGGCCAGCATATAGTCACCATAAAGCGTTGCGGTGAACGGGCTGGAGATCCGGTTGTTCGGCAGCCAGGCATCGATCGATCCATTGTCATCGCTGTCGAATTTACCTTCGGTATAGGCGGCGATCAGGCCGATGTTCAGGTCAGCGCTGGCAGCATATTCAACGGTGACTTCCGCGCCCCAGATCTCTTCTTTCTGTTGGGTCAGCGTGTTGGTGGCCGAGTCAAAGATCGTGCCGTCATCCGAGGTCGACAGGAAGGCCGAGGCCGACAGATCCACCGCGGCACCGCTGTAGCGGGTGCCCAGTTCCAGCGTGTTCACGATCTGCGCTTTCGGCGCGATCGATGCGAAGGAAACCGTGCCACCCGGGGCAAAGGGATTTGCGCCCATGGCGCGGCGGGTGAAACTGCCGACGTCCGGCAGTGAGAAGCCCTGCGAATAGCCCGCAAAGATCTGCAGATCCTCGGTGGCGTTCCACACGCCGCCCAGATTGAACACGGTGGCATCATAAGTGAAATCACCGCCGGTCACAGCCACCGCCGGCAGCGGTACCGCCGCAACGGGTGAGATTGAGATCAGCTGCGCCGCATCGGGGCGGGTGAAATCCTCAACCGTCAGATCAAACCGCTCATAGCGCACACCTGCGGACAGCTCAAACCGGTCGCCAACAGGCAGATCCAACTGGGCGTAAGCGGCATAACTGTTCTGGGTCATCGGCGCGATCAGGTCACGGCCGTCCAGCATGGTCTGTTCCACATCATCGTGGCCCAGATCAAAGCCCCAGGTCAGCTGCGCGCCGTCGGCCCAGGCTGACAGGTCACTGCGAACGGTCGAGTTGAGGCCAAAGGTTTTGGTCTTCAGCACCGACTGGCTGTCGAGGTCCTGCACGGTCGGCGTGGCAACAGAGGTTGGATAATAGAGGGAGTTGGCAACACCCGCCTCAACCAGAGCCGCGCGGCGCAGGTTGTTGGTGGCATAGGCCTGCACCTCAACATCCCCGATCGACAGGCCGTCATTGGTCCAGGTCAGGGTCAGCGCCTGGGTCTCATCCAGCACCGGCTGCCCGGTGTAGGGGGCGGCGGTGTTCACGCTGACCGGATCGGTCAGGTAGTTGGTGTAGAAATCGATATTCTGCTGAAACTTGCTGGCATCCAGACGCAGATCCAGGGTGTTGTTGTCCCAGGCATAATCGGCGCCAAAACCCAGACGGTAGCTTTCGTTGTTATCGCCGCCGCCCTGACCAACCAGCGGGTCGCTGGACAGCTGGTTGCCATTGCCGTCATAGCGGTTGCCGATGCCTTTGGTGGACAGTTCAAACCGCAGCCCCAGATCGTTCACCCGGGTGCCGTGCGACAGGGCCAGCTCATAGCCCAGGCTGTCTTTCACGTCTTCGGTCTGGGCCGACAGGCGGGTGGTCAGCGTGGTTTCGCTGCCCTCGCCCGCATCGCGGGTGATGATGTTGATCAGGCCGCCGGTGGCACCGTTGCCAAGCTGCGCGTTGGAGCCGCGGATGACCTCAATCCGTTCAATCGCGTTGAGGTCCACCAGCCCCAGCTCACGCGAGAAGCCGCGCAATTCGCTGGTCTGGGCCACACCGTCGATCAGGACCTGAACCTTGCGGCCGCGCATGTTCTGGCTGGCCCCGGCAACGGTCCCGTTGGAGGGCGACAGGCCGGGAATGAAATCAGACAGCACCCGTTCCAGAGATTGGCCGGTGGTGGCGGCACGTTCTAGCATGGCGCGGTCGATCACCTGCACCGCGCCGGGGATGGCGCTGGCCTCGGAGTTGCTGCGATAGGAGGAGATATAGATCGTCTCCAGCTGAACGATTTCAGCGTCTGAGCGGTCTGCAGTCTGGGCTGTGGCTGCCGCAGCGGCCAACAGGGCCGGCACGCTGGTGCCAAGCCATAGAAGTGGTTTGCGTGTCATTTGTGTCCCCGATTACTTGGGCGTTACTGTTCTTCGTTGGCGAGGCTTCTGCGGAAGAGCCGTAGCGATACGAAACCGGTGAATGCCGACAGAATGGCGGCAAGAGTGAAGACCGGGGCAAAGCCCCAGCTCTGCGCCAGAACCCCGGCCAGCATGGATCCGACCATGTAGACAAAGAGGTTGGCGCTGGAGAGGATGGTGAAATCGGTGCCGGCCTGCACCAGCGAGGCCACCCGCATGAAGGCGGTGTAAAGGCCGACCATTTCCATGTAGCGGCTGAAAGTTTTCAGGAAGGACAGCGCCACCAGCATCTCCAGTGGCAGACCATAGGCGGCCGCATAGCCGTAAAGGCCAAAGATCACCGTGCGCAGCACCACGATGGTGACGAAGAAAGCCGCCAATCCGGAGCGGTTGATGACCATCATGCCAAAAACCGCCCCAAAGAGGCCCACACAGGCGGCCGATCCGCCGGAGATCAACCCGATCTGGGACAGGCTGAAGCCCATGTCGACAAGGAACGATTGCTCCAACGCCTGAATCAACCCTTCCGGCAAGCGGAAGATCAGCGCAAAGGCAAAGATCATCATGGCGCCTTCGCGGGCAAAGAACCGGCGCAGGTGGGGGCGGTCTTGGGTCTGGCGCTGGTGGCGGCGGCCCAGCGTTTCCGGCACCATAAGGAAGGCGACAACAGACAGCATCGACAGCCCGCCCGCGCTGAGAAGCGCAAACTGCCAGCCGGTCAGATCAAACAGGATCAGGGTGCCAGAACCCCCAAGCAGGACCCCCAGCGCCACCGCGCCGCTTTGAATGGCATTGCCGCCGGATTGTTTTTGCGGTGGCAGGTGCTCAACCGCATAGCCATCCGTGGCAATATCCTGCGTCGCGGCGGCAAAGGACATGACCATCAGCAGCGGGAAAAACAGGCTGAGGTCGGCAAGCGGATCCAGGAAAGACAGCGCAACGATGCTGCCAAACACTGCCAGCTGCGTGCCAAGCACCACGCCTTTGCGCCCAACGCGCGGCAGGGCAGACAGCCGGTCAATCCAAGGCGCCCAGAGTGCTTTGAACACCCAGGGCAGCATCAGGATCGCGAAACTGCCGATGGCGGCCAGATTAACCCCCTGCGATCGCAGAAACGGCGGCAGGGCGGCAGCAACCAGGTAGAGCGGGATGGCCTGCGCCACATAAAGCCCCATCAGCGCCAGCCAAATGCGGCGGTCCAATGTGCCCTGTTCTGTCTGGTTCTGTTCTGTGGTGTCGGCCAATGCCATTGCAGTCCCCTCGACGCCAAGAGTTGGGTCAAGAGGTTACTAAACTAATTTAGTCAGGATTCTAGTAAAAAATGAGCTTATACTCACAAAACTTTACTATCTTTTTTAATTCAACTACTTACGTATATTTTGTTGACCCTTGGGAAGCCTCAGGACCCCTCTTCCACCAGCGGCCGGTCCAGCATCTGGTGGTCAAACACCAGCAGCAATGTGTGGCGGCACCAGTTCAACACGCTTTCCCGGTTCGGTGAGGTCTTGGTCAGCGCCAGAACCTGCAGGCAGGCGATACAGATCTGATTTTGCAGCAGCGCCAGATCCCGTTGTTTTTCAGGCGGGGGCAGGGTGCCAAACTTGCTTTGAAACGCCATGATCCGCTGGAAAATCTGACCCAGATGATGTTCTTCCAACTCCGCCAGCTTGCGTGAGCTGCCCATGGCCCGGCGCAGCTGCCAGTGGCCGGTAGAGTTGATCGAAGTTGGGCCGCCAAGCGCCTCCAGAATGGCTTCGACGCAGTCATTTTTGTCACTGCCCGGACCTAGTGAGTTATAGGCGTGATCCAGGGAGGCCAGCGTCTGCTCCAACCAGCGTTGAAACAGCTCATAGAAGATCGCTTCCTTGTTGGGAAAGAACTGGTAAAGGCTGCCGATGCTGACATTTGCACGCTGCGCAATGCCATTGGTGGTCAGCTTGTCCGCCGGGCCTTCAGACAGCATCGTCAGAACTGTATCAAGGATATGTTCGACCCGCTCGCGCGAGCGCCGTTGCTTGGCTTTTTTGCGCGGGGCGATGGCGCTGTCTGTGGTCTCGGTCATGCGAAAATGGCTGCCTGCACTCTGAGTTTGAATGCCTCAGACCTAACAAACCCCCGCCAAAAAGACCAGCGGGGGCGCAAAGCTGCCCATTGGGATGCCCGATATTCCTATTTGAATATAAGGCGTTATCCTGGCGCTTTAGCGGGCTTCGACCCAGAGAATGCGCGCTGGGGCGCCTTCGGCATTCTCCAGCTGGGTGGGCGCCAGCGAGGTCAGGAAGGCTGAATCGCCGGCCTCAAGCACATGGGCATCAGCGTTCTCAACCCGCAGGGTTAAGCGGCCTTCCAGCACATGGCACATCATCTCCGCACTGGGCAGGCTGGCGTTTGGCGCGGGCGCGCTGCTTGCACTTTGAAGTGTTAAGATCTGGCATTGCAAACGGTCCGATGTCCCTTCGGGGAACAGCGGCGCGTGATGCAGGTCCGCCTTGGGCGTGGGGCTGGGGGCGTCGGCCTTGGCAATGCAGATGATGGGATCTGCCGCGGTGGGCGGCGTCAGCAGGGCGGCGGCCGGAACACCAAGGCCCCGGGCGATCCGCCCGATGGTTTCATAGGTTGGTGATATGAGCGCATTTTCGACCTTGGACAGGTTGGATTTCGACACGCCCGAAGATTTCGCCAATTGGCTGAGAGAGATTTGCTGATGGTGCCGAATCTGTCGGATAATTGTCCCGATTTTCGTCAAATTTTCATCGGGTTGGATTTGCTGCACTTGGGGGGTCATGCAATTTCCTGAATTTGGGGATTAAGTGAGTGTGAAACTGCGTGACGCAATGCCCGTCTGCTTTCAAGTGGGCAAAAAATGCAGGTTGTGCCGTAGGTGAAACTTCAGCGGGTTTTGGGGTATTTTTGCCACAAACTGCGGCAATTTTTCGCCGTATAAGCGCGCGGAATTAGAGGCTTCAAAACAACTTACGCGCCGCGAAGGGGGCAAGGGGAAATAGAACTCTCTGGTTGCATTGTGGGGGTGAAGTCTGGTTTCTGGACCCCAAGCTCGGACCCCATATCTGAACCCGATGCAAGGAGGAGCATCATGTCGTTGACCACGTCGCCGCGTTTGTCGGAAAAATCCGTCACAGAACTGACCGCGTTGCGGCATCAGCTGCACCGTCGGCCTGAGGTCTCTGGCGCTGAGGCTGAGACCGCCAAACGCATCGCGGCAGAACTGACCCGGCTGGGGGCAGATCGGCTGTAGCAAGGTCTGGGCGGCCATGGTGTTGCGGCGGAGTTTACAGCTCAGGCGCCTGGTCCAACTGTGTTGATCCGCTGTGAGCTGGACGGTCTGCCCATCGCTGAGGTGTCGGATCTGCCTTACCGTTCCGAACTGGCGGGCAAAAGCCACGTCTGTGGCCATGACGGGCACATGACGATGGTCATGGGGGTCGGGCATGGGCTGGCGTATGGCTTGGCCAAAAGACCTGCCAAGGGGCGGGTGATCCTGTTGTTCCAACCGGCGGAGGAAACCGGGATGGGGGCCCCGGCGGTGATTGCCAGTGCCGATTGGGCGGCGATCAAGCCTGATTACGCCTTCGCCATTCACAACCTGCCGGGCATGACTTTGGGGCGCATGGGTCTGTGCCGATCCACCGCCGCCTGCGCCTCACGCGGGATGAAGGTGACCCTGTCGGGCAAAAGCTCCCATGCGGCGATGCCGGATGACGGGGTGTCACCCGCGCCGTCGCTGGCGCAGTTGATGACCGCGTTGCCCGCTTTGGGGCCGGGGGGCGTTTTGGATGAGGCTTTTCGCCTCTGCACGCTGACCCATATAAATCTGGGTGAGCCCGCATTTGGCATTGCCCCCGGCGATGGTGAGCTGCGTTGCACTCTGCGGTCAGTTACTGATGCGGGTATGGCGGGTTTGATTGATCAGGCAACCGCGCTGGTCACGTCAACGGCCCGTGAGCATGGCCTAAAGGCCGAGATCACATGGCATGATGTCTTCGCTGCGACGGTCAACGGGGCAACGGCGAATGACATCGCGGCCCGTGCGGCGGAGAGCTGCGCCATCCCGGTTGAGATGCTGGATCACCCGATGCGGTTTTCTGAGGATTTCGGCTGTTTCGGGCTGGATGGGGCCGAGGTGGCGATGGTCTATCTGGGATCTGGTGAGGATCAGCCGCAGTTGCACAACCCCGATTTCGATTTCCTCGATGCCCTGATCCCGGTCGGTGCGGGGTTCTTTCTGACCATCGTCGACCTGTTGCTGGGCCGGCGGGAAGCGGGATCCTAAAGTGATTGCATCCGCTGCGGGTGGCGCGGGGTGAGCGGGCTGGGGCGTCGTTGCGGCGCGCGCTCGGCCTCATGCAGCAGCCATTCGCGCAAAAGCCCCGCCTTGGGGTGCACGGCCCGGCCACTGGGGGCGGTGAGGTAGAAGGCTTCATTCAACGGGACGGGCAGGTGGAACGGGCGGATCAGTCGGCCACTGTCCAGCATTGGCCCACTCATTGAGGACCGGCCCAGGGCCACCCCGCCGCCAGCGGCAGCAAATTCAAACACCGCCAGCGAGTTGTCGAACTGCATGCCCTGACCGGGGTTAACGCCCTCAACACCCGCGCTGCGCAGCCAGGTGGACCAGCCTTCTTCATATCCCAGAACATGCAATAACTGGTGATGGCGCAGGTCATTGGGATGCACCAAAGGCGGGCCATTTGACAGCAGCGATGGCGCGCAGAGCGGTTCAAAAACCTCCCATGTCAGACGATCTGAGACCAGACCGGACCAATCCCCGGTGCCATAGCGGATTTCCATATCAACGCGGGGGGCATTGCTGGCCTCATCCCAGACCGAGGAGATCAGCCGGATCGGGCAATCCGGATAGGCCTCAGTAAAGCGGCGCAGGCGCGGGGCGATCCAAGTGACGGCGAATCCCACCGGCGCGCGCAGGGTCAGGGCATCTGACAGGCGACCGCCAAAAACCTCTTCGGTGCCCGATAGGATTCGATCAAAGCCATCGCGCACCTTCGGCAGGTAAGCGGCGCCGATCTTGGTCAGCGCCAAGGAGCGCGGACGCCTTTCAAATAAGGGCTCTCCCAGAAATTGTTCCAGCAATTTGACCTGTTTGCTGACCGCCGCCTGCGTCAGGTTCAGCTCAGCCGCGGCGCTGGTAAAGCTCAGATGGCGCGCCGAGGCCTCAAAGGCGCGCAGCCAGGTCAGATGCGGTAATTTCTGGGCCATGCAAAACCTTCCCATAACGAGACTGGTGTCATGATGACCTTTCCGTTAGAAGGCCGATGTGCCGGAAACGGCGCTCGAGGAGCGAAAAGCGAACGTTGAGGGGGCGTGGCAGCAAGAGAGCCATAACCACAACAGGGGCTGACCCCCCATATATGTCGGTTGTGACAGGACCCTTTGCTGACCCAACATCAAGACCACTCAATGACAGGAATACCGCCGATGTTTTCAATCGCTCCCAACGCACGTCTGCGCCCGACACCGTTCCTCAATGCGGCCCGCGCCGAAGGTCTGAAGACCGCGATGGTCTATAACCGTATGGTTTTGCCGGCCTCTTATGGAAATCCAGAAGAAGAATACTGGCGACTGATCAATGGGGTTTCCATGTGGGATGTCGCAGTGGAGCGTCAGGTGCAGATCACTGGTAAGGACGCCGCCAAGCTGGCGCAGATCCTCAGCCCGCGGGACCTGAGCAAATGCAAGCCGGGGCAGGGCAAATATGTGCCGCTGTGCAATCATCGCGGCACGCTGATCAATGACCCGATTCTGCTGAAACATGACGATGACCGGTTCTGGTTCTCCATCGCTGACAGCGACATTTGGTTCTGGGCCGGTGCAATTGCGGCTGAGCGTGGCCTTGATGTGCAGATCGAAGAGCCTGACGTCTCCCCCCTGGCGGTTCAGGGCCCGAAAGCGGTGGAGGTGGTTGCCTCGATCTTTGGGGATTGGGTGCGGGATCTGAAATACTTCTGGTTCAAAGAAACCGAGCTTGAAGGCATGCCCGTGGCCGTGCAGCGCTCGGGCTGGTCGAAACAGGGCGGGTATGAGATTTACCTCAAGGATGGCAGCCAGGGCGATAAGCTGTGGAACATCGTCAAAGAGGCAGGCGCACCTTTTGACATTGGTCCCGGTTCCCCCACCACGCCGGAGCGCACTGAAAGCGGTCTGGTCTCGGTCGGGGGGGACACCGATGCCAACACCAACCCGTTTGAAGTGCGCCTTGGCCAATATGTTGATCTGGATGTGGACGACGATGTGGTGGGCATTCGCGCCCTGCGCAAAATCGCCGAGGACGGGCCGAAGCGGCACCAGCTGGGTCTTAAGCTGCAGGGGGATGCCCCCGCGCCGCTGGGCTTTGCCTGGGAGGCGCTGACAAAGGACGGGCGCAAAGTGGGCGATATGACCAACTGCACGTGGTCTTTCCGTCTGAAACAGAACATCGGCTATGCGCTGATTTCGGTCGACATGCAGGCCGGGGATCAGGTCATGGTCCAGCGACCGGGTGGTGAAGTGGCCGCGGAATTGGTGGAGTTGCCTTTTCTGTGAACCCCTATCCGATTGTCATAACTCAGTTTTCTTGGCAGGCTACCCCTAGGGCAGCTGTGAAAGGCCTTGAAATGCTGTGCAAAGGTCGGGCTACTATAGTCCCCAGCACAGATCCCTTTGCCGCGCGCAGTGCCGCGCGAGATGCGGAGGGCCAGAGATACCGGCGGTGAGGAACACGCTGGCAGCCATCGCGGGATCCCCTGCGGTGGCTACATCAACAACAGAGGAGAAAATCAATGACACAGATGAACAAGTCCGGCATCACCCGCCGTGGGCTGCTGCGCGGTGCCACCGCGATGGGCGCCGCCGCGCTGATCCTGCCCGCGGGCATGCGCGCTGCCAGCGCCGCCCCGAAAAAAGGTGGCGTTCTGCGCATCGGCATGGGCCACGGCAGCACCTCGGACAGTCTGGATCCGGGCACATGGGATAACGCCTATTCGCAGGTTTTTGCCAGCGCGCGCCATAACTACCTGACCGAGATTGACGCCGACGGCCAGCTGGTGCCCGAACTGGCGACCGAATGGTCCTCGCCTGATGCGACCACCTGGACCTTCAAGATCCGCGAAGGTGTGACCTTCCACAGCGGCAAAACCCTGGACGCCGGCGACGTCATCGCCTCGCTGAACCACCACCGCGGCGAAGACAGTGAATCGGCCGCCAAGCCGATCGTTTCGTCCATCGTCGACATGAAGGCCGACGGCAGCCACACTGTTGTCATCACCCTGGAAGCAGGCAACGCCGACTTCCCCTTCATCATCTCCGATTATCACCTGGCCATCCTGCCCGCCAAAGACGGCAAGATCGATCCGATGACCCTGGACGGTTGCGGCGGCTATGTTGTTGACAGCTTTGAGCCCGGCGTGCAGGCGACCCTGTCGCGCAACCCGAACTACTGGAAGTCCGATCGCGCCCACTTCGACGGTCTGGAAATCCTGCCGATCGTAGATGCCGCAGCCCGTCAGAACGCGTTGCTGTCCGGTCAGGTTGATGTGATCGACCGTGTTGACCTCAGCACTGTGCACCTGCTGGAGCGCGCACCGAACGTCAACATCCTGTCGGTTTCGGGCACCCAGCACTACGTGCTGCCGATGGACAGCCGCGCAGCCCCCTACAGCGACAACAACGTCCGTCTGGCGCTGAAGCACGCGATTAACCGGGAAGAGCTGGTCGACAAGATCCTGAACGGCTACGGCTCGGTCGGCAACGACCACCCGATTGGTGTGTCCAACCGTTTCCACGCCTCTGAGCTGGAACAGCGCACCTATGACCCGGACAAGGCCAAGTTCTACCTGAAAGAAGCCGGCCTCAGCAGCCTGGACGTGGAACTGTCGACCTCGGAAGCGGCCTTTGGCGGTGCAACCGATACTGCGGTTCTGTTCTCGGAAAGCGCCAAAGCGGCAGGCATCAACCTGACCGTCAAGCGTGAGCCGGCAGATGGCTACTGGTCCAACGTCTGGATGCAGAAACCCTTTGTTGCCAGCTACTGGGGTGGTCGTCCGACCGAAGACTGGATGTTCACCACGGCCTATGCCTCGGGTGCATCCTGGAACGACAGCTACTGGGAGCATGAGCGCTTCAACAAGCTGCTGACCGAAGCCCGTTCGGAACTGGACGACGCCAAGCGTCGTGAGATGTATGTCGAAATGCAGAGCATCGTCCGTGACGAAGGCAGCGTGATCGTACCGATGTACGCCAACTACGTCATGGCCCTGTCCAACGCCGTTGCAACCCCTGAAAAGGTTGCCTCGAACTGGACCATGGACGGCTTCAAAGCTGTTGAGCGCTGGTGGTTCGCGTAAATCGCGCCGCTTTTTAGCGATTGATATGGGCCCGGTGCGGAAACGCGCCGGGTCATGCCCCACTCAACCGGGCCTTGCCCCACCCACAGGGGGCGCAAAACACAAAAATGAAATGTGGGAACAGACGGAGGGACACAACAGATGGCGCATGTCTGGCGCATGATTGCGCAACGGCTTGCCCTAGGATTTCTGACGCTTTTCGTGATTTCGCTGCTGATCTTTGGCGCGACCGAATTGCTGCCCGGCGACTTCGCCGAGGCCGTCCTGGGACAATCGGCAACCGAAGAGACCGTGGCGGCGATCCGCCGGGATCTCGGGCTCGACCAACCCTTTCACACCCGCTACATCGACTGGCTGTTTGGCGTCCTGCAGGGGGATTTCGGAAAATCGCTGTCCAATGACCGCCCGGTGCTGGATCTGATCGGCAACCGGCTGGGCAATACACTGTTTCTGGCGATCTATGCGGCCTGTCTGGCGGTTCCGCTGTCGCTGGCCCTCGGCATTCTTGCCGCGCTTTTCCGCAATTCGATCTTTGACCGCGTGTCCAACGCGGCGGCGCTGACCTCGATCTCCTTCCCAGAGTTTTTTGTCGCCTATATTCTGATCCTGTGGCTGGCGCAGGGCGGGCATTTCCCGTCGATTGCACGGCTCAGCAGCTCGGCCAGCTTGGGCCAGACGCTCTATCAGACCTTCCTGCCAGCGCTGACGCTGACCCTTGTTGTCACCGCCCATATGATGCGTATGACCCGGGCGGCGATCATCAACCTTTTGGCCAGCCCCTACATTGAAATGGCGCGCCTCAAGGGGATGAGCCCGATGCGGGTGATCCTGAAACACGCGCTGCCCAATGCGCTGGCCCCGATCATCAACGTTGTGGCGCTGAACCTGGCCTATCTGATCACCGGTGTGGTCGTGGTTGAGGTGGTCTTTGTCTACCCGGGCCTTGGCCAGTTGATGGTGGACAGTGTGACCCGTCGTGACATCCCCGTGGTGCAGGCTGTGGCGCTGATCTTTGCCTCGGCCTATGTGCTGTTGAACCTCACCGCTGACGTGCTGTCGACCCTGTCGAACCCACGTCTGATGCACCGTCGTTAAGGGGGATCTGATATGTCGTTTCTGATGACCCTTTTCTGGGTAGTTGCAACCGCACTGGGCGCGCTGGCATTGGGCTGGCTGTTCCGGGCGGTCTTGGTTCTGGCCACACCGGCCAATATGGCACGTGAGCTGCGCAAGGCACCGTTGACGGCCTCCTTCGGGATGCTGGTGATCCTGATTTACGTTGTGGTGGCCCTGTTCGCCCCGCTGATTGCCCCCTTCGCGGAAAGTGAAGTGGTGGGGCGCCAGTATCAGCAGTGGGACAGCACCTATCTGTTGGGCACCGATAACCTGGGCCGCGATATGCTGACCCGGATGATCTATGGCGCACGGAACACCGTCGGGATCGCCTTTGCCACCACGGCGCTGGCCTTCTTTGTCGGCTCCATCCTTGGCCTGCTGGCCGCGGTGGTGGGCGGCTGGCTGGACCAGTTCCTGAGCCGCGTGGTGGACATCCTGATGGCCATTCCGTCGCTCATCTTCTCGCTGTTGCTGCTGACCATCTTTGGCACCTCGGTGGTGTCGCTGATCCTGGTGATCGCAACGATCGATGCCACCCGCGTGTTCCGTCTGGCCCGGTCTGTGGCGCAGGGCATCGTGGTGATGGACTACATCGAAGCCGCCAAGCTGCGCGGTGAGGGGCTGTGGCACCTGGTGACCCGCGAGGTGTTGCCAAACGCGATGGCCCCGTTGGTGGCCGAATTTGGCCTGCGCTTCTGCTTTGTGTTCCTGGCCATTTCGGCGCTGTCGTTCCTGGGCCTTGGCATTCAGCCGCCCACGGCTGACTGGGGATCGATGGTGCGCGACAACGCAACGCTGATCACCTTTGGCGACATCACCCCGCTGCTGCCGGCTGGTGCAATTGCGCTGCTGACGGTTGCGGTGAACTTTGTGGTGGACTGGCAGCTGCACCGCGCCAGCGGATTGAAGGAGTAAGCCCATGGCGAATGATAAGACGCAAGAGCCACTCCTCACCGTGCGCGGCCTCAGGATTGAGGGCAAATCTGAGGATCAGTGGAACGAAATCGTCAAAGGCGTGGACCTGACCCTGCATCGGGGTGAGGTGCTGGGCCTGATCGGTGAATCCGGCGCGGGCAAGTCCACGGTTGGTCTGGCCTCGATGGGCTTCACCCGTGATGGCTGCCGCATTTCCGGGGGTGAGATCACCTTTGATGGCATTGATCTTCGGGCCGCCTCAGCGGCGGACAAACGCGGGCTGCTGGGCAAGCGGATCGCCTATGTGGCGCAATCCGCAGCGGCCAGTTTCAACCCGGCGCATAAGCTGATTGATCAATACAGCGAAGCGCCGGTGGTGCATTCTGTCATGTCCCGCGCGGATGCTGAGGCGGATGCGGTGGACCTCTACCGCCGCATGCAGTTACCGGATCCTGAACAGATCGGCTTCCGCTATCCGCATCAGGTGTCCGGCGGGCAGCTGCAGCGGGCGATGACGGCCATGGCGATGTCCTGTCGGCCTGACCTCATCATCTTTGATGAGCCGACAACTGCGCTCGATGTGACCACCCAGATTGAGGTCTTGGCGGCGATCCGTGACATCGTGGAACAGTTCAACACCGCTGCGATCTATATCACCCACGATCTGGCGGTTGTGGCGCAGATGGCAGATCGCATCAAAGTGCTGTTGAAAGGCGAAGAGGTCGAAGAGGCGGACACCCGCACCATGCTCAGCACCCCGAAGGAGGACTATACCAAGTCGCTCTGGGCGGTGCGCAGCCACGCCCGGCCTGAACAGCCGAAACCCGAAGGGGAAACCCCGGTGGTGTCGGTGCGCAATGTGACGGCGGGCTATGGCAAAGTTGATGTGTTGCAGGATGTTAGCTTTGACATTCACAAACGCCGCACTGTCGCCGTTGTGGGCGAAAGTGGATCGGGGAAATCGACCACCGCCCGGGTGATCACCGGTCTGTTGACGCCGCGCCGTGGTGAGGTGCTGTTTGACGGTGAAGCGCTGCCTGCGGACTATCGGTCGCGCAGCCGCGATCAGCTGCGGCAGGCGCAGATGATCTACCAGATGGCCGACACTGCGCTGAACCCGAAACTGACCATCCGTGAGCTGATCGGCCGCCCGGCGCAGATGTATCTGGGCCTGAAAGGCAAGGCGCTGGAGGATCGGGTCAAAGACCTGCTGAACCTGATTGAGCTGGAGCCGGAGAACTACATTGACCGGCTGCCCTCAGAGCTGTCGGGCGGTCAGAAACAGCGGATCGGTATTGCCCGCGCGCTGGCGGCGGAGCCGAAGTTCATCATCTGCGATGAGGTCACATCGGCGCTGGATCAGCTGGTGGCGGAGGGCATCCTGAAACTGCTGGACCGGCTGCAGGAGCAGTTTGATCTGGCCTATATGTTCATCACCCACGATCTGGCCACGGTGCGCGCCATCGCGGATGAGGTGGTGGTGATGCAGCAGGGCCGGGTGGTTGAACAGGGCGTGAAGTCCGAGATGTTCCAACCACCGCACCATCCCTATACCGAGCTGCTGTTGTCTTCGGTGCCTGAGATGGATCCGGATTGGCTGAGCGATCTGTTGGCCAGCCGCGCCGCGAAATAACGAAAGGGCGCCCCAAGCGGGCGCCCTTTTTTATGCGGGCTTCGTGAGCGTCCATGGTCACTCGGTCTTTGGCAGCCAACCTGTCGCCAGGGCCTGCGCCCAATCCAGCCTGCCGTGATCGCGGGCAAGGGAGGCCATGCGCGCACTGTCATAGGGAACCAGCCGCAGATTGCAGAGCCACCCGGAATTTGTCTTCTCCACAAGGGCATAGCTGGCCTGCGGCGTGCCGGTCTGCATCCGATGATAGACCGGGTGGGTGTCATCATAGGCCGGGCAGCCGACGCTGCCGGGGTTCAGGATCACCGGACCATCGGGCAATTGCACCTGCCGTGGGATATGGGTGTGACCGCAGAGGATCAGGCTATAGGCCTGTGCGGGCGCCTCCGCCGCGATCTCCTCCAGGGTTGCGGCGCGCGGGGATCCATCACTGTCCACGGTCTCCAACCAATAGCGGCTGTCGCTCTGGGGCGTTCCGTGGCAGGCCAGTACTTCGGCTGAGATTTCGGCGGTCTCTGGCAGGCCGCGCAGCCAGTCCAGATGCGCCGGGCGCAATTGCGCATAGGCCACTTGGTCTGAGGGGCTCATCTCAGCGGGGTCCTGCGTCACCAGATAACGATCGTGATTGCCTCGAATGCAGGTAAAACCGCGCGGGATCAGCATGTCGGCGCAGCGCGCGGCCTCCAACGGGCCGCTGAAGTGGTCGCCCAGAACCACGGCCTCTTCTACCCCGAGGCTGGCCATATCGGCCAAAACGGCGGCCAGCGCGTCAGAGTTTCCATGAATGTCTGCAAGTACGGCGAAGGTCATGGCGGCAGCGTCTCAGCTTGGGTTGATAGGGTCAAACGGATTGCTGCGCCTCGGCGCGCAGCCAGGTGATCAACTTGTCGAGGTCCGGTGAAGATTGGCGCCCCGGCGCGCGCAGCAGATACATGCCCTGATCCTGCTGATACGCGGCCCGGACCGATGGCACCAAAGTGCCCGCAGCCAAATAGGGCTGGGCAAAGGCGTCAAAGACCAGGCAGTGCCCCACCCCCTGCGCCGCGACGTCGAGGGCGACACTGGATTGATCAACAACCATCGCCGGATCCGGCAGCGGATCGGTCAGGCCCTGACGGTGGAAAAACCGTGTCCAACTTTCTGTCACGCCAGCGATTTCGATCAATGGGGCGTGGCGCAGGGTTTCCAGATCCGGCACCGTTTTGGCCAGATCGGGGTGGGCCAGCGGCAGAACCTTCCCGCGCACCAGCGGTTCGGCCAACACGCCGGTCCATTCGCCCTGACCATAGCTGATGTCCAGATCCAGCTGTTCACTTTCCACTGTGCCCGCCCAGCCAGCGGTGTGCAGCTGCAACCGCACCTCAGGGTGGGCCGCGCGGAACCGTGGCAGGCGCGAGATCAGCCAGGATTGGGCAAAGCTTTGCAGGCAGCGCAGGCGCAGCGTAGCCTGCTGTCCCCGGCCAAAGACATCCGTGGTGGCCAGCGACAGATCGCTGAAGGCCTGCCGCACCGCAGGCAGGTAGTTTTCCCCCAGTCGGGTCAGCAACAGATGGCGGTTGCGGCGCAGGAACAGCGGATAGCCCAGTTGCCCCTCAAGGCTGCGGACCTGATGACTGATCGCGGCTGGGGTGAGCGCCAGTTCTTCGGAGGCGAGGGTGAAACTGCCAAGCCGTGCGGCGGCCTCAAAGGCGCGCAGCCAGGGCAGGGGAGGGAGGTTATAACTCATCCCACCATTTCAAATGAAATACGGGCGAGGGCAAATGATTCTTTGTTTGTCACAAAAGCTTCATCTGCGCCATCTTGGTCAAAACCAAGGAGGGCGTGCGCGTGGACAGGTTTGATTACGTCATTATCGGCGCAGGATCAGCAGGTTGCGTTCTGGCGGATCGGCTGAGCGCCTCAGGCAGGCATCGGGTTCTGGTGCTGGAGCGGGGGCCGCGTGATCGGTCCCCCTGGATCAAGATCCCCGCCGGCTATGGCAAGCTGTTCTACCATCCCAAGCTGAACTACGGCCTGCAGGCCACCCCATCTGACGCCATTGAGGGCCGGGTGGACTACTGGCCGCGGGGCCGCGTGGTTGGCGGCTCGGGCTCAATCAATGCCATGGTCTATTGCCGTGGCTTGCAGCAGGATTTTGACGATTGGGCCAGCCTTGCGGGGCCTGAGTGGGGCTGGGATGCAGCCTGTGAAACCTATGACCGGATTGAGACCCATCACCACGCCGATGGTCGTGTTGCCGGCAGCGGCCCGCTGCAGATCACCGACGTGCGTCAGCGCATCCACCCGGTCAATCGCCACTATTTCACCGCGCTTGAGCAACAGCAGCTGCCGCAGACCGATGACATGAACGGCCCGCAGCCCGAAGGCGGTGGGATCTACCGGCTGAACACCTACAAAGGCCGCCGCTGGTCGGCGGCGCAGGCACATCTGAAACCGGCCCTGCGGCGCAGGAATGTCACCCTGCGCACCGGCGCCGAGGTTGAACGTATCCTGTTTGACGAAAGCCGTGCCACCGGGGTGGCCTATCGTCGGAACGGCCAACGGGTGGAGGTGCAGGCCGGTCAGGTGATCCTGTCGGCGGGGGCGGTGCACAGCCCGCAGATCCTGCAACTGTCTGGCCTTGGGCCGGGGCAGGTGCTGCGTGATCTGGGCATTTTGCTGCGGCTGGCCAATGACAATATCGGCGGCAATCTGCAGGACCATCTGGGCGTTAACTATTACTTCCGCGCAACCGAGCCGACATTGAACAATCAACTGGCCCCCTGGTGGGGCAAGGCATTGGCGGGATTGCAATATGTGCTGGCCCGGCGGGGCCCGCTGGCGTTGTCGGTGAACCAATGTGGCGGCTTCTTCCGCTCAGGTGCAATTGAGGGGCAGGTGGACCAGCAGCTCTATTTCAACCCGGTGACCTATACGACCACCAAGGCCGGCACCCGCAATGTGATCAACCCCGATCCTTTCCCGGGCTTTATCCTTGGCATGCAGCCCACCCGGCCCAGCAGCCGCGGTCGGATCGATATCCGCTCTGCCGATCCGGGCACAGCGCCGCGGATTGAGGCCAACCCCTTGGCGAGCGAGGAGGATCAGAAAGCGGTGATCGCAGGAGGTCGGCTATGCCAGCAGATCCTTGCAGCGCCGGCGTTGCAGGCCTTGATTGATGAACCGATGTATGGCGACGTGCAGCAGATGGATGATGCCGCGATCCTGAGCGATTTTCGCGCCCGTTGCGGCACTGTGTTCCACCCGGTGTCGACGGTGCGGATGGGGCTGGATCCGGCCACCTCGGTGCTGGACCCGCAGCTGCGGTTGCGCGGCGTTGACGGGCTGCGGGTTGTCGATGCCTCGGCCTTCCCAAACATCACCTCGGGCAATACCAATGCCCCCACCATGATGCTGGCCCACCGGGCGGCAGATATGATCCTGAAAGACGCGAGTTGAGCCATGAAGATCACCAAGATTGAAACTTTTGCCAATGAATTCGTAGGCTTCACCCGGCTGACGACAGAGGATGGCGCGCAGGGCTGGGGGCAGGTCTCGACCTATAATTCCGACATCACCGCGCAGGTGTTGCACCGTCAGATCGCCCCTTGGGCACTGGGGCGGTCCACCCAGGATCTGGAGGCAATGGTCTGTGAAATCCCCGAGCGTGAACATAAATTCCCCGGCTCCTACCTGCGCCGGGCGCTGGCGGGGCTGGATACGGCAATCTGGGATTGGCGCGGCAAACAGGCGGGCAAACCGGTGGTTGAACTGCTGGGCGGCACGCCGGGCCGGCTGCGGGCCTATGGCTCATCAATGACCCGCGACATCACACCCGAGGAGGAGGCCACGCGCCTGGCACGGCTGCGGGGTGAACAGGGGTTTGATGCCTTCAAATTTCGGGTGGGCCGCGAATGTGGGCACGATGTGGACCAATGGCCCGGACGCACCGATGCGATTGTGCCTGCGGTACGCGCGGCGGTGGGCGACGATGTAGCGCTTCTGGTCGATGGCAACTCGGGCTATTCGGCGGCCAAGGCGATTGAGGTCGGCAAGATGCTGGAACAAAACGGCGTCGAACACTTTGAGGAGCCTTGCCCATACTGGCTGATGGAGGAAACCAAACAGGTCACCGATGCCTTGGATTTGGATGTGACAGGCGGGGAACAGGATTGTGATCTGCAGCATTGGAAACGGATGATCGCGATGCGCGCGGTGGATGTGATCCAGCCCGATATCCTCTATCTCGGCGGTATCTCCCGCACGCTGATGGTGGCCGAGATGGGCGCCAAGGCCGGGCTGCCCTGCACGCCGCATTGCGCCAACCTGTCACTGGTGACGCTGTTCACCATGCATCTGCTCAAGGCCATTCCAAACGCCGGCAAGTATCTGGAATTCTCCATTGAAGGCGATGACATCTATCCCTGGCAGCGCGATCTGTTTGTGACCTGTCCCTACCGCATCGAAGACGGCCATGTGACGGTCTCTGACGCGCCGGGTTGGGGGATTGAGGTGTCCCCTGAATGGCTGTCGCGGGCGCAGTATCAGGTCAGTGAGCTATCTGAGTAATCCTGTGGGTTGTTTCGATATTTCCATGTTTTGTAGTTGTTTACGGGGAGAGTATCCTGTGGTTAAATTTTATCCACAGGGTTATGCACATGGCTGGATAGGCGGGTTTTATGTCTCTCAACCGCCTTGACGCCGCTTCCGCAGCTGCGCAGGCTCACGTCAGGGACAGGAGGGGCCAATGATCCGCCATATCGTATTGATCAACTTCCGCGCTGAAGTGTCTGAGCAGGAGATTTCTCAGATGTTTTCCGCCCTGCCAGCGTTGCAGGATCTTTTGCCCGGCATGGGCGCGGTTACCGCGGGTCGCAGCGAAAGCCCGGAACAGATGGAACGTGGGTATATGCACGGGTTTGTGTTGGATTTTGACAGCTGGCAGAGCCTGCAGGCCTATCAGGATCATCCCCAGCATCAGGCGCTTGGGGCCAGGCTGGTTGCGGCGGCCGAAGGCGGTAAAGACGGCATTCTGGTCTTCGATCTGGAGGTTTAACCGCTTGCGCCCTGACCGCTAAATCCGGCACACTCGGCCCAAATCCGGGGGCTTGAGGTGCAGGAAAAGCGACGTAAATTCAAACGGCAAAGCGCTGAGGAGCGGAAGCAGGCGCTGGTGCAGGCGACTTTGGATCTGGTGGCAGAACAGGGGGTTCAGGCTGCAACCGTGCGCGCCATTTCCGAACGCGCTGAGGTGACGCAGGGGCTGATCCGGCACTATTTCTCAACCAAAGAAGAGCTGATCCTGGCCGCTTATGAATACCACATGAATGCGCTGACCGATCAGGCCAGTGCGGCGGCTGAGGCGGAGCATGACAGCGCCCGTGGCAAGCTGGCGGGCTTCATCCGCGCGTCGCTGAAACCGCCTGTTGTCGATCCTCGGGCGCTGGCGCTTTGGGCGGGGTTCATGACGATGCTGCTGCAGGATCCGGCAATGCGGCAGATCCATGAGCGCAGCTATGTCTATTTCCGCAACCGTCTGCAGGCACTGATCGCTGAGGCGCTGACGGAGGCCGGGAAAACCGTTTCAGAACCGAGGCTTAGGGGCCTGGCTATCGCCTGCAACGCAGTGGTGGATGGCCTGTGGCTGGAAGGTGGTGCTTTGCCAGAGGCCTTCGGCGACGACGAATTGCCGAAAATCGGGCTGGAGGCCGTGGGCGCGATTATCGATCTGTCGCTGGACCTGGGGTGAGGTGGCCCGGCCTATCCGCCGGGCCTGTTCTCCGTGGGCTATGAGGCGATCACAACCTCAATCATCACCGGACCGGGCGCCTGCGCCGTGTCGCGCAGGGCAGCGCTCAGCGCCTCGGGTTGATCAGGCACCTGTCGGTATTCCATATTGTAAGAGGCGGCGGTGTCGGCAAAACGGGGCGGGGTTGGATCGCAGCCAATCACCGGCGCATCGACGTCGCGCATGGCCGCAGCGATTTCGCCAAAACCGTGGTTGTTCCAGATCACAAAGCGCACCGGCAGGCCTTCCTGCGCGGCGACGGCCAGTTCGGGCAGCGAAAACTGCGCGCCCCCATCGCCGGTCAGACAGATGGTTGGCTGATCGGGCTTGGCAATGGCCGCGCCAATCGCCGCGGGGATCGCATAGCCCAAGGCGCCATAGCCGGTGGAGGAATTGAACCATCCCCCCGCAACATCATGATCGTAATAGAGATTTCCGGCATAGATCGGCTGCGTTGAATCGCCCACGATCTGCGCGCCGGGCAGGGCATCGCGCATCGCGTTGAGCATCGCAACATTGGCGCGGTAGGCCGGGCTGAGGGCATCCCAGGCGGCGGTGCGGCAGGCCTCGGCCCGGGCGGCGCCGTCGGTTGGTGCACGCCGTGGCAGCTGGGCGGCCAGTTGACCCGCCACCGTTGCCGCATCGGCGCAGAGGGCGATCACATGTGGGTGACGGGCGATTTGATCCGGGCAGATATCCACCCGGATCAGCCCGCGCATCTGCGCCATGTCACCGGTTGCGTACATGTCATAATCGGTCGGCCCCAACTCCGTCCCAAGGGCCAGCACGCAGTCGGCCTCCTCGATCAGATCACGCACCGGTTTCAGGCTGGGACTGGCGGGCACGGTCAACGGATGCTGATGCATCAACCCGCGCGCATTGGTGGTCTGAACCACCGGCGCGTCGAGGCTCTCTGCCAAGGATTGCAGCGCAGCGCCACCTGTTTTGATACCGCCGCCAGCAAGGATCACCACCCGTTCTGCCTGGGTCAGTTGCGCGATAACCTGTTGCAGCGCGTCATCTGCGGCGGCTTTCGGGGCGGCTGGGGGGGCAGGGGGCGCCAGCGGGGCGGCCGTGACGCCAGCCACATCCAGCGGCACCTCAATATGTGCGGGCTTCGGGCGCGCGGCCTGCATCGCGTCAAAGGCACGCGTTAACGCGCCGTTCAAGGCGTCAGGGTTGCTCACGTGTTCCGAGGCCGCGACCACGGTTTGCATCAACCCCTGCTGGTCGGGCAACTCATGCAGATGGCCCATGCCCTCACCCAGAGAGGCGCGGGCATTGACGCCCGAGACCACCAAAACCGGGACCGAATCCGCACGGGCCTGGGCCACGGGGGTGATCGTGTTGGTCAGGCCGGGGCCGGTGATCACAAAGGCCACGCCGGGCTTGCCACTGGCGCGGGCATAGCCATCGGCCATGAAGCCCGCCCCCTGTTCATGCCGCGGGGTGACATGGCGGATCCCGTCAAGATCCAGACCCCGGTAAAGCTCAATCGTATGCACGCCGGGAATGCCGAAGACGCAGTCAACGCCGCGCTGTTTCAAGCCGCTGACCAGCGCCTCGCCGACGGTTGGTTTGGTTTTTCTCATGAGGCGACCGCCTGCGGTTGGGTGGCTTTGGCATGGGTCAACATACGATCAATCGCCTGATCGAACTGGTCGTCCGGGATGGTCAGCGCGACACGCACCCAGTCCTGCAGGCCATCGCCAAAGGCACTGCCCGGCATCACGGCAACGCCCTGATCTAGCAGTGCCCAGGCGTAGGCTTCACCTTCAAGACCGAGGGCTTTGGCGGACACCAATGCAAACATGCCTGCCGCCGGCATATGCACGGCGAGGTCACTCTCAGCCTGCAGTTGATCGCGCAGCCGGGTGGCACGCGCGCTGAACCGTGCGGCCATGCCTGCCGCCACGGGCGATCCTTCGCGCACGGCAAGTTCGGTCATGTCGGCGATGAAGGGTTGGTTGCCAAACAGCATGGTTTCGGCAACGGGCAGCAAAGCCTCGCAGAAGGCGGCAGGCCCAACACACCAGCCGCTGCGGAACCCAGGCGCTGCGTGAGATTTGGAGATTGAGGCCACCGCGATGACCCGATCGGCGATTTCGGGCAGGGCAAGCGGCGAGCAGAAGGCGGTGCCGTCAAAGATCAGATCCTCGTACACCTCATCCGAAATGATCCAGAGGTTGTGCTGACGGGCCAGTGCGCCGATCGCCTGTAGCTCCTCCCGGCTGAGGATCGCGCCAGTGGGGTTGTGGGGGGAGTTCAGCAGGATGGCGCGGCTTTTGGGGGTGATTGCGGCGGCCAGATCATGGGCCTGCATGCGGAACCCATGTTCGGCCCGCAGGGGCACCGGGACCATCGTGGCGCCAGTTGCACGCACCACCCCTTCGTAAGTCGCATACATCGGATCGCCCACCAGCACCTCATCACCCGTTTCGGCAACGCCCATCATCACGGTATAAAGCGCGGTCTGGGTACCCGGCAGACACAGGAAGTTCTCAGGCCCGAAGGGCCGGCCAATCCGGGCTGTGTAGCGATCCGCCAAGGCCTGCAGCAGTCCTTCCTCACCTTGTCCGTTGGAATATTTGGTGCGCCCGGCGTTCAGCGCTTCAATGCTGGCGGCAACCAATCTGTCAGGCACCGGCACATCAGGTTCGCCAATGGTCATCTCAATGATGTCTTCGCCCGCCTCAATGCGATCGCGCGCCGCAAAATGCACCGCCCATTTGGCGCCGCCCAACCCGGCCAACCGGGTGGTGATATAGGCCAGTTTCATGGCTGTTGTCCTTATTCAAACGGCTGTGGGACGGGGACGTCCCCGTTACAGCGCGGGTGTGTTTTGTCTTGTTGTGCATCTGTATAATAACTCTGTCAACTAGAACCTAAGTGCAGGCGGGATCATGGGGTCCGGGGTACGAGCATCCAATTTCAGCCACAGAGTTCAGCCACAAAAGCGGGAATCGTTAGGTGTGTGCGGCAGCTTTGAGCCTTGGTTCAAAGGCTAATCTGCTGTGTTTGCTTAAAAATTCGCCTCTAGGCTGCTTTGCGGGGCGGATCACCTTATGGGTGAGCGATCAATCGACTCTTCAATCACCGATAAGTCATTGAATTTCCACAATTTTTCCTAAAATTCTGAATATCTGTCTCTGGCCACAACTCAACTGGAGCAGAAAATGAACATTAAAACATCATCTTTCACCCCCTATGACGACGGCACCCTGCCGTTGATCAGTCTCAGCGATCTCAGCAGTGAGGATCCTGTCAAACAGCAGGCGGTTGCAGACCAGATCGGTCAGGCCGCACGGCAGTTCGGGTTTTTCCGGATCTGCGATCATGGCATCAATCCGGTGCTGATTGAGGCGGCCTATGCGGTGGCCGCGCTGTTCTTTGCGCAGCCCGAACGGCACAAGATGCGCCATTACATCGGCAACAGCAGCAATCACCGCGGCTATGTGCCGTTCAGTGAAAAAGGCGATTATGCCGATGAGAAAAACCGCAGCTATGAGGCGTTTGATCTAGGTCTGGACCTGCCGTCGGATGACCCGGATTATCTGGCGGGCAACCGTTTGTTGGGGCCAAATGTCTGGCCGGACAGCCCCGGGTTTGCCCAGATCATCGGCACCTATTACCAGCAGATCGCGCGGCTTGGTCAGCGGGTGACTGGTGCGTTGGAGCAGCATCTTGGCCTGCCGCAGGGCGCCATGCTGGCCCAGATGGACAAGCCCGTTTCACAGCTGCGCCTGCTGCATTACCTGCGCGGCGATGAGACCACCGACCATAAATCGGTCAATATGGGCGCCCATACGGACTATGAATGTCTGACACTGTTGCATACACGCAACCCCGGTCTGCAAGTCCTTGCAACCTCTGGTAAATGGATCGACGTACCGGTCGATCATTCGGTCTTTGTGGTCAATATTGGCGACATGTTGGAGGCCTGGAGCAACGGAATTTTGCGCTCAACACCTCATAGGGTCTTGAATTCAAGCGCAGAACGGTTTTCGATGCCGTATTTTGTAGCGGCAAATTACGACACGATGATTGAACCCTTCCCTCAGCTTATCAGCGAAAACCGCCCATCGGGCTATACGCCCTTCAAAGCGGGGGAGCATCTGGAGACTATGCTTATGCGCGATTTCCCCTATCTGCGGGACGGTCAGGCAGAGACCAACTTCTCAAACCCCTTTGAAGGCCGCCTGCAGGGAGATCAGCACTGATGCCACCCTTTGAAACGATCTTGGCGGTGCTGCTTGCAGGATTTGCGCTTAGCGCAACACCCGGTCCCTCGATGCTTTATGTGCTGTCGCGCACGGTCGGGCAGGACCGGGTTGCCGGGCTGGCCTCGGCCTTTGGGCTGGCGCTGGGGGGCATGGCGCTGGCCGTGGCCACCGCGATGGGGCTTGCAGCCGTGTTTGCCAAGTTCACATGGATCGTGCCGGGGCTGCGCTATCTGGGGTCGGCCTATCTGATCTGGCTGGGCGTCGGCATGATCCGCGAAGCCCGTGCGGCAGCGCTGGCGGATCTGCATGTCAGCGAAGTGGTGCGCAAACCTGTGCGTGCGATCGTTTGGCAGGGGGTTCTGGTGGAACTGCTGAACCCCAAAACGGTGCTGTTCTTCGCGCTGTTCCTGCCGCCCTTCATCACGATGGGGGAGGGCAACGGCAGTGTTGAACTACAGTTCCTGATCCTCGGCGCGCTGGTCCCGCTGACGGCGATCCCGTCGGATATGCTGGTTGTCTTCATGGGTTCCAGCCTTGCTGGCGCGATTAACAAACGCCGGCATCTGCGTGAGGCGCTCGGCTGGATTGGCGGCGGTATGCTGATCCTGATCGCGGTCAACCTGCACCTTGGGCTGATCTGATCCAAGTGTTTGCAAATTGTGTTAAGGGGCGGTGCCACGGGCGCCGCCCTTTGCCATGTCGCGCAGGCTTTTGCGGAAGGCGGCCGGGGTCTGACCACTGATGCGGCCAAAGACACGGTGAAAGGCAGGCAGATCCTGATAACCCGATTGCGCCGCCACCTCTGCAACCGGCAGGGCGCTGTCCGCCAGCAGGGTTTTGGCATGTTCAATCCGCAACTGCTGCAGGTATTGGGTGACAGTCAGCCCGGTGGCCCGTTGGAACCGCCGCTGCAAGCTGCGGGGTGACAGGCCCAGCCGCCCTGCCAGCAGGGGCAGGGCAGGTGGATGGGCAAGATCGCGGGCCAGCCCGTGCTGGGCCTCGGCCACCTTGGCATCCCCATGGTCAAATCGCGGTTGGAATCGCTGAAACCGGCGCTGGTCGCGCCGACCGGGATCAACCACAAAATGGCGCGCGGTTTCCAGCATCTTGGCATGCCCGCACAGCCGTTCGATCACAATCAGGGCCAGATCCACCCAGGCCATCAGCCCGCCCGCAGTGACCAGATCGTCATATTCGATCACCAGCCGGTCGGTGTTGATCTGTAGATCCGGCCAATGGCGCTGCAGATCATGCCCCGCGCCCCAATGGGTCGTCACCGGGCGCCCGGCGTCAAGACCTGCGGCGGCCACCCAGATCACCCCAACACAGGCAGAGCAGATCAGCGCGCCCTGCTGCGCTTGGTCCGAAATCCAGCGCGGCAGATCGGGGTGGTCGGCGGGGTCAGGGGCCGTGGCTGCCGGCGGCAACAGGATTGCACTGGCGCCCGGCATTTTCGCCCAACCCGCCGCTGTCATGTCCCCTGGGCGCACTATCTCAGGGCGGAGGCCCGCGTGTGACAGGATATCCACCAGACCCAGCACCGCAGATGGCAGCGCACCGGGATAGTCGAGGAGGAGAACACGAGGAGCGGAATTCATCGGTTTGGCGTAATCAGCAAATTTATAGTCACTTGTGACACTATCGTGGATCCACGCTGCAGGCCATATCCCATTTCATCAAAGACATAGGAGAGCGTTATGAGCGCACGTATACATGACATGAAAATCGGTGAGATTGATCTGCGGATCTTCGATGATGGTCGGTTCACCCTGCCTGCCGCCTATTTCGGCAATGTGCCTGAGGGCATGGTGCTGGGTGAGCAGGTGGAGATTGGCGCGAACCTCTGGCTGATCCGCAGCGGCGATCGTGTGATCCTTGTTGATACCGGCTCGGCTGAGGCGCTGAAGGCCATGTTCCCCGAAACCGGCGCGGCCTGGGGGGATCTGCAGGGGGTGCAGCCAACCGACATCGTGTTGACCCACATGCATGCCGATCATCTGGGCGGCTTTGCCGATCCAGCGGCCTTTGCCGGGGTGACCATCCATGTGGCTGCGGCGGAATGGGGGTTCTGGACCAACCCGGATCTGCCCGGTCTGGTGCCGGAAGAAAACCGCCCGATGATTGAGATGATCCAAGGCGTTGCGGCTGGGATCGCGGATCGGGTGGTGACACATGACGGCGCGGCAGAACTGGCCCCGGGCGTCACCCTGGCGCCTCTGCCGGGCCATACGCCGGGCCACACCGGTGTTCAGCTGCAAAGCGGCGGGCAGGAACTGCTGATCGTGTCAGACGCGGTGATCACCGAGCAGATCCAGATGGCCCAACCCGAAGTGACCTATGCCCTGGATGGCGATGCCGCCGCAGCCGTGGCCACCCGCCAGGCCCTGCTGGCTGAGGCCGCTGCCAAAGGCACGCCAATTGCGGCCACACATTTTGCCTTCCCCGGTGTGGGCACCGTTGTGGCGGAGGGGCGGGCCTACCGGTTCCAGCCGGTCTAAACTGTGAAGATCAAGGCGTGCCCACTAGGGCGCGCCGTTGCTGCTGCGTGTCCGGTCCGGGATCAGCCCCGCGCCATCACCAGCAGCCCCAGGATGATCAGCGCCAGCCCCAGAAGCCGGGGTAGGCTGACGGGTTCGCCCAGGAAAACAATACCTGAGACGGAGACCATGACAAAGCTCATCGCGACAAAGGGATAGGCCAGCGACAGATCCATCTGGCGCAGGGCAAAGAGCCACAGCACCGTCCCGACGCCATAAAGCGCCAGACCCAGCAGAACCAGCGGCGAAAAGAGGAAGCTCGCGGCCTTGACCCATAAGGCTGCGTCCTCTGGCAGGGTCACCCGGGACACACCCATTTTGAACGCGGTTTGGGCCACGGCAGACAGGCTGACGCTGACCAGAACCAGCAGGAAACCAGATAGGCTCATCCGCCAAATCCCCCCACGTCGACGTAACGGGCCAGCAGCACAATTGCCAACATCGCCCAGACCGAAATACGGCTGATCTGGTCCCGCAGGGCAAAAACAACCGGGTCATCCCCAATCTGATCGCGGTTGGCCCACATCCAGCTGCGATAGGTCCAGAACATCATCACCGGCAGCAACAGCCACAGAAACTCAGGCGTGAGGTAGCGTTCTTTCACGGTGTCGCTGTTGACGTATTCCGCCAGTGTCAGCAGCGACAGGGCGCCATTGGCGATGCCAAAGGTCTGCACCACCGTGATATCGCCGCTGTAGTAGTTGCGGGCGGGCAGGCGTTCATCGACCTGCGGCTCTGCCGCGATCAGGCGCGACAGCTCAATGTAGCGCTTCATATAGGCAAGGCTGAGGAAAAAGAACAAAGAGAAGGTCAGAAGCCACGGGCTGGGCATCACCATGATCGCAGCCGCGCCAGCAATGATGCGCACCGTGTAAAGCAGCGCCAGAACCACCACATCGATGGTGGAATATTGTTTCAGCCAGAGCGAGTAGGCCTTGGTCATGATGACATAGGTGATCAGAATAGCCAGGAACAGCGACCCGATCAGCGCCCCGAGGAGGAGCGCCAGCGCAAACAGGCCGGCCGAGGCGGCAAGCCCTGTGAACGGGCGCAACCTACCAGCGGCAAAGGGGCGGTTGCATTTCGTTGCATGCGCCCGGTCTGAGTCTACATCCAACAGATCATTCAGCAGATAAACCGCGGAGGCACAGAGCGAAAACGCCAAAAAACCCAGGGCCGCAGCCGTCAGGCTGGCCCCATCAGTGTAAAGATGGGCAAAGATCAGCGGCAGAAACAACAGCGCGTTTTTGGCCCATTGATGGGGCCGCATCGCCTTCAGCAAGGCACGGGCGGTTGATCCTTCGGCGGTGGGTTGCAGCGTGGCCTCACCCAGCCAGTGCTGCGCCTCTTTCGGGGCTTTGGCAAATCCGCGGGCTGTGGCCGCCTGCCAGATCGGCATGTCCGCCCGGCTGTCACCCAGATATTCAAACGGGCCGTTGTCACAATGGGCCTGAATGGCCGCCAGTTTCGCCGCCCCTTTAAGGTTGCTGCCGGGGGAGGAGGCAATGACCTCGTCAAAGACACCCAGATGCGCCGCCACGGCGTCTGCCACGTTTTGATCGGCGGCGGTGGCCAGGATGACAGGGCGCCCAGCGGCGCGGGCGGCTGCGATGTGATCCAAAACGGCGTCATTATAGGGCAGCAGATGCGCACGCAGCGGCACCTCCTGGGCCAGCGCCGCTTTCAAGCCGCTGAACCCCTGTTGCAGGGTTGCCCTAAAGGCGCGCCAGAGGGCGACAGGGGATTTGGCTGACCGGATCAGCATTTCCTGCGCCACATCGGTGCGCACCAACGTGTGGTCCAGATCAACGTAAAGCGGCAACGCAGACGCGGGCGCGCTGGCGGTGGGATCTGTCTTCGTGTCTACAATCTGGGTCATCAACCTGCGTTGTTTCCAAAAAACATATCTAAATAGCTATACGACTGCTCTTCCCTAGGTGTTACGCGCCTTTCCTTTGCTTCGACAAGGGTTTTGCGTTTACCAAGATAGTCAGGACTTTGCGATTTGGCCGTTTTGGCGCGTGGTTTTGGGACAGTTTAATGAAAAGATTTGGCAAAACTGAGGCGTTGACCTGCCTGGCGCTTTTTCTTTTGGCGCTTGGCCTGCGGTTGACCGGTTTGGACTATGGCTATTTCCACGGGGACGAGCGTGTGAATGATGCCGCCAAGGTGCTGACAGGGCAGCTGATCCCCGGGCAGCACTTCTACCCGCCGTTTATCAACTACCTCAATGCGGTTGCATTGGTGGTGTTGTTTGCTGTCGGTCTGGTGGCGGGCTGGTGGGACAGTGCCGGGGCCTTCCGCGACCAGTATTTTGCGGACCCAACCGCCTTTTACATGGCCACCCGGGCGATGACCGCGCTTTGGGGGGCAGGGCTGGCGGTGCTGTTCTTTCTGGCGGCGCGGCAGCTGCGCCTGACCCAGCGCAGTGCCATAGCGATCGGGTTGTTGGGGGCGTTTTTCCCGCTGGCGGTGTTCATGTCGCATATCTCAAAAGGGGACGCGGGCCTTGCCACAGCGATGATGGCCTGCATCTGGGCGATGCTGATGCGCATGGACGATCCGCGCCACGGCCGCTGGGATCTGATCCTTGGCCTCTCGGTTACCCTGGCGCTGAGCTTCAAGCATTCCGCGATATTTGTCCTGTTGCCGATGGGGCTGGGCTGGCTGCTGCTGCTGGCGCAGCAGGAAGGAACAGGTACGGCGCTGAAATCCTTTGCCCGGGTGTTCCTTCTGACGGTGGGGTTATGGCCCATCTTCAACATCGGCGTGCTGTTGGATTTCCAGAACTTCCTAGAATATCAACGCATTCAATCGGTGATGTCGGTGCAGGGTGGCACCTCAGGCCATTGGGCAGGGATTACAACGCTGATCGCCCGCAGCTTTGACACCGCCTTTGGCATGACGGCGGCGATGGCCTCGGCCGCGATCCTGTGCCCGATCCTGATCCTCACCGCGCCGCGCCTGTCGCAGAAGGGCAGCCTAATGGTGATCTGGCTGGCCCTCACCATCGGCACGCTGGCGACCGCTTGGATCACCGGCAGCCGTCAGCCCGAACACCTGTGGATCGCCAATTTTGCAGGCTACCTGTTTGTCGGCGCCGTGGCTTTGGCGGCCTATGTCGAAAGCGGCCCGCGCCTGTCGCAATATCTGGCCGCATCCTGGCTGGCCGCAGGGCTGGGGCTGAGCATTTGGGGCAGCGTGATAGTGCTGACGCAGGCGACCGCGATGCCGGTTCAGGTGGCGCTGGATCACTATCTGGCTGAACACCACGCAGACCGCCGCATCCTGACAGCTGTGGCCCACCGGATCCCGCAGCAGAAAGAAGCCCAGGCGGTGGAGTTGCAGCGGATTGAGCGGCTGGCGAGAAAATATAAGATCGACGCGCCTGCAGTGGCCGAGGATCGCATCATCCACACCTCAGCCGAGGGCGCACTGTTCTACGTGCATATGCCGGTGGTGATGTTCGGGCTGGAATCGGTGGACGAAGGCCAGGAAGGCTACAGCGTTAAGGCCCATACCTGGCCGTTGCAGGCTGAGGAATGGCAACGCACCTATTGGCTTGATCAGGGCTTCAGCCTGTTTGTGGTCGAGGATTTTGCAAATTACGCCCACCATGTTGACCCGGAAATTCGCCGTCAGTTTTTGCAGGCGCTTGATCGCGATTGTGCCGAGCTGCGCCGGTTTGATCCGTCAAAACCGCTGTTTCTGGAACGCGAAGTACGCGTCTATGACTGCGTCGCGGGCAGCTAGCGCTCAACCTTCTCCACCGTACCGGCCACCCAGAACTCATTGCGGCGGCTGCGGATCCTTTCGGCCAGAAAATCCACAAACAGCCTGACCCGCGCCGTGTTGCGCAGATCACGGTGCAGCAGCAGCCACAGATTGCGGTAGGCGAGGGGCTTTTGAAACGGTGCGCGCACTAGACCGGGATGGCGATCGCCCAGATTGCAGGCCAGATAGGCCATGCCCAGACCCGAGGCTGCCAGGGTAATCAACGGCACCAATTCTGACACCCGATGTTTCAACAGCGCCTTGGGATAATAGCTGTCCTGCACCCATTTCGCGGTCTGCGCGCCCTCGGGCTCATGCCAGCCAATCAGCGTCAGCCCTTCGCCCGCGTTATCCTGCACCCGTTTTGCATAATCCGGCGTGCAATAGGCGGCCTGTGACATCTGCACCAGACGGCGGCCGACAACATCATCGCTGACCTCAAAGGCCACCCTGAGGGAGACATCGGCCTCCCGACGGGTCAGATCCGCCACGTCATTGGTGAAGGTCAGGTTCAGCGTGATGTCAGGGTATTCTTCGGCAAAGGCGCTGAGGTCATCCATGATCGATGTCATCGCCAGACCGTGCGGCAGGGTGACATAGACCGTGCCCGTAGGGGCGGCATCGCGGCCGACGATGACGCGCGCTGCGGCGGTCATCTCCTCCTCCACGCGTTCTGCGTGGGGCAGCAGATCCTCACCCAGTTGTGTCAGCACCAGCCCCTGTTTCGAACGGTCAAACAGCCGACTGCCGATCCCTTCCTCCATCAAGGTCAGGCGCCGGGTCAGCGTGGTGTGGTTGGCCTGAATGCTGTCGGCGCCACCCCGCAGGGTGCCGGTGCGTGCAACGGCAAGAAAGATCTTCAGATCATCCCAATTGAGCGCCTGGCTGGTCTGGTCTGGCATGGGGCCTCCGGTGCGCGGTCTGTGGTTCATATTTGATGCACGGTGTTCAGTTTTGCCCGGATAGAGATCATTTTTCAACCGCATTACTTTGGGGTCAGACGACGAAAACCACAAACACACTGCTTACAGGTAACCAAAGGAGCCTGACCATGAACCCGATTAAATCTGTCCTCATCACCGGTGCCAACGCAGGTCTTGGCCGTGAAGCGGCCCGCCAATTGGCATTGCAAAAAGGGATCGAAAAAGTCTATCTCGCCTGCCGCAATCCTGAAAAAGCCCGCGCCGCCAAAGCCGCGCTGGAAGCGGAAACCGGCCGCAAGGTTTTTGACATTGTGATCCTGGATGTGTCGGATCCCGCCAAGGTGCGCACGGCCGTTGCCGAACTGACCAGCCCCGTCGATGCGGTGATCCTGAACGCTGGCGGAACCGGCGGCCAGACCCCCTATGCGCTGACCCGCGAAGGCGTGACCCATATCTTCGCCGCCAATGTTCTGGGCCATGTCGCCCTGGTTGAGGCGATGCTGGAACGTCAGCTGATCACCTCCACCGTGCTTTATGCCGGCTCAGAGGCGGCGCGTGGCATTCCCAAGATGGGCGTCGCCCGCCCCGACATCAAAACCGGCTCCCCGGAAGAGTTTGCATCGATCGCCAACGGCAGCAAATTCCCCGCCAAGGCAGATCCGCTGGATGTCTATGGCACGATCAAACTGGTGGGCACCCACTGGATGGCAGCAATGTCGCGTCAGCACCCCCATCTGCGCTTTGTCACCATGAGCCCGGGCGGCACCACCGGAACCAATGGTATGGACGACCTGCCGCTGCTGAAAAAGATCTTTTTCAAGTACATCGGCAGCACCGTGATGCCCCTCTTTGGCATGATGCACAGCGTTGAAACCGGGGCGCGCCGTTATGTCGACGGTCTGATGAATCCCGAGTTTAAAAGCGGCCATTTCTACGCCAGCCGCGCAGGGTCGCCCACCGGTCCGGTGGTGGATCAGGTCAGCATTGACGCCACACTGGGGGACACCCGCGCGCAGGACAATGCCGCCGCTGCAATCCGCCAATTCGCCTAACTACCCCCTATTTTAAGGAGAAAACGTCATGGAACTTACTCTGCAAATCCTCACCGCTCTGGCCACTTTGATGCTGACCGGGCTTGGCCTAACCTCAATGTTTGCGCCGCAAAAGATGCTGAAGAACTTCGCGCTGGAACCCATTGGCGCGCCCGGGTTCAGCACCATCCGGTCGGTGATCGGTGGGCTGTTCCTGGCCTCGGTCGGTTTCTTGGCGCTGGCGATCTTTGCCGGTCAGCATCTTGGCTACCTCGCCGTGGCCCTGGTGATGGCGCTTGTCGCGCTGGGTCGGATTATCAGCATGGTGGCTGATGGGTTTGACAAAGCGGTGGTGCCGCCGCTGGTCGTCGAACTGGTGATCACCGCCATTCTGGTTGCGGCCTATCTGAACGCCGTGTGACCCTCTGGCCTAGTCAGGTAGAAAACAGCCGGTCCCGAATTGGGGCCGGCTTTTGCACGGCTCCGGCGTTTTTTCGCGGCGGGATTCGTGCTATCATAGATCCACTTTCGTTACATTTCATTGTGCCCCGCGCCGCATTTTCGGCTGTCTTGGTTTGATCGGGGGCTGTGTTTGACCCATCGCCGCCCAGTTTGGGGCGGCCCAACTCAACGCTATTTTTATGAGGTCTTTGATGAAAACCCGTTTGAACCCAGCGGCGATTGAAGCTGCCGTGGCCCGCCATTTCCGCGATGCGCAAAATCCCCAATCCGCGTTTGAGGCCGTAGTGCGATCCGGCAACACGGCTGAGATCAACAAAACCGATGAGCTGCCCCGCTATGTGAACCGTTTCCTGCAAATGGGGCGGGCGGATCTGGCGGCAGAGTTTGTCAAAGAGGCGACCGGAAAAGGCATGCCGCATGTCTCCGCGCTGGAACGGATCATCGAACAGAATGAGTTGATGGGCGTGGCCTTTTTCACCCGCGGCATGACGGCGGCGCGCACCGTGGGGCGGGTGGTGATCCGCAACGCAGCGGGCGGCGTGTTGGGGCATGGCACCGGGTTCATGATTTCGCCGCAGCTGTTGATGACCAACAATCATGTGCTGCGCACCCCGGCGGAGGCGGCGGTGAGCTATATTGAGTTTGACTACGCCCTGGGCGCGGATGGTGCCCCGTTGACCCCGGTGCATTTCGCCTTTGATCCGGCGCGTTTCTTTCAGACAAGCGGCCCCCTTGATTTCACCATCGTTGCGGTGGAGGCGGAAAACAGCAGCGGTCAGCAGGTTGAGGAGCGTGGCTGGATGCATCTGATCGCCGACAGCGGCAAAGCGGTCATTGGGGAGCCGATCAACATCATTCAGCATCCCGGCGGCCAACGTCAGCAGATCGCCATTCGTCAGAACAAAATTGTGAAAGTGGTCGATGACTTCCTGCATTACACCACCGATACGATGCGGGGCACCTCGGGCTCTTTCTGCGCCAATGACCAGTGGCAGGTGGCCGGGCTGCATCATGCAGGTGTGCCAAACACCGATGCCATGGGGCGCTGGCTGAAGCAGGACGGATCGGTCTTCCAGAACGGCGTGGATGATCCCAAAACCATTCATTGGATCGCCAACGAAGGGGTGCGGATTTCCAGCATCGTCACGGAAATGCGCGCGCGCGGCCTGTCCTCGGGGGATGAGGCGATGTTTGATCGCGCGTTTGAGCCAGCACCGGTGATGGAGTTTTTTGATGCCGGCGACTTTGATGGATTTGAGGAACGGGCAGGGGGCGGGTCTTCGGACCAGCAGACACCGGGGCTGACGGTGGGCCCGGATGGTGTGGCGCGATGGAACTTCCAGCTGACCTTTGGCCCGCTTGGCGGGGCCGGGCAGATGCCCGCCAGCACGGCACCAACGCCCAAGGTCAATCCAACACCGCCCGCGCCTGTTGAACTGCCAGACAGCACCCCGGCCCGTGCCGAAAGCGTGTTTGAGCCGCGTGGCACTTATTACGACGCCGGCGCCGATACGCTGGCGGCTGGCAGCTATTACAGCGGTCTGGCGGGATCGATGACCAAGAAGGATCGCTTCTGGGCGTTGCACGGCTTGTTGAAAGACAGCCATCACACGGTGTTCAGTTACTATGACGCGCGCCACGATCACCTCTACCCGTGGATTGACCGTCACCCCGATGAAACCCTGCGCTCCATCTATTCAAACGATGTGATGGCTGAGGAGCTGTTCCTGGCAGAACGGATCGCGGTGGAGGCTGCTCTCTCGCAGGCGGCACGGGTGCAGGAAATCGCCCGGGCCGCTCTGACGCCGGAGGCGATTGAGCTGGAGGATGCACTGCTGGAGGCCACCAGCACCTTCAATTGCGAACATGTGGTGCCGCAGTCCTGGTTCAAAGGCGAGGCCGAGAAGCGGGCACAAAAAAGCGACCTGCATCATCTGTTTACCTGCGAGGGCGGCTGTAACAGCTTCCGCTCCAACATTCCCTATTCCGAGTTTTCAAGCGAGGAGGAGGCCAAGCTGCTGGCGGCGGAGGTTCTGGCGGTTGAGGCGCTAAATAACCCCGAGTTGGAGGCCGCGCGTCCGATGTGTGGGCTGCGGGACAAACGCCGGTTTGAGCCCACGGCAGGCAAGGGGGCCGTTGCCCGCGCCACGTTTTATTTCCTGCTTCGCTACCCCGGCGTGGTCGGCGATGTGAAATCAGGCAGCAAGAAAGAGCTGACGAAATCGAACCTTGGCGTCATTTTGGACTGGGCCAAAGCAGAACCGCCCAGCCTTTACGAACGTCACCGCAATGCGGAGATTGCCAAGGTGCAGGGCAACCGCAATCCCTTGATCGACATGCCGGATTGGCTGGGTGAGATCGCTTTTGAAGAGGGATTTGGCTGAGTCGCTTGCGGTAAAACATGGCCTCGGCGGCCAATAACTTACAAAATCTCCCCTGCTGAGCGATCAAGACAAACACAGGCCGCAGCCTCGCGCTGCGGCCTTTTAGGTTACTGGGATTACCATTTATTCACATAGCGTTAGAGGGGGGATGATGGGGTGGATCAATGCTGCCCAGAAAACAGTCCCTACGCCTGAAAATGAGGCATGTCACAACCAAGAGGCGCGTTTCCCTAGGGGAAAAGCATTGACCGGTTGGTCAAAAAGCAAGACGGTTGACGCAATAAATCAAAACAGGGGGTCTGATTATGAAGACATTGAAAACCGTGTCACGTCGTGTGGCATTGGCGATGACCGTGGGCTTTGGCCTGGCTGCTTCGGCAGGCATGGCTGCGGCCGAGGCGGTGAAAGTCGCGGCAATTTACACGCTGCCCGTGGAACAGCAGTGGATCAGCCGGATCCACAAGGCGCTGAATGCAGCGGCGGAGCGTGGCGATATTGAATATGTGTTTTCGGAAAACGTCGCCAACACTGATTATGAGCGGGTGATGCGCGAATATGCCGAACAAGGCAAACAGCTGATCGTGGGGGAGGTGTTCGGTCTGGAGCGCGCGGCGCGCAAAGTGGCCAAAGACTATCCGGAAACCGCCTTTCTGATGGGATCGTCCTTTGGGGCGGTGGCGCCGAACTTCTCGGTCTTTGACAACTGGATCCATGAACCCAGCTACCTGTCGGGCATGGTTGCCGGTGCCGCCACCGAAAGCAACGTGATCGGTATGGTTGGCGGCTACGCCATCCCTGAGGTGAACCGCCTGATGCATGCCTTCATGGATGGCGCCCGTGAGGTGAACCCTGAGGTCAAGTTCATCGTGAACTTCATCGACAGCTGGTATGATCCGCCCAAGGCCAAAGAAAGCGCCTTTGCCATGATGGATGCGGGCGCTGACATCATGTACGCCGAACGCTTCGGTGTTTCGGATGCCGCCGTGGAGCGCGGCGTGAAGGCGATCGGCAATGTGATCGACACCTCCGGCGATTACCCAGGCACCATTCTGGCCTCGGCCCTGTGGCACATGGAAGCCACCATCGACAAAGCTGTCGCCAGCGTTGCCAGCGGCAGCTTTGAGGCATCGGATTACGGTCAGTACAGCTTCATGGCTTATGGCGGCGGATCGCTGGTCATGGATGAGGCGCTGATCTCGGCCGATGTGGTTGAGAAGGTGCGCGCCAAAGAGGCCGATATTCTGGGTGGCATGTTCCGTGTGAATGTGAACGACGACCGCCCGGTCTCGGACAATTAAGGACAGGGCTGGTGCGCCTTTTGGTGCGCCGGCCATTTCACTCACGTGACAGATACCAAAGTTTTATCTCTGAACGGGCTTTCCAAGCGGTTCGGTTCGGTCATCGCAAATGATGGCGTGGATCTGGAGCTGCACAAAGGGGAAGTCCTTGCGCTTTTAGGCGAAAACGGCGCGGGCAAAACCACGCTGATGAATATGCTGTTTGGGCATTACATGCCCGACGCAGGCACGGTTGAGGTCGCTGATGAGGCTGGCCAGATGCAGGCGCTGCCGCTGGGCCATCCTCAGGCGGCACTGGCGGCGGGCATTGGCATGGTGCATCAGCACTTTGCGCTGGCTGAAAACCTCTCGGCTTTGAACAACATCGTGCTTGGCTCCGAACGGCTGAGCCTGTTGCGCCGCGATCTGAAGGCCGCGCGGGCCAAGATCGAAAGCATCATGCAGCACACCGGCCTGACCGTCACGCTGGACACGCCCGTGGGGCGGTTGTCGGTTGGCGATCGTCAGCGGGTTGAGATCCTGAAAGCGCTCTACCGCGATGTGCGCATTCTGGTTCTGGATGAACCCACCGCAGTGTTGACCCCGCAGGAGGCCGACACGCTGTTTGAGAACATCGGCGCTATGACGCGTGAAGGGCTCTCGGTCATCTTTATCTCGCATAAGCTGCGGGAAGTGCTGGCCTTTTCTCACCGGATTGCGGTGCTGCGGCATGGCAAGAAGGTGGGTGAGATTGCCACGGCAGAGGCCGATGAACGCATCATCGCCCGCATGATGGTGGGGGCCGATACGCCCGAAACCGCACGGCAGGAGATGACGCCGGGCGTCCCGGTGTTGACCCTGCAGGATGTTTCGGTGACCGGCCGGTCCAAACGTGACAGCCTGAGTGGGGCGAACCTGACGGTGCACGCCCATGAAATCCTTGGCATCGCCGGGGTGTCTGGCAACGGGCAAAGCGCGCTGGCCGGTTTGATTTCAGGGCTGAACCGCCCGACATCCGGGCGCGTGACCCTTGCCGCAGAAGAAATCGCGCAGGTGACGCCGACCAATATGATCAAAGCCGGTGTGGGCCGCATCCCGGAGGATCGCCACCATGACGGTATGGTGGGCGCGATGAGTGTGGCGGAAAATATGGTGATCGAACGGCTGTCCGATCCCGAAGTGCAATCCGCCGGTTTCCTGAAAAAGGATGCGATCACCGCCAACGCCGAAAAGCTGGCGGCAGACTATGACGTGCGCGGGCCGGGTGTTGGCGCGCGGGCGCGGCTGCTGTCTGGCGGGAACATCCAGAAAATGATCCTGGCGCGGGTTTTTGAGCAAAACCCCAAGCTGATCCTGGCCAACCAGCCGACCCGTGGTCTGGACATGCTGGCCGCCTCCGAGGTGGCGCGCCGATTGTTGGAGGCGCGTGCAGCAGGGGCAGGGATTGTGCTGATTTCAGAAGACCTGGATGAAATTCTGGGCCTCGCGGACCGGGTTGTGGTGATCCATGACGGCGAAATGATTGAGGCAGACACGCGCGACCGCGAAGCGATTGGCCTGATGATGGCGGGTGAAGTAACCCCGCATGAACCGCAGCAAAGCGGAGCAGGAGCACAATGATACGGATTGAACCACGTGCTGCGACTTCGCAGGCGTTTAAACTGGGGCTGCCGGTGCTGTCTGCGGTGATCGCATTGCTGGCGGCTGCGATCCCGCTGGCCTTTGCCGGGGCCAATATCCTGACCGCCTATGGTGAGATGGTCAAAGGAGTCTTCGGCTCGCTTTTCGCGGTGTCGGAAATGCTGACCCGGGCGACGCCGCTGATCTTTACCGGTCTGGCAGCCGCCTTGGCGTTTCGCGCCCGGCTCTGGAATATCGGGGCTGAAGGGCAGCTTTACCTTGGTGCAATGGCCGCGGTCGCGATCGGGGCCGGCGCGATTGAGGCGCCAAGCTACATTCTGGTGCCGGTCATCATCGTGATGGGCTGCTCCGCCGGGGCGGCGGGCATGGTGGTGCCAACGGTTCTCAAAACCCGCTTTGGCGCGGATGAGGTGGTGACCACCTTGCTTTTGAACTTCATCGTGTTGATTTTCTTGCAATATATGCTGGAGGGTCCGCTGAAGGATCCGATGGGCATGGGCTGGCCACAAAGCGCGCCGATCCTGGATGAGGGCACTCTGCCGGGCCTGATGGCGCGGATGCGGGTGCATTCCGGGCTGATCATCGCTTTGGTCGCTGCCGCCGCGGCGCAGGTGATGCTGTCGCGGTCGGTCTGGGGCTTCAAACTGCGTGCAGTGGGTGAAAACGCCCCGGCAGCGCGTCATGCCGGCATCGGCGTGGACCGGACCCTGCTGAGCGTTGCGATTGTTTCGGGCGGTCTGGCGGGCATGGCTGGCGTGAGTGAGGTTGCGGGGCTGAAGGGCTACCTGACCGCTGACCTGTCACCGGGCTTTGGCTACACCGGCATCGTTGTGGCCATGCTGGCGGGCCTGTCGCCAGTGGGTGTTGTGGTCGCCGCTCTGTTTATCGCCAGCGTTTTTGTCGGTGCCGATAGCATGAGCCGGTCGATGGGCGTATCGTCTTATCTGGCGGATCTGATCGTTTCGATGTCGCTGCTTTGCGTGCTGATCGGGGGCTTCTTTGCCCGCTATAAGATCACCCGCAGCGCCCCCGCGAAGGGAGAGGCATCATGATGGATATTCTCAACATCCTGATGTCCGAAAGCTTCTGGGCGGCCTCCTTGCGCATTGCCACACCGCTGATCTTCGGCGTCCTTGGCGCGCTGCTCTGTGAGAAATCGGGCGTTTTGAACCTGGGGATTGAGGGCATTTTTGTCACCGGCGCCATGGTCGGCTGGATGGCCGTCTGGCTGGGGCTGGGCCTCTGGGGCGGTGTGCTGGCGGCGGCTGTGGCAGGTGCGGCGTTTGGCCTGTTACATGCGATCCTGACGGTGCCTTTGGGCCTGTCGCAGCATGTGTCAGGCCTGGGGGTGACGCTGTTTGCCACCTCCCTCAGCTATTTCACCTATCGCACGGCGCTGCCAACGGTATCGTCGCCCCCCAAAATCGAACCCTTCCGGGCGCTGGACATTCCGGTTCTGTCGGATCTGCCGTTTCTGGGGCCGGTGCTGTTTCAGCAAACCGCCTTTACCTGGTTGGCGCTGTTGATGGTGCTGCTGGTCTGGTATGTGTTGAACCGCACGCCCCTGGGGGTGGCCATTCAGGCGGTGGGGGACAATCCCGACAGCGTGGATGCGCAGGGCCTTTCGGTCTACGGGTTGCGCATCGGGGCCGTTGTGGCGGGATCGGCGCTGATGGCGTTGGGCGGTGCGTTTCTGACGATGTCTGCCTTCGACAGCTTCTTCTTTGGCATGGTGAACGGGCGAGGCTGGATCTGTATCGCGCTGGTGATTTTCGCCAGTTGGCGGCCGGGCAAGGCGCTCCTCGGGGCGCTGTTGTTTGGCGCCTTTGATGCGTTGCAGGTGCGTCTGCAAACCGAGGTGGGCGCACTGGTGCCCAGTCAGGTTTTCATCGCGGCACCTTACGTTTTGTCGATTGTCGCCCTTGTGATTGCCGCGCGGCGCGCCGATTATCCACGTGCCCTGCTGACGCCGTGGTTCAAAGGGCAACGCTGATCAAGCGCTGGAGGATACATGTTTGATCTGATTATCAAAAACGCCACCCTGCCTGACGGCACCTGTGGCGTGGACATCGCCTGCAAAGACGGTTTGATTGCCGCGGTGGAGGCCGGGATCAATGCTGTGACCGCCGAGGTGATTGAGGCCGAAGGCCAGTTGGTCAGCCCACCCTTTGTGGATCCGCATTTCCATATGGATGCCACCCTGTCACTGGGCACGCCACGGATGAATGTGTCCGGCACATTGCTGGAGGGCATTGCGCTTTGGGGGGAGTTGAAACCGCTGCAAAGCGTTGATCAGATTGTGGAGCGGGCGCTGCGCTATTGCGATCTGGCGGTCAGCATGGGGATCGGCGCGATCCGCAGCCATGTGGACACCTGCGATGATGAGTTGAAGGGTGTTGCCGCCCTGCTGGAGGTGCGCGAGCAGGTGAAGGAGTACCTGGATCTGCAGCTGGTGGCCTTTCCGCAGGATGGCGTGCTGCGGGATCCCACGGCGATGCAGAACACCATTCGCGCGCTGGACATGGGCGTGGACGTTGTGGGGGGCATCCCACATTTTGAGCGCACCATGGCAGATGGCGCGGAAAGTGTGCGTCAGCTGTGCCAGATCGCGGCCGACCGGGGGCTGATGGTGGATATGCATTGCGACGAAAGCGATGATCCCATGTCCCGCCATATTGAGACGCTGGCCTATGAAACCCAGCGCCTTGGATTGCAGGGCAGGGTGGCAGGATCGCATCTGACCTCAATGCATTCGATGGACAATTACTATGTCTCCAAGCTGATCCCGCTGATGGTGGAGGCGGGGGTGCATGCTATCCCCAATCCGCTGATCAACATCCTGCTGCAGGGCCGCCATGACAGCTATCCCAAACGCCGGGGCCAGACCCGTGTGCGCGAATTGCGCGATGCCGGGATCACGGTTGGCTTTGGCTCGGACTGTGTGATGGATCCGTGGTATTCGCTGGGCAAGGCTGACATGCTGGATGTGGCCTTCATGGGGTTGCATGTGGGGCAGCTTTCCAGCCGTGAGGATATGGCCTGGTGCTTTGACGCGGTGACCGAAAACTCGGCCCGGATCATGGGGCTGGACGGCTACGGCATCGCCAAGGGCTGCGCGGCAAACATGGTGTTGTTGCAAGCCAGTGACAAAATCGAAGCGGTGCGCCTGCGGGCCAACCGGCTGGCGGTGGTCCGCAAAGGGCGGGTGATTGCACGCACGGCGCCGGTGGTCACCACGCTGGATCTGCCGGAACGACCCAAGGCGGTTAATCCGGCGGAGTATGCGCCGAAGGCCTGAGGCATGTGCCGGATCGCATCGAGGTCCGGCTCGCGCCGGACCTTCATTGACTGTCTGCGCAGCAGGCTATGCGACCCGGTAAGCGCTCTATTTCCTCAGCAGCAGGATAAAGGACAGACCGCCCACCAACCCGGTGACAATGCCGATCGGCATATCCTCAGGCGCCATGACGGTGCGGGCGGCGATATCAGCTAGCAGCAGGAAGATGCCCCCGATCACGGCGGAGGCCGGAATGACCCGCAGATAATCCCCCCCGACAAACAGCCGGGCGATATGGGGCACCATCAGCCCGACAAAACCGATCATCCCGGAAAAGGCCACCATCACGCCGGTGATCAACGCGCTGACGGCAAAAACCACCAGTCTGAACCGGGCCACCGGGATGCCCATCGTTGCGGCGGTTTCATCGCCGATGGTCATGGCGTTGAGGCGCGGCGCCTGAAGCCAGAGCCACAGTGCAGACGGGATCAGGATCGCCAGTGGAAAGATCAGATGTGACCATTGCGCCAGTCCTAAACCGCCCAGCATCCAGAACACCACCGTATGGGTGGCGCGGGGATCGCCCAGGAAAATCAGTACATTGGCCGCGGCCATGATGACAAAGGACACGGCAACCCCTGCCAGGACCAACCTGTCCGCGCTGGTCGCCTCGGCCAGTCTGGCAACGCCCAAGACCAGCACCGTGGCCCCCAGCGCGCCAAAAAACGCCAGCAGGGGAACGGTCAGCAACCCCAGAAACAACCCGGTGTGTAACAGCGCCAGGATCGCCCCAAAGGCCCCGCCGGAGGAGATGCCCAACAGATGCGGATCGGCCAGTGGATTGCGGGTCACCGCCTGCAAGGCGGCCCCCACAATGGCCAGCCCTGCCCCCACCATCACCGCCAGAAGCGCGTGGGGAAAGCGGATATCCCAGACAATGGCGGCGCGGCCTTTGGACCAGTCTGGTTCCCATATTGGCAGGCCAATCCGGTCAAAGAACACGCCCCAGACGGTGCCAAAGGGGACGGAAACCGCCCCCAATGAAATCGCCATGGACAGGGACAGCCCCAGCATTACGAAAGCGCCCAGGCTGATCGCCCAAAATGGCAGACGGGACCTTCCCTGCTGCATCTCAGTTCCCCCAGAAGCCGTTGGCCAGCTTCTTCACGGCGTTGATGTTGCGCGGGCCAGGGGTGGCTTCGACATATTCCAGCACGACGAACCGGTCGTTCTTGACCGCATCCAGATCAGCAAAGGCCGGGTTGTTCATCATGAAGGCGCGCTTTTCTGCGGCGGTGACATTGCCGTAGTTCACGATGACCACGACCTCAGGGTTGCGCTCAACCACGGCTTCCCAGTTCACGGTGCCCCAGCTTTTTTCAAAGTCATCCATGATGTTGGTGCCGCCTGCCGCTTCGATCAGCGCGGTGGGCATGGCGTAACGGCCTGCGGTGAAGGGGGTGTCCTCGCCACTGTCATAGACAAAGACGCGCAGCGGATCGCCGGTTTCCAGATCGGCCGTGAAGGCCGCCAGTTCCGCCTTGTAGCCGGCAACCAGCGCGTCGGCCTTGTCTTCCACCTGGAAGATTTTGCCGAGGTTGGTCAGGTCGTTATACATGTCATCGATGCTGACCTTGGGCTTGTCGCCGATGTGGATGCAGCTTTCGGTCAGCTCATAAACTTTGATGCCAAACGGGGCGAGGGTTTCGGGGGTGACTTCGCCACCGACCTTCATGCCGTAGTTCCAACCGGCAAAGAAGAAGTCAGCATCGGCGCCGACCAGCACCTCTTTGGTGGGGTATTTCGCCGAAAGCTCAGGCAGCGCCTCGACGCCTGCGCGCATCTCTTCATCCAGTGTTTTCCAGCCGGAAATGCCGGTGTAGCCCACCATGCGATCTGCCAGACCCAGCACCAGCATCATCTCGGTCAGGTTCACATCGTTGGAGATGGCCGCCTGCGGCGGGGCATCGAATTGGACCTGACGGTTGCAGCTGTCAACGCTCACCTCAGCCAGCGCCGGGCCAGCCGCGATCATCATGCCAAGGGCAAGTGCAGTGTGTTTCATAGGATTTTCCTGTTGTTTGAATTAGTTTGGAAGTTGGAAAGACAGGTGGGAGCGTCGGCTTAAGCTCAGCTCCTCCCGTTTGGCATCCACCGCGAAGGTTTCAGACACCAGTATTTCGCCCAGGGCCGATTGGGGCGGTCCGTAGCTTTGGACCTGCCCCCGTTTCAGCACCAGAACCTGATCACAGACCGCGCCGGCCAGATTGAGGTCATGCAGCGATGTGACAATGGTCAGATCCAGATCCCGGATCAGCTGCAGCACCTCCAGCTGGTGGCGAATGTCCAGATGGTTCGTCGGTTCATCCAGCACCAGGATCTGCGGTTCCTGCGCCAGGGCGCGGGCCACCATCACCCGCTGGCGTTCGCCGCCCGACAAGGTGGAGAGGGTGCGATCTGCAAAGCCATGCAGATCCATGCGGGACAGGGCCGCCGCAATCACCTCGGCGTCTTTGCGGCCGGGGGTCGACAGGCCCAGCCGATGCGGCACCCGGCCAAGCGCCACGATTTCACGCACCGACAAGGCAAAGTCGGTTGGTTGTTCCTGCAACACCGCCGCCACCTTGCGCGCCAGTGCCCGGGGCGGCATTTGTGAGGTGGATTGCCCGTCGATCAACACCTGCCCGCTGCTGGGGCGATTGTAGCCATAGATCAGCCGCAGCAATGTGGTTTTCCCCGCGCCATTGGGGCCAACAATGCCCAGCACCTGACCCGCAGGCACGTCAAAGGAGGTGTCCTGCAAGACCAGCGGGCTGCGTTTGCGGGGCCCCCATGTGACGTTTTCAACAGCCAGACGCGCACTCATGACACCGGCTCCAGACTGTCCTCGATCGCCATGAAGGTGGCGGGGATCCGCGCCAATGTGGTGCGCCGCAGTTTGCCCGGACGATCGACCGAGCTGCACCAGCCGTCGTGCAGGACCGCATATTGGCGGGCAAATTCCACCAGATCAGCGACATCTTCATCAGGATCGATGTCACCAAACAGGTACGAGGCCTTGCGCGTGCCATGATAGGCCACGGTGCAGGCGCGTTTACAGGCCGCCATACAGGCGGTGCCTGAAACTTCAAAATCCTCGGCAACACTGTCGCCGGCCAGGGCGATGGCGCTGCGCAGCCGTTCAATCAGCTGATAGCCGGGGCGACAGGCCTCGCCCGTATGACGACAGGATGTGCATACTGTAATTCTGTGTGATGTGGTCCGGTTCATAGCGCCCTCCGCGCGGATGCGAGGGTCGTGCAAAGCCGAATATGTCTACGGCAAACGCCGGTATAGCCATCTTGGCCTCCTTCCAGGACACCCCGCCCGGTTTGAGTTACGGTTCAGATGGCAGGTCTCCTGACTTGCGGCTTAAGGCTCCCCCCACCTTCCCAGGCCATTGGCCCAGTGGTCTACGGGGGTTGCGCACCGCTTACAGTTGCGGGGGCAGTCACGGAATTGGCGCCTGTTGGCTACACCGCACCGTGTTCCCTTTTCATCCCGGATATGCGCTTTGCGCCCGGGAACCATCGCGCACAGAGTTCGCGTTTTGGTTACAAGATGTCAAGCAGCAGAATGCAGCGTCAGGATTTGGCTGGGGCAGTTGCCCTTGACAGGGCGCGGTTCGGTTTTTGAAATGGGGGCATTCTTTTCATATTTTTCAGGAGGCGCCGAATGGCACGTTTAGGGATTTTGACCCTGCATGGCATGGGCAATACAGATAACGACTACGCCGTAGACCTGTTTGATGAGGTCCGCGACAGGCTGGGTGAGGATCTGGCAGACCGGGTGGAAACCAAGGCGGTGTTTTATCAGGATATCCTGCAATCCAATCAGAGCCGTTATTTCAACAAGGTGAAACGGCGGCTGCGCTGGGATGATCTGCGCCAGTTCATGCTGTATGGGTTTTGTGACGCCGCCAGTTTGGAAGCCCAGAAAAGCGGCCCCAACAGCCCCTATTTTCAAGCCCAGCAAAAGATCCTCGATGCCCTGCGTGAGCTTTACAGCCACTTGGATGGCGATGATCGGCGGGTGATCATCGTGGCGCAGTCCTTGGGCGGGCAGGTGGTATCAAACTACCTGTGGGACGCCAATCCTGAACGGGATCCGCCCAACGGCGTCTGGTCCGTGCCGCAAAGTTTTGACAGCCCTGAGGAAGAGGCGTTTTGCCGGGGCAACAAAACCCACCGACTGCTGACAACCGGCTGTAATATCCCGATCTTTGTCGCCGGTATCGACCGCGAAGACATCACGCCGATCCGCAAACTGTCGCCGCAGTTTGAATGGCACAACTACTATGACAAAGACGACGTTCTGGGCTGGCCCCTGCGCGATCTGAGTGACAGCTACAAGGAACGTGTCACCAAAGACCATCCGATCAACGCGGGGCTGGCAACGGGGCTCACCCCCCTCAGCCACTTGAACTACTGGCGCGATCGCGATTTCCTGAATCCCCTGCTGCGCCACATCAAACGGTGTATTTGACCCGGGGCTGAGCACCGTCGCGTTGCCTGATGTCGACGCGACGGAAAGGTGGCCCGGTCGGGTTCTGGGCAGTAGCGTGAGCGCAACACGTGACGGGGAGGCCGGGGCAACCCGGGGTGTTCATATGTCTAAACTGGGTAAGATTTTAAAAGGGGCCGTGGGCACTGTGGCCCTGTTGGGCGTCGCTGGGGCCGGCTATCTGGCGATCTCCCCCCCTGCATTGTTGAAGGTTGCCACCAATTACTCGGCCAAGATTGTCTGCTCCAATGTCTTCATCGCGGGTCGTGATGCGGAGGAGGTTCTGGCGCTTGATGTGCAAGCACCGGGGCATCCGGTGTTGAAACAGATCAGCATGCGCGTGGATGAGGACCGGCAAAGGATCGAAACGCGGGTGTTTGGCTTTTTTGCGCCTGCCGTGTCGCAATACAGGCCGGGACTGGGCTGCACGAACCTGCATGAGGCCGAGTTGACCGCTGTCGAAATGGCAGACCCTGCCGCACCGGGCAGCGGCATCTGGCCTGAGGGCAATGAGGTTGCCGACGTCAGCCCTGCGGTGCAGGCCGTGCTGGAAGATGCGGCGCTGACCGGGCAGGGCGCACGGGCCGTTCTGGTCCTCCATCAGGGCCGCATCATTGGCGAGGCTTATGGCGCTGGTTTTGACGCTGAGACGCCGCTTCTGGGCTGGTCGATGACCAAGACAGTTACCGCCGGGCTGATCGGCACGTTGATCCAATCGGGCGACATGGCGCTGACCGATCTGGGCGCGACCAGCTATCCGGCTTGGGCGCAGGATGATCGGGCGGATGTGACTGTCGCGGATCTCTTGGGGATGGAAAGCGGGCTGCAGTGGAATGAAAGCTACGGCGATGTCTCTGACGTGACCAAGATGCTGTATCTGAACGATGATATGGCCGGGTTCACCGCCAAGCAGCCGGCAGAGGCCGCAATTGGCCGTACATTCAACTACTCCTCCGGGACCTCAACTATGTTGTCGCGGATCTGGCAGGATCAGGTCGGGGCAGACAGTCTGGCCTACCCGCGCAAGGCGTTGTTTGATCCCTTGGGCATGTCCTCAGCGATTTTGGAAACCGACGCGGCGGATACCTTTGTGGGCTCCAGCTACATGTATGCCAGCGCGCGGGATTGGGCGCGCTATGGTCAGTTCCTGCTGCAAAAGGGGGCGTGGGACGGCGCACAGCTGGTGCCTGAGGGGTTTGTCGACTGGATGTTTGAACCAACCGCGGCCTCGGGCGGGACTTACGCCAAGGGCCACCTCTGGCTGGAGGCCCCGGGCGAACAGCCCCCGTTTGAGGATGCGGTTTGGCTTTATGGCCATGACGGTCAAACCATCGGCATTTTCCCATCCCGAGATCTGGTGATCCTGCGGATGGGGCTGACCCCATCCAAGACGGGCTATTCTGAGCTGCCCCTGGTCAAAGCGGTGATTGCGGCGCTTGAAGACTGAGCCTTAGTTCAGCACCACAATTGCCAGGTTCAGCAATGTCGCAAAGCTGGCCCAGGCCAGGTAGGGCACGAACCCCAGCGCCACGATCCGCTGCGCCGCCCAGGTGCGGCGGATGAAAAACACCAGAACCAGCGCCAGATTGGCGATCACCAGCAGGCCAAGCGCCGGCAGGTGCAGCGCGAAAAACACCGGCGACCAAAGGAAGTTCAACACCATCTGCGCCCACCACAGGCGCATTTCCGCGCTGCGTGGCCGGGTTGTGAACAGGTGCCAGCCGGTCAATGCAATGATCACATAAAGCACCGCCCAGACCGGACCGAACAGCCAGTTTGGCGGATTGAACCAGGGTTTGGTCAGGGCGGCGTACCACGCGCCGGGCGCGGTCAGCATGCCGATGACAAAACCAATGCCGATCACCGCAACCAGAAACACCGGCAACAGCAGCCATCGATTGGCAGAAGCAGGGGAGGTGGTGTGCGGTGTCATCAAGGATCCTTTGCAAATTCATTGGCTCAGACAGTCAAATACGGCTTGGCAGCGCCTTTGGATCAACTGACAGGGCAAACATTTCAGAGTGTTTCAGGCTGGGATTTTCCTGCTGGAAAACCTTGCTTTGTGGCGCGCTTGGCCCCAATTAACGTGTCACGAATTCGCGAAAAGGAAAGGACACGCGCATGTCGATTACCAAAGATGAGCTGACCGCCGCCCGCCAAGCCTGGGGCGAGGGGCTTATTGCCATTTCCAAAGCCTATGAAGATGGTGGGATCGATGCGGCGCGACCAGTGGCCGAAGGTGTGCTGAATGCCGCCTATGGCTATGTGCTGGGTCCGGTCCTGTTCAAGCCGACGCTGGCCAGCGGTGACAAAACCTTCCGCCCCGATCACAAAGGGGCACTGGCCTATTTCGTCGGCCATGACGATGACTATCCGCTGGATGGCGGTTTTGGTCTCAAGGGCTGGCGTGAGATGGACAGCGTCACCTCGGCTGAGTTCATAGAAGGCGATGTTGGCATGTGGATGGGTTGGATCATCCTGACCGACAAGTACGGCAATGTGACCAAGGTCGACAAAAGCTTTGGCTATAAAAAAGACGCCGACGGTGTGCTGCGCATCGTGCAGCACCACTCCTCACTGCCCTACCAGCCGTAAGTCTTGGCGCTTGGACGCCCCGCGTCCGTCGACTGTGATATAACGCCGCTCCCGCAGCCCGGGGGCGGCGTTTTTGATTAACTCTCCTTAGGGCTGAGCCCCCATATCCGTTGTTTCTGCGCCCTCTCGGTTTCTGAAAACATCCGGGCCAGCGCAACCTATGGCGCGCGGTGTAAACAAAGGGGATCTCATGAAAATCGGCTTCATCGGTCTGGGCAATGTCGGGGGGAAACTGGCGGGGTCTCTGCTGCGCAACGGGGTTGATCTGACGGTGCATGATCTGAACCCCAGCCTTGTCGCAGGGTTTGTGGCCCGCGGTGCCGGGCAGGGGGACGGGCCACGTCAGATGATGCGCGACCTTGATGTGGTGATCACCTGCCTGCCCTCACCGGAAGCCTGCGAAGCCGTGCTGCGTCAGATGCTGCCTGAGGTCACGCCGGGTAAGATCTGGCTGGAGATGTCCACCACCGATGCCGAAGCCGTCAAACGCTTGGGCGCGGAGGTGACGGCGAAAGGCGGTGCGGCGGTGGATTGCCCGGTGTCCGGCGGCTGTCATCGTGCAGATACCGGCAATATCGCGATTTTTGCCGGCTGTGATCGCCCGACCTTTGAACGCGTGCTGCCGATCCTGACGACCATGGGGCGGCGGATCCTGCATACCGGGCCGTTGGGATCGGCCTCGGTCCTGAAGGTGGTGACCAACTATCTGGCCACTGTGCATCTGGTCGCCAATGCTGAGGCGCTGACCACTGCCGCCGCCGCGGGCATGGACCTCAACACCACCTATGAGGCGATCAAGATCAGCTCGGGCAATTCGTTTTCCCATGTCACCGAAAGTCAGGTGATCCTGAACGGCAGCCGGGATATCTCCTTCACCATGGATCTTGTCAAAAAGGACGTTGGCTTGTTTCAGGCCATCGCAGATCAGGCCGGGGTGCCGCTGGAGGTCAGCCCGCTGATGGTGCAGATTTTTGAAGATGGCATTGCCCGGTTCGGGGAACGGGAACTCTCCCCCAACATCATCAAACGTCTGGAACAGGCGACCGGTCTGGATATTCGTGCGCCGGGGTTTCCGGCAGAAATGGTTGATGATGAACCCGAAGCGCCGGGGTTTGAGGTGGTGCCGCAGGGGCGTCAGCCGGGCGGCACCTGAGGGGAGCGTGAAGGAGCTGCATTGGGCTGTACCGGACTGTCAGACATGCCCAGATGCAGCTCAGACCCGGTGTAGGGATTGGCCGCAATCATGTCATCGTTCAGCTCAATCCCCAGACCCGGCGCGCTGGGCGGGATGACATAGCCGTCCTGCCAGTCGATTTCGCTGTTCAGCACCGACATATAGGGACCATCAAAGGTGCCAATGCTTTCCAGGATCAGAAAGTTTGGGCTGCAGGTGGCGATCTGGATATTGGCGGCGGCCACAACCGGGCCGCAATAAAGATGCGGCGCGATCTGGGCCTGCCGGGTTTCGGCCATGCCAGCGATTTTCTTGGCTTCCAGCAAGCCGCCAACCCGGCCCAGGTTCATCTGCAGGATGGAGGCCGCGCCCACCTCCAGCATCCGGGCAAACTCATGTTTGGTGCACAGCCGCTCCCCTGCGGCGATCGGGATGGCGGTGGATTGCGCGACCATCGCCATATCGGTGGGGTTTTCCGGTGGGATCGGTTCCTCAAACCACAGGGGATCATAACGTTCCAAACGTCGCGCCATCCGTTTGGCGCCTGAGACGGTGAACTGCCCATGAGTGCCAAACAGCAGATCCGCCCGATCGCCCACAGCGGCGCGGATTTCGCGGCAGAAGGCTTCGCTGCGGTCCAGATCCTCCAGACGTGGCTGATGCCCGTCATAGATCGTGTAAGGCCCCGCAGGGTCAAACTTCACCGCGGTAAACCCTTTGTCGACCATCACCAGCGCCACCTCGGCGGCAAGGGATGGATCGTTGTAAACATTAGGCTTTTCTGGATCGGGGTAGACATCCCCTTCGGCCGGGTAGAGGTAAGTGTAGCTGCGCAGCCTGTCGTGCACCTTGCCGCCCAACAGGTCATAAACCGGGCGATCTGCGGCTTTGCCGATGATATCCCAACAGGCCATCTCGAGCCCGCTCAGAACCCCCATCACCGTCACGTCCGGGCGCTGGGTAAACCCCGCCCCATAGCTGTGCCGCCACAGCCGTTCGATCTGATGTGGGTCGCTGCCCGCGAAGTGGCGGTTGAACATATCCAACGCCATTGCCGCGCAAAGATCAGGCCCGAAGGTCGCATTGTAGATCTCGCCCACGCCGGTGATGCCGCAGGTGGTGGTGAGGCGCAGGAATATGAAATAGCGCCCGCCGTGGCGGGGGGGCGGGTTGGCAACCACAAAGGTCTCAATCTTATCCAGCTGCATGGGCGCTCCGATCTGGGATGCCTCACTAACACTCTGCGGCTGCATTAAAACAAACAATGGTTTTGCCCGCTGAGCCCGCATAATATTTAACGGAGGATAGGATCGCCCAAAGGAGGATCGCGATGGCGCACCTGCCGCATGTGACCTGGCTGCGCGCCTTTGAGGCGGCGGCACGCAGCTCCAGCTTTTCTGCCGCCGCGGAGGAGCTGCACTTGACCCCCGCCGCGATCAGTCAGCAGATCAAACTGCTGGAGCAGCACTTGGGTGTTCAGCTGTTTACCCGCTTGCCGCGTGGCGTGGCGCTGACCGATATGGGCCATGCCTATGCCCAGCCAATTGCCCGGGCCTTTGCCGAGATGCAGCAGGCCACGGGCAGCCTGTTTGCCAAAGGGGCGCGACGGCGGCTGCGGGTCCATGCCTCTATCAGCTTTGCCGCATTGGTGCTGGCCCCGGCTTTGCCCACCTTCCGGCAGCAGCACCCTGATATTGATCTGGAGGTGACAACGGCGGTGTGGACAGACCCGAGCGAGGGTGAGGATATCGATGTCGAAATCCGTTTTGGCCATGGCGATTGGCCTGACGCCGATATTCGCCACCTTGGCCACCGTCAGGCCGAACTGGTGTGCCACCCCTCATTGGCTGCGCAGACAGCGCCCGATTTTGAGAGGTTGGCCGAACAGGCGGTGCAGATCATCGGTTCGGAAAGTGACTGGCCCCAGTTGGCAGCGCTGTTGGGGGCGCCCGGGGATCTACCGGCCTGCCTGGCAAAGGTGGATTCCTCGCTGATCGCGCTGCAATGGGTCACCGGTGGTGCAGGGGCCGCGATCATCTCACAGGAGTTTCTGCAGCGCTACAGGGGCACATCGGCGCTGGCGTCGCCATATGCCGCGCGCCTGCCACTGGCCCGCAGTTTCTTCATCGTCCTGCGTGAGCCTGCCCGCCAGAACGAAGCCGCTGAACTGTTTGCAGCATGGCTGATGACGCAGGCCTGATCGAAACGTTAGCCTGTGCAATGCTGGCGCCAAGCAGCCTACTGCCCCGGAAGAAACTGGAACCCGCTGGCGTAATCTGGCTCGGCAGTCCTGCGCGCGGCTATTTCGGGCCCGAACACATCAACGAAGCCTGCCACCGTTGAGCCAAAAAAGATCTCAGTGGTTTTGGTCGAACACAGCCGTGCCTCAACACAAAGGCCAAGCTTGTTGAAGTAGAAGACCACCGTATCCAGGCGCTGTTGATTTTCCGCTTTGCCAAGAACCCTGCGCAGAACCTTGCTCCGCAGGTTGGCGGCCGCGCGGGGGGTGGCCTTGGCGGCGGCCAGATCAGCCGCGGGCACGCTGGCCAGAAGTGTCGCCACCTCATCGCTCAGCGCGACGAAACTGGCCCGGTAGCCATCGTCGCGCCATTGTTCGATCATCTCCAGCGTGCGATCGGCGCGCTGCGCCTCCAGCTGCATCGTGTATTGATAGATCCCGAACAGCACCCCGAAGATACCCAATACAGACACGAAGCTGCTCAGCGCCCCCCAGCGCCAGGCATCCAGCCCCAGAAACCGATGGGGAGTGTCCGATGATGGTGCGGGCATGGGGGCCGGGCGTTCGTCAGCGGGGCGCTCTTTGACGGCCTCATGTGTTTGGGTGGGGGGCGATTGTTCAGTCACAGTCTTCCACCAGATCGATGACGGCTGTTGGGTTAAACTCCGGCGCGGCCTCGGACAGGATGCGTGACAGGCAGGTGATGCTTTGCTGGTCGAGCATATAGACCATGCGAGCCTGCGAGGCGACGGGCGCAGCACCGTCGGGGGACGGCAGCTTCGTAAAACTGTCCAAGCCCCGGGTGGCGTCAACACTACCCCCAGCACATTGGCTCAGGTCCACCTCAGCGATCTTGCGCTCGGATGACTTTGCCGCGGTCAGGTAAGCCTCGGCCTCGGTGGTAAAACAGGCCGCCGAGGTGGCATCAAGTTCAACAACTTCATCGCAGATGAAACAGCTGGCCAAGGCAGGCAGCGGCATCACTGCCGCGATAATCACGGATATGGCCCCAAGTTTCGCAGATTTAGAAAACCACATAATCCCCCACCAATCTCACCTTCATCAACCAAGGTGTTTGCTTGCCTTCGCTCTGCGCAACCACTTTGGATTTGACGCCAAGGTACAATTCGCTTGCTTCAATGCGCCCGTTCAAATTGCGGTCAAATTCCGTCCGCTGCGTCGACAATACCGCGACAAGGGCATCGGTAAAGAGCCCGCCGTCAGTTTCTGCGCTTTCGATTGAAACCTCGCGCCCTTTGGAGGCCGCCAACATCGTAACATTGCTGCCCAGATCCGCCAGATCGGTGGTGACCGCATCGGTGCTGGCAAAAAATCCTGTCCCGGCGCTGCCGGAATGGCAGGCATCCAGAATAACGGTCATGCGGGCGGGGCTGTCCTTGAACATCTCGGTCAGGTCGGCAAAGGGCACCGCGGTTTCAGACAGGTTCGCCGGATCCGTTGAGGACAGCGCCAGATAAAACCGCCCGTTGGCATCCCTGAGCCCATGACCGGCAAAGTAAAACAGCACATGGTCGCCTTCCCGCGCCTGCGCCAAGGTCTCTGTGATCGCCGTGCGCAGCTTCTCCGTGCTGGCCCGACGGTCCTTCAGCAATGTCATGTTGATCTGGTCGTCTGACCCCTGATTTTGTTCCGACAGGGCCTGCGCAAACTTGCCGGCATCACGCAGTGCGAAGTTGAGCGAGGGCAGCGCGTCATCCTGATAGGTGTTGACCCCAAGGATCACCGCATGGGTCCGCGCGCCCTGTGCGGTTTTGGGATCCCCCAGGTCAACCGAAACCGGCAAGCTGGCAAACCCGTTTTTGTCTTCCGCAATGGCCGTGACCCAGCGCGCATCAGGGCTGCGCGGCATGGTGAGTTTCGCCGCCGCTTCTGCCGCAGGGACCTGAGCGGTCAGGCTGCCATCCTGAAAGATCGATACCTGCGTCACCTGAGCAGCGTCAAACCTGAGGTCCAGCGAGATTTCACGGTCATTCACCAGCGCGATGTCACCTTTGAGGGAGGGCGGCACCGTCAGCGACTGAGGTTGCGGCAGGTGCTGCAGCGTCATGGTTTTTCGCGCCAGCCCGTCAACGCGCAGTTTGCTGCCAAACCGGTCCAGACTGAATTGCCCTGACTGACCCGGGAAGGTCAGGTCGATCAGCGCTTCTGCCTCTGCTGAGGCATCAAATTCGAAGCTGCTGTTCCAGACCACCACCTCGTCTTCAATAACCCGCCCGCTGAGGATCTGGGTGCCATTGGAAATCCGGTAGACGTAAAAGGATCCGTCTACATTGCCCTGAATGACGTGACGGTGGTCAGCTGTGACATAAGCTTCATAGAGGATATCGCCGTTCTCCAACGCTGTTGCAATATGGCTGAAGCGACGGGTTTTACGGTCATAAATCGCCAAAGCCCCCGCACCGGGCCCGTGGCTGAGCACCACGTTCTCATTGGCCTTGTAGCGGCTTGGGAATTCAAAATGCTTCTGGATCCTGTTGTTGACCATGAAACCGTTGGCATCTGCGACCACATCTTCGAATTTTCGCGGGGCGGGTTTTGACAGGTCGTAGATGACAAGCATGGAATTCCCGCGCAAACTGCCAAAGGTCCCCCCAGCCTCGCAAGAATGCCAGGCCAGCCAAATCGGTGCGTCTGGCATGGGAATGCGTGTCAGGCTGAACAGATTTCGGCGTGGCAGATGCAAAGGGCCGGGATCATCAGACGAACCAGATGTCCATTCGCCGCCAAACTGCAGGTGGTAGCATTCGCGTTCACCATCTTCGCCCTCGGGATCGCGCCAGGTGAGCGGCCAGCCTTTGGCCCATGCTTCCAACCTGAGCAGGTCGGTGTAGCGGCTGACGCTGTCATCCTCTTCACGGGTTTCCAAAACCCGTCTGACTTGCCCCTGCAACTGGTCCAAGCTGGCCGGTTTGATCCGTTCATAGGCCGGGATGCCGTCGACCATCTGCGCCAGATGCAAGCCAATTCGTGGCAGGTGCTTTTCAAAATCAGGTACTGAGGGGGCCGCCGGTGGTGTGATCGGGTCCAGCCGCAGGCCGACGCGGGCCAGCCGATCTGACATGGCTTTGATCGGGTCAAAGGGTCCGCGATCACGTTCGGTGCCCCGATAGCCATCCTTGCTTTGGGTTGAGGCGGTTAAGCCACCCGCCACCTGAAAAGAACTGTCGAAGGACACAGGCGCTACAGGGCCGATGGCGTTATAGGCCATCTGGTGCGTTGCCATATGGCCGGACTGAGACGAGGCATAGGCGCTGCCGTCGTTTTCTGTCACGGCAAAGCTGCTGTTCTGCAGCGCGCCGACATGAAAGCCAAACTTGCCCCAGATCGAGGAGATTGCGTTTTCCAGATCAATCCCAATCCGGGTGACGCGCGGCTGCGCTGGGCAACAGCTGGGGCCAGTGACCTGACGTTCAATTTTGAAACCATCCCATAGGGTTGAGGCGATGTTCACCTCACCCCAGGGCGCCATTGTTGTGACGGCAAAACTGTCACCATGCGCCCATAGCACCTCAGAACGGCCAACTTCGCCATTGCGCAGCCGGGCGACCTAGGCGCCGTCAATCACATCGTAGATTTCCCATGCCTGATTGTTCAGAACCGCAATGAAGCGTTGGGTCGGGGACAGGTGAAACTGATTGCCCGATTGCTGCAGGATTTCGGTGCCATCGGCCTCATCAACCAGCAGGAAACGGCGGGGTGTTACGAAAGCTGCGCGTTTGTACTTGGGGATATGAACCAGATGGCGAAAGGTGCTGCGACCGGCGGGTGTGTTCAGAACGATACGCGGCTGCGCTGCTGCGGTTTCCACCTCAATCTTGCCCAGGTCAAACACCACCTCATTCTGGCAGGCCCGCAGGTAAACGCCGATCTGGGCGGTCACTTTGGTTTGGCCTGCACGCAGGGGCACCACGTCAATCTGGCCATCTGTGCCTGCGCCACGGGCGGCCAGTGCGACCAATGCGCGGTCACGACCCAGGCCCGCCGACAGACCAAAGGGATTTTTGGCATCAGGTGTCAGGGCAAAAAAACCTGTGCCGCTGAATCGGGCGGGGGTTTCTGACGACAGGATAAGCCAGGATGGAATGCGTTGGCTGAGCGTCATGTTTTTGTACTGGACGCGAATGGGCTGGCCGACGACCGAATTGTCGGCGGCAATGTCAAACGTCATGCCGGAAATGGCTTGTTTGACGATGTTGGTTTCTTGCTGGCAGTTGCCGCCTTGCGAAACCGCGGCGCCGCGTAGCCTTTGCAGCCAAGTGTCGTGCGTGTCGCTTGGCCGCCAAAAGGTGTTGCGATCAATGATGGTGCCGCGCCCTTGGGTCGGCGGGGGCGGCAGGCGGTAAAGGGTGCCGGTGATCGTGGCGGAGGTTGCCCCACGGTGGGAGATCACCCGCTGCGCCTGTGATTTCAGGATACAGGTGTTTTTATTGTGGGTATAGGCCCAGCAATCCTTGGTTAACTTGCAGAGCTGCTCACATTGGTCGTCGGACATGTTGCGCAAAAACGGATCTGTCAGTCCCGACCGCAGATCTGTGGCCACCAGATCGCTGTCTTTGTAGGTGCGGATATCCACCTCGCCCGAGCCGGGGGTGATGTTCATGGTGGCCTCATCCGACAGGCGTTCATAGCGGCCGTTGAAGGTATCAATGCCCCGCAGTTGGCTTGCCATAATCGCGGAACAGTCCTGGCTGACCCGGCTCAGCTCAGCAGCGGCGCCATTGAGAGTAATGACATGCAGGGCTTCGCGGGTTTGGACCGTGGCACCCTGACCATATTGCAAAGTCTGCAGGATGTGCTGGTGGCGTGTGAGGTCAATCAGCAGGCTGGGATCAGACGCCAACTCCCAAGTGGATCCCTCCCTGTCTTGCCAGGAAAACTGATGCATCGGCCGTTGATCAACCGAAAGGACGGCCGTGCCGCCAACGCCATGCAGCTTGCCGCTATTGCTGGTCAGCAAAAGCTCCAGCCCGCTGCCGGCGCATTGCAGTTCAAGGCACAGGCTGCCTTCGGGGTCGCAGGCCTTGGTGCCCAAAGCCGGGTCGAACCGCGTCGAGATATCGGTCCACTTTTCCGAAGCGGGATTGGCATAAGCCGCGCCGCTGATCAGCGCCGCACAGGAAAATAGGCAAAGAATTTTAAAAATGAGCGCAAACGGCATGTCCAAGCTCCTGAAATCAATCGGAGCTTAAGTTGAGGACGCTTACAAGACAAACGATTTTGCCTGCTACGCCGGGATCCGCCGCCATCTGGCTTGGAGCCAACATAATCTTTATTGGATTTCAGCAGAGATTTGTGATTTTTCTAAAGACAGCAGGGTCTTGCAGAACTGGCAGACCCGGGCGTCCAAAGTGGGGAACGGACGGAATGGCGCAGGCTGAGCAGCCGAAGCGACTGGCGATTGTGGATGATCATGCCCTGTTTTTACAAGGGTTGGGCTACCTGTTTGCGCAAGGTCCCTTGGACGTTGAGGTGGCGCTGTTCACCACCGGGACCGCCTTTCTGACCGCGGTGGATCAGGGGCAGACCTTTGACATTGTGATCACCGATCTGGCGATGAAGCAGATCAACGGCATTGCCCTGATTGCAGCTTTGCGGGCGCGTGACATTGGGGTGCCGGTGATTGTGCTCTCTGCCTCTGAGGATGCGATCACCCGCAGCAATGCCGATCTGGTTGGCGCCTTTTGCTTTGTGCATAAATCCTGCGAACAGGAGGTGCTGTTTGACGCGGTCGCGGCGGCATCCGAAGCATCCCCCTTACCAGCGCGCAGCATGCGGCAGGGCACCCGGCGCAGCGTGTTTCATGACGATGGCACCGATACCGTTCTGCGGCCCAAACTGGGCGAGCAGCAGCAGCGCATCCTTGCCCTGATGGCGCAGGGGCTGACCAACAAGGTGATCGCTGGCGAGTTGGCGATCAGCGAAAACACTGTGAAAACCCATGTGAAAACCATCTACCGCGAGCTGTCGGTCAACAATCGCGCCGCGGCCATTCAGCGTGCGCGTGAGCTGGCGCTGTTCTGAGCCATATCCTCCAGCGTTTTGCGCAATTGCGCTTCGCTGCCCGGCATGGGTTCGGACTTGGTGACATGGGCCACCTCAATGTCACCGCTGTCGCGTTTCAGATGAAGGACCGGCGCGATTTTGGCCAGCGCCGCAACCTCTGCCGGGGTGCAGGGGGCATCGGGCAGGGGATCCAGCACGATCAGATCTGGGGTCAGGCGCAGGGTGGTGATAAGATTTTGGGCCTCAGCGCAGGTGGCGGCATGGGCAAATTCCCAGATCCACATGGAAATCAGGTCTGCCCAGACGCCAAGGTGGGGCAGATCCTCATGCCCGACACATAAGACGAACGCACTTTGCGCGCTGTCATCCGGCGCCGCGCCGGGCAGGCGCAGCGTGATCGCAGTGCCGCCTTCGATGGGGGCGGCAAAGGTCAGCTCCCCGCCCAAAGCATCGGCCAGTTGCCGGCTGATCCCCAGGCCAAGGCCTTTGCCCCGGTCGGAGGCAACCTGCGTGACGCCATCCTGCAAGGCCTGCAGCAGATCTGCAGGCAGGCCCGGACCCTGATCTGTGACGGTAAAGAGGGTACTGCCATCCTGCGTCCGCACCTGCAGGGTCACGCGTTCACCGCTGGCGGCATAGCGCACCGTATTGCTCAGCAGGTTGCGCAGGATCCGTTCCAGCCCGGCCTGATCGCTCCAGATCGTAGTCACGTCTGACTGAACGATCAGCTGGCAATCCATCGCGGCCAATTGCGGGGCGTATTCTGCCCGCAGCTGGGCCAGCAGTTCATCCAGATCGATCGCCTGTGCCACTGCGTCCTCGGTGGATTTCTGAACGCTGGCCAGTTCTTCAACCAGGGCTTCCTGGCTGATCAACGCCATGCGGATCTGGCGGACAAGTACTGCCTGATCCGGGGTGTTGGCCTGACGGTCCATTTCCGTCAGGAAATTACGCAACGCCAGCAGCGGCTGGGCCATATCATGCTGAATGGCGGCAACAGACCGTTTGGTCTGGCGATGTTCTTTGGCGGCCTCCGCAAACTCCGTCAGGACTTGTTCCGCATTTCGGCTGACCAGTTTGGCCGCCACCGCATCACGGCTTTTGCGGCTGGCGGTTTTGTTGGTGGTCACACAGAAGCCGAAATAAAGCAGCAGGAAAAATCCGTAGATCCGCAGCACCCCGTCGGTGGTGATCACCAGCGTCAGGCTGAACGGCACCACCGAGGCAAAGGCCAGCGCCAGATAGCCGGGGCGGTAAATCGTACCGGCCATGACCCCGCCCGCGGTGATGGAGGTCAGAAACAGCCCGGCCATGAAGGTGCGCAATTCGGACGTTGGGCTGGCCAATTGCAAGGCGCCAAGCGTCCAGAGGAGGCCGGTTGTGCCGGTGATCAGCACATGGCCCAAGAGGTAACGGTTGACCCGGGCCGGTGTTTCGCCTGCCGTATCATAGCTGCGTGCATAGTAGACGGTGACCCCCACCATGGCCGAGGCAAGCGCCGCCCAGATCAGTGCCTGTTGCCACAGTCCAACCGAGACCAGGCTAACGGCGATCAACGCGATCAGTATCAGGACCGAACGCGCCGATCCGCTGGCCCGTTCGCGCAGCAGCCGCGCCTCTTCGGCGCGCAGCTGATCCTCAGTTGGGGGGGCGAGGAGGTCGGCCATCAAGCGGTCGCGTGGCTGTTTTGCGGCTTCAATCCCCGCCACAGGTAGGTGGCCGTGATCAGGCGCAGCAGGGCCGGCAGACCGGCGAAGAAGAACAACAGAAAGCTCAGCGTTTCCGGCGCATTGGTGCCCGCCTTGTCAAACCCGGCCCAGCCAAGGATCGGAAAGGCCACGCCCATCGGCGCCACAAAGGCCATCTTGGAGGCCGCGTTTTTCAACGCCAGATAGCTGGCGGCGCGGGGGTGCCCGGCCTCGGCCTCATCCCGTGCGACGATATCGGCCAGCATCGATGTGGGCATGACCGCGTCACAGGTCATGCAGGCGCCAAGGCCGACGCAGATCATCTGCATCATCACCGTGCTTTCAGGGGCCACCCCATAGGCCAGCAGCAGGACCACAGTGCAGAGGCAAATCGCGGTGATCCAGGTCTGTTGCTTGCCGATCTTTTTCGACAGGTAGATCCACAGCGGCACAAAGAAAGCCGTGCCCAGCAGTAGCATCAGAAACATCTGCCCGACCATCGCAGGGGCCTGCAGCACATGGGTCACAAACAGTACCAGCAGCCCCACCGTCATGGCATTGGCGGCCTGAACCGTGAAAAAGGCGATCATCATCTGGCGGAAGGCCGGCCGCGCCAGACAGACCCGCCACGCGGTCCAAAGCGACGGGCGTGCGGCCCGGGCGGGCTGGCTATAGCGCGGCGTGCCGATCAGAAAGGCCACCAGCGCCAGCGGCATGCTGGTGACAAAGATCATCGCCAAGGTTCTGAGCGACAGCCCCATCTGCGCGGCGATCACCACCGGCACCAGTGAGGCCATCAGCGCGCCTATGATCTGGAACACCGCCTTGGTGCCCGCAAGGACGGAACGCTCGTGACGGTTCGGCGAAATCTCCAGCCCGATGCTGGAATAGGGCACGTCAAACAGCGTCAGACACAGCAGATAGCCTGAGGCCACGAGGAAGAGGTACAGCGGGCCAACCGCGGCAGGCGGCACCAGCAGCATCCAGCCAAACACCAGCAACGGTGGGAAGCTCAACACCATCCAAGGCACACGCGGGCCCCAGCGGCTGTGGCTGCGATCGCTCAGCGCGCCAACCAGCGGGTCGGTGAAAACGTCAAAGAAACGGCCAAACATGAAAACGGCTCCCACCAGCGCCAATCCCAGCCCCAGGTCGATGGCGTAATAGGTCGGCACAAAGCTGACCACGGCAAAGTTAACCATCGCCAGCGGGGCGCTGAGCAGGGTGAAACAGATCAACTGCCAGTGCCGCAAGGCGCGCTGCGGTGTGTTGCTTGGCGGACTGTTACTTGGCGGTGTGTCCCCCCCCGCCATATCCCCGCCCAAACGGGCCGCGCTGCCGATCTCACCCTGTGGCATGTTATCCCCCCAACTCACAGTGTCCCCGGTGGGGCCAGTTTGTAATCACTCTCGCTTGAGAACAAACACCTTTGTTGCGCGGCCTGCACAATCACCCGAATGGGTGATTGGTTTGCCACGGGGGCACCCGAATGGATGATTGCTTCGCCACGGGGGCACCCGAAGGGGTGATAGCTTTGCCACGGGTGGGTTTCGGTGCTCAAACTGCCCGATTTTTCAACGGTGTTGAGGCCAAGAGCGGTTTTCTGAACAGTTTTCTTCCCTCCGCAAAATCAGAATGCTACATCGGTGGGGACACTTGGGCGATGGCGTCGCCGGGGCGAAAGCCTTGTGTCGCAGAACACCTCCTGTACGCCGGGACTTTCAATCGGGAGATTGAGGGCCCTGCCTGATCTCCCTCCTTTGAGGATCGAGCCATGGCATGGTCACCGGATAGAACCGAAGTCAAAAGTTGGAATGAGTGGGACACGCTGCGCCACGTGATCGTGGGGCGTGCCGACGATTGTCATATCCCGCCCGAAGAGCCTGCCCTGGATGCCAAGGTGCCCGAAGACAGCGACATGCGCGGCCAGTGGGGCCGTCGTCCGCAGGAAACCATCGATCGCGCTAATGAGCTGTTGGACAATTTCGCCAACCAACTGCGCAGCCGCGGGATCCGGGTGGATCGGCCGACCTCAATCGATCATTCAAAACCCGCGACCACCCCGGATTTCCACACCGACAGCCAGTTCGGCTGCATGCCGCCCCGCGATGTTCTGCTGACCGTTGGCCATGAAATCCTGGAGGCAACGATGTCCTATCGCTGCCGCTGGTTTGAATACCTGAACTATCGCCCGCTGATGCAGCAATATTGGGATGAGGATCCGAAGTTCCGCCATGAGGCCGCGCCGAAACCGCGCCTGACGGATGCGGATTACCACCCCGATTACCTGAGCGACAAAATCGGTGTTGAAAAACGCCTGCAATGGGCGGCGGAGAAGTTCTTTGTCACCACTGAGGAAGAGCCCTTGTTCGACGCTGCCGATGTGTTGCGCTTTGGCAAGGACCTGGTGGTGCAGCACGGGTTCACCACCAACCTCAAAGGCATTGAATGGCTGCGCCGTCACTTCCCGGATCACCGCGTCCACACGGTAAACTTCCCCGGCGATCCCTATCCGATCCATATTGACGCCACCTTCACCCCGCTGCGTCCGGGGCTGATCCTGAACAACCCGCAGCGCCGCCTGCCGCAAGAGCAGCGCAGCATGTTTGAGAAAAACGGCTGGGAGATTGTGGATGCCGCGCAGCCCGCGCATAACACCCCGCCGCCGCTGTGTTATTCCTCGACCTGGCTCAGCATGAACGTGCTGGTTCTGGATCCGAAAACCGTCTGTGTTGAGAAGTCCGAGGTCTATCAGGCCGAACAGATGGACAAGCTGGGCATGGAAGTGGTCGAGGTGGAGCTGCGCGATGCCTATGCCTTTGGTGGTGGCCTGCATTGCTGCACCGCGGATGTTTACCGCGATGGGGACTGTGAGGACTATTTCCCCAACCTCTGATATGAAAACGGGCCGGTCCAATGCTGGCCGGCCCGTGATTATCCAAGCTGGGGATGCCGATTGCGGCCGCAACTTGCGGCCTCTTTCAGACGACCGTCACGGTCATGTTGCCCAACCCCTCAATCGACAGCTCCATCTCATCGCCTTTGGCCACCGGGCCAACGCCTGCGGGGGTGCCTGACAGGATCACATCACCCGGTGCCAGCGTAAAATACTGCGAGAGGTAGGAAATCATCTCGGGCACCTTCCAGATCATCTGGTTCAGATCCCCTTCCTGACGCAGCTGCCCATTCACGGTCAGGGCAATACGCCCCTGATCCATCGCCCCTGTTGTTTCCGCCGGGTGGATGGGCCCAACCGGGGCGGAGTGTTCAAAGGCTTTGCCGATTTCCCACGGGCGCCCCATCTTCTTGGCCACCCCCTGCAAATCGCGCCGGGTCATATCGAGGCACAGCGCGTAGCCAAAGACATGGTCCATCGCGTCACCAAGCGCGATGTCAGTGCCACCGGATTTCAGCATCACCGCCAGCTCCATTTCGTGATGCACGTCATTGGAATTTGGCGGGTAGGGAAACCTGCCTGACGGGTCGAGGTTGTCCGGGTTTTTCTGAAAGAAAAACGGCGGCTCACGGTCGGGATCATGACCCATTTCAATGGCATGGGCCGCATAGTTGCGCCCGATGCAGTAGACCCGGCGCACCGGGAACAGATCCGTGCGGCCAGCGATTGGCAACCCGACAATTGGGGCGGGTTTAATGGCAAAGTTGGGCATCGGTCTCTCCTGCGTGCTGCGCTGTTCGCGGGGGCTGGACCTCCCACGGAACGTCGGAATTTAGATGATCCGTTGCCGGTCAGCCGTCAAACGGTTTCTTGACCCGTTGGCCGGTCTGGCGACGGTGGTTTTTGCCCTAACGACTCGGTCATGGAGGTGCATTCACCCTGCCTGATATCCAGTTCTGCTAACGTTCTGTGTTAAAGTTAAATTTAAAAACAGTATCTTACGAGATTTTGTATTTTAATATTTAAAAAACAATTGACCGATCTGCGGAATGTTTTTTAAGTATTAAAAACCAAATAAGGAAACGTGGCACCGTGTCTGGACGGAGGGCATCGCTGCGATGGGGGGATGAGATATGGCACAGCCTGAGGGCGCCAAAACGATCTTGCGGGCGCGGGGGCTCAGCAAACACTACGGCGGCGTCGTGGCGCTGGACAACGTGGATCTGGACCTGCGCGAAGGTGAGGTTCTGGCGGTTGTTGGTGACAACGGCGCGGGCAAGTCGACGCTGATCAAGGCGCTGACCGGCGCGATTGCCAAAACCTCTGGCGTGACCGAGATGGACGGGCAGGAGGTGCAGATCAATTCCCCCACGGATGCCAAGGCGGCGGGGATCGAAACCGTCTATCAGGATCTGGCGCTGGTGAATGAGCTGTCGATCACCAAGAACATGTTTCTGGGCCGCGAGATCCTGCGGGATGACCTGATGGGGCGGCTGTTTGGCGCGCTGGATTTTGCCCGGATGGATCGCGAAATCCGCGACCTGTTTCAAAAGCTCGACATCCGCATCGCCGATATCTACCGCGAGGCCGAAGCCTTCTCCGGCGGGCAGCGGCAGGCGGTGGCCCTGGCCAAAACGGTGATGTTCGGCAAACGCATCGCCATTCTGGATGAACCAACCGCCGCGCTGGGCGTGCGCGAAAGCAAGATGGCGATGGATCTGGTGCGCTCGCTCAAGGATCACGGCCTGTCGGTCATCATGATCACCCACAATATGCAGCATGTGCTGAACTACTGCGACCGCGTGATGGTACTGCGTCTGGGCCGGCTGGCCGCCGTGAGGGACGTCCAGGACGTGGACGGCGACACATTGGTCAGCCTGATCACCGGCGCCAGCGAAGACAATCAAGACCGGGCGGCCTGAGATGACTGATATGACCGAAAATTCCTCGACCCAGATCTCAACCCCTTCGGCGGCAGCTGGTGGTTTTGAGGTGCTGAAACATCAGTTCCAGCAAATCTGGCAGGTGCTGGCGGCGCTGGTGCTGATCTACATGGTGTTTTTTACCCTGTCTGAGCCCTTCCGCAGCCTTGATACGCTGCTGTCGATCTTTGGCCAGGCGTCCATTCTGGCCATTCTGGCCTGTGGCACCACGGTTGTGCTGATCTCAGGCGGGCTTGACCTGTCGGTCGGCTCCATCTTTGCGGTGGTCGGGGTGATCGTTGGCATTGTGCTGGCCGAATACAAGCTGCCGGTGCCGGTGGCGGTGCTGATCGGTCTGGCCACAGGGGCGGCGCTTGGCGCCTTGAACGGCACCATTCAGGTGCTGACCAAAGTGCCGGCCTTCATCGTCACGCTGGGCGGGCTGACTGCCTATAAAGGCATTGCCGAGATCCTGGCCAGTGGCCGCGATCTGTCGCGTTTTCCTGACAGCTTCAAGATGCTGGGTTCGGGCTATCTGGTGCCGATGCTCATCATGTTTGCTGTGGCCCTGATCTCTGGCCTGTTCCTGACGAAAACCCGGTTGGGCAACCACGCCTTTGCCATTGGCGGCAATGAAGAGGTGGCACGGCTGTCCGGTGTGAACGTGCGCAAGAGCCGGATCTATTACTACATGATCGGCGGTGCGCTGGCCGCAGTGGCGGCGATGCTGGAGGTGGCGAAACTGAACTTTGCCATGCCGGCGCGGGGGCAGAGTTATGAGCTGTTCGCGATTGCGGCGGTTGTGATCGGTGGCACCAGCCTGTTTGGCGGCCGGGGCGGCGTGGGCAAGACGCTGATCGGGATGCTGATCATGCAAACCATCATCGTGGGCCTCTCTTACCTTGGGGTGGGGACCTCGGTGCAGCGGATTGCAATCGGCATCATCATCATCCTGGCGGTCTATTGGGACGTCTGGCGACGACCCGGCCGATAAGCCTGAAATCATTCGGAATTTCTGTAGGGGAGGAGGAGCCCCACAGGACAAGTCTGCCCAGCAAACCGGGCAAAACAGAACCAAAGATCTGAAATCTAAGGGAGGAAAGACATGAAACTGCGTGCTTTGAAAGGAATGGTGGCTTCGGTTGCTGTAGGGGCCCTGATGGCGGGCGCTGCGATGGCGGATGAGTTGAAGATCGCCTACACCGGCTATTCCACGGACAACACCTTTTGGATCGGGGTGGCCAATGCCGCTGCCGCCAAGGCGGACGATATGGGCATTGAACTGCTGGACCTGACGGCTTCTTCGCCTGACGCCGCAGCCCAGAAAGATGCGGTAGACCGCGCCATCAACATGGGCGTGGACGGCATCATCATCGGCTCAGTCGACAACCGCGCTTTTGACGCCTCCTTGGATATGGCCAAGCGCAAGGGCATTCCGGTGGTCGCCGTGGATACCGGCATTGAACATGACCACGTCGGCAGCCTGGTTCAGACCGATAACCTGGCCGCTGCGGGCATTGCAGGGGAATACATCGTCAGCCAGCTCGACAAAGGCTCGGTCCTGATCCTTGGTGGTTCCGCCGGGCACCAAACCGGCAATGCGCGCCGTGATGGTGTGCTGACCGCGGCTGAGGCCGCAGGGCATGAGGTGATCTTCCAGATCTGTGACTGGCAGGACGCCTGCGCCTATGAAACCACTGTGAACTTCCTGCAGTCCAACCCGGACATCAAAGCCATCTTCTCGGCCTGGGATCCGGGCGCACTGGCGGCTGTTTCGGCAGCGACCGAGCTGGGCAAGCTGGACGATCTGGTGATTGTTGGCTTTGACGGCAACCCGGCCAACCTGGTTTCGATTGAGGCCGGCGAACAGGCCGCCACCATCAAACAGGACAACACCCGCATGGGCGCCGAAGCCGTGGCCAATCTGGTTGGGCTGATCAAGGGCGAGGAGGTCGCGGCCTTCACCCCGATCGACGGCATCCTGATTACCTCCGACAATGTTGGTGACTTCAAATAACCCTCCGAGCCTTCGGGTCGCCTGCTGGTTGGGCGGCCCGATCCCTTCTCAAAAATTCAAGGACTGCCCCTAATGGACGCCCTCGTCATCTCTTCTGTTGGCAAAACCGAATTTCGCGCCATCGAACCGCCGTCGCTGAACCGCGGTGAGGTGCTGCTGGATGTGCGGTTTGTCGGGCTGTGTGGCAGTGACTTGAACACCTATCGCGGCGCCAACCCGCTGGCCGCACTGCCGCGGATCCCGGGACATGAGATTGGCGGCGTGATTGCCGCCACTGGGGCTGAGGTGCCAGCAGAATTTGTACGCGGCAAGGCCGGGATTGTGATCCCCTACACCACCTGTGGCCGCTGTTCTGCCTGCCGGGCGGGGCGGCAGAACGCCTGCAAGCATAACCAAACCCTTGGTGTGCAGCGTGAGGGCGGCATGGCCGCGCAACTGGCTGTGCCGTATGAAAATTTCATCCTGAATGAGACGCTGCCTGCCGCCCAATTGGCGCTGGTTGAACCGCTGTCCGTTGGGTTCCATGCGGTGGCCCGGGGGCGGGTTGATGCCACCGACACTGTTCTGGTGTTGGGGGCAGGCATGATCGGCATCGGTGCCGTGTTGGCCGCGCAGGCACGCGGGGCGCGGGTGCTGGTTGCCGAGGTGAGTGAGGCCAAACGGGCCACCCTTGCCGCCCTTGGGGTTGAGGCAATGATCAACCCGCTGAGCGAAGATCTGGCGACCCGTGTGGAGGCGCTGACCGATGGTCACGGCGCTGATGTGGTGGTGGAGGCCGTTGGCCTGCCCGAAACCTTCCGCGGTGCCATTGATCTGGCCTGCTTTGGCGGCCGGGTGGTCTATGTAGGCTATGCCAAATCCAAAGTCAGCTATGAGACCGCGCTCTTTAACCTGAAAGAGCTGGATATCCTCGGCTCTCGCAATGCGCTGCGGGCGGATTTTGAGGCGGTGATCACCTGCCTGACCGCACAGCCGCATCTGGGGGACTTGCTGATCTCACGGGTGTTTCCCTGGTCAGAGGCCGATCAGGCGCTGCCCTATTGGGAGGCGCACCGTCAGGAAACCTTCAAAGTGATGATTGAAATGCAGGAGAGTCAGAATGGCTGATGGCGCGCTGGCAACAGATCAATTGGCGCAGGCCTATGGCTTGCAGGGACAAACCGCGCTGGTCACCGGGGGCGGCACCGGGCTGGGCAAGGCCATCGCGCAGGCATTGGCCGAGAGCGGGGCCAAGGTTGTGATCGCCGGACGTCGTGAGGATGTGCTGCAAACGGCGGCGGCCGAAATTGGAGCCGGGGTGGAATACATCGCGTTGGACCTCACGGATATGGCCGCGCTGCCTGCGTTTGAACAACAGGTGCATGACCGTTTTGGCCCGATCGATATCCTGATCAACAATGCAGGCAACACGATTAAGAAACCGTTTCACGACTCGGACCTGTCGGAGTTTGACAGCGTGTTTGACGTCCATGTGCGCGGCGCATTGGAATTGAGCCGCGCGGTGACCAAACGCATGGTTGCTGAGGGGCGGCGGGGATCCGTGCAGTTCATCTCATCGATGACGGCTTACATCGGGCAACCCAATGTATCGGGCTATACCATCTCAAAAACCGCGATTAATGGCGTGATCCGCGCCCTCTCGGCCGAGTTTGCCGGGCAGGGGATCCGGGTCAACGGCGTGGCACCTGGCTGGATTGACACCGATGTGTTCCGCACTGCGACCAAAGGCGACCCTGAACGCAAAGCCAAGATCATGAGCCGTATTCCGATGGGCGCCTTGGGTGATCCGGCCGATATCGGCTGGGCCTGTGCCTTTCTGTCGTCCCCGGCGGCGCGCTACATCACCGGGCAGGTGCTGCTGGTGGATGGCGGCGGCGCAACCGGGTTCTGAGGGGGGAACGATGCAGGATCATGACCTTTTCACCGTGATGAAAGACCAGCTGTTCACCGCCGTTGTGGGCGACGTTCTGGATACGATGGGGCATCGCAATCAGTTCCTGCCACAACCGATCAAGCCGCTGAACCCAGGGCAGAAAATCGCCGGACGCGCCATGCCGGTCTTGGAGGCGGACTATCCAGATGGGGCGGGTCAGGGGCCGCTCAACGATCAGCCCTTTGGGGTGATGTTTGCCGCATTGGATGATCTGAAACCGGGGGAGATTTACATCGCCTCGGGCGCATCGCTGGACTACGCGCTCTGGGGTGGATTGATGTCCACCCGCGCCCAGCATCTGGCCGCCGCAGGCGCGATCCTGAACGGCTATATCCGCGACTGTGATGAAATCCGCCGCCTCGGCTTTCCGGTGTTTTCGCGCGGCGCCTACGCGCAGGATCAAGGGGTGCGTGGCAAGGTGCTGGATTACCGCGTGCCGATCCGCATTGGCGCGACCACCATTCAGCCCGGCGATCTGATTTTTGCCGATGACGAAGGGGTTCTGATCATCCCGTGTGAGGTAGAAACACAGGCAATTGCCGCCGCATTGGAGAAGGTGGCGACCGAAAACGAGGTGGCAAAAGCGATCAAGGCGGGCATGTCGACCCAAGAGGCCTTTGCAACATTTGGCGTAATGTAAGAAGCTTGCTGCGTTTATAAGGAGTTATTGCCCGCAGATGTCCCGAGACAATTCCAAATACAAAGACTCGCTCAACCGCAGCCTGGACTATGTTGCCACGCTGGCGCTGCAGGAAACGCTGCCCTCTGAGGTGGAGCTGACCCAGCGGCTGAGCATCAGCCGGACCACGGTGCGGGCCGTCTTGTCGCATTTGGACGAAATCGGCGTCATTCAATGGTCGGGTCGCCACAAGATCGTGCTGCGCAAACCCGAAACAGGGGATTATTTCGCCAAAGAGGAAACGCTGTCGACCAGCGAACGGGTCGAGACGCGGTTTATGGAATATATCCTTGGCGGCGATTTGAAACCGGGCACCATCCTGCATGAAAGCGATATGGTGCGCGAATTTGGTGCCAGCACCTCAGTCCTACGTGAGTTCCTGATCAAGTTTTCCCGCTTCGGGCTGATCGAAAAAGAGCCCAACCGTCACTGGGTTTTGCGTGGCTTTACCCGCGATTTCGCGATGGAGCTGTTTGACGTCCGCGAGATGTTTGAACTGCGCGCCTTTCGGGCGCTTCTGGCCGGTGGCCGGGAGGGCGCTGCCTGGCAGGCATTGGTTGCGATGGAACAGGCCCATCAGGACATTATCGATACCATTGATCAGAACTACCTGAGCTTCCCGCGTCTGGATGAACAGTTTCACCGCATCCTCAGCGACAACCTGTCAAACCGTTTCATCGATGACTTCTTTGAACTGGTTTCGGTCATCTTCCACTATCACTACCGCTGGAACAAACAGGATGAGCATGAGCGCAACCTTGTGGCCGCGCAACAGCACCTGGCGGTGATCGACGCCTTGAAAATCGGCGACAAAGATCTGGCGCTCAGCCATTTCCAAACCCACCTGAACGCGGCCCGCAGCACCTTGCTGAACTCGGTCTCCTGGGATGTGGAGACGTAAGGACGGATATGTCACAGACTGCCCCATCCCCGAACGATCCACGGCTGTTGTGCCTGAAACAGGGTGACAATATCGCCGTGCTGACGGCTGCCGTGCATCAGGGCGAAACCCTGCAGATCGGCGGTGTGGCGCATCAGATGCCTCAAACTCTGGGCATGGGGCATAAACTGGCGCTGCGGGCAATTGCGGCGGGTGAGGATGTGGTGAAATACGGCTTCCCCATCGGCTACGCGGCTGAGGATATCGCGCCGGGGCAACACGTGCATGTGCACAATCTGGCCAGCCGCTACACCACTGTTGAGATCATGGAGTGACCGATGGCCAACCCTTCTGAAACGATGATGGCCTGGCCGCGTCAGGACGGCGGCAAAGGGATCCGCAACGTGGTGCTGGTCGCCTATCTGGTTGAATGCGCCCATCACGTTTGCACCCAGATTGCCCGCCCCTTTGACCCCTCAGATGTGCAGGTTGTCGGCTTTTCCGGCTGTTTCCCCTCCGACTACGGTCAAGAGATGATGGAGGCGCTCTGCACCCATCCCAACGTCGGCGCGGTACAACTGGTGTCGCTGGGCTGCGAAAACTTCAAAAAGCAAAAACTGGCCGAGGTGATCCGCGCCACGGGCCGGCCGGTGAACCTTGTCACCATTCAGGACACCGGCGGCACCCTTGCGGCGGTTGACGCCGGGCGGGACTGGGTGCGGCGCACCCAGCAGGCGTTGATGGATCTGCCCAAAGTGGCCATGGATGTGTCCGAACTGGTGATCGGTACGATCTGCGGCGGCTCGGACGCCACATCGGGCATCACCGGCAACCCGGCTGCGGGCCGGGCCTTTGATCTGCTGGTGGCCGAAGGCGCCCGCTGTATTTTTGAGGAAACCGGGGAGCTTATCGGCTGTGAACATGTCATGGCGGATCGCGTTGCGGATCCGGCCCTGCGGCCGCAGATCATTGAAACGGTGAACAAAGCCGCCCGTTACTACGCGGCCATGGGCTATGGATCATTTTCCAACGGCAATGCCACCGGCGGCCTTTCCACCATTGAAGAGAAGTCTCTGGGCGCCTATGCGAAATCCGGCCAGAGCCCGATCAGCGGCATTTTGCGTCCTGCCGAACAGGCGCCGGAAGGCGGGCTCTATCTGCTGGATGTGGTGCCCGACGGCGCCCCCAAATACGGCTACCCCAATATCAACGACAACGCGGAAATCATTGAGCTGATTTCCTGCGGTGCCCATGCGGTGATCTTTGTGACGGGGCGTGGTTCGGTTGTCGGCTCGGCGATCTCACCGGTGCTGAAGGTCTGCGCCAACCCGGAAACCTATCAGCGCATGGCCGCAGATATGGATGTGAATGCCGGCAAGATCCTGACCGGACGTGCCAGCCTCGAAGAGGTGGGGCGCGAAATCTATCAGGCGCTGATCGGGTTGGGGCAGGGCGCGGTCACCCGGTCCGAGGCGCTGGGTCATGCCGAGTTTGTGCTGACCTATAAAACCGCGCGCCCCGTCGAACCCGGCTGCCACGCGGCCTGACGGCGCGAAGAACTAGGAAATCATGATGCTGAACGAAACCCACCAATTGTCCTTTGGCTGCTCGGGTCTGGCCGGGCTTTACCAGCCCGTGTCTGACAGAGATGTCGAAGAGGTGCTGAACGCTGCGTGGGACAGCGGGATCCGCTACTTTGACACGGCACCGCATTACGGCAATGGCGCCTCAGAACAGCGATTGGGTCAGTTTCTGCGCGACAAAACGGGCTGGACCCTGTCCACCAAGGTGGGTCGGGTGCTGCGCCCCGATCCCAATCCGCCTGCCATCATCAACGGGTTTCACAATGCGCTGCCGTTCAAACAGAGCTTTGACTTCACCTATGACGGCATCATGCGCTCGGTCGAGGACAGCTATCAGCGCCTTGGCCTCAATCGGATTGATATCCTCTATGTGCATGACATCGGCGATCCCGGGGCGGGCACCGACACTGCGCAGCATCGCGCTGATCTGCTGAACGGCGGCGCCCGCGCCTTGGAAGACCTGCGATCCAGCGGCGCAATTGGCGCTGTCGGGCTGGGGGTTAACACCGTTGAAATCTGTGAGGAGCTGATCGGCCATATGCGGATAGATCTGATCCTGCTGGCGGGGCGCTACACATTGCTGGATCGTAGCGCCGTGCGGATGTTCGGCCTGCTGCAACAGCATGGGATCCGTCTGGTGATGGGGGGCGTGTTCAACTCAGGTATTTTGGCGACCGGACCGGTTGAGGGCGCGCATTATGACTATGCCCCGGCCAGCCCTGAGATCCTCAAACGAACCGCCGCATTGCAAGAGATCTGCGCCCGCTACGACACCCCGCTTGCCGCCGCCGCGCTGCAGTTCCCGGCCCGCAGTGATCTGGTCGCCTCAACCCTGATTGGCACCTCCAAGGCACGATCGCTTACACGCAACGTGGCGCAGTTCGCCCAACCGTTGCCCGCGGCACTTTGGGCGGAACTGGATGCCTTTGACGCAGGGGCTGATAAGACAGGGGGGGCGTCATGATCATCGACGCCCATCACCATTTCTGGCAGTTGTCCCGCGGTGACTATCCCTGGCCAAACGACAGTGTTGCCACGATTTTTCGGGACTTTGGCCCCGGTGATCTGACACCGCTGCTAAATGAGGCTGGCGTGACCAAAACGGTTCTGGTGCAGGCCACGGACACTGTTGCGGAAACCGAGTTTCTGCTGACCTTAGCCTCACACCATTCGATGATCGCTGGCGTTGTGGGCTGGGTCGACCTCAGCGCGCCGGACGCCTGTGATGTGATCGACCGGTTGCGGGGAAATCCTGTGCTGAAAGGGTTGCGGCCGATGCTGCAGAACATCGATGACACCGGTTGGATCCTGCGGCCGGAGGTGGAGCCAGCCCTCCGCCATATGACCGCGCTGGATTTGGCCTTTGATGCGTTGATCCAACCCCGCCATCTGCCGGTGATCGCGGCGCTGGCCGACCGTCATCCAAACCTGCGGATCGTGATCGACCATCTGGCCAAACCGCAGATGGGGCAGGGGCATTTGCCCGATCCTGACTGGCATCAGGGCATGGCGGATCTGGCCGCCCGTCCGAATGTCTGGTGCAAACTGTCCGGGATGGTGACCGAGGCAGGACCTGATTGGCAGCCGGCAGATCTGCAACCGTTTGCCCAGCATGTGCTGAGCATTTTTGCCCCGGGCCGCATCATGTTTGGCAGCGATTGGCCGGTTGTGAACCTGGCCAGTGACTATGCTCGCTGGATCCAGTTTGTGCGCAGCGCGATCGCCGGCTGTAGCGATCAGGAACAGGCCCAGATTATGGGTGGCACCGCGGCGGCGTTTTATCGCCTGTAACGGCGAATGGCGTGTTCGGGACAAGGGAAAGGAAGAATGATGCAGCGAATGGGGATGGTGATCGGTCTGAAATCAGAGGCGATCGCCGAATACAAAAAGCTCCACGCCGATGTCTGGCCGGAGGTTCTGGCGCGATTGAAGCAATCAAATATCTCAAATTATTCGATTTTCCTGCGCGAACCTGAAAACCTGATGTTCAGCTACTGGGAATACACCGGCAGTGATTTTGACGCCGACACGGCCGCCATCGCAGCCGATGAGGTCACGCAAAAATGGTGGTCCGTCTGCGGCCCGATGCAGACCCCCCTGACCACCCGCGCCGAAGGCGAATGGTGGGCCGCGATGGATCAGGTTTTTTATCTGGAGTAATCACCATGGCTTGAAGGGCGGTCGCGTCTCTTTTCAAGCCGCTGCCAGCTATTCGGCCGAAAAGGAATTGGCGATCCACCCTTTAAAGAGGGTGGATTGATTTGCGATTCTCGCATTAAGTTTGTGAAATAGTAACTCAGGTTAATTCTTCGCAAGGCCCTGCAATATCCCGGCCGATGGCACGTCTTAAAGCGCTACATGGCCCTGCAATAGCCCGATCACGCGGCGCAGATGATGACCGCGTCACTTTGTGGGGATGACCTGATTAAATTTGATGGAACCTTAGGAAGGGCACTGTTTTTGAAGCGAGCCGCTGTTTTGATTGCTGGGCTCTGTCTCGTGTCAGCGGGACGAGTGGAGGCTGCAGACATCACGTTTGTTGCCGACGCGCCGTTCAATGGGGCTTCGCTCAATGACCCAAGCTTGTTGGCCTGCAGCCACCAACTGTCTGGACCTATTGTTGCAAGTGATGTCAGCGATATTCCGGCCCGGCTAAACCAACCCGCGTCGCAAGCTGAACGATCCTATAACGCTCCGATCGTTTTGTGTTTGAACAGTGACGGGGGATCCTTTCAGGCCGGAATTGAACTGGCCAAGGTGTTCCGCGAACAACAGATCATCACGATGATTGAGCCCGGGGCGCGCTGTGTGTCTGCATGCGCGATTGCCTTCATGGGGGGCGGGTTTTCTGAGATGTCGGAGTACGGTCAGGCCTACCGCGTTCTGCACCCCAGCGGCCAATTGGGGTTTCACGCGCCCGCCATCACATTGCCCGAGGTGCCTTTGCCGGGTTCAGTGGTGTCGGATGTGTATCAAACGGCGCAAAAGGATTTGGGCGAGGCCATTCAGAAGCTGAGCATCAAGCCAAGCTGGGATTTTTCACGGCAGCCAATTTTGCCAAATTCCCTTTTGGTTCAGATGATGCTGACGCCGTCGGAATCGATGTTTTATGTGACCACGGTCAATGAGGCCGCCCTGTGGGAGATTGAGCTGCCGCTGCGTGTGGCTGTCCAAGACCTGAGGCGTTACGTTCAGGGGGCGTGCCACAACAGCTTTGCCTGGGCGCAGGGCGTTTCTGCCCAGCCAATATCAGAGGCTGACATTGAAAGAACAACGTTAGAGTATAGTGACGGTGACATTCAGATTGTGCGGGGGGCGGACACCGACGAAACCGCAATTTGCAAATACAACCGCTATGGTGAGCTGAGCACGACCTCTGTTCAGGCCTCTGGCCGGTTCTTCCGTAATTTCCTGGAAGGCATCCCCGGTCCAACGGATCTGTCGACATTGACTAAGTAGAAAGCTGAAACCGATGAAATTGATAAGACAGGCGAAAGCGGTGGTGCTGGTGGGGGCGATGTTTTCCACGCCAACCCCGTCTCTTGCGGATAAGGATCTTTGGTTTATTCACCCAGAATGGGCGGAGTGCCTGATCGCAAATTTGGCAGAGTATCAGGATGCACCCAATGACCCTGTGGTTGTTGTTCTGCAAAGCTGCCCCGAGGCCAGCACCAATTTGTCCGATTTGGTTAAAAACAGCGGTTCCCAGGCGCCGGCTTCAGAGGGAACCATTGCCCCTGATCCTGCCGTGGTCTTTTCCAAGCAGGATCTGAAGTGCCTGAGCCCGGATGTCTTCGCCGCCGCAGACAGTTTGATCAGCGTTCCCAAATCACCATGCCGATAATGAAACTTTCAACCGTCAAAGACATCGCAGAGATTTTTGGAATCGTCTCCGGCGTGGTCGTCATGACGCTCGGCGTCATGGAATACATCCGCTCCAACAATCAAAGCAGACACGCAGCCAGCCTGCAGTATGTGTTGCAGCTGCAGTCTGCGTCCATCCGCAACGACTACGACCAGCTGGATGAAATCTGGAACGCATACGACCTTGAAGAGCTGTCGCAGCTTGGCAATCGCCAAGAAATCACCAAGGCGATCACCGATAAGGTTCTTTCGGGTGAAACCGGCCCGGAGTTTCTGCGCAGCTTCGATAATATGGTCAGCTTCATCGACGCCGCCGGCTCTTGCGTGCAGGCTAACGTGTGTGATGAAGGTTTGCTGAAAAGAGAGCTTGAGAGCCTGTCCAGCAAACTCACCTGCCTGCATGGTTCGTTGTTCAAAGTGGTGGCCACCCAACAACAAAAGGCGCATTTTGGCGAGGGTGTCAGGTTCTTCGCCGGGTCCTCAGCCTGCGCACTTTAAGCGCCTTGGGCATAGACGGTTGGCCAAATCAACAGATGACTAAGGGCTGCGCAATCTGAAGCAAATGGTGCCAATGAGCGGAATGTCGACATGGAACACCGACCTCAGGCTTTGCGGTCACTGCATTTTTCCAACATTCATCAGTTCTCAATACCTTCCCGATCTGCTCAGCTCAGATATTGGACGATTTGTCGGTCTTGTCGAAAAACGCGCAATGCTGCTTACCCCAGCTCGTTCGGTGCAATGTCACTGTGAACAAACCGCTCAAAATGACTTAAGAACTCCAAAACATCCGGGCGGTGGCGTTCTGTGCGGCGGCACCATAGGACGACGTTGCGGCTGGGCAGTGGTGCTTTGAGCGGGAGTACTCTTGTGTCTTTCAGCGCGCTTGACCAGGTGCCAAGCTGCCTGGGCATGATGCAGAGCACATCCGTATTTATCAGCATTTCAGCCGCCATCATCACGTCTCCGGTGAAGTTGATGGAGGCGGACACTCTTCTAACGCCGATGCTTGAGAAGACTTCTTTCTGGGTGCCAAAAATCCCCGATAGGGCACCGATGGCGATCCATCTTTCATGCGCCAGCTCCTTCGTGCTAATCGGGTCCGTTCGGGTGTAAAACCGGTTCTTGGGGCCGGCGAAAACTGCCAGCTGATCTTCAAACAATTTGTGCTGGTACAGATCGTCCTGCCGGAGGTTGATCTGCTCAGGCGCCAGGACAAGATCCAACTCCCCCGCATTGAGCCGCTCGATGAGTCTGGACGCAGTTGCTGAGACCACCCTGACGGCATATTTTCTTTTTACTTCAATAAGCTTAGAGAAAAAATCCCCCATGATCGATGCCGCCAGCATCGGCCCGACACCGACGCGCAGCTCCCGGTCCTGTCCGCCGCACCAGAGATCGATGGCGTTTTCGGCCTGCATGCGGCTGTCCGCGATGGTGCGCCCCGTTTCAGCCAGTCGCTGACCGATCCGCGTGGGGCGTACGCCATGGCGCTCTCTTTCCAAGACGGGGCTGCCGACCTGATCTTCGATGACCTGGACCGCGCGGCTCAGCGTGGGCTGGGTGACATTCAGCTTTGTTGCGGCCTGGCTGAAGGACCAAGGTCCACAATTTCGGCCAACCAATAGAGATGTTTGGGATCAAGCATACCGCTAAGATATGCAAATACGCATAGGAGAGCTCATAAATACGATTTTACACATAATAAGGTGATGTGGCGTCATTCCGGTGACGTGCCGCTCTTGGAAGGATCAAATGAAACTGTGTTGTCAGGAGGGCTCGTTGCTCTTGCGTCAGCATTTCCTGCAACGGCTGAGACGCTGAAGGCTGAAGGCGGTTCCGCCGCTGGTTTAAGCGCCTTGGTCCCGCAACTTCTGTCAAAATATACGGCTGGTGGCGCAGCGGTCAGGCATCTCTTTTCATGTTCGGGAGCGCCTTCCGTAATGAGCATTAAGCGTCATCATCGGCGTTGTAACTGACGGTGCTACAGCTCTTTCAACTCTTTCAGCATCCAACTGCGAAGCGCGGCAATGTTTGGTCGTCGTGAATGGGCTTCTGGGTAAACGAGGTAGAATGTTGACCCCAAAGGAATGGCGAGGTCGAACAGCTCAACGACACGTCCCGCCTGCACATCCTTTGCCGACAGACACCGCCAGCCCAGGACGACGCCAGCCCCGTCTATGGCCGCTTGCAACCCGTGATCGGGTAGGCTGAAGTGCATCCCACGTGAGGCATCCACGTCACTGGCGCCACTGGCCTCCAGCCAAGTTTCCCAGGTTGGTGCATCAGGGTCAAAATCCATCGAATGATTATGAAGCAGAACATGTTTGCGCAGATCTGAAGGCGTTTTGATCGCATTTGGACCCTCCAGCAGACGTGGGCTGCACATCGGAATGACAGATTCATCAAACAGTTTGATGGCCTCAAGACCTGGCCAGTTGCCATGCCCAAGCCGAATGGCCGCGTCAAAATCATCGCGTTGGAAATCAACCAGTCCCAGGCTGGTCGAAATCAAAACGTCAATGTCTGGGTGCTGTGAATAGAACTTTTGCAGTCGCGGGATCAGCCACATTGCAGCGAATGTGGGGGCAACGGTCAGCGCCAGAGAGCCCCCTTTGTCTGCCTCCATCACATGTTCCATCGCCTGATCGAGGTTCACAAACACCGCCTGCAGTTCTTTGGCCAGCAGCTGCCCTGCGTCGACAAGCACCAGGCCACGCGTCCGCCGCCGGAACAAAGGCACACCAAGAAAGTCCTCGAGCTTTTTAATCTGATGGCTGATCGCAGCCGGTGTCACGGACAGCTCTTCAGCGGCAGCGACAAAGCTGAGATGGCGCGCCGCAGATTCAAAGGCACGCAGGGCGTTCAGGGGGTAGTTTTTGCGGTTCATCTATGAGGCTTAGTTTTTCTAACTCTAGGATAGACAACGTCGTTTGTCAAATCTGCTGAGATTAACCAAATTTGATATCAGAAGTCGCCCTTTGCGGCACGTGATTCAGAAAAACTAATGAAGCTCCGAAAGGAAACGCTATGGCACGGGCCTTCGCGACCATCGCCTTTACACCTGCAGTACGCACCCAGCAGTCCCGGATGGGCTCCGCTGAGGGGTATAGCAAATTCTTGTCTGACGATGGGGGGCAGCCGGATGAGCTTGGCCCGCAGGAGGTTGCATTCATCGCAGCGCGTGACGGGTTTTACCTGGCTTCGGTCTCCGAAACGGGGTGGCCATACGTGCAATATCGCGGCGGTCCCGCTGGCTTCCTGAAAGTGCTTTCCTCCAAGACAATCGCCTATGCCGATTTCCGCGGCAACCGACAGTACATCAGCGCCGGTAACTTTGCGGGCAACGACCGTTTGTCGATTATCCTCATGGATTATCCCAATCGCCGCCGCCTGAAAATCTGGGGTCGGGTGCGCCAGATCGAAGGCGCGGAAAATCCTGAGATTTTGGATCAGCTGCACGATCACGCCTATCGGGCGCACCCGGAACGGGCGGTTCTGATCACAGTCGAAGCGTTTGACTGGAATTGTCCCAGCCGCATTGCACGCCGCTTCACCCTTGAAGAGGCAGACGAAGAGATCGCGGCGCTGCGCCGTGAGAATGAGGCCCTGAGGGCCGAAACCAACGCCCTGCGCGCTGCCATTGCGTCGGGCATCCCACCCAAATCCTGAAAGGAAGAAACCCATGAAATACCGTGTCCCCACCCCCGTCTCGGCAGCGCTGCTTGCCGTCTCCACGCTTTTGCCGGCAACAGTGCCGAACAGTTCATTTGCGGCGCCAAGCCCCTTTGCAGTGAACATGAACACAATGGAAATTGATGGTCATTCCATCGCCTACCGCGAGGCCGGTGATCCGTCGAACCCCACGATCCTGCTTCTGCATGGTTTTCCGACATCGTCACATATGTTCCGGGAACTGATCCCGGTGCTGGCAGAAGACTATCACGTGATTGCGCCCGATTACCTGGGCTTTGGGGCCTCAGACATGCCTGCGGCCGACAGCTATGAATACAGCTTTGCCAATGCCGCGGATACGGTCACCCAGCTGATCGATGCGAAAGGGGTCGACAGCTATTCTGTCTACCTGATGGATTATGGCGCCCCGGTTGGCTATCGCATGTTCGCTGAACACCCCGAGCGTGTCACCGGTTTCGTCATTCAGAACGGCAATGCCTATGATGAGGGATTGCGGGAGTTCTGGGATCCGATCAAAGCCTATTGGGCGGATCCAAGTGCGGAAAACGGCGATGCGCTGCGCGGCTTCCTGACGCTTGATGCAACCAAGTGGCAATTCACCCACGGTGTAGGCGATGTATCGACCGTAAATCCTGACAACTTCTGGCACGTGCAATACCTGCTGGACCGGCCGGGCAACCAGGAGGTTCAGCTTGAGATGTTCCTGGATTACGGCACCAATGTCGCAGAATATCCCAAATGGCAGGCGCTGTTCCGTGAGCACCAACCGCCAGCGCTGATCCTCTGGGGAAAGAACGATCATATCTTCCCGGCCGAAGGCGCCCATCCCTACAAGGCGGACCTGACCGATCTGGAGTTTCACCTGCTGGACACCGGGCATTTTGCACTGGAGGAATATGGCGATGTGATCGCCACCGAAATGCAAGAGTTCCTTGCGCGCATCAACAACTGACCTTTGCCGGTCCCGGTGTCTTGGTACGCCGGGGCCGCATGCCACACGCGCACCCTTGAGACCACGGGCGTTGGGCTGGTGGTGCCGAGTGACAAAGATCTGAAAAGGAGAAAGATCATGGAAGACGCGAACACCCCAAAAATCTTGCGCATTGCCGCCTTTTCTGACGGTGCCGAGGGCGGTAATCCTGCGGGCGTTGTGGTCGGGGACAAGCTGCCGCCCGAGGAGGAAATGCAGCGCATTGCCAAGGACGTAGGCTATTCTGAAACCGTTTTTGCCGCCCCTCAGGCTGACGGCTGGACGGTGCGTTATTACGCTCCGAAGGAAGAAGTTGCGTTTTGTGGGCATGCCACGATTGCGTTGGGAAGTGTGCTGGCGTCCCAAAATGGTCCTGGCGTTTTTCGGCTGAACATAAAGGCCGGCCAAATCACCGTTGAAACCCATGCTGACGGAAACACCACGCTGACCTCACCACCGGCCCACAGCACCCCGGCAGAACCGGCACTGTTGCAGGCGGCGCTGACCCTTTTTGGCTATGAGGCGACTGATTTGGATCCGGCGCTGCCCGCTGCGATCGCCAATGCAGGCAATAACCATTTGATCCTTGGCCTAAAGGACCGGCGCACCCTGGCGAAAATGTCCTATGATTTGGCGAAGGGGGCGGCGCTTATGCGTGCCCATGATCTGACCACCATCAATCTTCTTTGGTCCGAAACGCCACGCCGGTTCCACAGCCGAAATGCCTTCGCAATCGGTGGCGTGGCCGAAGATCCGGCAACAGGCGCCGCCGCAACCGCGCTTGCGGGCTACCTGCGTGATATTGAATGGCCACATTCAGGGGACATCGAGATCGTGCAAGGCGAAGACATGGGCGCGAGGTCCTTGATCTATTTGCACGCTGGTGGCTCTCCGGGTGAAGGTGCCCGGGTCTCTGGGAAAACGCGGCTGATGTAAGCGTAGCCTCCTGGCCGCGCGAATACACTGAAAACCATGCTAACCTGCGTAATTCGGAACACAGGTGATGCTGGCCGTTTTCGGATGTGTTTGCACGGTCACCTCGGCATCATAGAGCGTCTGAATGAGGGAGCTTGAGATCACTTCATGCGGTGCTCCCTCGCTCACAACGCTCCCGTCTTTCAATGCGACGATCCGATCGGCAAAGTGGCTGGCCTGGTTGATGTCATGCAGTACCATAATGACGCCGAAATGCTGGGTTTTACGCAGTTTTTCGACAAGACGCAGGATGTTGATCTGGTACCCCAAGTCCAGGGATGACGTTGGTTCGTCCAGCAACAGAAATGACGCTTTTTGCAACAGGCACATGGCGATCCAGGCGCGCTGTTGTTCACCTCCTGACATCTCGGCAAAGGGCCGTTCCGCAAGCGGGCTTAACCCACAGGCCGCCAGTAGCTCATTGACCTCCTCGTGATCCTGCCGCTTGAAGAGACGCCGCCGAGCAAAGGCGCCGTGTTCCACCAGTTGGCGGACAGTAAGGCCTTCGGGGGCTTGTGGCGCCTGCGCCATATAGGCAATTTTTTGGGCAATGGCCTTCCGCTTCAAGGCCTGTAAGGGGTGACCCTGTAGCAGGACTTGACCGGATTGCGGCTTGTGCAAGCCGGCCAGGGTTTTCAGCAGCGTCGATTTCCCACAGCCGTTTGGGCCAACCAGCGCCGTTACACTGTTGGCTGCAAAGCGCAGATTAATGTCGCGCAGGATCAGGCGATTTTCATAGGCCACCGACAGGTTTTGGGCTTCGATCATAGGGCCACCTTTCTCAGGCTCTGGCGAATTAACACGGCGAAAAACGGCGCCCCTATGAGGCTGGTGACGATGCCCACGGGCAACTCAAGCGGCGGTGCAATCATCCGTCCCACCAGATCGCTGAGCATCACCAGTAAGGCGCCAAACAGGGCGGAGCCAAGCAGCATATGGCGCACCGAGGGTCCAAAAACCAAGCGGGTGATATGGGGCACGAGGAGGCCGACAAACCCCACCGGTCCGGCAATCGCAACCGCCGAGGCTGCCAGGGCAGCGGCGGCCAGCAGCAAGACCGGCACAGCCACTTTGGTCTCCACGCCCATGGCCCGAGCGGTGTCGCGGTCAAACCGCAAAGCAGACAGGCTGCGGGCGTAAAAGCCGATCGCCAGAAAACAGCCCAGGCCCCACCATAGGCCGGGCAGCACGTCTGCTATGTCGCGGGCATAAAGGGAGCCCGCCAGCCAAAGGATCGCCAATTCGGTGCGCGCTTCGCTGAGGCTGAGCACGAGGGTCATGACCGCGCCGTTCAAAACCACCGCCAGAACCGCGCCGAACAATAGCAGGCGCAGCGGTTGCATGCCCTTTTTCCAGGCCAATGCGACCACGGCGAAGGAGGCACACAACGCGCCGCCCATGGCGATAGGGGGCACCAGCTGCGTTGGTAAATAGGATGCCGAAGCACCGCCTTCGGTGCCGCTGCCCAGGGCAATCACAATGTTCATCGCAATCACCACCGCCAGCGCCGCGCCGCTGGAGACGCCAAATATCGTTGGGTCCGCCAGGGGATTGCGCAGCAGGATTTGGAAAAGCAGCCCAGCCACCGCCAGATAACAGCCGACCACGGCGGCGCCGACAATGCGTGGCCAGCGCAAATTCAAAATCGCGCGGCTGACCGCGTCTGGATCTGTGTCAAAGACGCCGCGCACGTCTGCCCAGCTTGCACTGACAGCCCCCAGCTTTAGGGAGAAAACAGTCGTCAGGATCAAGGCCGCAATGACCAAGACGTATTTCACGCTACTTGCCAAGGGACAGTTCCTTTCTGGCGAGGACCAGGAAGGCCAAACCGCCAATCATTGCGATCAACACCCCGGCTGGCGCACGGCCCGCTAGGATCAGGCGCGAGGCGGTGTCGGCCCAAATCACCAAGGTGCCGCCCAAAAGCCCGCTCACCCCCAGCCAGAGGGCCATATGCTCATGGGCCAGGCGACGGCTGATCAATATCCGTGCCAGATGCGGGGCCACGAAGCCCACAAAACCAAGGGGGCCGGCAACGGCCACACTGACGGCCGCCAGCAGGACTGAAACCGCCCCGGCCACCGCGCGCCAGAGGGCCGGGCGCAGGCCCAGTGCAGTGGCGGTGTCATCGTCAAACCGCAACAGTCGTAACACGGGGCTTAGGAGCAGGGCCGCGCTCACACCGACGAATAAAACAGGCCAAAGCAGGGTGAATTCGGTCCAGCTGCGATTGATGAAACCACCGACAAGCCAGATGTAAAGCGTCTGCATCGAAGACCGCGACATCACCAAAACACCGCTGGTTGCGGCAAGGAAAAACACGCTGACGGCAATGCCGGCGAGGATAATATGCACCGGCTGTGCGGCGCGGGGGCCACCAGCAATGGTCAGCGTCAGGAAGGCGGCAAAACTGCCGCCAAGGACACCGGTGGTCAGCAAGCCGATGGGCGAAGCTGAAATGAGTGTCAGGCTAAGCGCCACACCAAAAGCCGCACCGGAGGTCACACCGGTCAGCCCCGGATCGCCAAGCGGGTTGCGTACAATTACCTGGATCAACGCGCCCGAAAGGGATAGCGCAATACCAACCCCGAAGGCGCACAGCAGGCGCGGTAACCTGAGCGCGACCACCGCAAAGGCAGAATGGCTGCCATCATCATGAAGCAGGTAGGCCAAAGCCTGCCCCCAAGTGGTGGCGTAGGCGCCGCTGCTCAGGCTGAGCAACGCCGCCAAGCTGCTCAGCCCCAAAAGGCCAAGCACGATAAGTGTCGGTCTTAAAAGCACTTATTTTGTAAACTCAACTGGCACCGCACGGGCAGCTTCGGGCATGTCAGGCGCGTCAAACGTGTCTGGCCAGATCAAATGCGCCGCTTCCCGCAACACCAGTTCACGGGCAATCGGACCCGAAGGTTGCGAGTACTGGTAGCCGACGGAATAGATCCGGTTGTTTTTGTAGGCTTTCAGACGTTCATAGGCCGGATTATACGCCACGTCCCCCCCGTGGGAGACAAACATCATGATGACATCCGGGTCGTGTTTCAGCAGGTCCTCGGCTTCCAGGATGATGAAGGCGTTGCCCATCTCATCGCTGTTTGGGTTGCGGCCCAGAGGATTGACCGCGCCAAGTTTGGCGATCAGTTCCGTGGTCATCAGGTTTTCCTGATAGCCGTAAAACACATTCTGGAAGGACCAGATAAAGAGGGTGCTTTGAGGTTTGGCCGGAACCTGCGCTTTCATCTCATCGATGAGGGTGACGAAGTTTTTGTTCAACGCTTCGGCATTGGCTTCCTGGCCCAGGGCTTTGCCCATGCTGGCCACGGAGGCAAGCGACACATCGAGGTTCAGGCTTTCATAGGAGAGGAATTTGCTGAATTGCTCAATTTCCTCGGCATAAGGCGCATTGTAATGGGTCATGCCTATGGTCAGGTCGAAATCCGATGTCGCCAGCAGCTCAAGGTTCGGGGCGGTGATGTCCCCCAGATCAAGCGCCGCATCGACGGAATTCCCAAGGTAAACGGGGCGCGCACCTTCATAGGTGGTGATCCCGGCGACGGGCAGATCCAGCGCCACCATGGTGTCGGCTGCTGCGTTCCAAAGTGCGGCAACACGTTTCGGCTGCGCCTCCAGCGTGACTTCGGCGCCGCGGCCGTCCGGAACCGTGACGGGGTAGGCCTCCATAGCAAGGGCAGGGGCCGCGCTCAGCAGCGCGAGGGACAATACGACAGTGTACTTCATAGGGCATCCTCTGTTTGGCGGGGCTGGGTAAGACACCATGTCTCTGCCTGGGATTTACGGGCGTACATGCGGGCATAAAGGCCCTCGCCCTGAAGGAGCGACGCATGGTCGCCGGATTGATGAATGGTTCCATCCTGCAGGACAAGGATCTGGTCTGCGGCCTCAATGGTGGAGAGCTTATGAGCCACCACAATCAGGGTTTTGTCTGCGACCAGGGCTTGCAATGCTTCTTGAATGGCACGTTCGTTGGTGGAGTCCAATGCAGAAGTGGCCTCATCCAGCAGCACGATGGGGGCGTCTTTCAGGATGGCGCGGGCAATGGCGATGCGCTGGCGTTCACCGCCCGAAAACCGCGCACCGCCTTCGCCCATTTGCGTGTCATAGCCATCGGGCAGGGCGGCGATGAAGTCATGGGCGCGCGCCTTTTCGGCGGCGGCTTCAATCTCGTCTTGAGTGGCATCGGGTTTTGCGATGGCGATATTGCTGCGGACCGTGCCGCTGAACAGGTGGTCCTGTTGAAAGACAACGCTGATCAGGCTGCTGAGATGGGTCGGCTCAATCTCGCGAATATCGATGCCCCCAATGCAGATTTGGCCGGCGTCCACATCCCAGAACCGGGCGAGCAGATTGATGATGGTTGACTTTCCGGAGCCAGACGGCCCGACGATGGCGGTCATGGACCGTGGTGGTGTTGAAAACGTTATGTTTTTCAGAACAGGCGCCTCAGGTCGGTAGCCAAAACTAACGTCGGAAAACTGCAAATCCAATTCCGCCGCGCGCGTGGTTTTTGACCCGACCGGCAAGGGCTGCGCTGACAGGATACGATCCAGACGCGCCAGCGATGCATCGGCAATGCGGATGCGTTCCAGAACGGCGGCCAAGCCGACCAAAGGCGCGTAAATCGCAAAAATCAGCATGAATGTTAAGATCAGACTGGCAGGCTCAATCGCCTGATGCCATAGCCCTGCGGCAACGGCAGCGATGGGCACACCCATCATGACCAATGCGGCGTAAAGCACCATTGGGAAGGCCAACAACATCACCATCCGGATCGACAGATCACGGAAATCCTCCAGCGCTGCGCGGAACATTTCCCGACCGGCAGCGATTTGATTGAAGGCGCGGATCACATGAATGCCCTGCATATATTCAATCATGACCGCCCCGGCGCGCGCCATTTCGTCCTGTCGTTTCAACCCGATCTTTGCAAACCGCCGGGCGATGAACGCAATCAGCGGCACGGCAAATACGATGCTGATGGGCAGTGCCATCGCCATTTGCGGGGATTGAAACGTCACAAAGCTTAACAGCATCAGGGGCAGAAAAATCGCCTGCACGATTTTTGCCAGGGCATCTGACAGGAAGCTTTCGACCATCGCGACATCGGAACTCAGCGCTGTGGCGCTATCGCCGCTATGGCGCGACAGGTGGAACCCCATGGGCAGGCTTTGCAGGTGTGCCAGCAAGCGCAGGCGCAGTTCAGCGCCCACCTTGAAGGAGGCATCCCAAGCACGCCGCACCGAAAGGAAACTGCAGAAAACCTGCCCTGCCACGGATACAAGGCACATTGCGCCGATCTGTAATATCCATTGTGCGGTGATGTCCCGCCCGTCCAAGAGACCAAGCAGCAGCCGGATCGCCGCAAGATAGGAAAGCCCTAGAAAACTGGACTGAAGGCAACGGAACAATACCGCTGCCACAAGATCCCGCCGCCGCGGCCCGGCGATCTGCCACAGGCGTTGAAGGCTTCTGAGGTTAGAAATCGGGAGTTGCGGTTCCATTGGGGTTTCAGTGGACATTGCTCACCTCCTGCGACCGCAGATCGGTGGTCCGCGCCGCCATATAGTCCTGCCAAAGTTGCCCATATAGTCCGCCTTGTTCCAAAAGCGTTGCATGGGTGCCGCGCTCGGCAATTTGCCCATTTTCAAAGACCAGAATCTGATCCGCCCCAGCGACGGTGTGCAGTCGGTGGGCAATCACGATCACGGTTTTATCCGCGGTCAGGGCCCCAATAGCTTGTTGGATTTCATATTCACTGTCGGGATCGGTAAAGGCGGTGGCCTCATCCAGCACCACAATCGGCGCGTCCTTCAGGATTGCGCGGGCAAGGGCGATACGCTGGGCTTCACCGCCCGAAAGCAGCTGCTGGCCCTGGCCAATAACCGTTTCAAAGCCCTGTGGTAAAGCGTCGACAAAGCCCTCAGCACAGGCGGCTCGGGCGGCAAGGCGGATCTCATCCGCGCTGGCATTCGGATTGCCGTATCGGATGTTATCCGCCACTGAGGCGGTAAAGAGAAACGGCTTTTGGAAGACAAAGGCCACGTTTGACATCAGCTGTGACAGCGCCATATCGCGGACGTCCACGCCGCCAATGGTAATGCTGCCTTCGGTGATATCGTGGTGGCGCACCAACAGTTGCGCCATGGTGCTTTTGCCGGCACCTGAAGGGCCGACCAAGGCCGTGACCTGACCGGCTTTGGCTTCAAAATTCACCGTTTTGAGCGCCAGCGCCTTCCCCTCATAAGCAAATGAGACGTCCTTAACCGCAATATCGTAATGGGGCAGGGCCACTTGGGCACCGTCGTCCGGCTGCGCCGCAGCAGACAGGACATTTTGCGCATTGTTTGCGGCCAGCGATATATGCGCAAAGTGATGAAACAGATCGAAAAGACGCATCAGTGGCGTGCTGTAATTTGCCCCCAGCACCACGAAAAACAGAAAGGATTCCGGTGTGATTTGGCCGAGGTAAAGCAGCCATCCGCCAACGACGACGATCATGGAAATATTGGACAGGATCAGCGCATAAAATGTGCCGCCCATTGGCACAAAGGCCCGGCCCATGGCTGCGGACAGTTCACCGTGACGTTTGAACGTCGACGCGGCTTCGGCTGCATGTCCGTTCTGGCTGGAAAAAATCTTAATAGCAGGCAGGCTGGCGAGGTATTCCACAATAGCCCCGTTCATCTTCTGATCGGAATCCTGCAGGGCCGCCGTGTGTGAGAAAGACTTTTTGAGGGCAAGCCCCATGCAGAAAAAGGACACAGGCGTAAACAACATCGTTGCCAATGCCATGCGCCAATCGACGTAAAACAGCCACCCGGTGACCAGAAGCCAGCTCATCAATGCGCTGCTGCCTTCCGGGATGGCATGAGCGATCAGCAACTCCAGCTTTTCCGGTTCGGTCACAATTGTCTGTTTTGCCTGCCCCGATCGCATCCGGGCGAAATAGCCCAAGGGCAAGCGCGCCATGTGACGCGACAGGCGCAGGCGCAAGTCATAGATCAGGTTGAAGGCAACCTGATGCGAAAGTCGCGTTGCCGCGCCAAAGCAAAGGAAACCCGCCAGGATCGCAGCGGCCATCAATCCGGCATAGCCAAAGAACTGAGTTTGCGTCGCCTCACCGTTCATAAGTGCGTTGATCAATACAAAGACCGACCAGATCGGAAACAGCTCCAACAGGACCGAAGCGGTGGCCAAGGCAATGGCCAGTACCAGCGCCCGGGTCTGACCAGCGAAAGAGCCCTGGATCATTTTTAGACTTGAGAGATAATCAACGGACACGATGACCCCCAGTTACTGATAGAGGAATTGGATGGGCGCCGAAGCGCCCATCACCATCACCATTCGCGTTTGACGCTGAAGCCTATGGTGCGCCCTGGTGCGGCGATGCCGAAGTTCGTTGCGCCGAACAGGAAATAGTTGCTGAGGTAGTCCTCATTCAGCAGGTTGGTCGCCCAGAGCTGGGCCTCCCATTCGTCGCCACGCAAGCCAATGGCCGCATCCACAAGGTGGGTCGGCGATTGCTCATAGGCTGCCACCGGATCGAAGGTATAGGCGCTGCGGTAGCTGTAGGTGCCATTGGCAAAGAACGTGCGGCCGCTGTTCAGCTCCCTTTCCCAATTCAATGTCAGGCTGGCTGAGTGTTTTGGGGCCAGCGGAATTGGATTGCCGCTGTAGTCCACGGTGACGTTCCCACCGGCACCTGCGGAGAAGTAGGTGTAGCGGAAATCATCAAATTTGGAGTCGAGGTAACCGTAAGTGCCCCGCAGACGCAGCTCATCGGACAACCGTGCGTCCAGCCCGATTTCAAGTCCGCGCGATGTTGCGGAAGAGGCATTGGCTGTGACCCGCTGGAAATCGCTGATGAACACGTTGGACTGCTGATCTTTCCACTCAGTGTTGAAGAGCGTGACGTCCAAGGACAGGCGGTCCTCCAACAGCTGGGTTTTTACCCCGGCTTCAACGGTCAAGGAGGTTTCCGGATCATAGGTGTTCACATTGCCGGTGGCATCAAAGAACTGCGCGATACCGCCGGATTTAAAGCCTTGCGAAGCCCGACCGTACAGCAATGTCTCTTCACTCAGTTTGTAGTCAAATCCAACTTCGGCACTGATATTCGTGGATGTCACCGACGCACTGCCGGATTGGGCTGGCCCGAAGAAGAAGTTTCCCGATGGGCTGGAGACATAGACATCCCCGTCTTTTTCTTCACGCGTAAACCGCAGACCACCATGCAGGCCCAAACGATCGGTGGCCTGATATTTCATATTGGCAAATGCAGAATAGGCGACCGCATCTGAATCCAAACCGTTCTGACTCACATCGCTCAGGCTGACGGAGGCGAGGTCGTAGTATTGATAGCCCTCAAATTTTTCGCCCATCGCAAACAGGCCCGCATGCCAGCTGAAATCGCCGGCCTGCGAGACCTCCTGCGTGTGGGAACCGATACGGAATTCCTGGCTGATTTGCCGGTGCTTGCCGACTTGCCCCTGTTGCAATGCGAAATTGCCAACACCCGGATCATAGGGGCCAGAGGAAAAATCGCCATCAAGGCTGAGATCATAGTTGAATTTCCGTGCGGCAGTCACGGAACGGAACCAGAAGTTCTCAAATTCATGTTCCACCCGCAGCATCGCACCGCCTTTTCGCTGGGTGGTCAAGGCAGGGAAGTCCAAATCCGATTGGTGCTTCAGCGCCAGCGAGACCGGGGCCCAACTGCCATCGCCGGTATCATCGACCTTCTCATGGTCGATACTGAAGTAGAGATTGGTGTACTCCCCCAACTCACCGCTGACCGATAGGCGGCCGGACAGAGCTTCGATGGTTCGGTCATCGCGACCAGTGCTGAGGTTTGTGATCCCATCAGGCTGTTTGGTGAAACTAAGGAACGCCCGGCTGAGCCAACGCCCGTCCTCGCTCAAGGGGACATCCGCTCCAGCCCGCACCCGCTGATAGCCCCCTTCGCCGACCGACACCTCGATTTCGCCGCCCAGCTCTTCACCAGGGCGGCGGCTGACCAGATTAACAGCGCCCCCGATGGTGTTTCGACCGTAGATCGTGGATTGGCTGCCGCGGACGATTTCGGTCTGTTCCAGGTCATCCAGATACTGCGGCGCCCCAAAGGCGCGGCCGATATAAACCTCGTCCAGGAAGATACCGACACCGACCTCATTGTTCAGGCCCTGGGTGGATTGGGAGCCAACGCCCCGCACCACATAGGACAGGCCGTTTGAATCAAAGCCCATGACGTTGGGCGCGGTTTTTGCCAGGTCCCCCAGCCGATCAGATGCGCCGGTGCCCAGATCTTCGTCGGCCTGCACGGACACCGCAATGGGGGCTTCATTCAGTTGTTCGGCAACCCGACGTGCATAGATGATAATCGGGTCCAATGCGAAAACCACATCATCTTCAGTCACACTGTCCTGTGCCAAGGCTGCACCGGTTGGTAAGGCCACCAAAGCAGTCCAACTCAGGGCAATGGCTCGCTGCGTCAGCGATCCTATCGTTTTTTTCGGTTTGATCCGCATCCCACGTCCCACGCGTCTTGCGGCCTCGGGCTGTGTTTCCCCGTCGGCCAGTCCCAATCTTTGGCTGAGACCTTTCGCGGGCACATGCCCGATCGCAGATCGTCGCTTTTGTCTGCGGAGGTGAGTACGCTCATCAGAACCCTCCACATGTCGCGCGGAGGTTAAACGCAGAGCGCGGGCTTCCGCGACGGAAGCGGCTTTTGCATTCCTGTATGAAGCTTTTTAGAAACCGGCATTTTTGCGCGCACCAACGGGGGTGACGCAAAACCTAGGACTTGCTGCGTTCGTCCTGCGGCGCGTGACCGTAATACCGGCGATAGGCGGTCGAGAAATTCGCTGGGCTGTTATAGCCAACACGATACGCCACTTCGGCAATCTGCAAGTGCCCGTCCTTGATCAGGATGCGGGCCGCCTGCATCCGGCGGGCAAGGACATATTGGAACACGGTGAGATCGAATTTTGCCTTGAACTGGCGCTGCAGCGTGGTTTCGTTGGTGTTGAGTTCCGCAGCAAGTGCGCGAATGGACTGAAACCGTTCTGGGCAGTCATCGATAAGCTGCCGCGCCTCAAAGGCAAGATTGGCTAGCGGTTTGCGCAGTCTGGCTGTGCCGTTTTCCACTTTCAGCTGCTGCATGGGCTGCAACTGAAACACTGTGGCTATCACAGTGCTTTCCAGGAACAGGCGTTCCGTTTGCCCGCGATAGGGGCTGTTGAACAGGCGCAGCAATGTCTCAGACAGGATGTCCGTATGTGCCATCGGGTGGACGTGCACACCGGGCGTGATCAGCGCCTTAAGCGCCGCAATCGGCGCGTCAGCGTTCAAAAGCAATTGGCGATCAAGAAACTCCTCCGCGACCAAAAAGGATGCCATGCGGATGCGTTGTTGGGGCGTTGGCCGATCCAGAAATTCTTGAGGCCCCCCAAAGGAGACAACTTTTGCTTGGCCATTGCCCGAAAACAGGATTTTGCGTTCGCCAAAGCGGGCCAGCATTTCGCCGTTGAACAACGCGCCGACCCATAGCCCCGCAGGCACCATGCCGCGGGTCTCAAACGAGGTTTCACACAACATATCACAGCTAAAATAATGAATATCATCCTCGATGGAGAGCGAGGAATAGCTGCCGCGGATATTCACGTCATTGGGATGTGTTTGGGTGAGCGGGTCCCGGCCAATCGAGACCAGTTCCGCCGATGACCTGGCCAACATATCCGCCAGCCGGGTAATGGTCGGCTCATCATCGCCAAAGCTGAATTCTTGAAAGTAGTGTTTGATGCCCACGGCACAAAGCCTCCGCTTGGTCAGGCTGGATCAGAACAAGCAACACACTGGCGACATTGGGCTGGAATGCAGATTTTCTTGTCTTAATCGAAACCTGACACCGTCTCAAGCCTGTCGTCATCGGGTGTTCCGTTTCCCAACAACACGGGTGGCGCGGGGCAGGATAAAACTGTCACTTCGCAGACCATGTTCCGAAACGGTTTGCGCTTTGGTGGGGCAACAGTGAAGTAGTTTTCCAATGCAATCCCGACGCAGTCATCGAAATCAAGCAAGAATCCGTGGCCCACACCGTTCGTTCGCCAGCCCCCTATCTGATCAACGATGTCGGCAGGACACTCGACAGATCTCAAGCGATCTCGCATGGAGTGCCGGAACCCATGCATCGTGCATCCTTCCGGTGCGTAGTCCCTCATCCATTTGTTCAATGCGGCGTTCGCGTTTGTTATCTCGGTCTTGTTGTACCGTGGGAAGGCAAACTGCGATGAGCTTTCATGTTCAAGGATGCGCTGTGCGGCCCAATGGGCCTCACCTTCAAGGGGAACGTCACGCTCGCTGCCCTTGGTCTTCAGACGACGCCAAGGATGATGACGGACTTGAACAATGAGACCACCATCACTATCGGTGGCGATGTCTTCCCTGCTCAAACCCATAGCTTCAGAGAGGCGCATACCAGTATCTGAGACCAAGGCGACCAGCCAACGCAGATCATCATCGATCTCTCTACATTTGGTCTGAACGGTCAGTAGTGCATCTGAAGGGATAGGGTTGCGATCAGACACGCCAGCTGTCCGATCATAGTAAACTCCGGCAAACGGATTGTTTAGCGTCAGTCCCTGCTCGCTGGCAGCAAAATTCGTGACAGCCCGCACGGTGCCAAAGACCCGGGTCAAGCTGCTACCCGCCAAACCACGGGAGATGAGCGCGTCACGGAAAGCGTTAGCATCGGCCTTCGTATACAGGTCGAGATGCTTATCGCCACACGCATCTATGACGTAGCCACACGCCCGCTCAGCTGCCCGGTGGAACGTCACCGGACGGCCCTTGCCCTTCTGCTGAAGGTATATCTCCACAGCTTCTGACAGCAGTACAAATGAAGATGAGGTGACATGTGATGTGGGAGAAGACCCGGCGATCGCTGCAGTCCCCATACGCAGCATGTGCCTTCCCGGCAGTTCTGCATCTTGTGATCTCAGGTGGAACCAGTACTCGTCGAGCTGATCCGCTGCCTTTCTGGCTCGTGCTTCAGCGACATTCGCTGACCGCGTTCTCAAAGAATAAGCGATCCTGAGCAGCCTCATCTGAGTGGTCCATTTTGATTGTTAGTGCATGATCGGCCTCTGATCCATCGGAATGATGGTTTCAGGAGCTGGTGGTTTGTAGCCCAATGCACTGTGGGGCCTTTTTGT
>Ga0189289_10082_pt1 | contig 121342 bp, 109 predicted proteins | sample UW106minimetaG_FD_130313 | JGI IMG/M metagenome (GOLD analysis project Ga0189289, IMG submission 130313) | Marine microbial communities from the Costa Rica Dome - UW106 mini metaG | ecosystem: Environmental > Aquatic > Marine > Oceanic > Photic zone | place: Costa Rica: the Eastern Pacific... | reverse complement strand
GCCAGGTCGACTTGGCTGGCGCGGTCAATGTCACCGGCGGGATAACAGTCGACGGGACCGGTGGCACCAGCGCCACCCAGCTTGCCTTCACAGGTTCCACGCTCAACGCTGCTTCCATTGATGTGGACGCTAATAGCCAGGTTGATTTGGCTGGCGTTGTCACAGTGGGCGGTGCGCTGACGGTGGATGGGCCCGATGCCAGCTTTGCCTTTACGGGCACGACATTAACTGCAGACTCGCTGACTGTGGGCCCGGATAGTCAGGTTGACTTGGCGGGCGCGGTCAATCTTACGAATGCGCTGGCGATCGACGGGACCGGCGGGACGGCCGAGACTCAGTTTGCCTTTACGGGCACCGATCTGAGCGCGGCTTCGGCAACAATCGGTCCCCAAAGTCAGGTGGAATTCACTGGTGACACCATGACCGTTGATTCGCTCGCGATTGCCGGAACAAACGGCAGTGTGACGCAGGTGGCGTTTGACGGCGGTATCGCGCTGAGTGTCAATGGGCCGCTGACCGTATCGGAGGCCGAACTCGTCTTCGAGGACAACTCTGCCTCACAGGTCGATAGCCTTACAATTAGCGGCAACAGCGACGTCGAGATCGCCGGGGATCTTGACGTTATCAACGGTGGCGATCTGTCTGTCGCGGCCTCTACCTTGGAAGTAACGGGGACCAGTACCCTGACGATTGCAAACGCTTTGGATATCAGTGCGGGCGGTTCGGTTGACCTTGTGTCGGGTGCTAATGTGAGCGCCGACAGCGCTTCGGTCACTGGAGCAAACGCCGAGCTGACGGTGGATGCTAACAGCATCCTCACGATTGCAAACACCGTTACGGTTAACGGCACCGGCGCCCTCTTTACCGTGGAGGATGATGCAACATTTAACGGGGGCGTCAGCGTCACAGGTGGTGCCGAAGCTGACATTTCTGGCCCCGTAACCGGGAATGTTACTATTGCCGATGGAGGAAGCCAGCTAGATCTTGCCGATACCATTGATGGCAATGTTACCGGCGACGGGGCTGCCACGGTCTTGGTGGCCGACCCCAACAGTACCGCGTTGAATCCGCTATCGGTTAATGCACAGGTGACAGGCAATCTCAGTGCTGGCACTGTGTCGCTGCAGTCCGGTGAGCCAAACTCAAACGACGAGTTGACAATCGATGGTGATCTGCAGGCGAACACCCTTAGGTTCGACCTCACGTCCAATAGCCCGCTTACGAGTGATACGATTATCGTAGGCGGTGTCGTTTCATCCCTCTCGGGCGGAACTGTTCAGCTAAGCTTTGCTACGGGAGGTGCGAACACCGCTGTCTTGGGCCAAGAAATAACGGTGATGACGATCAATGGCGGCCCCATCGATCCAGCGAGCTTCTCTTTTGTTGATGCCACGCAGCTGAACGGTCCGCTTGTGTCCTACACGATCGCTGCGTCCGGCTCGAACCTTGTTTTGGTGAGCGCGCCGACGCCGGGTGTGGGCGCAGTCTCTGACAAAATGAGTGTGCTTCAAAGCATGTTGACCGGCGTGATCAATCGCCCGTCCAGCCCTTTGATTGCGGGGTTGGTCTTCGACGCGGAAGACAACCGCTCCGCGGGTGCTTGGGTGCGCGCACAAGGCGGTACAGCTGAGGTGACATCGCGTTCTTCAAATGGCGTGACGAACCTGCCCAGCACGGTTTCGGCCAACTATGGCGGCATCCAATTCGGGTATGACAGCGGCAAGTTCGACAGTTTCGAAGGCGGCGAGGATCTGATCATCGGGGGGCTGGCGGGCTACCTGAAAGGCAGCGCTTCCACGGATAACTTCAATGTTGATCCAAACGATCCGACCCAATACCTGCCGGGCGTTGCAAGCACCACCACAGCTGACTTCACGCAGGCCTATGCCGGCGGGTACCTTGCTTGGGCGAGTGGCCTGCTCTCGGGCGACATTCAGTTGCGGTATGACCGGACCGACTTTGAGTTCAACAATCCGACCTTGGGGCTGTATGACGCGGAAACATCCTCAGATGCTCTGACGATCTCGACCTCGGCCAGCTACGTGTATCAAGTCAATGACAATGTGTTCTTCGTGCCCACAGGCGGTGTTGCCATCACCAATACCTCGACAGATTCAATCACATTTACTGCTTCAGCCGGGGGCGATCCAACTGGCCGTCTGACCTTCCCGAACTCACGCACAACAATGGCTTTCCTGGGAGGAACCGCAGGCTACCAGACCATCTCCGAGGCAGGCGACAGTGCGCTGACCCGCTTTGTCACGGCGACACTCTATAGCGACATGTCTGGGGATCGCATTTCGCAGTTTGATCTCCTCAATCCGGATGGAACTGTGGCGAGCTCCACGTCTCTTGCAACAGAGGATCTGGGTGTCTTCGGCGAAGTTTCTGCGGGTCTTAACTACGTGCGCATCCTCGATGATGGCCAGGTTGGCCCGGCCCGTCAGTTGAATGCAGGCATCCGGATTGATGCCCGGGTCTCGGACCGGATCGACGCATATAACCTGACTGCACAGGCGCGCTTGCAGTTCTAACGAGCGGCCAAACGATGAAAATTTCAACGGGCGCCCAGCATGCGGGCGCCCGTATCTATTTTATGGTCATGAAATCTGCGCTTTGCGTAACGGCATTCACCTGACAGTATAGTAGCCACACGTAGTTGAGGCCGATGAACGACACATGTCTTGGTATTCGAAAGTCGCATGGAAGGAGGGGCTGTTCATTCAGCCCCATCACTTTCAGCAAAACGACCGCTATTTTGAGAAACTGATCGAAGCCCGTACCCGGCTTGCATCCCCGTATCCTTGGGGGTTCAGCCAGCTGGAGATTGATCGGGACATTGCCCAGCAGACAAAGTTTGGGCTGCGCTCGGCTGCGGGCATCTTTCCCGATGGCACGCCCTTTGACATGCCGGGCATCTCGGCCCTGCCAGCTGCGATTGATGTGCCCGAAGGCTCTGAGGGTCAGATTGTCTGGCTGACAATGCCCATGGCGCAGATGAACGGGCGCGAGATTGGAACGGATGACGAGGCCAGCCGTTCCGCCCGTTTCCGCCTCGACGCAGAGACGGTGGCCGACAGTTCTGCCGCGATGCGCTTGGAGCAGGCCATCGAGGTGGCCCACCCGCGCATCGAGTTTGACATTCGCAAGACGGCAAAGCCGGGCTATCACTCGCTCAAGGTCGCCCGAATCGTTGAGATGCGCGACAAAACCGTGATCTTCGATGAGAAATTCGCGCCGCCTGTTTTGTCCGTTCAGACCCATCCGGTGGTTGCCGGCTGGATAGACAGGATCGTTGGCTGGACAGAAACAAAGCTTGAAAGTCTGGCGCGCTATGCGTCAGATCCCTCCTCGGGCGGGGGGCTGCAGGCTACAGACTATTTCATGCTTCTGGTTCTCAACCGCGAGATCAACCAGCTGCGCCACTTCAAGAACAGCCAGTTTGTGCATCCCGAGGAATTGTACCAGCTGCTGCTGCGCTTTTCCGGCGAGCTTTGGACGTTTGATACCAACCGCCTTGCGCCCGAATACAAGCCCTATGATCAGGACGATCTTGCGGAAGTGTTCGAGCCCGTGGTGCGCGACATTCAGCGCTTGCTGTCGCGCGATGTCAGCCGTGCCTTGCGGCTTGATCTCAAAGAACTGCGTGCGGGCAGCTATCTGGCGCAAGTCACGGATCGCAACCTGTTCCGCGACGCCAATTTCATCGTCGAGGTAGCTGCCGAACGTCCCCTGACGCAGATCCAGCAGCAGTTTCCACAGCTGTGCAAGGTTGGGCCGTCCAACCAGATGAATGCGATCGTGAACAACAATCTGCCCGGATTGGAGTTGCGGCACATGCCCACCCCTCCGCGCCAGATCCGTGCTGTCACGAACCATGTCTACTTCCACATTGATCGCAACAATCGCATGTGGCGGGAATTTTCTTCGGCCCCTGCGATTGGGATGCATTTCGCCGGTAGCTGGCCGGATCTGAAGCTGGAGCTGTGGGCCGTACAGGAGAACAGTTGATGTCCGACAAAAAGGATAGCGGCAAGACTCAAATCCGGCCCATGCCTGGTGCAGGTGGAGGGGGGGAGAAAACAGTCATCGGGGGCATGCCTCCGGACGGCGGTCCTTTTGGGGGTGGCAATCAGGGCGGTGGTGGTTTTGGTGGCCCGGGCCCGGAGGGGGATAATCCGTTTGGCCCGGCTGGGGGCACAGGCGGCGGCTTTGGCGGCTCAGACCAGGGCTTCGGGCCGCAAGGTGGTTTCGCTGGCGCCGATCAGGGTTTTGGCAGCGGCGGCGGTTTCGGCGGGGATGAGGTCGGTCAGACCGGGGCCTGGGCAGGGGCAACGCCCAGCGATCAGGGCTTTTTCCCCGAAATGCAGCGCGAGCAACAGGCGCCGATGCCAACGCCCAATCGCAAGATCAGCCTTGATGCGGCACTCTCTGCGAATGTGACGGGCCACTCTGCCGAGGCCAACCCGATCACGGCGGCAGCCTCTGGTCTTTTGATCCTGCTTGGCCGCTTGCGCAGCCAGGTGGTGGATATGCACGCTGTGCCGCTCATGCAGCATGTCACCCATGAGATCGAGGCCTTTGAGCGCAACGTGCTCGAGGCCGGGGTGGATCCGACAGACGCACAGATCGCGAAATACTGCCTGTGCGGTACGGCTGATGACATTGTCCAGAACCTGCCGGGCACGGATCGGTCGGTCTGGTTGCAATATTCCATGGTGGCGCGGTTCTTCAACGTCCGGACCTCAGGGAAAGGCTTCTTTCAGGAGGTCAACAAGGCGCTGCAAAATCCACTTCAGAAGTACCATCTGCTTGAATTGATGCTGACCTGCCTGCAGTTGGGCTTTGAAGGCCAGTACCGGGCCATGCCGGGTGGCGATGTCGAATTGCAGCAAGTTAAGCGCGGCATCTACGAGGCGCTGCGCAGGGTCAAAGCGCGCGGTGATGACGATATCTCACCGCGCTGGCAAGGTGTGGAACTGGCCGCGAAACGCAGTTTCAGTGGGGTGCCGGTTTGGGCCATCGCCATTTTTGCTGCCGCGATCATGTCTGGATCCTACTTCATTATGCGCATGTTGCTGGTGGACGAGGGCAATCAACTCGCCGAACGCATGGTATCTTTGCATCCTGCTGGCCAAGTCCAACTGCAGCCGACTGTCGTGCCCGAGGTGGAATTGCCCGAGTTGCCGCCGCCGCCTCCGCCAGAACCGCCGAAACCTACGCAGCTTGACCGAATAACCGAGGCTCTGGCTGGCTCTGCCGTTGAGGTGAGCACCTTCAAGGATTTCATTGTTTTGGAATTGAACAACAGCGTGCTGTTCGACAGTGGGCGCGCCGATGTAAAGCAGGATTTTGCGGCCTTGGCGGCCACCCTGGCAGAGATTCTCAACAGCGAGCCTGGCCCGATCAAGGTCATTGGGCATACGGATAACATCCCGCTCAGCGGTCGGGGCCGCTTCAAAGACAACTACGAGCTTTCGGTTGCGCGGGCTCAATCCGTGGCTGACCGGCTGCAGGGGGCTCTGACGGTGCCCACACGTGTCTTCGTGGAAGGCAAGGGCGATCTGGAACCGATTGCGGATAACAGCGCGCGGGACGGGCGCGCTCAAAACCGGCGGGTCGAGATCATGATCCAACGCGAAGAAACGCTCTGACAGAGGGATATGCTCCATGAAAAAGTGGATTGTCGGTTTCCTCGTCATCCTGTCTCTGCTGCTCTGGGCGGCCGTGGTTTTGTTCGCATTGCCGCTGGTCGGCTTTGGCGAGGCGCGTCCGTTTGCGGCCCTTTGGGTGCGGCTACTGCTGATTGGGCTGGTTTGGTTCACCGTCGGGCTGATCTATCTGCTGCGGTTCCTCAAGCGTCGCAAGGCAGAGAAAGCGCTTGAGGAAGCCATTGCCGAGCCCGAGGTCACCGGCGACGGCGAAGTGCTCAGCGAAAAGATGTCCGATGCGCTCACGGTCCTCAAGAAGTCCTCAGGCTCCAAGGCGTATCTCTATGATTTGCCTTGGTATGTGATCATCGGCCCGCCCGGAGCAGGCAAGACAACGGCGCTGCTGAATTCGGGCATCAAGTTTCCCCTGGCGGAAAAGGGGCAGGGCGCTGTCGCCGGTGTGGGGGGGACGCGCTACGTCGATTGGTGGTTTTCCGAAGAGGCGGTGTTGATCGACACGGCCGGCCGATACACCACCCAAGACAGCGATGCCGAAGCCGATAGCCAAAGCTGGCAATCCTTCCTGCGCCTGCTCAAGACAAACCGTACCAACCAGCCGATCAACGGCGTGATCGTCGCGATCTCGCTGCAAGAAGTGTTGGCGGGCACGCCGGCCGAGTTGGACTTGCATGCCGAGACGATCCGCAAGCGCCTGATGGAAATTCAGGAAGAACTGAAGGTTGAGTTCCCGGTCTACGTGGTCTTCACCAAGGCGGATCTGATCTCTGGCTTCATGGAGTATTTTGGTTCTTTCTCCGCATCGCGCCGCCAGAAGGTGTGGGGACACACCTTCCAGACGGACAGCAAGAAAGAACAAACCGTCGAGCGCTTTGGCGTCGAATATGATGCGCTGGTAAGCCGCCTGAGCGAAGAGGTGACTGACCGGTTGTCAGAAGAGCCGGACGGTGTGAACCGCATTGCGATCTTCGGCTTTCCCGGTCAGGTCGCCATGCTCAAGGACAAGCTGCAAGGCTTTATGCAGGGCGTGTTTGCCCATTCCCGCTACAAGGTCAGCGCCAATCTGCGCGGCTTTTATTTCTCTTCGGGCACTCAGGAAGGCACCCCGATTGACAGTGTGCTGGGGGCGATGCAGCGCAATTTTGGCAATGTTGATGCCTCCGTGGGGCGTTCGGGGGCAGGGCGCAGCTATTTCCTGCACGATCTGCTGCGCAAGGTGATCTTTGCCGAAGCGGGCTGGGTGTCCACGGACAAACGGGCCGTGCGCCGACAGAAAATCCTCCGTTACACCGCGATCAGCGCCATTGCTCTGGGAACAGTTGCGATGATTGGCCTTTGGAGCCTGTCTTTCTATCAGAACCGTGAATTGATCCGCACTGCAGAGGCCGCGATCTCGGACTATGAACTGGCCGCTCAGGACGAATTGCAGCGCACCGAGTTGGGCAGTTTTGATCTGCAGGAGGTGGTCGGCTATCTCGATCTGATCCGCAATACCCCCTTGGGCTACGGGGAAAGTGATGTCAGCGGGGAGTTGACCGAGCGCTTTGGTCTCAGCCAGCGGGATCGCATGTCCTTTGCCGCGATCACCACCTATCGTCAGGCGCTTGAAAGGATGTTCCGGTCGCGCTTGATCTTGCGCGTTGAGGCAGAGTTGGAGTCCCGCATCCGCAAGGGCGAGATCATGCCCGTCTATGATGCGCTGAAGGTCTACAAACTGCTGGGGGATTTGGCGCCCAGTTCGGACGATGAGTTCGTGCGGGATTGGTTTGACCGGGACTGGCGCCAGGTTCAGTATCCCGGGCCCGCCTTTGCAGGCACCCGCCAGGCCCTTGATGAGCATCTTGCTGCCATGCTGGAGCTTGATGACGATGTCCGTACCAGCAGTTTTGAGCTGAACGGGGGCCTGATCGAGCAGGCAGAGCGGCTGCTTGCGCGGATGGAAGTTGCCGATCAGGCCTATTCGCTGATCCTCGCCAATGCTGAGACTGCCGGCATCGAGCCGTTTGATCTTGCGCTGCGGGCGGGGCGGGATGCGGAACTGGTCTTTGAGACCCATGACGGCACACCGCTGGAAGATATCCGGATTTCGCCGCTCTATACCTATTTCGGGTTTCACCAGTATTTCCTGCCCCAACTGTTCGAGATCGGTGACAAGCTGTCGGCGGAAAGCTGGGTGCTGGGCACCTATGCGGATGCCGCAAAGATCGAGGATCAACTTGCCGGTGTCGGCCCCCAGCTTCTGGCCCGCTACACCGAAGACTGGATTGCTGCCTGGGATGGCATGCTGGGCAATCTCAAGTCCCGTCCGATGGTGGCTGACAAGCCCGCCTATCAGACGCTGGCGGGCGCCGGCGCGCCGCGTTCCTCGCCCTTCGTGCTGCTCGCTGAACAGATCGCGCTCGAGACGACCCTGACCAATGAATATGAAAACCCGCGCGGTGGCGCCGCCTTGGCCGAGGCGGCGGGGCAGGAGGCCGGGTTGCGTCTGGTTGGGCGCTACATCAATAGCCTGTCCGGGAACGGTCGGATCATTGCTGACAGTATCTTTGGCAACGCCAAGAACCAGGGCCGTCTGAACGGCTCGGGCGGCGCGCAGCGTTTGCCCGGGGCGCAGATTGAAAACTACTATGCCGATTGGCAGCAATTGGCCGGGGGTGATGTGGGCAGCCGCCCGCTGGATGCGCTTGTGGCCCTCTTCCGGGAACTGCGTGAAAAGCTGGTGATCGCGGTGGACTTCCCCGAAGAGGTAAAATCCCAGCTCAATATCCTGACCGGCACCCTCTCGGGGCAGGCCGCCTCCTTGCCCGATCCCTATGAGCCGATGATCCTGGCCATGGCGCGCGATATCAAACGCGATGGGGACGAGGTAGAGTATCAGGTGCTCGCGGACGCGCTGAACACCCAGGTCACCTCGGTCTGCGAAGCGGTTGTTCCGGGCAATTTCCCGTTTTCCCGAAACGCCTCGCGCGATATGCCCATCACCGAGTTCTCGCGCCTGTTTGCGCCGCAGGGGCTGATTGACAGGTTCTTCCTGGAAAACCTCAGCCAGTTTGTGGATGTCAGCGGGCAAACCTGGCGTTGGCAGGAGGATGCCCCCCGCGAGGGTGATCTCAGCCAGGAAACCCTGCGCAATTTCCAGCGGGCGGCCGAAATCCGCGATGCCTTCTTTGCCTTTGGCGGGGGCATGCCACAAGTGTCGATGACCGTGACGCCCACGTCGATGCACCGGCAGATCAAAACCGCTGTTTTGAACCTGAACGGGCAGGTCATGACCACCCGCCGCCGCGGCAAGCAACCGGCCAATCTGAATTGGCCCGGCTCGGGTGGGGCGGGCAATGTGCTGTTGCAGTTCACGCCCTCCATGCGCAACCGCGAGAGCGAGTTGTCGCTGAGCGGTGGTTGGTCCTTCTTGCGGTTTTTGCAGCGTGGCCAGCCAAAGATGGCCGGAGCGTCCCTGCAGGTACGCTATACTCTGGGCGGGCGTGACATCTCCTATCGGATTGATGTGGCGGGGGAAGAAAATCCTTTCTTCCTGCCTGCGCTCAGTGAATTCAAATGTCCGAAGGGGTTGTAGCCAAATGCCCCGCATCGGATTTTTTGGCAAGCTCCCTGCCAGAGGCGACTTTCTGACCCGCGGCGTGCCGCCAGAAGTGCTCACACCGTGGGAGAAATGGCTTGAGGCCGCGATGGGCGGTGCGCGCCAGCAACTGGGGCAGACATGGTCGCAGGTCTATGAGCGTGCCTCAGTGTGGCGGTTCTGGATCGGCGGTGGATTAGTCGGGGCCCCTATGACGGGGGTTCTGGCACCGTCTGTGGATCGCGTGGGCCGTCGCTTCCCCCTGACATTTGTTCTGACCGGGCCGGCAGAAACCCTGCCCGCGCCCCCGCTCGCGGGATCGGGGAATGCGGACTGGTATGCGGCAATGGACCGGGCCGCCATCGAGGCCCGGCACCCCCGTTTTGAGGGGGATGTAGACGGGCTTTTGGAACGGCTGCCTTTGCCCAAAGGTGCGCGCTACACGCAAGCTGAAGACCGGCGCGCGGCGTTCTTTGCCTATGGTGAGGCGGGCTTGGACCAGCTGATCGAGGATGTGCGCAGCCATGACCACCAACTGACCATCGGCAGCCGCAGTTACTGGTGGACGGCTGGCAATGATTTCTCTGGCCCGGCCATGGTGGCCTTGAACGGCATGCCGGATACGCATGGTTTTGCGGCGTTGCTCACGGGCTTTGGCCCTCCGGTGCGCCAGTCGCCCGAAACCTCTGATGCCCAAGATGCGGTTATAGCGGCCTCCGAGGCATGGGATGCCTTTGAGGCCCAAGGAGGTCGGGCGGAGGCAGCGCAAGAAGCAGCCCCTTCCGCGCAGCAGGAGGATCTCGGCTGGGCGGCTACGACCCCGCCAACAGAGATCTCGCAGGAACTCCGGGACCAAGGCGCAGAGCGCGCTGCCCTTGCAATGCAGGCAGCTAGCGTTCTGGCACAGGAAGAACCGCCCGCCTTTGTATCGCCGGATGGTATCGCGTCAGAGCCCGCAGAGCCGGATGCGCCGCAGGATGCCCGCGAAGATGATCCGGACCTTCAGGTGTCCGACGCCGCAGCATCCAACGCACAGGAGGATCCTTGGGCCATCGCAGTGCCCGAAAGCGCGCAATTGGCGCCCACCGATATGTCGGACAGCCCTCCCACACCGGAAACCTCTGCAATGTCGGACCCCTGGGGGCTGGTGCAGGATCACGGCGAACTGGAGGAAACGGACACGCATGCCCTCAATGCGGCTCAGGACGAGGCAGCGGACGTCGCAGAAGGGCCCGAAACAGAGCCATCTGCTGCGCCTCTTGATGACACAGCGCTTCGATATGCAGATTTGCCTGAGGAAGAGGATAGCCCCTTCGGCGTTGCAGCTGAAACACCAGATAGAAAGCGCAAGTCTCTGCGGGGGTTATTCTCACGGCGATAGGGCGGTTTCGCCGCGTTCCCGTCACGTTCGTTGCGCTCGGCATTGACCCCTGCTTGGAGCTTCGTCAAAACTCTTAATATCGATTAATCAATTAGCCGGGCCCTCAGCCAAATGTTCTCAAAGTTCTTTAGGTTCGAAACAGGTGCCGTCAGTCATACGGGCCATGCGCGCGACCACAACGAAGACAACTTTCTGACCGAGCCTGAAAGCGGGCTGTGGGTTGTGGCCGATGGGATGGGCGGTCACGCAGGTGGTGACTATGCCTCTGGCTCTATCGTGGCGCATTTGCAATCCGTGGGCAGGCCAAGCTCTGCACCGGACCTTCAAGCCCGGTTTGTCGAGAGACTTCAGCGCGCAAATGGCCAAATTCAGACCCGTGCTCACGAGATCGGGGCGACGATTGGCTCTACAGTGGTGGCCCTTTTGGCCTTTGAACAGCATTTCGCCTGTGTATGGAGCGGCGATAGCCGCATCTATTTGATCCGGGACGGGCAAATCAGACAGCTTTCAAGAGATCACACTGAAGCCAATGAGTTGCTGGACCGCGGGGTGATTTCCGAGCAGCAGGCGGAGACATGGCACCGCAAAAACGTCATCACGCGGGCTGTTGGCGTATCGACAGAAGTTCAGGTTGATCAAAAATATGGCACATTGCGCAATCGGGATACATTTATCCTTTGCTCCGATGGATTAAACGCGCATGTGGAAGATGCGGAGATTCTTGACGTGGCGCGCAAGCATCAGCCGCAAAAGGCCTGCGAGATGTTGCTCGATCTCACCTTGGAGAGAGGCGCATCGGACAATACAACGGTGCTGGTCGTACGAGTGTTCGACAAGACTGAAATTGGCGACACGACCAATGTCTTTGATCTGCCAGGAGGGCGCTGAAGGCGTCTCTCAGGCTTAGAACGGGAACAACATGGCGTCGGACGACGAAAACAAAAACGCTGAGGCGGGTGAAGAGCACGCCCAAGGTGTGCCCACGGGCACACAGATCATTGGCACATATGCGATCACCGAAATGATCGCAGCCGGTGGCATGGGTGAAGTCTACCGTGGCGAAAACATCCATACCAACCAGTCTGTGGCGATCAAGATCGTCCTGGCCGAGTTGGCGGAGGATGAAACGATCCTTTCGCTGTTTCAGCGCGAGGCGACAATCCTTGGGGATCTGAACCACGAAGCCATTGTTCGCTATCACATTTTTACCAAGGACCCGATCCTGAAACGGGCCTGCCTCGTAATGGAATTTGTCGAGGGGCGCCCCCTTGCGGACATTATCGTCGAAGCGCCCCTCAGCGAGGCAGACGTGCGGGAGTTGCTCGCGCGGATAGCGCCTGGCCTGCAGCGGGCGCATGATCTTGGCGTCGTTCACCGTGACCTCAGCCCGGACAATATCATCGTGCAAGACGGCATGATTAGCCATGCCAAGATTATCGATTTCGGGATTGCCAAATCGGGCACAGAAACCAAGCACGGCAAGACGGTGCTCGGCGATCGTTTTGCGGGTAAATACAACTACGTCTCTCCGGAACAGCTTTTCCTCTACAAGGGCATTGTTACGGGAAAGTCCGATATCTACTCGCTCGGTTTGGTCGCCGTTGCGTGTTTGGCGGGGCAAGCGCTTGAGATGGGAGAGAGCATTCCGGACGCGATGGACAAACGTTCCTCCGTGCCTGATCTCTCTGGTGTGCCAAAGTCGATGCGGCCGCTGCTATCATGGATGTTGCAACCCGATCCTGCCAACCGACCCGAAAGCATGGCGCAGGTATCTGAGGCCCTCGAAAACCCTGCTGTGATTCCGCAATTCATTGCGGCGGCATCTGGCGGAGCAGCCACGATCCCGCCGCGCGCAATGACTCTCGAGGAAGACGCAGTATCGAGCCAACCGCCCACCAGCTGGGATTTGAAACAGGGCAGCACCGCGCCACCAAGTCAATCGCAGCCGGGCCAATCTCCGACATCCATGCCCGGTGATGGTGCGTTTTCTGCGCCACCTGTAGATGCTTTCGGGACTGCAGTTGCGGGCCCCAACCCGGATGCAACGCAGATCGCTTTGCCCGGTCGCGGAAGCGTTCCGCCTGCCAGTGTTCCGCCGGCTTCGGCAGAGGCGCCAAACGCCACGATGGTGCCCAGTGATGCATCGGCGCCGTTGGGCAACGATGAGGACAGTCCCTTCGGAAATACTGCCCAGCCCGCTGCCCCTGCGCCGGCAGCGCCCGAACCGGCAGCACCTGCGCCTGAGGAGAAGAAGAAATCTTCTTTGGTGCCGATCCTTGCTGTGCTTTTGCTTTTGGGCGGTGGTGGTGGCGCCTACATGGCTGGGCTGTTCGATGGTGCGCCCCCTGCGCCGCCTGTGGTGTCAAATGATGTCGCTGCGCTGGATGCGGATGGCACCGTCACCGGTCAGGTTTTGGCCAACGACGTTGCGCCTGAGGCCGGGGATACATTGTCGGTGGTCACCGTCAATGGTGCGTCCGAAAATGTTGGAAAAGCCCTCGTACTTGCTTCAGGAGCATCGGTGCGCGTCGCGGCGGATGGCAGCTTCAGCTATGATCCGACGGGCGCGTTTGACACGGTTGACCGGGGGCAAACTGCGACCGATACCTTCACCTATCAAGCGGCCGTGGCCGAGGGGCCGAATTCCGCACCTGCAACCGTGACGATCACCATCAATGGGGTCGGCGAAGCGCCTGTCGCAACCGACAATACGTATTCGACCCCGTCTGACAGACAGTTGACTGGCAATCTTATCAGTGATGATACGGCCGGCTTAGGTGCGGACACAGATGGCAATGGCGACGCCCTAGAGGTGACGCTGATCAACGGCGAACCGCTGGGCGAAGGTCCTGTCACATTGCAAACGGGTGCCACCGTGCGGGTGCTTTCCAACGGGAGCTTCACCTTCGATCCTGTGGGGCTGGAGCCCCGTCCGGATGCTGGGGCGCGCGTGGAAAGCAGCTTCACCTACACCGTCTCGGATGGCAGCGGACGTTCCGATCAAGGCACCGTACGCATCGCGGCGATTGGCGTGCCACCCGTCGAGGAAGATCCCCTTGAAAACGGCAGTGCTGATGTTGCTGACCCGGGAACGGAAACGGGCAACGGTACGGCCTTTGACAGTCAGACCGGCACCAACGTGGATAACTCTTTGTCTGTTATCGCGGAACGTGTGGCCTGGATCGAAAACTATGCGATGCCGGCCTGTACTCATACGGAGATACTGTCGGTCACGGAGTCGGATATTGAGATTGAAGGCTATGGTACCACCGCTGAACCCTTCATCCGGATGCTCGCCGATTTCCAGCGCGACAACGGAGTTGAACCGTCCATCGGTGTGCGGATTGTAACGGATCGGCAATGCCCTGCGGTGACCTTCCTGCACCAGCTTGCCAACACTGACTACGTACAGCCCAAACTGAGCCTCGATGCGGATGTGCTGGCCTTTGGGTCTGCCTTGACCGGACAGATTACCGATGTGAATGATCGCGAAATCTGGTTCATCCTCGTCGATCAACGGGGGCGCTTTTACGATATCACCGGCCTGCTTCTGCCCCGCGACGACGGCAGCTACAGGTTTGGCATCCAGTTGCAAGGCGCCTCTGAGAATGCGGAGCCGCAACCTCAGATGTTGATTGCTGTCGCAAGTGATCGGCCATTGGAGACACGCACGACGCGGACCGAGCGGATCGATGATATCACTGCGTTGCTTCAGGCCGAAATCGCCCAGAAAGGGATCGAGGCCAGCGCGTCGGGTGCCTATTTCCGACTGCAAAACGAATAGGTTCGGGTCGGCAGATCTGGCCCGTAGGCGCTCAGCTGACATGTGAGGCTGCGCGCAAACTGTCTCGGCAAAGCGCTTAGGGCGCGCCCACCGCAAAGGCCACAAGGCCAAGCCCTGTTGCGGCTTCAAGCTCGGGGGTCAATTCGGTGGCAAGCTGGCTGAAAAACGCCTCGGCGGGCATGGCACCGGCGGAAACGGCGGCCTCCAGCACCGGCAAAGTATCGGGTAGCGCAAGCGCAAGAAGAAGCTGTTGGGTGACGACCCCCTCCTCCGTTTGCGTCAAAGGGCCAACCTCGAAATGCTGCGCAGCATCCCGATCGCGCAGGAACCCATCCAGCACAAGCACATCGCCCTCGTCGTCGACCAGCAGGAGGTGCACGATCCTGTCCCCAAAATGGCGGATATCGCCAATCAGATAGCCCTGCTGGGGGATGTCGCGCTGGTCCAGATCGATGGTCAGGGAAAAGGCTGGATAGTCGCGCAAGCCGGTTACAAATCGCAGGGCCGCGCATTGTGCTGCTGTAATCTCGCGCTGGTAGGTGGTGGGCGTTAGGCCTGCTTCCCGCGCCAGCCCTTCGGTAAAGCTGGCCAGAGTCTCGCTTTGCAGGCCGAACGTATCCAGCTCCAGCGCGCCACTTACGCCAGAGACAGTGGGCAGCGCGGCAAAGCAGGCGGCATCGGCGCGATAGTCGCGCAGGTAGTCGACAATGGCACCGTAGCGCACCTGATCCGTTGGCTCGGCCACGGCGCGTTCGACAAAGGCGGGAACGCGCGAAACGGATAAGGCCTGTGCTGCTGGCGTCGCTGGCTGGTCTTCCAAAACCTGGGCAGCCGCCGGGGCTGCCGGTGCACTGGGGACGCTCACTGTTGCTGCTGGCGCTGTGGATGGCGCAGCGGTCGCAGACGGCACCGAAGCCGCGCTGACGGTGCTCGTCTGGGCGCTGGGCGCAGGGGAGAACGCGGTAGTGGAGCCCCCGGACGGGGCGGGGGCGATCGTTGTGGCCGTCGGCGGGGACGGCGCGGGTGCAAGCACTGCGGCAGCAGATGTGGTGGGCGCCACGGATGTGCTGGGCGTTGGCGTGGTCGCTCGCGGTGTGGCCGCAGCTTTTTGCGGGATGTCTGCCTCGGCGATGCCTGTGATGATCCGTTGGTTGGACGCTGCAGGAGCCGCCCGCGCCGAGGGGGGGGAGGGGGGGCGGACTGTGCGTGCAGCCTCTGTTGCGACGGTCTGTCGGGGTGTGGTGGCCGCACGGGCTTGGCCCGCGCTTGCCGGCTCTGCTGTGGGCGCGGGGCCAGTGTCTTGTTGCCGGGCGGCAGATTTGGCTGTCTCGGAAGGCGTTGCAGCGGCCTGTTGGGCTTGCTCGGCGGCGCGATCTGCCACGGGTTGCTCAGGTTGTGCTGCGGTGCTGTCCGTCTCTGCTGCGGCACTGGCAGTTTCGCGCGCAGCGTTGGAGGCACTGTCCGTCTCTGCCGCCTGCGCGGTCTCGCTTGCGGCGGCCTCTGCACGGTCTGCTTGTGCGGCATCAGCGCTGTCTGCCTGTGCCTCTACAGCAGCGCCCGTGGCTGCCTCGGCAGCGGCAGAGGCCTGCGCAGGTTGTTGCGCCTGTGCCTGCCCAACCTTGATCATATCCACCATGATTTCGGTTTCTGGTGGGGGAGGCGCGCTTGGCGGGATCCGGTCCAGTATGAACAGGGCAAGCCCCAGATGCGCTGCGCCCGCTACCGTCGCCGACAGCGCCCAGCTCAGCGCATCGCGCGTCATTGCAGAGCCTCTTGCTTGATTGTGACAAGCGCCACGCCAAGGCCCGTATCCTCAAGCCGGCGCAGCACGTCAAACAGGGCGTCAGCGGGCAAATCTTGCGCCACGAGAAGATTGACCTGTCGCAGGTTTTCAGGGGTTTCAATCAGGTAGGTGACGGTTTCGATGGGTGTCATTGCCTCACCGTCAAGCTGCCAGGTGTCGCTGCCATCGATTAGCAGTAGCGGTCGTGGCAGACGCTCTAGCGGCAGATCTGTTGTTTCGGGCAATTTCACTGCTTGTTCTGACGTTTCCACGATCGTTCCCACCACGAGGAAGAACAGCACCAGCAACAGAACGATATTCACCTGTGCCAAACCAAAATCCGGCGGCTTGCGATTGTCTTGATCCTGCAGACGGGAATGTAGTGACATGCTCTAGCCCCCTCCGCGTCCAATCAGACGTACCCGGGGCAAGCCAGATACGCGGATCGCTTCGAGGGCGGTGGCGATATCCTGTGTCGTGGCGGACGCAGATGTAAGCAAAAGCACTTCTTCTGTGCCGCTTGCCATCAACTCTGCCAGGGCAGGCGCGAGTTGATCTGGATTCAGGCGCGTCCCGTTCGCGCGGATCTCGCCGCGGCCCACCTGCCAGATGGCAACCGGGCTTTGCTGAATGTCTTCCGGTGGCTGCCCCTCAAGCACGGCTTCAGCTGCGCGCGGATCAGATGGTGGCACCAGTGGCACCAAAGCATAGGGCGAAAGCGACGATGACAGCATGAAGAAGATCAGCAGCTGAAACATGACATCAGCCAAAGGCGTCAGGGCAAAGGCGGGTTTGCGTCTGGGCCTGTTGTCAGACAGGTTGATCGGCTCCGGGACAGCGAGGGACGGAACCGGCTGGGCGACGCCGGGGGCAGACATCGGGACGCCTCAACCCCGCCCGGGCCGCGTCTCCACGCGCCCGTGCAAAACGGTTGAGATCAGCCGCTCGAGCGTGGCGCGTTCGCGCGCGATACGCCCTTCGAGCCACGTTGAGATGAAATAGAAAAAGATCGCGATGGCCAGTCCGACAGCGGTGGTCAGCAGGGCGGTCCAGATGCCGCCGGCCAGCACTGAAGGATCCACCGCGCCTGCGGATTGCGAGAGCTGCTGGAAGGCTTCGATCATCCCCACCACAGTCCCAAGCAAGCCGAGCATGGGCGCTGCCTGCACAACCGCCTCAAGCGCGCGCATGGAGCGTGACATTTGGCCCAGCTCATCTAGGGCAGACTGCATGGCCAGTTCGCGCACATAGGTCCGGTCTTGGGGGGATGCGCGCAGGCCGGACAAGGTTGCAAACAGCACGCGAACGCCCGCGCTGTTGCGTTTCTCAGCCAGACGCAGCGCCCCTTCGCCATCGCCGGCCAGCCAGCGATCAACGATGGTTTCAGCGTCTTTGCGCCGGCCCACGCCCATGGATGCGAATTGAATGATCTTGAAAATGGCCACTGTCAGGGCGAGCAGGGAACTTGCGGCAAGAACGCCCAGAATGATCCAGGCATTGCCGTCCAGTTGCGCAGTGAGTGTCGAAAACATTGTAGGACCCCGTTCTGGCGGCAGCGCTAATTCACTGCGGATGGGCAGGGGGCAACCGGCTCAATATTGCGCTTCCCATCCCCATTTTCGGGGGCCCTGCGTGTGTAAGCGCGCCCGCAGTTTGGGCGCGCCTGAGGGGTATGCCGGCAGCGCCGGCGTCTGCGCCTCTATCAGGTGCCGAATTCGATATCGGTCCGGGACGAGGTGACGAGGCCGTTCATACAGCTGCCAGCGCCGCCATCTGCCGTTGCGCAGGCGGCTTCGCCGTTCACGAGTACGCGGCCAATGTCGCCACAGCTCTTCTCGCCAATGATAAAGGTGCGCACCTTCGTTCTGCCCTTGCCCATATCGCCAAAGCCAAACGTCAGCAGCTCATCCACTGTGCCCTCGCTGTCGAACATGACCACTTCATAGGCGAGGTCGCCAAGATCTGCGCCCGTATTGTTTGTGACAACGAAAATGAGTCGGCAGGTCCCTTCCACATCGCGGGCTGCATTCAGTTCAAGGCTAATGTTTCCACTTTGCGCCAGAGCCGGCGCTGGGCCGCACAATGCGGCGGCAGTCAGGCCGGAAACGGCGAGAGCGGTTAGTTTACGCAGCATATTCTATCGAACCTCCCGATTGAATTGATCTTGATTGATGTCAGAATCGGTACCACGGACCCCGTAATCCGCAAAGCCCGGAATGTAGGCTTTGGTCTAAAGCTGCGTTGGGTGATGGTTTTCAAGGCATCCCACAAAAAGAAACCGGCTCCCAAACAGAGAGCCGGTTTCTAAGTGGTGGCACCCAATCAGAAGCACATGGTTGATCTGTTCTCCCTCAGATCTTGCGCTATTCGTCTGGGTCTTGGCGAATTAGCGGAAGGCCCCAATCGAGTAATTGTGGCGAATGGACAGACGGCTGCGCGTCGGTTCCTGTGGGGCAATGAGTTTAGCATTAGCTTGAACCCGAGGGCGCGTCTGCATTTCCGGCAAGAGGATGTCACCATCGCTAAGACTGCGGGTGACCGTCTGTTCTCCCTCGGGTGTTGTTCCCATGGTCTTATACCGATTGAGGAAGAGGTAGGCGTTATCCTGGTCGAGCGCGCTGTACTGTAGCGGGTAATCGCTCTCACCCGTTTCGCGGGACGTGGTATCGGCGAGCGCAGGCGTGGCGATCGCGGCAACCAATAGGGCCCCTAATAGCGTGGAGCGGGTGTCGTAACGTGTGCTCATGATTGTCTCCTAAATTTGATACTGCCTAACATCCTCGCTCGGAATTTGCAGATTTTTTTCCAACGGCAAGCAGGATTTCGCCTATCTACTGTGTCCGAAATGCGGCGGAAAAATGGCGCCCTGGAGGCGTCTATAGCAAAGATAATAACTAGTGTCTTGAAATGCTTGGCGCATTGTTGCTGAGTACTGATATGGCGGCCCGAGCAATCAGAATAGGCGTATTTGTGCTGTCGGCGGTATCTGCACACTCCGCGGCGGCTGAATTTCAAGTCTGCAATCAAACATTTGACGTCATCAATGTTGCAATTGGACAGGCGGAAGGGGCTGGTGGCTTTAAAACCGAAGGATGGTGGACAGTGGGCACCAATCAATGCGCACGCGTGGTTCGGGAAGTCTTGAAAAATCGATTCATTTATATCCACGCCACCGACGTTTTTGGTCAACCTGTGGTCGAAAGTCCGCACAGCATGTGTGTGGATTCCAATAGGTTTGAGATATTTGGCGCATCTGATTGCTGGCAGAGAGGCTACCGCACCGCTCCGTTTGTTGAAGTGGATACAAAAGCTGTCGAGAGATGGACGCTTTTTCTATCTTCGAATGCCAATGAATGAGACAAAGCGCCTCTTTTTGTGGGCAGTCGCGGCGTTCAACCAAAGCCCCCGCGATCTTCATGCAGGCCGGTCTGGTCAGGCTGGGCGAAAGCGCCTATTGTTCCTCCATTATACCCTACAGTCACTTTGTATGAGCGGATGACACCTATGGCGCGACTGACACGTGACCCAACCCTGACGCGATTTCTAAAAGCTGCCCCCGTTGCTGTTGTGATAGCCTGTGCCGCTGGCGTTGCAGATGCCAAGCGCATGGCGCTGGTGGTTGGCAACTCGGAATATGATGCGGTGTATTCTCTGAAAAATGCCGCCAAAGATGCCAAAGACGTAGCAGGGAAGCTCAAATCACTGGGGTTCGAAGTCACCCTGTTGACGGACACCGGCGATGCGGCCTTCCGCGACCAATTGGAGACCTTCGCATCCCAAGCAGAAAGCGATGATGTTGAAAGCGCCCTGTTTTACTTCTCGGGCCACGCGTTCCAGTTGGATGGTGTGAACTATCTTGTACCCAAAGATGCGGTGCTCAGTTCGGCTGAGGCGATCCGCACGGCGACATGGCGCCTCGATGAAATCGTCAACCGTCTGGAAAGCCGCAATCGCTCTACCCTGATTTTTCTGGATGCCTGCCGGAACAACCCGCTGCCCGAAAGTGCACGCGGGAACTCGTCGGAGGGTTTGGCCAAGCTTGAAACGGGCTCTGGCACATTCGTGGCTTTTGCAACGCAGCCAAATAACGTGACGGCTGACGGAGCAGGAGACAATTCCCCCTTCACTGAGGCCCTGCTAACCCATTTGGCGACCGAAGGCATCTCGATTTCGGATCTCATGATCCGCGTACGCAACGCGGTGGAGGACGCCACATTCAGTCGGCAAACCCCGTGGGATCAATCCTCTCTGCGGGCTCAGTTCTATTTCAAGCCCCGCAATGAAAAGGCCACGCTGAGCCAAGCAGATTACGAAATGCTCGCAGGGCTGGATGAAGAAACCCGCAACCGCCTTCTGGATTTGATGGGCGCGGAACGTATCGACGTGGATACGGACAGGGTTGATGACATGGAAGTCGCGATCCAGGTAGTCGCCTACACCGAGGATATCGAAGACCCGGTGAGTGCCGAGGATGATGGTGGCGGCATGGTGATCACCGGGGTTACTGACGACGCCCTCGAAAAGATCATCGAAGGCAAAATGCAAGCCGACGAGAGCGGGGATCAGGGTGGTTTTGTGATCACATCTGTCTTGTCGACATCTGCCCCGGAAATTGCAGGGCCGGCCACTGACACGGCCGTCGCTGCTGATGAAGGCACCGTCGTTGCCACCGCCGAAGGCACTGCCGCCGATACTGCCACAGAGGCTGCGACCGTGGTCGCAGCAGCCACATCCACCGATGCCGCATCTGAAAGCCCCGATGTGCAATCGGCGCAAACCTCGTCTGACGCTGTCATGGTGTCTACGTTGAGCGTTGGCGCGGCACTGCCACGGGCACCCAGCTCCGAGGAAGAGGCTGTGCTTGCGGGCATATCTCCTGATGCGCCCGCTGCCGCGGATCGCCCGACGCTGACCGCGGAGCTTGTGCCTGGAGCGGCCTCGTCGAACGTCCGGGTGGCGCAATCGGAGCTTGTGCTGGCTGCACTGTCGCCGACACGGGCGGTTGATGTCGTCGCGACCCGGGCAACCATCCTTGGCCAAGAACCGGATGAAAGTGATCTGCAGATTGTGGGTGTCGCAGAGCCATCTTGGCCGCAGCTCGAAGGCCGGGCCCTTGCCCGCGAAGTTCAGACCGAATTGTCGCGCCTGGGATGCTACCGCATGAAAGTGGATGGCGCGTTTGGGCGCGGCTCCAAGCTGTCTTTGGTGCGCTACTATGGCAACCGGGGCATCGCTGCAGATACGCTTGAGCCGACGAATGCTCTTCTGCAGGTGCTGCGCGCAGAGCCGCAGGTGGTTTGTGAAAACACCACCGAGATTGCGGATCGCCGTGTTGCCACCGTTAGCACGCGCGTGGCCACAGCGCGAAAGAAGGTGCAGACATCGGCCGTGGTCGAGCGTAAGCAGCGCCTTTCGACCGGGACGACCCGGACGAACTCAAAAGGTGAAACCGTAAACACAAGCCGGATTCGCCCCGGTGCGTTCCGCTAAGCTGGCCAAGACGTTTGCATATCGGCGCGCGGCTGCTGCTCCCCGCAGTGTCTCCGGCGCCTGACGACAAGAGCAAAGCGCTCCGTTGGCGCGCCTCGACGGTTACGTTCTAATGGCATCGGCTGGATAGCGCTGCCTTTCAGTTTTGGTCTGCTGCCCTTGATAGCGTAAGCTGGTGCGAAGTGTTTTGTGAGCAAGAGGCAATCAAACCGGAAACTCGGGCCATTCCAAGCAATATCAAGCCAGACATTGCGCGCGTCCGGGGACTGAAAATACAGGTAAATGCAGCCACCGAACGACATAGACCCACGCTTCAAACAGGCTAAGAAACGGGCCGCCCAGCGGCGGCGCAAAGCCTCTGTGTCGCGCTATGCTCTGCCGGTGCTAGGCGTATCTGCTCTGGTTGGGGGGCTTGTGGCCGCTGCGGTGTTGACCTGGGATCAATGGACGTTTGGCCCAATAGAGGTCACCGAAGAAGCGCTGGAAAATGAGCTGACGGCGGCGGATATCGCGCAGGACCTGCAGGCAACCGCCGCCTTCACTGCTGCGTTTATCGATCTGCCGGGGGATCCGCTGCTGATCCGCTTTGCCGAGAACCTTGATGGTGAGACCGTCCGTAAACTGCCCACCCCCACTGCTTTGGCACGCCCCGATCGGATCTCGCCCCGCTTGATCCTGGTCTCGGATGTCATGGTGTCTGCTGAGGAACGCTTCATCACGACGCTGCCCTCCAGTCAGGACGATTTCGCCTTCTTCAATGCGCGCAAGGCCGCGCCCGTCGCCGCTGTTCAGGATGCAAAAGATACCGCAGACATCGCAACAGGGGGCGATACGGGTGTTGATCTGGAGGATGACGGCTGGGGCGCCTCTCTTGGTGGGGCGCAGGCGGATGACGGGGCCGCGCCCGAAGCTGAGCCAGCGCCGCGCATCGCCAACACGATCTCAACGGCGCAGGTGTTGGAGCAATCCGCACGCCCCAAAGTTCCGCGCGATATCTTTGTGCGGATCTCTGCAGACCAACCGCTGACAGAGTTGCTGCGCACCAAAGGTTTTGCTGAAAGAGACGTGGAATCGGTCGCAACCGTTGCACGTGAAGAGCTGGGCCTAGAGCAGCTTTTGGAAGGGCAGGTGGTGGCCTTGCGGGGACAGGATGTGCCGGGCGAAGGCTTCCGTTTTCTGCAGGCGTCCTTTTATGCAAGCGACAGTTATTTCGGCTCCCTCGGGCGCGGGGATGATGGCGGCATCGGCGTTGGCACCGATCCATGGGTGGATGACAACCTTTTTGACTACACCGGCCAAAGTGACGAAGGCGGCAGCCAGGAAATCAAATACCGAATGATGGATGCCTTCTATTCAACAGCCATTCGCAACCGCGTGCCTTCAGCGCTGGTAGGAGAGGCCATTGCGCTGCTATCCCGCTCCCACGATCTCGATGCCTTTGCCGCCCCGGGAGACCGGATGATCCTGCTCTATTCTGAAGAGCGGATAGAGGATGAAACCGGCGCGGGCCAGATCCTCTACATTGCTCTGAAGGGGGATGCCGTGACCGTGGAGTGTTTCGTTTTCCGCGAAGGCGCAAACGGCGATTACAAGTGCTATGGGGCCACAGCAGAACGCACGGCGGCCCGTTCCGGGCCGAGGGCTGGCATGACGCCGCCTGTGCAAGGCGTTCTGACCTCCCGGTTTGGGCCGCGCAACCACCCCATCCTGAACGAGGTCAAGCTGCATGCGGGTGTGGATTGGGCGGCCCCTATCGGCACACCTGTGGTGGCGGCATTCAGTGGCGTTGTCAGCGGGGCGGGGGATGCTGGTGGCTATGGAAATCTGGTCCGGTTGCGCCACGCCAATGGCACCGAAACGCGCTATGCCCATCTGGATACGATTGATGTGGCGCAGGGACAGCGGGTGCAGGGGGGGCAGCAGATCGGAACGGTGGGCACCACCGGGCGGTCTACCGGGCCACATTTGCATTTTGAACTGCGCGAGAACGGTGCGCCAGTCGATCCCCTTTCGGGGGCAGGCGGTGGTGGCGGCACTGCGGTTGCGGCTTTGGTAGACAGGATTGTCCAGATTGAAAGCGGTGGGCGTGCAGACGCGAAAAACCCGCTCTCTACCGCAACTGGCCTCGGGCAGTTCATCGAAAGCACGTGGCTGCGCATGATGCGCACCTACAGGCCTGATCTGAACGAAACCATGAGCCGGGAAGAGTTGCTGGCCCTGCGCACAGATCCAACCATCAGCCGCGAAATGGTCGAAAACCTCGCCCGTGAGGGCGAAGCCTACCTGCGCGCGCGGGGCCACGAAATCACGGCAGGGCGTCTCTATCTGTGTCATTTCCTCGGGGCAGCGGCGGCGGATATCGTGCTCAAAGCGGCGCAGGACGCGGCCTTGCTCGACGTGCTCGGAGAAGCCGTCATCCGTGCCAATCCGTTCCTGACCGGCAAGAACGTCGCCTATATTCAGGCATGGGCAGAAAAGAAGATGTCAGGTGGGCGCGGCGCGACAGTCGTGGTGGCCGAACCCGCCGGATTGCCCGCTTTCCGAAGCGCGTTGCAAAGCCTGATGGAGGCCGGCTGAGAGCTGCCCTGCGGTTTGTCTGGCTGTTGCTTGGCCGATAGAGGGTGGCGAACTGGCGGTATCGTTGCGCGGCATAATCGGTTGAATACGGTACAGAATGGGCCCTTTGGGCAGGAAGCATATGCCGGGGCAAAAGGGGCAGCGAGAAACCGCATGAACAGACTTTACGCAGCAATCGGGCTCGGACGGGCACACTTGCAGGCCCGCCCTCGCAGGCCGCGCTGCTGCTGTTCTTGCCAGCGGGTACCGGATCACACCGCCAGCGCTCTGCGCTCAACGCTCAGGAAAGGCAGCCCGCTGTGACCACTTTATTGACGCTGAACGCCGGATCCTCCTCGATCAAGTTCTCTCTCTTCGCGGCAGAGAGCCTGCGGGAAGAGGCGCGGGGCCAAGTGGAGTCAATTGGCGGGTCGGCGGTCCTGACGCTGAAGGCCGCGCAGCACAAGACAGAAACGCAAGTTTCCGCACCCGATCACGGGGCCGCAGCCCGCGCTATCCTTGCAGCCCTGATGCCCCTGTTGGAGGGGCGCCCCGTCATCGGGGTTGGGCACAGGGTGGTGCATGGGGGCGCGGAGCGGAGCGCGCCGACGCTTGTCACAGAGGCGGTTCTCGCTGAGTTGGCCGCGCTTGAGCCGCTGGCACCCTTGCACCAGCCCTACAATCTAGCTGGCATTCGCGGCGCAGCGCAGGCCTTTCCTGATGCCGCGCAGGTTGTTTGTTTTGACACGGCGTTCCACAGGGCCAAACCGGCCCTTCAGGATGTGCATGCCTTGCCTCAGCCCTATCGCGACACGCTGCGTCGCTTTGGATTTCACGGCTTGAGTTACACCCATATCACCGAGGAGCTTGCCCGAACGGCCCCGGATTTGCATGCGGGCCGGGTGGTGGTGCTGCACCTGGGCAACGGCGCGTCTGCCTGTGCCATTCACAATGGCCAGCCGGTGACAACAACCATGGGGTTCTCCGCCCTTGATGGGCTGTGCATGGGTACACGGCCAGGGCAGATCGATCCGGGGGCCATCCTCTACCTGATCCGCGAGGAAGGGCTGGATGCGGCTCAACTGGAAGATCTGCTCTATCGCAAGAGCGGGTTGCTGGGCCTGTCAGGGATCTCAAATGACATGCGCGCGCTGCTCGAGGATGGCTCCGCCGAAGCAGAGTTGGCGGTTGACTATTTCTGCAGCCGAATTGCCCGTGAAACCGGCGCTCTGGCCGCTGCGATGGGGGGGCTCGATGGGGTCGTGTTCACCGGGGGCATCGGCGAGAACGCGCCTGACATCCGCGCCCGGGCCATGGCGGGGCTGGGCTTTTTGGGCCTTGACGTGGATGGGGCGGCAAACGCCGCTGGCGCGCCGGATATTGGCGCCGGGCCCGCGCGCATTCTTGTTATTCCCACGGATGAAGAGCGGGTGATCGCGCGGGCGACGGCAGAGCTTTGTCGCGGAGATTGATGACGTACTAAGCGGGTCGATGGCGGTTTAACGGGACACGTTATCCGGTGCGGCCACAACGGCATCCAGGGCAGCCTCGAACGCCTCCTTGAGGGGGCCAAGCCGCGCATCGATTTCGCGCTGGTAGGTTTCTGCCACGGGCAAAAGCGCGTCCATCAGGGCTTTGCCTTCTGGTGTCAAAGACAGGCGGACCAAACGTCGATCTGTGTCGTTGACATGTTTTTGCAGGAGGCCGCGGGCCACCAAGCGGCTTGCTGCGCGGCTGGCCTTGGATTTTTCCATGGCGACCCGGGCCTCGATGTCTCGCACTGAGATATCCCCGCCCGTGCTCACATGCACAAGAACGCGCCAGTCAGGGATCGAGATGCCGAACCTGTCACGATACTGGCGGGCCAATTCCTCGCTCAGGCTTTGGGCCGCAACGGCCAGTCGGTAGGCGGTGAAACCGGCCAGATCAAAGCTTTGGCTTGCGGCCGCAGAGGCTTTTCCCAGATCGGCCGCGGGGGGCGGGGGGGTATTGCGAGGGGCAGTCATCGGGCCTCCGGTCAAGGGTCGGGAAACGATTGCATTGACATCGATGCATTTGCAACGATTATAACGGGCGCAGTCCGCCAGCCATGGCCCCTGATTGCCCGGAGGATGTCGATGACACGTGTTGAACTGCCCCGCGGCATGGTCCGCGCCCCATCCGTTGATCCCATCCACGATGGCTATATGCCCGGGTTCGGGAATGACTTCGAAACCGAGGCGCTTCCCGGCGCGCTGCCTCAGGGTATGAACAGCCCGCAGAAATGCGCCTACGGCCTGTATGGTGAGCAGCTTTCAGGAACGGCCTTCACCGCCCCTGCACATCGCAACGAACGCACGTGGTGTTACCGGATCCGCCCATCGGTCAAGCATTCCGGACGCTACACAAAGATCAATCTGCCCTATTGGAAGACAGCGCCCCATGTGGATCCGGATGTGGTGAGCCTTGGCCAGTATCGCTGGGATCCCGTGCCCCATGCCGAACAGCCCATGACATGGCTGACAGGCATGCGCACCATGACAACGGCTGGTGATGTGAACACCCAGATTGGCATGGCCAGCCACATCTATCTGGTTACCCACTCCATGGAAGACAGCTATTTCTACTCGGCCGACAGCGAATTGCTCGTCGTGCCGCAGGAAGGCCGGCTGCGCTTTTGCACGGAGTTGGGCGTCCTCGACCTTGCCCCTCAGGAGATCGCGATCCTGCCGCGCGGGTTGGTCTATCGGGTGGAGGTGCTGGACGGGCCTTGCCGGGGATTTGTCTGCGAAAACTACGGCCAAACCTTTGATCTGCCGGATCGCGGCCCGATCGGGGCAAATTGCATGGCCAATCGCCGGGATTTCAAAACGCCGGTGGCTGCGTTCGAAGACCGCGAAACCGCCTCAACCCTAACGATCAAATGGTGCGGCCAGTTTCATGAAACCGCCCTTGGCCACAGCCCGCTGGACGTGGTGGCCTGGCACGGCAATTACTGCCCCGTTAAGTATGATCTGACCACCTATTGCCCTGTGGGTGCCGTCCTGTTTGATCATCCGGACCCCTCGATTTTCACCGTGCTCACTGCCCCATCTGGCGTAGCGGGCACGGCCAATATCGATTTCGTCCTGTTTCGCGAACGCTGGATGGTTGCTGAAAATACGTTCCGACCGCCCTGGTACCACAAAAATGTCATGTCTGAACTGATGGGTAATATCTACGGTCAGTATGATGCCAAGCCGCAGGGCTTTGTTCCGGGTGGCATGAGCCTGCACAACATGATGCTGCCCCACGGACCAGACCGTGATGCCTTTGAGGGGGCCTCGAATGCAGAACTCGCCCCGCACAAGCTCGATAACACGATGTCCTTCATGTTTGAGACGCGCTTCCCCCAACATCTGACACGGTTTGCTGCCAAAGAAGCCCCGCTGCAGGACAACTACATCGATTGCTGGGACAGCCTCGAGAAGAAGTTCGATGGCACACCCGGGAAGAAATGAGCGGTGGAACTGATCGCTTCCATATCGTTTTTCGGCTGGGTGGTTTTGATCGGGCTGGTCATTGGTTTGGCGCAGGTGCCCGGCTATATCCGTCGGCTCCTAGAGCGGTTTCGCACGCCCGATCGTGACAGCCTGCACGCGCGCCTGAAACGCAGCCCTGACCCAAAGCAGACGCCGCCGCCGCATCTTGATCCGAACGCAGCCCGTCCGCGCCCGCCCGACAACACCACTGACTGACCCGCATATGCCAGAGCCCCATCAGGAGACCCCATGAACACCAAAAGCTTCGCATCCGCCGGAGATATGGAGGAAAAAACCACCTCCTTCACCCAGATCGGAGAGGGGCTCTATGCCTTTACGGCCGAGGGTGATCCGAACACGGGCGTGATCATTGGCGATGACAGCGTTATGATCATTGAGGCTCAAGCGACCCCGCGCCTCGCCCGCAAGGTGATTGAGTGCGTGCGCAGTGTCACGGACAAACCGATCAGCCACTTGGTGTTGACCCACTACCATGCCGTTCGCGTTCTGGGGGCATCGGCCTATGGGGCGGGTCAGATTATCATGTCGGACACGGCCCGGGCCATGGTTGCCGAGCGCGGTCAGGAGGACTGGGACAGCGAATTTGACCGTTTCCCACGCCTGTTTCAGGGCCATGAGGAAATCCTGGGGCTCACTTGGCCCACGACGACTTTCTCAGACAGCATGACGGTGTATCTGGGCAACCGGCGCGTGGATATCCTGCATCTCGGCCGGGCCCATACGGCTGGGGATGCGGTGGTCTGGGTACCCGATCAGGAGGTGATGTTTACCGGCGACATCGTTGAATACCATTCAGCCTGTTATTGCGGTGACGGCCATTTCGCCGATTGGCCCGACACTTTGGCCAATATTGCAGCCTTCGCGCCCAAAGCCATCGCGCCGGGGCGCGGGGATGCCTTGGTGGGCCCGGAGATGGTTGCCAAGGCCATTGCCAGCACCGAGGATTTTGTACGGTCGACCTATGCGCCAGCGGCCCGTGTCGCGGCCCGGGGCGGCAGCTTGAAAGAAGCTTGGGACGCGGTGCGCGCCGCCTGTGATGCGAAATTCAGTGACTATGCGATCTATGAGCATTGTCTGCCCTTCAATGTGGCCCGCGCCTTTGACGAGGCCCGCGGCATCGACACGCCTCGGGTCTGGACGGCGCAGCGCGACAAGGACATGTGGGCAGACCTTCAGGGATAATTTTACCAACTGTGCCACCCCGCAATCTGATTTGCCCGTCCGGAATGCCCCGGTCGGATCACACGGAGGAAAAGAACGGGCGATGCAACAGCATCTCAGACAAATGGCGCGCAACAATGCTTGGGCGAACGAGACGCTGTTCGGTGCTGTCTGCGCCTTGTCAGATACTGCTCTGCTGACCCAACGCCCAAGTTTTTTCGGTACGCTGCCTCGGCTGCTCAACCACATCTACGAGATTGATCTCTATTATCTGGACGCGGCCCAGCAAGGCGGGCTGGGGCGGAGTGTCTTAGAACGCACTGATGTTGCAGACATGGTCGAACTCGCAGGTCTTCAGGCGATGCAAGATCGGGCCTTGATCGATTTTTGCGATGGATTGACAGCGCAGATGCTGGCAACGCACGTGCCCACAGAACGGCCCGATGGCATGACGTCAGAGGCTTTGGGGCGATTGCTTCTGCACGTGTTTCAGCATCAGGTTCATCACCGTGGTCAAGCGCACGGCATGCTGTCACAAGCCGGAGTAAACCCGCCACAACTAGATGACTTCTTTCTGGACTACGGGCGTGTGCCAAGCGCGGAGCGCTATTGGGAGGAAATGCACGATGCTTGATGATCGTTACCCCCTGGAATACCGGCTTTATCCCTACGCCCGCAGCACGGATCAGGATGCTGCCACGCCCGTTCGGCACCCGGTGGTGATCATGGGAGGCGGCCCTGTCGGGCTGGCCTGTGCGCTGGATTTGGGCCTGAAGAATGTGCCCGTTGTGCTGCTGGATGACCATGAGGGGCCGGGGCAGGGCAGTCGGGCGCTGTGTTTTGCCAAACGCACCCTCGAGATTGCAACCCGGCTTGGCTGCGCTGGGCCAATGGTCGCGCGTGGGGTGGTCTGGAACCTTGGCAAAGTGTTCCACGAAGACAGAAAAGTGTACGAATTCAATCTTCTGCCAGAAGATGGGCATGAGCTTCCCGCCTTCATCAACCTGCAGCAGCCCGAGTTTGAGCGCTTTGTCATCGATCGTATCCGGGCGGCGCAATCCGCAGGTGCACCGATCACGCTGCGGGGCAAAAACCGCGTGGAGGCCGTGCAGCAACTGCCCGATGGCGTGGCACTTGAGGTGCTCACGCCCGAGGGACCTTACAAGCTGGAGGCCGATTGGGTGATCGGCTGTGATGGTGCTGGCTCCCCCTTGCGCAAGATGATGGGGTTGGGCTTTGAGGGCCGTGTGTTTGAGGACAGCTTCCTGATCGCCGACATCCGCATGAAGAACGAGTCCTTCCCGACAGAGCGGTGGTTCTGGTTTGAGCCCAGCCATAAAGCGGGTGCCTCGACCCTTTTGCACAAACAGCCCGATGGTGTTTGGCGCGTTGATTTCCAGATCGGCTGGGACGTAGATCGCACAGAAGAACTCAAAGAGCCCAACGTGCGCAAGCGGCTGGATGCCATGCTGGGCGCGGATGTGGACTATGATCTGGTGTGGACGTCGATCTACACCTTTCAATGTCGCCGCATGACAGACTTTCGCCACGGGCGCGTACTTTTTGCGGGTGACAGTGCCCATCAAGTGTCGCCGTTTGGGGCGCGCGGCGCAAATTCGGGCATTCAGGATGCCGATAATCTGTGCTGGAAGCTGGCCGCTGTGATCGCAGGGGAGGCACCGGAAGCTCTGCTGGACAGCTACAGTTTCGAACGGCAGGCAGCGGCGGATGAGAACATCCTCAATTCGACCCGGTCCACGGATTTCATCACGCCGAAGTCAGAGGTCAGCCACATGTTTCGAAACGCTGTGCTCGATCTGGCCGAGCATCACGCATTTGCGCGCCCCTTGGTCAATTCCGGCCGCCTGTCGACGCCGGCCACCCATGATGACAGCCCGCTCAACGGGCCTGACGCTGTGACCGGTGCCCCTGAGCGCACCCGGCCGGGCAGCCCATGCGCCGATGCGCCGGGCGAGGAGGGCTATCTTTTGCGCAGGCTCGGCGGGATGTTCACGCTGTTGGCGCTGAACTGCGCGGTACCATCCGGGGCTGATGCGCTGGGCTGTGCGGTCGTGGACATGGCCTGTTCTCCAGAAGGGGCGCTGGGGCAGCGCTATCTGGGCACGCGGGGTCAGGCGATTTATCTGATCCGCCCGGATCAGCACGTTGCAGCACGTTGGGAGGCGCCGACCTTGTCAGACATTTCAGAAGCTCTCGAACGCGCCAAGGGAAAGGTCTGACCGATGCCAGATCGCCCCCAGTCCGCTCTCGTGACCCTGCCGAATATTCCCGATCCGGATGGTTTCTACTCCGAACTCATCGCACTTCATGATGGGCGCAGCGCGCAGGACAGTGCCGCGTTGAACGCCCGTCTGATCCTGCTGTTGGCCAACCATATTGGCGACAGAGACGTCTTGCGCGCCGCCATGGAGGCGGCCGCTGACAGCGGCCATGCGCGCTGAGTCCGTGCGCTCTGGCGCTTAGCTGCCGTAGCGCGTGGGCCCCCGCTTGCGCTCGTCAACGGGGCTGCCGCTCAGAACAGCGTGGTGGGCGCGCTGATCGCAATTGTTGCGCGGACAAATCCTGCAGTTGATGCCCACTTCCGTCATGCGGGCCGGCGTTGGGCTGAAATCCTCGCCGTAGCCGATGCTGCCCAGAAATTCGATGCTACAGCCCATTGCCACGGCCAAGCGCTTGTCTGTGTCATGGCGGGTGAATTTGGGCCGATCCACCGTGCGGGAAAACACGAAAAACTGGCTGCCATCCGGCATTTCCACGAATTGCGGGGCAATGAGGCCGGGGGTGCGGAAGGAGGTGTGCACATCCAGCCGCGGGCAGGCGCCGCCATATTCGGCTAAATGGAAATCCGTGGAATTGAAGCGCTTTGTCACGTTGCCGGCCTTATCGATCCGCAAAAAGAAGAACGGCACGCCCTTGGCCCCTTGCCGCTGCAAAGTGGTGGCCCGGTGACAGGCCTGTTCAAAGCTGACCCCGAACCGGGTGGCGAGGTGATCAAAATCATACTTGCTGTCCAGGGTGGCGCGCAGGAACAGATCATAGGGCATCAAGACAGCCGCTGCGTAGTAGTTTGCCAGTTCTACGCGGCAACGCGCGCGGCCTTGGGCATCTTGCAGCCCTGAGGTGGACAGCACCGTGTCGAGCAGCTCTCGGTGTGTCAGGAGGCCAAACACATGGACCAATTGGAATACGCGATTGGGATAGTCCAACCCCTCTGACAGCAGAATTTCGCGGCGTTCCTCATCATGTTCGCGCAGACTGTGGGGCATTTCGGCGACGCTGATGATGCGGGTATGCAATCCAAGGTCATCGAGCAGTCGCTGCTTGAGCGTGCTGTAAAGATCATCGCTGCCATAGGGCACGGCTTCCCAAAAGGCCTCCGCGGCGGCCTCGAGTTCGGGAAAGTAATTGCGATGCTCCCGGAAAAAATTGTGCACGGTGGTTTCGGGCGAACTCTGCAGGATCCCAAGGTCACTCTCTGAGGCGTTGGCAAGGCCCAGCAATTGGTCTGTTGTGGCCATGTAGGCTTGGTGCAATTTCTGGAAGCAGGCGGCCATATCGGGGCTGTGGGAGAGCAGCGCGCGCAGCTCAGCCACATCCGGGCGGGCCCCGTCAAAAAGGGGGTCCTGCAGGGCGGCGCGCAGGTCTGCCAACTGGGCGGATCCGTCCTCGTCGGCGATCTCGCGCCAGTCAACGCCATAGGCCTCCATCATGCGCAGGAGAACCGGCACGGAAACGCTGCGTTCGTTCTTTTCCAGCATGTTCACATAGGAGGTGGAAATCCCGAGGGACTTGGCCATTTGGGCCTGGGTTTCCCCGGCCTCCCGGCGCAGCTTACGCAGCTTGGGTCCGATAAATGTCTTCATGTTCCGGAAGTAGCGCGATTTCACAAGTTCACAAGTTTTTAGCTCTGTGAAATCTCGCATTCACAACAGAACCTGAAATACCTTGGCCGAAAGCGCTGCCCGCCCATATCCCATGGTAACGGAAGCGCAGGAACATCCCATGAAGACAGGTCAAAGCCATCTTTTCATCCCCGGTCCCACCAATGTGCCTGAGGATGTGCGCCGCGCGATGAACGTTCCCATGCAAGACATGCGGGCCCCTGATTTCGGCGAGCTCACCTTGAGCCTGTTCACCGATATGAAGCGTGTTCTGCGCACGGAAACAGGGTCGGTCTTCTTCTTTCCCGGCTCCGGCACCGGCGCTTGGGAGGCTGCGATCACCAACACGCTGAGCCCGGGCGATAAAGTACTGATGTCGCGTTTTGGCCAGTTCTCAACCCTGTGGGTGGAGATGGCCATTCGGCTGGGGCTTGATGTGCACGTCATTGATGTCCCGTGGGGGCAGGGCGTGCCTGTTGCCCAATATGCCGAAGCGCTGGCAGACGATACGGACGGTGCCATCAAAGCCGTTTTCGTCACGCACAATGAGACAGCAACAGGCGTGACATCGGATGTCGCCGCTATCCGGGCGGCCCTCGATGGCGCTGATCACGATGCGCTATTGTTTGTGGATGGCGTCTCGTCCATCGGCTCTCTTGAGTTCCGCATGGAGGGCTGGGGCGTCGATCTGGCCGTCACCGGCAGCCAGAAAGGGCTGATGCTTCCGGCAGGGCTTGGCATCTTGGGGGTCAGCGCAAAGGCGCTGGAGTCGGCGAAACACAGCACCATGCGCCGCGCCTATTTCGAATTTTCTGACATGGAGGCGATGAATGCGGGCGGCTATTTCCCGTACACACCGCCAACCCAATTGTTCCATGGGATGCGCGCCGCGCTTGACCGGATGTTCTGCGAAGGCCTCGACAATGTCATTGCGCGCCATCACCGTCTGGCCTCGGCCGTGCGCCGTGGCGTGACGGCCATGGGGATGGAAATCGTTGCGGCTGAGCCGTGCCTGTATTCTGACACCGTCACCGCCATTCGCGTGCCGGAGCGCGTGGATGCGCGCGACGTGATCGCGACTGCTTATGCAGATTACAACACCTCCTTTGGCAGCGGCTTGGCCCAGCTTGCGGGCGATGTGTTCCGCATCGGCCATCTGGGGGACCTCAATGAAGCAATGTGCCTGACGGCCCTGTCCGTGGCGGAGATGAGCCTCGCACGCGCCGGAGCAGATATCCGGTTTGGTGCGGGTGTTGCCGCCGCCCAAGCCTATTTCGCCGAAAGCCAAACTGAACAGACCAAAACGCCCATCGCGGCTGAATAACCACACCCCGAGGGGCGCGTGCCTGACACGCATTCCTCCGAAAGCTGGAGCATCGCCATGAACACCCATGTTACGCAGGACCTGATCCCCGACCTGACCCATTGGATCGGACGCAGCACAATGGCGCATGGGTCCGTGTCCTCACAAGCGGCTGCGATGATCCATGCCACCGTGGGCCGCCCCGATATGCCGTGCCCGCGCCTTGGCAATGCGCTGCCCTTGCTGTGGCACTGGTATGCATTTGCCCCGATGGTCGCCATGCAAGACCTCGCCGAGGATGGCCATCCCGCAAAGGGCGGCTTCCTGCCCCCCATACCCTATGAGCGGCGCATGTGGGCCAGCGGCGATCTGCATTTCTATGCTCCTCTGCGCGTCGGTGAAACGATCGAGCGCCGCTCGGTCATTGCGAATGTGGTGGAAAAGCAGGGGCGCTCGGGCGGCATGGCTTTCGTCAGCGTCAACCACGAGTATCACGGGGATGCCGGACTGGCCGTTCGGGAGCGTCAGGAGATCGTCTACCTGCCGATCCCGCGCAGCTTCACTCCGCCGCCAAAGCAAATGGCTCCTTCTGCGGATTTGCTGGTGGATCGGGCTGTGGATGTGAACCCGGCACTTTTGTTCCGCTACTCTGCAATCACCTTTAATGCCCATCGCATCCACTATGACCTGCCCTACGCCCAGAAGGTGGAGGCATATCCCGGACTGGTCGTGCATGGCCCGCTGCAAGCCCAGCTTTTGGCGCAGGAAGCCACCGAGTTGAAAGGACGTGCGCCGAGCAAATTCAAATTCCGCGGTATCCATCCGATGTTCCACCAAGGTGCAATGTCTCTAAGGGCCACAGCCGGCGAGGAGGGGGCGGTCGATCTGTGCACTGCAGCAGGCGAAGGCCATATCGGCGTCAAGGCCACCGCATCCTGGGAGGGCCTTTAATATGACCGGTATCCTGTCTGGAATGCGCGTTGTTGAGGGATCGGCCTTCGTGGCCGTGCCACTGGCTGGCATGACATTGGCCCAGATGGGCGCGGACGTGATCCGGTTTGACCGGATCGAGGGGGGCTTGGACTCCGGACGGTGGCCGCTTGCACCAAGTGGCAACAGCCTGTTTTGGGCTGGTCTCAACAAGGGAAAGCGTTCGCTTGCCGTCGATATGAAAACGCCCGAAGGGCGCGAGATCATCACCCGCACGATCACAGCGCCCGGCCCGGATGCTGGCCTGTTCCTGACCAATCTGCGGGTGCGCGGCTGGATGGATCATGAAACCCTCAGCCAACACCGGCCTGATCTGGTGATGGTGTCTCTGCTGGGGGATCGGCACGGCCGTCCGCAGGTTGATTATACGGTCAACCCGGCGCTGGGCATCCCGGACATCACGGGCCCCGAAGATCATGATGCGCCGGTTGCCAATGCGCTGCCCGCCTGGGATCTTATGGCGGGGCACCTGTGCGTGTCCTCTTTGCTGGCCGCAGAACGGCACCGTTTGCGTACCGGAGAGGGTCAGGACGTTGAGTTGGCCCTGAAGGATGTCGCTGCGGCAACCCTTGGGCATCTGGGGATGATTGGGGATGCTGTGCTCAATACCGAGGAGCGTGGCAAGGCCGGAAACAGCCTTTACGGCGCTTACGGACAGGATTTCCTTTGTGCGGATGGACGCCGGGTGATGGTCATCGGGCTGACAGGGCGGCAATGGGGCGGCCTGCTCAAGATTACGGGCACCAAGGAAGCCATTGAAGCATTGGGCCGGCGCACGGGCCGCAATCTGCGCGATGAAGGTGTGCGCTGGGAGATGCGGCACGAAATCTCTGCGCTGCTCGCGCCTTGGTTTGCGCAGCGCACGGTGGACAGTTTCCGCGCCGATTTCGATGCTGCCGGGCTGACATGGTCCGAATTCAGAACCGTGAAGGAAGCGGTTGCACAGGATCCGGATCTGAGCCCTGAAAATCCCATGTTCACGCTGCTGAACCAGCCCGGACTCGGCCGGTTTCCCGTGCCGGGCCATGCGGCGCAGTTCAGCGCGACGGAGCGCGCGGCACCGAAAGCGGCCCCTGTGCTCGGTGCCAATACTGAGGAAATCCTCAACGAAGTGACGGGCTGTGACGACACTGAAATCGCACGGCTTTTCGATCAGGGCATTGTGCAGGGGCCTTTTAAAATGGCCCATGGCAGCGCAGCTTGAGCGCGCTTTGCGGGCATGGCGCCTGCGGCACCAACCCTCTTGCATTGATGAGCTAGGGTCACTCTAGTGACCCTATGGCGCGCCGATTTTACAACCTGCCCCCGCTCACGGCCCTGTCTGCCTTCGAGGCGGCAGCGCGCCACGGTAGCTTTCGCAAAGCCGCGGAGGAATTGAACGTCACGCCGGGCGCCGTCAGTCATCAGATCAAGGCGCTTGAGGTAGATCTGGGCGTGGACCTGTTTCTTCGCGTGCACCGGGGTGTGGATCTTACGGAGGCGGGCAAACAGTTGTTCCGCACCACAAGGGCAGCCTTTCTTGACATGGCCACCACACTTGACGCTGTGCGGTCACACGGGCGGGGCAATGCCCTGACCGTTGGGGCAACCACCGCCATGTCTGCCCTGTGGCTGACACCGGTGATATCCCGGTTTGGACGGCACCATCCTGATGCGCGGATCAACCAAGTTGTCTCCGATTTGCTGGATTTCGGGCCGGTTACGCCAGAGCTTGTGATCAGCTACGGCCCCTATCACCATGAACGATACGAGGATACGCCGCTGTTTCGTGACACGCTGGTGCCCGTTTGTGCCCCCGGGCTGTTGCAAGATCATAAGGCCCACACGCTACAAGATTTGCTGGCTATGCCCCTGATCCATCTGGATGCGCCCGACAAACGTTGGACATCGTGGAAGCACTGGTTTGCCGAGATGGGCCACAGTGGCCCGCTCCGCAGGGGGGTGACGGTGAACAATTACATGGTCGCGCTGCAAGCTGCGCAGGATGGGGCGGGTATGGTTTTGGGGTGGCGCCGCCTTGTGGCGCCCTACGTGCGCAGCGGCGCACTGGTGCCGATCGAAGGCTTTTCCCTTCCTGCGCCCACGCAATTCTACCTGTCGCGCAGGCAGGATGGCGCATCGCGTCCGGGGCTTGCGGCCCTTGCTGACTGGGTCATCGATGCGGCGCAGTTGCAGGTCGATACATGAAAATAATTCACCCGTAGGTGAATTTTTCATCGCTTGTCCGTCGCAGGGCTGACGCGCTAGCGAAGGTCAGCCACTCTTGCCTTGGAGACCAGCTATGCCCCATGCCAGCGCCCTTGATGCCGTGCTTGCAGATGTGGAGACCGCCCGTGGGCTGCCAAATGCCCACTATGTCGATCCGGCGATGTTTGAAGAGGAGCGCCGCAAGGTTCTCTTTGCCAATTGGGCCGGCATTGGGTTTGGCAAGGATGTGCCTGAGCCCGGCGATGCCAAACCTGTTGATTTTCTGGGTGTGCCGCTCCTGCTTGTGCGGGATGAGGCAGGCACCGTTCATGTGTACCAAAACACCTGCCGACACAGAGGCATGATCCTTGTGGACAGCCCCCGCAATATTCGTGGCGCGATCCGCTGCCCCTATCACAGCTGGTGTTACACGCTGCAGGGAAACTTGCGCACAACGCCTCATGTGGGCGGGCCGGGCAAGAGCCGCGATGACAATATAGACCGCGCTGCACTGGGCTTGATCCGGATTGCATCCGCGATCTGGCAGGATGTGGTCTTTGTCAATATCGATGGACAGGCCCCGCCGTTTGAGGAGGTCCATGCAGATCTGCTGACCCGTTGGCGCAATTTCAACCAACCTGTCTACGCGGCCGGTGGCGCCTCCTCTTTCAAGCTGGAAGTGCAGACGAACTGGAAACTCGCTGTCGAGAACTACTGCGAAAGCTATCACCTGCCCTGGGTGCATCCGGGGCTGAACAGCTACTCCCGGCTAGAAGATCACTACAATATTGAGCGGCGCGGGGAATATTCCGGTCAGGGCAGCTTGGTGTATCGGCAGATCGAAACAGAGGACGGCACCCGTTTTCCTGATTTCGAAGGGCTTGATGCGATGTGGGATACCGGGGCGGAATATGTTGCCGTCTATCCCAATGTGTTGCTCGGGGTGCACCGCGATCACACCTTCGCCATCCTGTTGGAGCCTGTCGCGCTGGATCGGACAATCGAGCATGTGGAAATCTACTATGCCCGCCCGCCCGAGGCGCTGGCGCCGGATTTACTGGCCCGAAACGCTGAACAGTGGAAGCTGATCTTTGAGGAGGACATCTTCGTGGTTGAGGGCATGCAGAAAGGCCGTAACGGGCCCTTTTTCGATGGCGGCAAGTTCTCTCCTGCGATGGATGGTCCGACGCACACATTCCATCACTGGGTTGCCTCCTGCCTGCAGCCGGGCGCGCCGGCCTAGATGGACAGATCAGAACTCCATATGGCCCTGCTTGTGGCCCACGGCGCGCAAGATGAAACGGCCCTCGCAGAGCTGTACGCCCGCGCGGCGGATTTGGCTGAAGAGGACGACGAGGAGGATGCGGCCTGTTTCTTTCTGACCCAAGCCTATGTGTTTGCCCTCTCTGCGGGGTTGCCACAGGCCGCCGGGCTGAACAGACGTCTGGCGGAGCAGGGGCGCGATGATCTGCAGCTTGATCTGGCCTGACGGCGCGCCTGCAGCGCTGATTGGCGGAGACTGCCCGGAAAATGTCGAATTCGCGCGCGCCATGCGGGCGCTCCGATGGCGTGGTGGGCGCATCGGGGCAGGGTGGCGACGCCCGGCCATCAGCTGGTCAGGCCAAAGGGCCCAAAGCAGTTGGGAGAGTGATGCATGAAAACCCATGCGCAGGCCGTTGTGATCGGCGGGGGCGTGATCGGATGCTCGATCCTCTATCACCTCACCAAGCTCGGTTGGCGCGATGTTGTCTTGCTCGAGCGGGACGAGTTGACCTCCGGCTCAACCTGGCATGCCGCAGCCAACATCCACGGCTTGCATGACAACACCAACATCACCCGGATTCAGAACTACACGATGGATCTCTACAAGGCGCTGGAGGAAGAGACCGGGCAGAGCTGCGGCGTGTTCCAGCCCGGCTCGCTTTATCTGGCGCAGACCGAGGCGCGTGAGCATCAACTGCGCCTGCAGGCGGCCAAGGCAAAATATTACGGGCTGCATTTCCATGAGGTCACCCGCGATGCTGCCGAACGCCTGCATCCGCTGGTGAATTTTGACGGTGTCCGCTGCATCATGTTCGAAGAGTCTGGCGGCAATGTGGATCCCTCTGGTGTCACCCATGCTTATGCGGCTGGCGCCCGTCAGCGCGGCGCTGAGATCTACAGGTTTACGCCGGTGACGGGCACAGAGCCACAGCACGATGGCGGCTGGATTGTTCGCACGCCGAAGGGCGATATCCACACCACCTGGGTGATCAACGCAGCCGGGCTTTGGGGGCGGGAGGTGGCGCGTCTGGCGGGCATTGAACTGCCCCTACAGCCCACCGAGCACCAGTATTTCGTAACCGAAACCATCCCCGAAATCGCGGCGATGGATCGCCGTTTGCCCTCTGTTGCAGACCGCGATGGGGAATATTACCTGCGCCAAGAAGGGCAGGGCCTGCTGATCGGCGCCTATGAGCGCGATCTGAAGTTCTGGGCTGAAAACGGCACGCCGCTGGATTTCGCCCATGATCTTTTCCCCGACGATCTGGAGCGGATCGAAGACAATATGCTGCGGGCGATTGCGCGGGTGCCGGTGGTTGGCCGAGCAGGTATTAAGCGCGTCATCAATGGGCCGATGATCTGGTCCCCTGACAGCAATGTGCTCTTTGGGCCGCATCCGGAGCTCTGCAACTACTTCTGCTGCAACGGCATCATCCCCGGCTTTTCGCAATCCGGTGGTATGGGGCTGATGGCCGCCCAATGGATCGCCGAGGGTGAAAGCGCCTATGACATGTTTGCCTGGGATGTGGCCCGGTTTGGGGATTGGGCCGATGCGGCCTTCACCAAGGCCCGGGTGGGGGATCAATATGCCCACCGGTTTGCCATTCATTTCCCCAACGAGGAACGCGCGGCGGGTCGGCCCGCGCGAAAGCGGCCCGCCTATGACAAACAGAAGGCGCTTGGCGCACTTTTCGGGCTGAATGCGGGGTGGGAACATCCTCTCTACTTTTCCCATGATGTGCCTGAAACTGCGGGCTTTACGCGCCAGCCTTGGGGGGATGTGGTGGGGGCCGAATGCAGAATGCTGCGCGCCACCGCGGGCATCATCGATATATCTAACTTCGCCAAATACAGCGTGTCAGGGGCCGGGGCGGCCCAGTGGCTGGACAGCATTTTTGCCAACAGGATGCCGCGCGAGATCGGGCGCGCCTGCCTGACCCCTTTGATCGGCGTGCGCGGGGGCGTCGCCGGCGATTTCACTGTCACGAAGTTGGACGAGGAGGCCTTCCTGATTGTCGGATCCGGCGTGGCCGAGCACTATCACAAACGCTTCTTTGACGCGGTGCCGCGGCCCTCTTCCGTCTCCTTTGTTTCGAAAACCAAGGATATGTGCAGCTTCAATGTGGCAGGCCCCCAGTCGCGGGCGCTGCTTGGGCAATTGAGCAACGCTTCCTTTGAGACAGCCGACTTCCCGTTCATGCGCGCCCGGCGCATCGTCCTGGCGGGCATGGAAGTGGTGGCCCTGCGTGTCAGCTTTACCGGCGATCTGGGTTGGGAACTCTATTGCGACAAGGCGGATCAAGCCGCGCTCTATGAGGCCCTTCTGACGGCGGGTGCCCCCCTCGGCGCGGGCCCTGTTGGAAGCCGGGCCCTGATGTCGCTGCGGATTGAAAAGGGGTATGGCTCTTGGTCGCGGGAATACTCGCCCGAATGGTGGCCACAAGAATCCGGATTGGACGGTCTGATTAAGCTGGAAAAGGGTTTTCTCAACAAATCCGCCTATCTCGCACTGCGCAACACCCCGCCGCGGGAACGGCTTTCGATCCTTGAGCTGTGTGAGACACCGATGAATGCAGATGCCAGCGGGGGGGAGCCGATCTTTCTGCCCGATGGGAGGCCCGTGGGGCGGGTCACCTCCGGTGCCTATGGCTACACTGTCGGCAAATCGCTGGCATTGGGCTATCTGCGCGATGTTGGGCCGGGCGATCAGGTTGACGTCATGATCCTTGGGGTGCCGCACCGGGCTGTGGTTCTGGACGCGCCGCCCTTCGATCCAAACGGTTTAAGGCTGCGCGGATGATCTGGCGCTGTATAACAAAGCCATGACCTCTGACGGCTCTCCCAAAGCGTGCTGCGGCCCTGTGCGCGCCGCTTCTCAAACGGCTCCGGGCAAGGCCCTGAAAACTGCGGCTCCCGTGCCGATTGTGGCGGGTGCGGGCCTCTGGCAGCAACAGGCCGTGGAGATTGCCTCCATACCCGGCGGCCGCGGCTTGCTGGGAACTGATGCGCCGGTTCTGCCCGCAGATGGGGAAGCGCCCTTGCGTCGCAAGGGGATCAAGCCGTTCCGAATGGACTGTTGCGCGGTGACCAATGCCCGCTTTGCCGCCTTTGCAGAAGACACGGGCTATCTGACCGAGTCCGAGCGGTTTGGCGAAAGTTTCGTGTTTTATGCCCACCTGCCCGCTGCGCAGCCTCCCACCCCCACACTGCCTGAAGCGCCGTGGTGGCATATGGTGCCCGGGGCAAGCTGGCGCTGCCCGGAGGGCCCTTACGGCGTGGACGCGCCCCATCCGGATCATCCCGTCACCCATGTGACCTGGCACGATGCTCTGGCTTTTGCCAAATGGGCCGGAGGACGGCTGCCCACCGAGGCCGAGTGGGAGCATGCCGCCCGCGGGGGCTTGGGGGATGTGCCCTATCCCTGGGGTCTTGAGGCCCCCAATGAGACGGACCAGTTCCCCTGCAATATCTGGCAGGGGCGGTTCCCCGAAAGAAATACGGGCGCAGATGGGTATAAAGGCACAGCGCCTGCCTGCTCTTATGCGCCCAACGGGTACGGGCTCTACAACATGGTGGGCAATGTCTGGGAATGGACATCGCAACCGTTCCGAGTGCGCTCGTTGAAGCGGTCTGTGAAGGCGGCGCATCAGGGCCGGGAAAGCTATAAGCTGACCAAGGGCGGCTCTTTTCTGTGCCACGCTTCTTATTGCTTTCGGTACCGAATTGCTGCGCGCACGGGCAATTCACCGGACAGCTCAACCGGGCATACGGGCTTTCGCTTGGTCTATGCCGCCTGAACGTGGCGACGAACAGTGGGCAAGCCCGTCTGGCCTGAGAACACGCGGTTCGACCCGTTAAATGGGGGGCATGTCAGAGTTTGTTGACCGGCACCTTGAGCGTCATATTGCCCTCATTGTCCGTGGGGATTTCCCCCGCCCGAATGTTCACCTGCAATGAAGGGATAATCAACTGGGGCATCTTGAGCTCTGCATCCCGGCGGGTCCGAAATGCGATGAACTCATCGCGTGTTTTGCCATGGCCGACATGGATGTTGCACGCGGCTTGCTCGGCCACAGTCGTTTCCCAGGCGATCGCGCGCCCGCCCGGCCCATAGTCATGGCACATGAACAGCCGCGTCTGCGGCGGTAGGCTGAGCACCCGCTGGATCGAGTCATAGAGCTGGCCTGCATCCCCACCGGGGAAATCAGCGCGCGCCGAGCCCCCATCGGGCATGAAAAGCGTATCGCCTGCGAAGGCAGCATCGCCCATGACATGCACCATACAGGCCGGTGTGTGCCCGGGCGTATGCATGGCAAAACAGGCCATGCCGCCGACCGTGTAGGCGTCTCCGTCCTTGAACAGCGCATCAAACTGGCTGCCATCGCGCTGAAATTCGGTGCCTTCGTTGAAAATCTTTCCGAACGTGTCCTGAACCGTTTGAACATGTTCGCCGATGCCGATCTTTCCACCGAGGCGATCCTGAAGATAGGGGGCTCCGGACAGATGATCCGCATGCACATGGGTTTCGATGATCCAAGCCACGTGCAACCCGTTTGCGTCAACAAAAGCGGCGATCTGATCTGCGCTCTCATAGGTCAGGCGACCGGCTGCCTGATCGAACTCCATCACAGGGTCGATTATGGCGCAGGCCGCGCTTGCCGGATCCTGAACAACGTAGCTGATTGTGTTGGAATGCGGATCGAAAAAACCTGTGACCTGTGGTGTGCAACCTAAATCAACTTGGTTGTCCATAGCGCGCTCCCCGTGCAACTGCCTGTGCCCGGCTACTGTGCCAAATGCTATCGGTACTGCCAATCCATTGTGGATCGTGGCCGATAGGACATGGAGCACGCCGGTTTGTTTGGGGAAGGTGGGGTAGGCGCTGCCGCAGAATGCGCGAGGCCGTTTATCCGATCCTAGATCAACTGCCCGTCATCAAATACCAAGACGTCCTTTGCCCCGACAGACACGGCAAGTTTGCTGCCCACGGCCACTTTCTCCCGCAGCCGAGACTTAACCTTGAACGTCTCACCATTCTCAGTTCGTAGGCTGACGATCTGCTCAATTCCAAGGTTTTCAAAAGCTTCGACTGTGGCAAGTGGGTTGCCGTCGGAAGGCGCGCAAAAGCTCAAATGTTCGGGCCGAATACCGATCTGCACCTCCCCTTCTGCGGCATGTGCGCCAGAGATATTGCTCAAACCCAAGGCGGGGCAGGCTACATTGCCCCCCGAAACGGCGGCGCTGAACAGATTAATCGGGGGGGATCCGATGAAGTAGCCTACAAAAGTGTTTTCAGGACGTTCGAACAACTGCTCGGGCCGACCGGCTTGCTGCACCTGCCCATCTTTCATCACGACGACCTCATCCGCGAAGGACATTGCTTCGCTCTGGTCATGGGTGACGAGGATCATTGTTATTCCGGTGTGCCGATTGATCTCCCGGAGCTTGCGCCGCAATGAGAACTTCATCTGTGGATCAATCACGGTCAGTGGTTCGTCGAGCAAGACGGCACTCACATCATCGCGGACCAAGCCCCGGCCAAGAGAAATCAGCTGCTTCTGGTCAGCGCTCAAGCGGCGGGCTTGCATATCCAAAATATCGCCCAACTCGAGCATCTCGGAGACCTCGGCCACCCGGTGCGCAATTTTCTTTGGATCCCAGTTCCTGCATTCAAGCGGAAACGAAAGGTTCTTGCGGACGGTTTTGGTGGTGTAGATCACTGGGAACTGAAACACCTGTGCGATGTTGCGCTGTGCTGTTGTTTTGTCGGTCACGTTCTGGCCGTCGAACAGTAACTGGCCGTCTGAGGGGTGCAGCAGGCCAGATATGATGTTCAGCATCGTTGTTTTGCCACACCCCGATGGGCCAAGAAGCGCATAGGTTTTGCCATCTTCCCAAACCAGATCGACAGGTTTGAGCGCGTAGTCATCTTCTGACTGCGGCTTTGAGATGTAGCTATGGCCAAGATTTCGAAGCTCAATTTCAGCCATTTCCAAGCCTTTCCGATATATTTTCGCCGTCTGTTGAAAAGAACATCAGGCGAGATGTGTCGATGGAAACTGAGATGCGCTCATCTGGCGAAAATTCGTGGATGCCCTCCACGAGCATGACCGCGGCGCCGAATTCAAATGCCAGGTGAACGATGGTGTCCGAGCCAGAAAACTCAGCCAGGACGACCTTTGCTTGCATATCCCCGCCAATCGAGAGCGCATCGGGGCGTATCCCGATCTGGACAGCACCCGTGTCAGGCATCTTCAGGTCAGGTAGTGATTGGAGCACCGTTTGCCCTGCCGAGAGCTTACCGTCGGCTATCCTACCGGCCACGATTGAAACCGGGGGGTCACTGATGAGCTTTGCAACTTCAACAGTGGCAGGGGCCTCAAAGATCGCCTCAGGAGCACCCATCGCCAGAATGCGGCCCTCGTGCATGACGATCATCTCGTCACCCAGTTGCATGGCTTCTGCAGGTTCGGTGGTTGAATAGAGGATGATCCCATCGCTGTTCTCTGCCAGCAAACGCGGGAACTCTTCGCGCAATTGTTCGCGGAGCTTGTAATCCAGATTTGCCAGAGGCTCGTCCATAAGCAGGATGCGCGCTTTCTTCACAATTGCCCGCGCGATCGCCACCCTCTGCTGCTGGCCGCCAGATAGTTCCGAGGGCATACGGCCCTCAAATCCGGCCAAACCAACAAGATCCAGTGCAGCCATCGCCCGTTTGCTGGCCTCCTTCTCAGAGAGGCCCTGACGGCGCAGTGGGAAAGCGACGTTCTTGAGCACCGTCAAATGGGGGTAGTTTATGAACTGCTGATAGACCATGCTCATCTGGCGCTTGCGAACCGGTCTTTTTGCGAGGTCCTGTCCGTCCAGTTCCAAATGTCCGCTCGCGATCTCATCAAGCCCCATCACAGTGCGCAGCAACTCGGTTTTTCCGGAGCCGGTGCGCCCAAGTATTGTATAAATCTTTCCACTTTTAAGGTCTGCGTTGAGAGCGTGGAGCGGACGCTTTCGCCCGGCTGTTGAGAGATTTTTCAATGTAAGCATGAGGCTACCTAAATGCTCCGGCGAGGGACCCGCGTGACATGAAGCGCTCTACAACGATCGCAATAAGCGCCAGCGGCGTTACGGAAATCAAAGCAAAGGCCGACAGGGACCACCACGGCGTGACTGAGGAGTTGAGTGAAACAATCGCGACGGGCAGCAATTGCGTCTCTGTAAAGGTCAGGATGAAGGCAAAGAAAAAGTCGTTCCAGCCGAAGATAAGACAGAACATGCCCGCAACGACGAGGCCAGCGGTAGAATTTGGCAAAACCACCCGAAAAAAGGCTCCGATCGGTGTGCACCCGTCAATCATCGCCATTTCATCCAATTCCTTGGGGATGGAGGCGAAGAAATCGATCATGACCCAGACGGCTATGGGCAGCAGCAGCGCCACATAAACGATAACAAGTCCGAAGATCGTATCCAGAGCATTGATTTCCTTGAGCATCAAGAAAAAGGGAATGGCCAATACGATCGGCGGCATAATCCGTTGAGAGATGAAGAAAAACGTGATGTCAGAGTTTTTCACAAAGCCCGCCTTGAAGGAAAAGCGGCTCAATCCGTAAGCTGCCAACGTGCCAAGGCTGAGGCTAACGATACTCGCCAGCAATGTAACAGATGCCGAGTTCAGGAAGGGCGTGACGATGTTGATGCCTTTGCTGCCGCTGGCAAACAAGGATGTCCAACCCTGAACGGACGGGTCAAATTCGACCCATGGGATGTAGCGTGCTCCGCTCGTGACAGCATTTGCGTCCTTGAAGGACGTGCTCAACGCCCAAAGGAATGGGAAGACGACAAAAGTGGCCCAGGCCAGTAGGCAGAGGTACTTTATGATGTGGTAGGTGCGTCCCATATCAGTCGTCCTTTCCAACAAGAAAGCGCATTAGGAGCTTGGCGATGATCGTCAGAATGATGATCATCAGTACGAGGTATGTGAGCGATAGCGCCGCCGAGTAACCAACCTGAAACTCGCGCAAACCTCGAATGTAGATGTAGTAGGAGGGGGTTTCAGTGGCTGTGCCAGGGCCGCCTGAAGTCATCACATAGACCGTATCCATGATCTTGGAGGCTTCGATCAGGCGAATGATAATCGCGCCGATTGAAATCGGGGCCATAAGAGGGAATGTCACTTGCCAGAAAGTTCGTGTTGGCGATGCGCCGTCGATCGCAGCCGCAAGATAGGGTTCGCGGGGCAGCGATACCAAGCCTGCAAGAAGCAACAGGAACATGAAGGGTGTCCATTGCCATACTTCCACGATGACCACGCTGATAAAGGCGCCCGCGGCTGAGGACAGCCACGGCACGGGTCCAACGCCAATCATCGACAAAAGATCGTTCGCCGGGCCGAGGCTTTCGTGGAAGACCGTGCGCCATATGACGGACATGACAACCGGAGTTGTCATCATCGGAACGAGAAAGAGCACACGGAAAACGCGTCCTCCGGGCATGCTTTTCCAGACGGCCAAGGCCAATGCAAAACCCAAAACATACTGCAGAGTGACAGTGACAAAGCTCATCACCGATAGGCGCAGCAAGCTCTCCCAAAACCGCGTATCTTCGAAAAGACGCGCATAGTTTCGACTGCCGATATAATCCAAACCGGCCTGATAGACGTCCCAGCTTGAGAGACTTACGCGGACCGTGAAGATCAGGGGGAAGAGGATAATCGCAGCCAGCGTCAGAAGCGCGGGAAGCAGAAAGAAGTGCTTTGACTTCAGCATGTTGATGCCCAACAATCTTGGAAAAGCTGTGAGGGGCAGCACACTGCCCCTCATCTTCTTGCGTAGACAGACAGCCTCAGCCGTCTTCTAGGGCGACCACATTTGCGTAGGCTTCGCGCAGGCGGTCCGCGCCTATCCGGTCGACGATATCAGACCACTCGGCCGCAACACCATCGAGCGCATCCTGTGCCGATTTCTGGCCAGCCAGGGCCTCTGCGACGCCATTTGCCATGGAGGACATGAACTGCCCGACGCCTGGCACCCGCAGATCGTAGACACGGTTTCCACTTTGCTCCATTTCGGAGAGGGTTGTGACATAGCTATCTGCGACACCTGCATCCCATCCCAAGCCTTGCCAGAATGCGCTGTCAAAGTGGCTGTCACGGTATGGGTTCACGCCAAAGCGGCCGATTTGCAGATCGTGGAACGTGTTGGCTTCATTGGAGAAGAAGCACAGGAAGTCAAAAGCCATTTCCTGATTTTTGGAGTCCTTGGCCACGGCAGAGGACCAGCCCCATGTCATATAGGGTGCACGGTTCGGCTCATCGAAGCTGTCCCACTGGCCCGTCTCACGGTTCCAGACTTCCTTTGCACCGGGCAAGGGGGCTGCGCCAACGGCATTGCGAATGCGGCTGCCCTCTTGCTGCGCCTGGATGAAGGCATCATCCCAAGAATAGCTCATCAAGGTCTGACCGCCGCCGAAAGAGAAGATCTCATCGCCAAGGCCAAAGCTTGTTCCACCGGGCGGGAAAGATTGCTGCGCTTCCACGAAAAGCTCCAGCCCGCGTACGAAGCCGGGCGTGTTGATCAGCGGTTCCATTGTTGCGAGATCAAAGAAGAAACCACCGCCAACTTCAGGATGCTTCGCATAGGGCGCCGCGCGGCTGATGAAAGCGGAGAACATCAGATCATCGCGCTTTGCAACTTCCGCAGACCCATAGTTCATTTCCCCGTCGCCATCCCAGTCAAAGCCGGAAAAGACGCTAGCCACCTCGTTATACTCTTCCCACGTGGCGGGCAGGGTGAGGTCGCGCCCCGTTGCTTCTTTAAATTTCGCCTGCATTTCAGGATTCTCAAAAACATCGGTGCGATACTTCAGATAATGACGGTCCCCATCCATCGGGTACTGGATCATCTGGCCATTCCACGTTGCAACGCCTTTGAAGCTTTCGGTGACGTCGGACATGCCGCTTGAGGTCGTGTAGGCCTCCGGAACCGGGGCGAGGAAGCGGTTGAAATCCCCAATCCACAGAGATGCGTAGAACAGAACGTCATAGGCATTCTGACCGCTCTGGAAGGGGATCATGATCCGCTGGAACAGATCACCGAATGGCACGTGAACCACGTTCACTTCCGCCCCCGTAAGCTCTGCAAACTGTTCGGCATGCAGCGCCGTGGGCTCGCCGATAACGGGGATTGCATGGGTGATCACATTGAGTGTTTCTCCCGAGTAATCCTTCGCGTCGATGGCTGCATAGTTGCAAGTGCCGGGCAGATCGGCGTCGATGCCGTACTGGCTGTAGTCCGATGCAGACACCATTGCTGGCGGCAGAATGCCTGCCGCGGCAATTGCAAGGGCCGAGATCGACCCTGTCAGTGAAGTTTTCATATTTACCTCCCTAGATGATAGGTACTCTCAGGGCACGAGCACGGCGCGCCCTTTGATGTTGCCTTCGAGCAAAGCGCGAAGGGCGACATTCGCGTCCGCGAGACTGAATTCCTGCGTTTCCGCCTGAACCAATCCGCGATGCGCCAATTCCATGAGTTCGGACAGTTCTGCCCAAGTTCCGGCAAGGTTGCCGATGATCTTCTTTTCGTCTGCAACCAGTTCAAAAGCGGAGACTTTGATATCTTCGCCATAGCCCGCGATGTAGTAGCTGCCCGCCCTGCAGGTCATGGCGAGCCCCTTTCGTGTGGTGCCGGTCTCGCCCACAAAGTCGAGCACGGCCTTTGCACCCAAACCCTTTGTCAAAGACATGACTGCATCGACTTCACCGCCGTCAGCCCAGACCAGATGATCCGCGCCACAGTCACCGGCCAGTTGCAGGGCCACGTCGCTGCTGTCGACGACGACGATTTCAACGGCGCTCAAGGCGCGCAGCACCTGGATCGCCAAGTGGCCAAGACCTCCGGCCCCGATGATCACACAGGTTTCCCCGGGGGTCAGATACCGTGCGGCGCGTTTCGCTGTGCGGTAGGCCGTCAGGCCCGCATAGGCAAAAGGTGCAGCCTCCTTTGGGCCAAGTGATCTGCCCAATGAAACCAGGCTGTCCGCTGACGTGACGATCGCCTCTGCGTAGCCCCCGCTGCAATTGAGGCCGGGGGTGGGGCCTGCGCTGTGCATGTCATCGCCGCGCCGGCCCACGAGGCCCTGTCGAAGAGAGATCTTTGGGTGCAAGATCACGGGATCGCCCTTCTTGAAACCCTCAACGTCGGGCCCTGCCTCGTCGATCCAGCCTGCATTTTCTTGGCCAAGTATGAGGGGCAACAGTGTATCAGAGGTTTGTTCTGATCTTGGCTGCCAAACGCCTTCGATGATATGCAGGTCGGTGCGACAAACACCGGCGCCGCCCACCCGAACGATGACATCTGATCCAGCAGAAATTGCCGGGTCTGGTACGTCCTCGTAGGACAGCCAGGTCTCGGCAGCCAAATCGGCATCGTAGGAATGCAGCACCTGTGCCTTCATCGGTTTCTCCTTTGTCCCAAAGACTTGGGCTCTAGAACATCACTTCGCCGCCGTTCGGAGAGATGCAGCTGCCATGGAAAAAGTTGCCGCTTTCTGAGGCGAGGAACACGACCGCGGGCGCAATCTCGCTGACCTCCGCAAAGCGACCGAGCGGGATTGCATCTTCCAAGGTGTTGAGCAGTTCTTCTGACAGTGGCGTCAACAGGTCGGTGTTTGTGACACCGGGTGCAACGGCATTGACGAGCACGCCTGTCTCTGCAGCCTCTAGCGCAAGGGCGCGTGTGAACGTCGCATTGGCGCCCTTCGCGGCGCAGTAGTGGGTGAGCGTTGGCGCACCTTTGTAGGCCAGCTGCGACGTGATGTTGATGATGCGACCTGCGCCGCGCACCTTCATGTCACGATACGCCGTCTGCGCCATGAAGAAAGTGCCTTTCACATGCACGTTCAGCATGCGCTCGAAACTTTCCTCAGTGATGTCCTCGAAATTCTCTGTAATGTTGTGGCCCGCGTTGTTGACCAAGATGTCAATGTTTCCGAGCGCCGTCTTTGCGGAATCGTAGAAGCTGCGAACGGCTGCAACATCAGACACGTCACAGTCTGCGGCCATGCAGCGGCGACCGAGCGCTTCAATCTGCTGTTTGGTGTCTGCGGCTTTTTCGTCATCGCGGAAATGGCAAAAGGCGATGTCTGCGCCCTCATGAGCAAGCGCCAGAGCGATCCCTTGTCCGATTCCACGAGAGCCTCCGGACACGACAGCTTTTTTACCAACCAGTTTACCTTGAGACATGGATCGTCCTCCCAGAAGCGTTTCAGTTTGAGTGCGAGTCGGGCTGCTCTGATGAGCGCAGGCCTTCGCCGCCTTGGGTTTTGGATAGAACATGCTTGAAGGTGCTCAGGCGCTTTGCCTGTGTTCAGTTTTTGCTGGAACGCCAGGAATCCGTGTTCATTTTGTGAACAAACGCCTTTACGGCCGGCTGTCTTGCCCTCTGTAATGGAAAGGGGTGCATCAACGCTGGGAGGACGCTGTGCAATCCATTTTCATGAAAGCGCGGATGGCGCTTGAGAGTAACGGCAGGTTTGCGTCAGGCGCTGTTCCGGATGAAATCGCAGACAGTTGGCACCGCTGCCTTGGACATGGGTTGGATCCGGTAGGCGAGCCTCTGGATGCTGATATCGGGATCAATGCCCTAAGGGAAACGCGTCAGAAACATGAAAAGCTCCTCCGGGTTATTCGCCCTGAGTTGGAGTTGCTCAGCACCCAGATTGCTGGAACAAACCACATGACAGCCTTCGCCGACTGCAATGGCGTTGTGCTGGATGCGATCATGGATACCGAATTCAGCCAGTCAAAATGCGCCCGCGCCGTGCGGTGTGGAACGATCTGGGATGAAAAGACACGAGGCACCAATGCCCTTGGCCTCGCGCTTTATACCGGGCGCACGGCGATGGTCACGGGAGCTGAGCATTACTTCTCGAGCCATGGCCAAGTGTCTTGCGTTGCCACGCCCGTGTTTGACAGCCAAGGTCAGATCGTCGGGCTTCTGGACGCGTCTTCCGAAGTTGCTGCGCGCCAATTTCATACCCAGGCGCTTGTTGAGCTGGCGGCTTCCAACATTGAGAACAGATTGTTCGTCGAAGATCACCGATCCAACAATATCGTGCAATTCCACCCTCGGGAGGAATATCTAAAGACCCAGAGCGTTGGCATGATCAGTTTTGATGAAAACGGGATGATCCTGGGTGTGAACCGGCGTGCCGCGCAACTCCTGAATGGTTTGGATTTAGCCAATCTGACGCAGTTCCGGGACATCTTTCGAACTGATTTCGGATCCAACATGATGGCGATGCGCGGCGGTGAAACTGTGCGTCTCGTGGATTGGTTAAACTCGGCGTTTTTCGCGCGCATCCGTCTTTCCAGAGCATCACTTGCTACAAGCTCACAAAACCTGTCCATCAGCCTTCCGGCCACCTACGATGTGCCAAGCTTGCCGGGCGCTCCTGTTTTCAGGGATGAACAGGTGCTCAATAGCCTCAAGCACGCAATTCGTGCTGCTAAAATGACAACCCCACAATATGTGATTGGCGAAGCCGGAACAGGTCGGACAACGTTTGTTCAAGCCGTCCATAAAGCTGCTTATCCCGACAAGCCGCTGATTGCCGTCGACTGCCGGACTGCGAATATGAACGCAGAAAAAGACGGGCTCACAGGCGAACTCTTTGGGTCAGAGAACACAAGCTGTTTCCAGATAGAAACCGGCGGAATGGTTGTTTTGGAGGACTTGTCCGAAGCCACGGGCAGAGCAGCCGAGCAACTTGCTCAACTGGTCAACAGGCTGCTGCAGCACAAAGCAACAGCGAAGTGGTCGATTGTGGTCATCGAGACACCGGAGCCTACAGTGCAAGAACACTGGTCAAAATTTGTCTCAATGACCTTTGCCAAACTTCAGCAGCTTGAATTCCAACTGCCAACTTTGAAGCAACGCAGTGATACGGCTCTGATCGCGATCTCCATCATGTCACGCTTGACGACAGATCATCAGCTATCGAGATCAGCGATCGACGCACTCCTCGATCTTCATGTACCAGCAACCTTTTATGAACTGGAGCGACTGCTTACGACACTCGTGATCCAATGCCCTGCGACGGTTCTTCGAGCGGAACATGTAACCCGCTACCTGGTTCAAGAGGATCTCAGGGATGCTGTCTGTCCCCGTTGCAAGGGCAATAGCGCGAAGGAGGCTAAGTGCCGTGAGATCAATCGCGTGTTCTATGAATGTGGCGCTAACATTTCACTAGCCGCGCGCAAGTTGGGTGTTTCTAGAAACACTGTCTATGCACACACGCGCGTCAGTGAAGGGCTCAGCGACGAACCCAGGGACTAAAGGCCGTGTCCTTTGGACCCAAAGCTTAACTGTTCAGGATTTCGTATCTGATGAACGCTGCGGTGCCGTGCAGTACCTGCACGGACCACGATCATGTCCCAATTTTTTTATCCTGTTAATTTGAAATCGGCGTGGCCCCGGTTTCAACTTGGAGCAACTTTCCTTCTAGTTTCGTCCAAACAGCCATGACCGCCTCTCTTGATCCGTCAGGGAGCGTCATGAAACTATGCTCTACAAGAATGTCGTCATTCTCATAAAGACAACGTTGTCTATCAAACGATAAAGCAGTGCTTGCCATCATTTGAGCAGCCATTTCCGAAAAGGCGGCTTTGTCCCTTTCGATGCCCAATTGATGGCTTACCATTCGAAATTCGTCATGAAGGAGTTCAAGGAACGAGTCGATGTCCTTCTCATCCTGCGCCCGCATCATTTTTTCATATAGCATCTGTATCTTTCCTGATTGTTACATTTGTGTTGTTGTTGATCTTTCCATTCAGATGAAGAGCGCTCATTGCACTCTCAAAATTGACGGTGTGAACCAATACCTAGATCATTGAAGCGAGTGCCTCCGACTCATGTCTTTTCAAGGCGGGGCGCGCTGCAACTCTCGATTGCGCCAATGTTTCTTGGCATAGCTCTGGAAACAGACTCTGAAGTTCAAGCAATGTTTCATTGCTTGAAGCAGAATCGTCAGCATCCCTAGGGTGAAAGCTTTCGGTCAACACATCATTTGCGTAAAAAAATTTGATGACTGTCGAAAAGAATGTGAAAGTATTCTACTATTCCACCGATTTTCCGGACAATTGAGCTGTTATTCACAAAAAATTTGGCAGGAGCTAAGACCTCACTTGTGCCGAACAGTATTTCTGCTTGCCATCCTGTGACAAGCATTCGATGCTGCTGTGAAACAAGTAACTCTTTCCGATTGCCGAAGGCATTAGGCTTGAAAAGGATAGGGGCGCAATTGCCAATTGCATGGCATTCTGTGCTTCCAATCCAGCGAAGTGGCTGGTGCCCGTTATCCACAGTGAGGATCTGCTGACCGATCCTTAGGTCTTCTATTGAAATATCTCCTGACAAGGTTCGTATTTTCGTGCCGCGAACAAAACAAACCGGCGCCGCTGTTGCATAATTTCCGACAAAGAAGTTGGTGTTTCCGTTTTCAAGGAAATCGTCGAAATCGCTGTCACCATTAAAGTCGAACTGCTGTTTCGTTGAAAAGGTGCAAGAGCCTGTTTGACCGATGCCACTGCCGGGGGCGACGAAGAATTGGTTGAATGAAGGTCCCCCATTTTGTGGTATCATGATATTGGCTGACACAAACCTTACGTAACCATCACCTAAGCCACTGACGTCAGATTGTACGTTTGCTGTTTGACCGGGATTTTGTGGAGCGTAGTGGAATTTTACATTACCTGCTAAATAGTCGCTGTAGCTATCGTATACGGTCACATCCGATAAGCCCGAGTTGCTGCTTGCGCTTATTTCACCATTTCCGTCCACTCTATTAATCTGCAATACAATGACATCATCATCTTGAAATACACTTTGTGTTCCAACTGTGATTTGACCTTGCCCTTGATACCCCGCTGATGAGTTTGAGTTAACCGTAGGATTCTTTGCGACATCTGCTCCTGAGACGTTAATCTGAGGCATTTGTTACTTTCTCCTTCAGCTCGCCATGTGGTTGGCAACAAGAAACTGTGGCCTAATGAAATTGGAATTCTTTGGTTGTGCTATGTGGCTGCCATCCGCCTTGCATTGCAAAGCCGCTGTCAAAAGGCCCGGCCTCAGAATGCTCTAGGCATGCCCTGCAATGAGAGCCATGGGCTGACATTCCGTGACGCTCCAATTCTGGGAGAAGGTTGAGAGTTTCTGCTCGGGTATCGGTGCGGAGCTCACCCCAAATTGACCAGCCGGGATCGAAACTTTCGGTTGGGCAGCCGTCTGAGTAAATTATCTGATGCGTGTCGAGAAAAATGCAAAAATACTTGATAAACCGAGGGCGGTCTCTGGATATCGGGAAGTATTTAATCTCAGAATTGGCTGTGGCGAGAATCTCAATTTCAGCAAAAAACAATTGCACCTGCAAGTCTGCTAAACGAATTTGATGGTGGGTGGAAACACATGCATCTCTGGCAATCGCCGATGCTCTTTTAGGAATCTGAATGGGGGCGAGTTGGCTAATGGCAAGCCGTTTTGAGGACTCGATCCAGCGTAGTGGTCGATAACCATTGTCCAAGGTGAGTATGAGGTCTCCTTGACTTAGCTCTTCGATGGGGACGTCGCCATTTGGTGTTGTAATTAGCGTTTCGGAAGCAGAAAAGCGTGCTGGCAGAAGCGCCTTTGAGTTTTGGACTCCAGAAATATCTTTGGAGACGGCATATGTTGGGCTTACTGTGTAGCGTTCCGCTCTAATAATATTTCCAATAAGAACATGCCCGACGCATTCGTCATCCTCATGGGCCCTACTATTTCTATTCCGGTCAATATTAGGCGCGTATGCTTTGCCTACTCCACTGTTGGCGTCATCGCATGCATTGGGCTGGGACGCGATGGTTTCAATAATTTTATCAGATGCACCGCTCGATACGATTGGGGCAGACGGGACGTTATTGCCTCCGTCGCTTCGCCCGTCATTCAGATATGTGTCTTTGCCCTGGCAAGAGGCTTCGTTGATGGTAATGTAGATGTTTTGGGCTGCATCTTGTTTGAAAGTGCCAATCGAATTTCCGCGATGAGGTGGAATTGGCTGCCCGAGTGTTCCAAAAAGAAAAATTACGTTTTTACCAAACGCCATGTCTGCCGCTGCCTACGTCTTGGAACATTGTTGTTCCGGGCCTTTCGGGGCTTGCATCAAGTCACCCTCCTGCATTTTTATATTCTGCGTCGAAACCTAAGCTGACACTTGATCAAATGGGGTGATGGTGAGTGCTTTCGTCTATGCGCATACCTAAACGTATAAATTTGGGTATTTTCTGGTGGTTGTGAAATGGTTTGTTTCGAATTCGGGAACATTCGTGGCTGCAATCTAGCTGCCTTCAGTTTTACTTAAATAGTTTGGTTGATTTGTAGAGGTCGAAAATAATTATTAACGGCGTAATTTGGGTCATTTCGCTGGTGTTTATCCAATCGGATCGGGTTGATATCGCGTTTGGAGAAAGCCCATATTCAGGTTCAAAGTCTGCACATTAATATTGCGGTTGGTACAAATGGGGGGGGTGACATGCGTTTGAAAGTAAGTGTGCGCCAAACAAGCGGCCATGCGGTTGTACGTGAGGATTGTCTCGCACAAAGCTGGAAATCTCGTGCATCATGGTGCCAATCAGCGCTTGAGAAGAGGCATTCTTGTGCTTTGCCCGAAGCAAACAGCTTTGCTGGAACATACGAACCAGCAGTCGCGCATTTCTCGAGTTTGGATTGTGTCGGTGTTAGATCGGACGAAGGGGCGTCTCTTGTAACCCCGGACACAACTGTAGGCAAAGAAACGCCGTGCAAGTTGCGTAGGCCCGTCGTGGTCGGCGGAATGGATGCAGCACCCTTTTACGCCGAATGCGCTGTTGAGGGCTATGAATGGGCTGAGCGCATCATGTTTATGCTCTTGGGCAAGGGAGGCGAATTCTTTTTACGGGATGGCTTTTCTGGAGGGTGGGTGCGCTGCCAAGTGCCCGCATTGGGATAGCGCGCTGATCTGGTTGCGGACAGACGCCCGGTGCCATCGGGCGTCCCAAAGTGGAGGGCCAAAATCAACGCGAGAAATTAAGGACCGAGCGTCGAAGACGAAGAAAGGTATGAAATCTTCTTGTCACGAGTGGCATCAGGGACTCCTGCCTTCTAAGGCATCGGCGGGCTTAACAATCAACAACCGGTGAGACCGGGTTTCTGGCACATCACCAAACTTTACACGTTAATGATGTGCCAAAAGCCCTGATCTGTTGATTTGGTTAAACGTGCCGTGTTCTGTGGGCTCGTATTCGGGCAATCTTAACTGCTTACAAAAGCAGACCCTCTAGCGTCTGATGTCATTCTAACCGGGAGAGCCGTTGCGGCTTGCCCCCTAATTTCAGCGATCTTCTGCATGGCTGCGACACCCGACGCCTCATCGGTGTACTTTGTTACGACAGAAAAGGTCAGGTCGCCTGTTTGTATGAAGTCGACGCTTTCTGCCCCAAGTTTCATAATGAGTGGAGCGAACTGGTCTCTGGCCATTGCCTCCATCTCTTCATTCCAGTCGTCCGCTTCCCAATTGGAAATTGTGAAATAACTCATCATGTTTCTCCTTTTTCCGAGACAGGCCTATTTGGGTGCAAACGAGTAAACGCTTGCATGCGTTCCAATCCTTACATCCGTCTTCCCACCCCATTGGGCTCCGGTGTAAGGGGCCCACTTTCCGGTTCCGGCAATCTGTGTGACCAGGAACGATCCATCTGGTTGTGGGTTTGCTTGCAAAAGGCTTATGTCGCCATCGACATCAACTTGCTGGCAGACGTTAAGAAAGCCTAGCGGCAGCATTTCCCCGGTCGCAAAAGCGATATACTGATGGCAGGTCGCTTTAGATGCTGTTGGGTAGCCATCTGGTGGGTTATCCCACATCCAGATATCATTTGATGTCTGACTTACCAGGGTGCCCGTTGTGCCCTCCATCGCATTTGAGGCAGTGATTACACTTGTTCCGTGGCCACTAAGCTGAGAATGGCCATCTGCCAGAAGCACCGCGGGTGCAGAACAAACAGCCATTGAAATACCGATGTAATTTAACAGCTTCATTTCTTTCTCCACATTCTGTTTGGGTTTTACTCGATCGAAGTGGCGCCAGTTTCGGTACGGATTATTTTTCCATCTTTCAGGAGATTCACGACCATTACTGCCTCAGATGTTCCGTCTGGAAACGTCATGAAAGAATGCTCAACCATGATCTCGTTGTTTTCGTAGATGCATCTCTGTTTGCTGAACGCGAGTGCATCGCTTTGCATCATTGCCGTCAGCGTTGGCACCCAATCTGTTTTGCTAACTTCGGTGCCTGACTGATGACGCACGAAAACAAAATCTTCGTGCAAGCAGTCTAAATAGCCATCAATGTCCTTGTTGTTTTGTGCGGATAGTATTTTCTGATAAAGTGACATCAGAGGCTCTCCCAATATGTCATAAACTCGGTGACTTCAGTTCCGGCCAGTTACTGTGGTTCGCGCTCCGTCCACCATATCGGCAATCACAAGAGGCAAAGCGAAATAGGGTGTGGCGTCTCGCGACGACTACTCTCGTCCGACCCACTTCCACGCTGACTAGCTTCTGCGACGCGATCTAGTTTTTATATTGAAGTGGTTCTGAGCAATTGCGCCGCGGGATGTCGTTGAAGGAGAAATGGGTTGTTAAAGACTGACCGTGCACCTGCATTGCGGCAACGCGGTTCACCAACAATTCTCAAAACGCCCGAACCTCGACGGAATCGTGATCTCTTACTGCAACTTCCATGGTGTCCATTGGCTGTCCCCACAACTAAAAGTGATCCGATCATCGGAGGAGTTCGCTCAAAATAAGAAAATGTTTTCGGAAAAGCGGCCTCTACCAAGTTTACGCATTGGAAGCGTGAAACTTGGTCAGCTATCCTATGTCAGGACTCGGGGGATTTTGGAAAAAGAAATTCAAAACAATGGTTTGTGTCTGGGGGTGACAATCAGCTTTTGAGAAATATTGGTATCAAATGAACTACACAACTATTCCAATGAGTCTTTTACCTATACTTTTATGGGCGATTATTTTCAGGCGATTTCTGTAGCTCTCATCGGCGTGCGCTTGCATCTTGCCCTTGTTCGGGCGGGGACAAAATCGTCCACGCTGAGTTTGAGAGTGTGTATTTTTAGCTGACTTGATGTGGTTTGAAAGTCGGAGTGTTACCTGGCCGGATGTGAGCGTGCGCCTTTGAAGTGTCTGAGAAGTGGTTCCTACTGAAAATCAAAAGAGGTAGCGCATGGCTCTGCAAACGTTCAACGCATATTCGCAAACTGACGTCGGTGTTTTGGGAAATCCCTTTTGCGCCGGTGGAAAAAGCTTCGTCCACTGCGGCTCCAATCTAGTTGCAACCATTGTGGTCAAAGACGATGACGCAAGGCTGGATGTTCAGCAGGAGACGAGCTCAAACGCGCAAATTAGGCCTGATCGGGGCGAGCTACTGGTAAGCATAAACGGAGATACGACACACGCCGGGCAAGATATCACAAGTTCGGTACGCTTTGCGGTCACCGGATCTGACGGCAGCTCTTTCGATGCGCATGTCGTTACAGCACAGGACACAACCGGCTACCTGCCGATCGGTATTGGAGGCAGCTCTTTCGGCGGCCACGAGGGCGCATCTTACTTTGTGTTCGGACAGGACCTGATTGAGGGCGTGACCTATTCCTTCTCCTCGGTGATTGCGATCGGCCAAGTGGATGACGCGGTTATTGAAAAGCAAGTCGCCTGCTTCACGTCAGGCACATTGATCAAGACCCAGCAGGGTGACATGCCCATTGAGGAGCTTTGTGAGGGTGACATGGTTCTAACGATGGACCGTGGATACCAACCAATACGCTGGATTGGATCGTTCAAGCGGTCTGCCAAAGGTGATCTTGCCCCCATCCTGGTCCGCAAGGGCGCTCTTGGGAACGATCGTGACCTGCGGGTCAGCCCCCAGCACCGCATGCTTTTGCAAGGTTGGCAGGCGGAGATGTTCTTTGAAGAGCAGGAAGTGCTGATCTCAGCCAAATCGCTGGTGAATGATCACTCCATCATTCGAGAAGAGGGCGGTGAGGTCGAATATTTCCACATGCTCTTTGATACGCATGAGATCATCTGGGCCGAGGGCGCGCTTTCGGAAAGCTTCCATCCCGGAGAAGAGGGCTGGAATGCCTTGGAGCAAGCCACCCGCGATGAAATCCTCGCAATCTTCCCGCAGCTTGCTGTTGGCGGTTACGCAACTTACGGCGCACCGGTCCGCACAAGCCTCAAACCCCAAGAGGGTGATCTGCTTGGTGAGTATATGGCGACGTTCTGCTGAGGGCGCTGATGGAGCGCTTCTATCGACGGCAGACTGAAACTGTGGACCTGTTGGGGACGCGGGGGCGGCTACGTTTGGAGAAGTGGTTCCGATCTCGCGGCTCTGAACTTCGGAAAGGTTTGATCCCAGCCGACTCGTCCCAAATAGAAGGACGTGTCAGTCAAATGCCATTTCTGGGACCGGCCCCAGAAATACCAAATAATCTTGGGCGTACCGCGAAGTTTCCTTGCGGTTTCGCCCATATTTTTATGGGCTTTGACAATCTGGCACTGTCTTCGAGCGGCAGGAGTCGGAGGGTCGAACCCTCTCACTCCAAACAAATCGCATTAAAAACAAATCCTTATGTGAGCCCCGGCAACGCGATCAGCCCAAGTTATCCCAGTACTTGAGCTCTGCCTCTCCGCAATGAAGCGAGTCGGTTGCAGTCTGGACAAGATCATTCGCACTCAGGCGCCAATGCCCGCTTTGCAGACAACGCTACACGTCTCACTACGTTCACTTCTGCCCTTTTCGATTGTGTGCTCCTCTTGATCGAGCCTTAGGATGCTCGAACAGAAAAACTGGGATGGATGCCTGCGCATCAGCGGAGGTAAGGTGTCTCGGTAGAGCGTCATCCGGCTGCGGCGCTCTGAAATGGCAACATCGAAGGGACCTGACGGCGATGGAGATGACGATCGTGGCGAGCCTCGCCGCCTCCTTCGTGGATTATGCCGAAGCGCGCGGCGTTGACCGGGGTGATATGCTCTCCGCTGCGTCACTATCGGAAGCGGACCTGCGTGACCCCGATGGGCGCATTTCTGCGGACGCCTATAGTGCGGTTGTTGGCGTAGCGATCAAGCTGACCGGCGACACCGGCCTGCCGATGCGTCACGCGGCTGATCAACGCCTTGAGCACCTTTCGATTGTCGGCTTAATCGTGGCGACCGCCGGACCGCTTGCCGAGGTCATTCCGCAACTCAATCGCTACGTGCGGCTGGTTGCCGATATTCCCTTGCCCCACGCGGATCACCGTTTCGAACTTGTCCGGGCCGGGGCCGAGACATGGCTCGTTGATACGCTCCCGGTCGATCTGGCTGGCGCCGATGCCATCGAGGCAACCTTTGCCAGCTTTGCGTCCAGTTACCGACATGCTGAGCCGGATATCCCGTTTGCCGTCGAGGTCACGGTGACCTTTGACCGCCCGGCCCACTCCGACCTCTACCAAGAGATCTTCCAGGCCCCCGTTGAGTTCGGTGCAGAACGCAATGCGCTGCGTATTCACCCGCATTGGGTCAATCCCGGCGACCGCGACGCGAAACCCTATGCGCTCAATCTCTTCATCGACCATGCCGAGACTCTTCTGGCCTCGCTGCGAGAGACAGCGACATTCCGGGCCCGCGTTGAGGAGCAGATCCTGCGGGAGTTGCACCGTGGGCCCGTCGCCCGAGAACGCGTCGCGCGTGATCTTGCCGTCAGCGAACGGACCCTACACCGGCGCCTCAAGGATGAAGGCCTTACCTACGCCGAGGTTTATGACGCCGTCCGCGACAGGATGGCACGCGAATACCTGAAATCGGACAAAGCTACTGTGGCCGAGGTGGCATTCCTGCTGGGATTTTCTGAAACCTCGGCATTTGTGCGCGCCTTCCGTCGCTGGACCGGATTAAGCCCGTCTGACTTTCGCCAAACTCTGATCTAGGGGTCAAGCGGCCAACTTGTCCTGAGCGGTCAGCAGCTTGGCCGGAATGGTCATCCCGGCGCGCTGCCCGATTGGCTACGCCATCTCCATCGAAACACACGGGCCTCAGGGTCCCAACGGATCAAAACCGATGGAGGGTATTCCCATGAAGACGTTCATTCGACGCGCAGCCAAGCTCACCGCTGCTCTTGTCCTGCTCATCGCCGCTGGACCATTTCTATTGGTGGCGTCTGATTGGCCCGAGCAGGAGTTCGCGGCCGCAGGCGAAACGCTGGTGTTTCATCGCACAGATTTTGGAGCCACTTCGGTTGAGCTTGAGACATGGACCGCTCCGGACGGATCGGACCTGTCGCTCCGCCGGTATCCGACAGAAAACCAGGACGCCCCACTTATGGTGATGGTCCACGGCTCCGGAATGCACAGTGGGCAGTTTGAGCAGCTCGCCACCACACTCGCAGCAGAGGGTGTTGCCGATGTGCTGGTGCCAGCTCTTCGAGGGCACGGGCCGTCGCCGGAACGGCGTGGCGATGTGGATTATGTGGGCCAGCTTGAAGATGACCTCGCCGCGCTGATCGAGGCCGAGGCGGACCCGGATCAGGAGGTTTTACTTCTCGGTCATTCCTCTGGCGGGGGCCTTGTCGTGCGCTTCGCTGGTGGCGCCCATGGGGCAATGATGGATCGCGCGATCTTGTTGGCACCGTATCTGGGCCATGACGCGCCCACGACGCGTCCCAATGCCGGGGGTTGGGCTCATCCGCTGTTGCGACGCTACATTGGTCTTGAAATCCTCAACGGCTTCGGTGTGACAGCTCTCAATGGACTGGAGGTTGTCCAGCTCAATCTGCCCGACGCCGTCCGAGCCGACGCTGACGCTGGGCCCATGACAGACGCCTATTCGTACCGCCTCAACACCTCCTACCACCCGCGGCCCGAACCGGGAGCCGACATTGCCAGATTGCCCGAAACGCTTCTGATCGCGGGGGCGGATGATGAGGCCTTCGTGGCGGAGCGTTATGAGCCGACAATGGAGATCTTCACGTCGCTCGGGACCTACCATGTCCTGCCGGATCTCCAGCACATGGATGTGGTCGATTCCCCCCGCACTGCTGAGCTCATCGTTGATTGGTTGAGGTGAAGGATTTGGCGGGGTTGAGCCCGTTGCAACCGAACACTGGCTCATCGTGTGCATCGTCCGAATGGGGCTCGAAATGGTCAACCTAAGCCTTTGATCCTCCCCCATTGAGTTGCTCCACTCTTATAGTTAGGAAGCGAAGGATCAAATACGCGAAATCTCCTAGATGGCATGGCTCACGGCTGAGCGATCTCGCGGTTCGACTGTCGGGGTCAAATTAAAGGCCCCGGTCTTCTGATCGGGACTTGTGATGAAAATCTACTGCTTGGTCTTCATTTCCGTTTAACCCAAAGCAGCAGCTTGTTTCATTTTACGGCTTTCAAGTTCCTTTTTGAGAGCAACCACGCGCTCGGATATTTCTGGCTGAAAAACAACATTCCACCATTTCCAACCTTCAAGTAAATCTCCGATTTGCTCGAGGTTGGTGTAAATCTCGAGAGAGGACCATGATCGATGACCGGACATCATGCGCACTTTTGCCGCTGACCGTCCCATCTCGAAGGCTCGAGATACCGCTTCGTGTCGAAAATCATGAAAGCGCAAATCCTCAATATTCTCAAAAACCTTGACGAGACGAGTGAAGGCGATTGATAGGCTGGCAGAAACATATGGTAAGATCTTTTCGTCAACTGCCGCCCTCGAAGAGATAACCTTCCCGTACTGCTTTCTCCGCACCTGGGCGGTGAAGCTCGGTTTGCCGTTTGTTTTGTGTCGTGTTGTGATGGTTGCCATTGTCAGCCCTTTCCTTGTTGGAAGGACGATGGGTTCGATTGATTTTTCTCAGAAACGCGGGAATCAAAAAAAATTGGTATCGTGGCCGTAGGGGGGTGCGTGACGTCCGCTGGCGCCAGTGCTACAAAACGCTTCCCAAGTGCTACAACTGTAGCACCGGCTGTCGAAATCGTCGCGAATAGTCGCGAATGTTCGCAAATCGCAGCCGGCATTGATGGAGGATAAGCCAGTGAAACAAGGGACTCGCAGCGTGACTGCTGCTGCCCGCCTATCTGTCGCCCCGATGATGGATTGGACAGATCGGCACTGCCGGGCTTTTCACCGTATCCTGTCGCGCCACGCCTTGCTCTATACAGAGATGGTAACATCAGCAGCGCTTGTGCGGGGGGACGCGCGTCATTTGCTTGCCTTTGGTGAAACGGAGTGTCCTGTAGCCTTGCAGTTGGGCGGCTCTGATCCCGCTGAACTGGCCACGGCTGCCCGGATGGGCGCGCAGGAAGGCTATGATGAAATCAATCTGAATGTCGGTTGTCCGTCTGATCGGGTTCAGTCCGGCAGCTTCGGCGCGGTTTTGATGGAGCGCCCGGAGCTTGTGGCGGCTTGTTGCGCGGAGATGATCGCGGCGCAGGATCGGCCCGTAACGGTGAAATGTCGGATCGGCGTGGATGACCAAGACCCGCAGCAGGCCTTGCCGGCGCTGATTGAGGCGGTTGCGGAGGCGGGTGTCACACGGATCACGGTGCATGCGCGAAAAGCTTGGCTGCAAGGGCTCAGCCCGAAAGAAAATCGTGATATCCCGCCGCTGGATTATCCTTTGGTGCATGGCATGGCCGCCCGGTATCCTGCTTTGCATATGTCAATCAACGGCGGGATCACAGATCTCGATGGGGCGCTTGCGCATTTGGAGGCCGGCATGGACGGCGTCATGGTTGGGCGGGCTGCCTATCACGACCCGATGTCCATCCTCGCCGAGACGGACAGTCGGATCTTTGGAGACAGTTCCCGCGCACCGCTCAGCCCCCATGAGGCGGCCCGCGCCATGCGGCCCTACATCGCCGCGCACGTTGCGGACGGTGGCAAGCTTGCCCAGGTGACGCGCCACATGCTGGGCCTTTTCACAGGGCGTCCTGGCGCGCGCGCGTGGCGGCGGATCCTGTCTGAGAACAGCCATAAGGCCAATGCTGGGCTGGATGTGTTCGATATGGCGCTTGCAGCGGTGCCAGAGCAGGCGCGACAGGCGGCTGAGTGATGTCCGTGGGTGAGGCCGCGCGGTCTCTGCTCTACGATGGCTATGTGCGCTTGCCCGATGACGTGCAGATGGCCGCCTGGGCCCGTTCTGCCGCGAAGTTGGCTTCTCAGGTTACCCAAGATATGCACGCCCGTGCTGACTGGCTGCGCTGTGCTGGCACATGGTTTGCCGGGGTCGATGTTCTGGACAATGATGCCAGCGGAGCAGTGGGCGGCACGCCGTTGCCCGATGCGGCTTTGTCGGTGATCGAGGGGCTTGGCTGGCAGCCCGAAAGTTGGCATCGGGCGCAGGTCTCCACTGTGTATCCGGGCTATCCACAGCCCCGAGAGGGCGAAAGTGATGTCGCCGCGCGCTATCGGCAGCGGCGCGACGCGGCCCATGTGGACGGATTGCTGCCCGTTGGCCCTGCGCGCTATCGCGTGCTGGCAGAGCCTCATAGCTTTATCCTCGGCATTCCGCTCAATCGGGTGCCGGCGCAGGCTGGTCCGCTGGTGGTCTGGCAGGGCAGTCACCGGATTATGGGTGATGCTCTGCGCGCGGCGCTCTCCCGCCACCCTGAGCACAGTTGGCCAAATCTCGACCTCACAGAGGCTTACAGGGCCGCGCGACGGACCTGTTTTGAGACGTGTCGGCGGGTCTGTGTGCCTGCGCAGCCCGGCGAGGCAACGCTGCTGCACCGGCATTTGCTGCACGGGATGTCCCCCTGGGATGCGCGCCTGGCCGATCCGGGCGGGCTGGGCCGGATGGTGGCCTATTTTCGGCCCCAGTTTGCCAGCTTGTCAGAATGGATTGGCGCGGATCGGTACCTGTAGGCTCGTGTGTGCAGCCAGAAAGCAAAACGGCCCCCGAAAGGGAGCCGCTTCTCAAAATTCAAACGAAGTCTTGGAAGATTACTTTGGTGCCGGCCCGATCATCATGACCATTTGACGGCCTTCCATCTTGGGCATGTTTTCAACCTTGCCCAGCCCTTCAATATCGGCAGCAACCCGTTCCAGCAGTTCGCGGCCCAGGTTCTGGTGCGCCATTTCACGGCCACGGAAACGCAAGGTTACCTTCACTTTGTCGCCCGCTTCGAGGAACCGGGTTACATTGCGCATCTTGACGTCATAGTCGTGGGTGTCGGTGTTCGGACGGAACTTGACTTCCTTGACCTCGATCGTCTTCTGCTTTTTGCGCGCTTCGCTTTCCCGTTTCTGCTGCTCATATTTGAACTTGCCGAAATCCATGATCTTACACACGGGCGGGTTGGCGTTGGGCGAAATTTCTACGAGGTCCAATCCGACCTGCTGTGCCAATTCCATGGCGCGGCGCGGATCTACGACGCCGACGTTTTCACCTTCGGGGCCGATAAGACGGATTTCTGTGCCGCGGATACGATCATTGACGCGGGGACCAGTGTCGCGCTGTGGCGGCGCGTTGTGGGGACGACGGGCGATAGGAGTAATCCTCTTTGCAATCTCAAGTCCGCAGCAAACTACAGACGACCCGGCAACGGTTCAAGAAGCAATGGGCGTCTGAAACACGAAAGCGCGATGAATTTCTGCCGAATGCGCTGCGTCACAGGGCCACTGCGCCCCCAAGCGCCACCTTTTACAGCATAGGGGCGCGCCCGTGCGTCTTGGTGCCCCATGAAAGAGGGCCCGCTTTTCACAGCGGGCCCGCATGATTTCGCATCGAGAGAGGGCTCGATCAGTCGAGAAATGCTTTCTCGACCACATAATGCATCGGCTTGGAGTTTGCCCCTTCCTCAAGACCAAACTCTTCAAGCATGTCCTTCAGTTCGAGGTTGAAGGCGAGGTTGCCGCAGATCATGGCGCGATCGGTTTCTGGAGACAGCTTTGGCGTGCCAAGATCTTCGAAGGCCTCGCCCGAGCGCATCAGGTCGGTGATGCGGCCCATCTTCGGGCTCTCTTCGCGGGTCGTGGTGGGATAGTACTTGATCTTCTTCCAGAAGCCTTCGCCAATCACCTCGTTGAGAAGTTCATCCTGCTTGAGCCCTTCGATCAGGTCGTGGCCATAGGTCAATTCGCCCACTTCGCGGCAAGTATGGGTGATGATGATCTCGTCGTAGTCTTCGTAGGTTTGTGGTTCGCGCAGCAGGGAGGCGAACGGCGCAAAGCCGGTGCCGGTGGCAAAGAACCAGAGGCGTTTGCCCGGCAAAAGCGCATCATGGACAAGCGTGCCCACGGGTTTCGGGCGCAAAATGATCTCTTCGCCCACAGCAATATGCTGCAGCTTTGACGTCAGGGGGCCATCGGGCACTTTGATCGAGTAGAATTCCAGTTCTTCGTCCCAGCTTGGGGAGGCGATGGAATAGGCGCGTAGCAAGGGCTTTTGACGCCCGGTTTTGGGGTCAGGATCGCCCATCAAGCCGATCATGACAAATTCGCCCGACCGGAAACGCAGCGTCTGCGGACGCGTGCATCGGAACGAGAAGAGCCTGTCGGTGTAGTGCTTGACCTCTGTCACGGTTTGCGCGTCGGGGAGGGCGGGTTTGGCCTTCGCCGGGGCGGCGTCTGTGGGAGTTGCTTGTGTCACGGGACGCTGATCCGTCATGCTGTGTCTACCTGAATTGTCGCGAGGCGCATCTATTGTGTAATGTTAGGATGACACCCTAATCACACTGGATAGGCCGTCAACGAATGTTTTCCCAGAGGACAAGGGGACGCGTCTGGGAGCGTGAGTTTTGTGCGAATTCAGGCGATGCTGCAACCCTGCATGCGCAGACGCCTGCGATCAGCCTGCGCGAAGCAGCTTTCGGTGGTCATGAGCCTGCCACCCCGCGCGCGCGATCCACTCTTCTTCGGGTTGGCGCGCGGCCAGATCTGCAGAGATCTCAACCTCGTCAAAACCAGAGCGGCGCGCCATGGCGTATTGGTCCGACAGCACGTGCCCGCGCGCACGCAGGCGGCCGCGATAGCCTGCCCGCCGCAGCGCCTTGGCGATGGTAAAGCCGCGCCCGTCGGCGAAGTTGGGAAAGTCGATGCGGATGATCTCCACATGGCTGAGATCGGGCAGGTGGTTGGGGTCTGTGTCCGAGGCCAAATCCAAAGCGCGCACATCGGGCCCTAGCTCTGTGGCAAAGTCTATGGTCTCGGTATTGTTGTGAAATCCCGTGTCTGAGACGAGAATGGAGGTGGGCGGGATGGTTGTGTCCGTCATCGGGTTGGTCCTGTCGGTTCTGCTCTGGTGGCGGGGCTGCGTACGATCCTGCCGTCGAGAATGTGAATGCCGCATTCTTCTTTTTCCCGGTTGCGCCAACGTCCGGCGCGCGGGTCTTCGCCCGGGCGCACCGGGCTGGTGCAGGGCGCGCAGCCGATCGAGGGGTAGCCCTGTGCAACAAGGGGATGTCGCGGAAGCGCATGGGTGTCCAGATAGGTCGCGATCTGCTGGGCTGACCAGCGCGCAAGGGGATTGATCTTCAGGCGTGTGCCATCGGTTTCGACATGGGGCAGAGCGGCCCGCGATCCGGATTGATGGCGCTTTCGGCCAGTGATCCAGCCGTCAAAACCCGCCAGCGCTGCATCCAGCGGTGCGGTTTTGCGCAGAGTGCAGCAGGCATCTGGATCGCTGCGGTGCAACTGCCCAGAGCTGTCTTGCCAGGCAAGATCGAGGTGACGCGCGCGCAGAATGCGCACATCCTGCAGGCCCAGATAGGTTGCCAGTTGTTGCTGATAGGCCAGCGTCTCGGGAAAGAGCAGTCGTGTGTCGATAAAGAGCACCGGTGCCGCGGGGCGGGCGCGGGCCACCATGTGCAGCAAGACTGCTGCTTCCGCTCCAAAAGACGACACCACGGCGATCTCGCCAGCCCATGGCCCGGCGAGGGTGGCAGCGACGATATCCTGAGCGTCCATCTGGGTCGCGGCGCGGTCCAGTCCTGCCGCAACAGCTTTCAGAGCGTCAAGCTGGACGGGCGGCAGTGGTTCTGCCAGCGGTTGGGCCAGTTCTTGGGGTGTGTCAGGCGCGGTTTCAGGCGGCATCGGCGTGCGCCTCTGTGGGATACAGGGCCGCTTTGAATGGGGCGTGGCCCACCCGCTGCACCGCATCGATAAAGAGTTCGTCTTCGCTTTCGCGCAAATCCAGATAGGCCTTTAGCAGCCGTTCGATGGCGGGCACGATCTCCTCGTAGGAGAAGCCTGGGCCGGTGCGTTGGCCGATGGCTGCCGCCTCTGTGGCATCCCCGCCCAGAGTGATCTGGTAGGTTTCCACACCGCCCCGATCGAGGCCAAGGATGCCGATATGGCCCACATGGTGGTGGCCGCAGGCATTGATGCAGCCTGAAATCTTGATCTTGAGGGGGCCCACTGCGTGCTCGAGGCGCAGCGCTTCGACCCGTGTCGCAATGTCCTGTGCAACGGGGATCGAGCGGGCGGTTGCAAGGGCGCAGTAATCCATGCCGGGGCAGGCGATGATATCAGAGGCAAGGCCGACATTTGCCGTCCCGAGCCCCGCCGCCAAAAGGGCCGCATGCACGGCCGGCAGGTCTGTCTTGGCCACATGGGGCAGGATCACGTTCTGCTCGTGGCTGATGCGCAGCTCGTCATAGCCATATTTGCGGGCCAGATCCGCCAGAACGTGCATCTGCGCCGATGTGGCATCGCCCGGTGTTTGCCCATGGGCCTTGATCGAGACCGTGACGATCGCGTGGTCGGCGTTGCGATGGGGCGCAAGGTTTGTGTCCGCCCAAGCGCGGAACACCGGGTCGCGGCGATAGGCCGTATCGAAGGCCTGTGTTTCGCGGGGACGCAAATCCGGGGCGCGAAACCGCGTCTTGATCTGGGCCAGCAGGGTGTCGGCACCTGCGAACTCGGGCTTGATGCGGGTAAACGCCTCTTCCACTAGGGCGCGGACGTCCTCGATCCCGTGTTCATGGACCATGATCTTGATCCGGGCCTTGTACTTGTTGTCCCGCCGGCCGAGCCGATTATAGACATGGACGATGGCCTCGGCATAGGGCAGCAGATCAGACAGGGGCAGGAAATCCCGGATCACCTTGCCGATCATCGGGGTGCGCCCGAGACCGCCGCCGACAATAACTTCAAAGCCAAGTTCACCCTCTTTGCGGCGCATGCGCAGCCCGATGTCATGGGCCTTGGTGACCGCTCTGTCATTGGGGCTTCCGCTGACTGCAATCTTGAACTTACGTGGTAGGAACTGGAACTCGGGATGGTCGGTAGACCATTGCCGCAGCAGCTCTGCATAGGGGCGCGGGTCGGCCAATTCATCGGCCGCCGCCCCGGCGAAGTGATCCGCCGTCACGTTGCGGATGGTGTTCCCCGAGGTCTGGATGGCATGCAGGCCAACTTCAGCCAGCGCGTCGAGCATATCGGGGATGTCATTGAGCTTGGGCCAGTTGTACTGGATGTTCTGGCGGGTCGTGAAATGGCCATAGCCCTTGTCCCAGCGGTCAGCCAGTTCGGCCAGTTTGTCCATCTGGGCGCTGTTGAGCGAGCCATAGGGAATGGCCACCCGCAACATGTAAGCATGCAGTTGCAGATAAAGACCGTTCATCAGGCGCAGGGGCTTGAACTCATCCTCGGTCAGATTGCCAGAAATCCGGCGCGCGACCTGGGCCCTGAACTGGCGGTTGCGTTCGGCTAGAAAGGCGGTGTCGAATTCTGAATATGTATACATCAGCGCAGCCCTGCTTGCTTGCCATGTGCGTAGTTGGAGGGGCCTGTCGCGCGAAAGGCCTCTCGGAAGTGAACCGGTTGGGGGGTGCCATCTGGGCCGCGTTCCATGTCGGCGAGATAGATCCCGACAACCATGGCTGGCTCTGACTGGGCAAGTGCCAGTTCGGTGCTGGCCTGTTCTGGGTCTTCGATCAGCACGGCCGCGCGCAGATCAGATGACCAACTACCGGCTGCGGTGCGATAGACCACATCGCCCTCGAGCAAATCATTGGCCGTGACGACTTTGGGGTGGTGCTTGCGGGGCATTATGCGGTCTCCGATCGGACAGAAGAGGGCAGGTGCGCCGTGTCTTGGACGGCGGGATGGATGGGGGCTTGGGCTGCAGCGCGTGGCGCCAGACCAAGCAGAATAACAGCCGGGCCCGCAGCCCCTTCGCTGACCGCATCCGGCAGCGCCTCGAGCGTGGTGCCCTGCAATTGCTGATCGGCGCGCGAGACGTTGCGGGCGATCGTGATCGGCATGTCTTTCGCAGCGCCGTGCATCAACAAGCGCCCCTGCACGAAGCGGGCGCCACGCTTGCCCATATAGATTGCGGCCACGGCGCCGTGGCGGGCAAGGCCGCGCCAGTCATGCTCGGCGAAGCCGCGGGTGTCATGGGCCGTGAGAATGCGCAACTCAGAGTTTCGGCCTCGCGCTGTCAGGGATTGGCCAATGGCTGCTGCGGCGCCGGAGGCGGCGGTGATTCCGGGAACGACTGTGAACGGGATCGCCTGCGCATCGAGGGCATCGGCCTCTTCATCGAGGCGGCCGAATATGCCCGCATCCCCAGACTTGAGGCGCACAACTTGCGCGCCCTGCTGTGCATGGGCGATCAGCAGTGCGTTGATTTCCTCCTGCGGTGTGGAGGGACCAAAGCCTTCCTTGCCTACGGCAATCAGAACCGCCTCGCGCCGGGCCAGCTCCAGGATATCCGGCGTCACCAGCCGGTCGTGGATGACAACATCTGCTTCGTGCAGCAGGCGGCGGGCCTTCAATGTCAGGAGTTCTGGATCACCCGGCCCCGCGCCCACGATCGCGACGGCGCCGCTGCGCGCCTGCTGGTGGGCGTGGCGGTCCAGCAAACTGCGCAAGGCGCTTTGTGCTTCGGCTTTGCCACCGGCATCCAAGGCTTTGGGGCCAGTGGAAAAGTACCAGTCAGACCAGAAATCGCGCCGCTGGCGCCCTTGGGGCAGCGCGTCTGCTGCGCGGCGGAAAGCTTTGCCGATCCGGGCCAAGGGCCCAAGGCCACGGGGCAGCTTTTCCTCCAGATCGCGTTTGATCGCGCGGGCCATAACAGGCGCAGCCCCTTCGGTTCCAATCGCCACGCAGACCGGGTCACGGTCCACGATCGCCGGCGTGATAAAGGCGCTGTCTTCAAGGTTGTCGACGATGTTGACCATGGCGCCGTCCGCGCGGGCGAGGGCGGCTGTGCGGGCGTCGCGCTGTGGATCTTCGTCGGCGGCATAGGCCAGCACGGCGCAGAGTGCATCACCGGGGGCCATGTCACGGGTGTGCAAGGCAAGCTTGCCCTCCCGCGCCCATGTCTCGATTTGCGGATCGGGCGCGGTGCTGAAGACGCTCAGATGGGCTTCGGTTTTGAGCAGAAGCCGCAGCTTTGCCAGCGCGGCCTCCCCACCACCGGCAAGCACAACACGCCGTCCGGCGAGGTTTACGAAGATTGGGAAGTGCTGCATCGCTGGCTCCGGATGACGGTTTTGGCTTTCTCTGCACATATAGGAAAATTTCCCACTTTAGGGCTATACCTCTGGATCAAAAGGGATGTATGTTCCAAAAATACGCCCTATTGGGACGGGCAATCAAGAATGACGGAGAAACGCGGATGGCTGTTCGGATGGACGGGCTGGATCGGAAAATTCTTGCGGCGTTGCAGGCGGATGCAAGCCGGTCACTGGATGAAATTGCAAAGATTGTCGGCTCTTCCAAGACGCCGGTTTGGAATCGGCTCAAGAAGCTGCGCGAAGCCGGTGTGATCCGCCAGAACACGGTTGTTCTCGATCCAGATGCGCTGGGCCTTGAGGCCTGTTTTTTCGTGCTTGTGCGCACGTCTGAACATGAGGCGGATTGGCAAGAGCGTTTTCTGGGGGTGCTGCGTGCGCGCCCTGAAGTGCAGGAAGCGCACCGCCTGGCCGGTGACATTGACTACCTGCTCAAGGTACGGGTGGCCAACGCCCGCGCCTATGATGCTTTCTATCAGGCGCTGATTGCTGAGGTGCGCATCTACAACGTCACCGCCTTGCTCAGCATGGAAGAGATCAAGTCGACACCCAATCTGCCGATCCCGGGTCTCTCTCGCTCTGCACAGACAGACGAAGCTGGGCCGTAGGGGCGCCGCGCTGCGCCAGAGGGCGCCGTGGTTAGCCGCCTAGGCGCACCTGCACAGCGCTCAGCCCATGGAAATGGTAGATCGGCGCGTACTGCACGGGAGCCGCCAGAGCGAGGTCTGGCAGCTGTTCGAACAGCACTTCAAGGGCGATGGCCATCTCCAGTCGGGCAAGCGGCGCACCAATGCAAAAGTGACGACCCGCGCCAAAGGCCGTTTGTGCGGCTGTGCGCGTGGCAAAACGCTCTGGCGAAAAGCTGTCCGGGTTGGGCCAGGCTTCGGGATCGCGGGCGGCGGCCCCCAACATGCAGGCCACTTGGCTGCCTGCAGGCAAGGTGACCCCTGCGATCTCCACATCTTCATAGACCCAGCGCGTGAACAAGTGCAGAGGCGGGTCATAGCGCATGCCTTCTTCGGCGATGTTGTCCCAGTTGCCCCTGTGGCCTGTGCGCAGCACGGCGGCAATTGTATTGCCCAAGGCATGCACAGTGGCCTCATGGCCTGCGTTCAGCAGCAGGATGGCGGTTGCGATCAACTCCGCTTCGCTTAGCTTGTCCTGGGCATCGCGCGCCGCAATCAGAGCCGAAAACAGATCATCTTTGGGGGATTGACGCTTTTGCGAAATTGGGCCCTGAAGATACGCCGCAAACTCGGTAGAAGCTGCGGCTGCGGCGTCTTCCATCGCCCGGGTGCGCCCGGCCTGATACATCCCCACCATTGCGTTTGACCAAGCCAGCAATTGATCAGCATCCGTGTCAGGAACGCCGAGCAGCCGCGCGATGATCGTAACGGGCAGGGGCCTGCAATAGGCATCCAACACATCGACCGGCCCCTCCTGCAGGCGCGCCGCGATATCGGTGCAAAGATCCATGCACAGGGCATGGATCGGCGCGCGCAAGGCGGTGACCCGTGAGGAGGTGAATGCGCGCATGACCAGCCCGCGCAGCCGTGCGTGGCGCTTGCCTTCCAATTCCAGCATCGAGTTGTCCTCGATGCGGTAGAACGGCGCGAGCCGCTCAGGTGGGGCAGGCAGGGCGCCCGCTGGTGCCTCGCGCCCCAACCGTCTGTCGCGCAGCAGTGCGTCGACGGTTTCATGGGAAAAGGCCGCCGGCATGCCATAGGCGGGCCAGTACAGGATCGCGCCCTCAGCCCGCGCGCGGTCATAGGCGGCATAGGGATCCTGAACAAAGGCTGGATCCGTCGGATCTTGCTCGAACTGCTTCATGGGGCATGGATTACAGCGCCCTGTGCGGGGTGCAAGGGCCGAATGCACAGGGCATGACGCAGAACCTTAAACTCACTATGCGCCCTGCTCTGGTCTCTCGGATAGGGCCGCGCCATACTAAGCTCATGCGCCGGATCTATAAAACCCGTTGGCCCTTTGCCCTTGTGTTTGTGCTGGCCGTGGCCGGGCTATCGGTTGCGGTGGCCTGGCAGGGCTATCGTGCGGGTGTGGATCAACTGGCCGCTCGCGGCGCATCCGATTTGGCACTGGCCTCGGACCGGCTGCGCAACCAGCTGCAACGCTACAGAGAATTTGCGGTGATGTTGGCCGAAGATCCGCTGCTCGCCACGCTGCAGCGACCTGATCTTTCGCAGGCAGACCGTGTCGCCGCCGCAGAGGAAGCGGCGCAGCATCTGCTCAGAGTGTCGGACAGGACGGGTGCGCGGGCGGTCTACTACGCCGATGCACAGGGCGTTGTTCTCGCGCATTCCCATGGCCAAACGCCCACACAACTCGATCAGACAGCCTATTTCAAACGCGCGATGCATGGGGCGCTGGGCAGTGCCATGGGTGCGTCCACGGGCAGCGGCCTGCGTTCCTATTCCTTTGCCGCGCCAGCCTTCGCCGCAGACGGCTCCGTGCGCGGGGCGCTTATTGTTGTGGTGGATCTTGCCCGGCTGGAACGCGAATGGCGCGGGGCCAGCCCGTCGGTCCTGTTCACCGATGCGCAGGGCACAGTTCAGATCACCAACCGATCAGAGCTGTTGTTCTGGCAGCGCGGTGCAGGGGCTCTGACGCAAGATGCGCAGGGCATGCAAAAACCGGTGGTTGTTGCCAATGTCGGGCCCTACCAGGTCTGGCAGCAGACATGGTCGCCCTATGTGCCGGGGGCCGCGCTGCATCTGAGCAATCCCCTGCCGGTGATCAATATGGTGGGCGAAGCGTTCCTCGATGTGGCGCCCGTGCGCAGGCTCGCCCTGCTTCAAGGCCTCGCAGTTGCCGCGATTTGCCTCTTCTTTGGTGCTTTGTTGTTCCTGCTGTCGGAGCGCCGACACGTGCTGGCAGTTGCCAATGCCGAACTGGAGAGCCGCGTGGCGGACCGCACCAAGGAAATTCTTGAGGCAAACGCGGCCCTGCGCCGCGAAATCACCGAAAGACAGGAAGCAGAAGCCGCGCTGCAAAAGGCCCAAGCGGATTTGGTCCAGGCGGGCAAGCTGTCGGCGCTTGGGCAGCTCTCTGCCGGGATCAGCCACGAACTCAACCAACCTCTGATGGCGCTGCGGTCCTATGCTGAAAATGCGCAGACTTTTCTGGGCAAGGGCCGCGCAGATCGCACCCGCGACAACCTAGACCGGATTTCGGAAATGGCGCGGCGCATGGCACGCATCATCCGCAACCTGCGTGCCTTTGCGCGCAACGAAAGTGAGGAATTGCGGCGGGTGTCCCTTATCGAGGTGATCGATGCTGCATTGGAACTTTCAGGCAGTCGCCTTTCGGCTATGGGAGTGGATGTTACTTGGGATCGGCCGAACTATCCGGTTTGGGTGCGTGGCGGTGACGTGCGCCTTGGCCAAGTGTTCGTCAATCTGATCAACAATGCAGCGGATGCCATGGAAAACAGTGAAGAAAAGCGATTGGAGATCGCGCTGGACGGCCTTGAGGCCCCGGGCCCCCTGCGCGTACATATTCGCGACACCGGGCCGGGCATCGAAGACCCTGAGAAGATTTTCGAGCCATTCTACACAACCAAGGCGATCGGCTCGGGCAGCGGTCAGGAGGATGGCATGGGGCTCGGTTTGTCGATTTCTTACGGGTTGGTGGAAAGTTTTGGCGGCTCGATAAAGGGCGCTAATGCGGCCGATGGCGGGGCTGTCTTTACGGTGGCGCTGGAGCGTTGGCAGGAGAGCAAAGGCTTGGAGGCGGCAGAGTGAACCAATCTGCGCAGCCGTTTTCTGAAGGCACCCTGCGCCGCGTGCTGCTGGTCGATGATGATCATGATCTGCGCGACGCTTTGGGCCAGACGCTCGAACTGAACGACCTTGAGCCCTTCGTGACGGGCTCTTTCGTGGAGGCCAAGGATCATATCACACCTGAGTTCGACGGCGTCGTCCTGTCGGATATCCGGATGCCCGGACGGGACGGTTTTTTCCTGCTCGATCATGTCAAAAACGTCGATGCGGATTTGCCCGTTGTGTTGTTGACGGGCGAGGGGGACATTCCGATGGCCGTGCGCGCGATGAACTTGGGTGCATTTGATTTCCTCGAGAAACCGTGTGAGCCGGCGGCTTTGGTCTCGGCGCTGCACAGGGCCCTGCGGGCGAGGGCCTTGGTGTTGGAAAACAGGCGCTTGCGGTCAGAGCTGGAAGCGGGGGACGCGGCGGCGCGGCTTATTTTTGGCCGCTCTCAGGGGGCGGAGCGCTTGCGCGCGCAGGCCCGCGCTGCAGCGCAGGCCGGGCTGCCCGTCCTTGTGACAGGCCCCGAGGGGGCGGGGCTTTCCAAGGTCGCGGAAGCGGTGCACCTGTGCAGCCCACGCGCCAAGGGCCCGCTTCAGAAACGCGCGGCTGAGGGGCTTGAACGCGCAGCCCTCGGCGATCTGCTGGCGAGCAGCGCGGGGGGTACCCTGTTCCTCGATGGGATTTCGCGCCTGCCCAGAGATGCGCAGATGGCCCTTGCCGAGGCGCTTGAAGCGCATCCGCGCGCCCAACGTGGCGCGGGCCCCGACTGCATTGTCATCGCTGGCACCAACCTTCCGGCAGATGCGCTGGCCAGTGCCTTGCATCCTGAACTGTTTTACCGCCTTGAGGTGATGCAGGTGCGGATCCCCGCCCTGTCTGAGCGCCCTGAGGATATCGCGGTCTTGTTTCAGCACTATGTGACGCAAGCGGCGGAACAGTCCGGCCTGCCGGCGCCAGACATCCCGCCCGAGGTCACCGCAGATCTTATGAGCCGATCCTGGCCGGGCAATGCGCGGGCGCTGATGAGTACGGCGATGCGCTTTGTGCTGGATCGCGGTCGATGGGAGCAACAGGCTGGCGAAGACCGGCTCGCAACACCCACCTCTGACGGGCGCGGCCTGTCGGAACGGATGGCCCAAGTGGAACGCAGCATCCTTGCTGAGGCGCTGACGCGCGCCAAGGGCCAGGCCCGTCTGGCGGCTCAGGATCTCAAACTGCCTCGCAAAACCTTTTATGACAGGCTGGCCCGGCACGGTCTCAAGCCCGAGGATTTTCGCGCTGAGTAATCAGTTATTGGCCTAAGCGAGGAAGTGGGCATTCACCCTGAAGTAGCGACAGGGCCCTGCCTTTGAGGTCTGTCGCACTGGTTGATTCGCGGCACTGTGTCCGCTGTGCGAAATTCCGCACAAAATCGGTCCGCACCTGTGTGAAATCCCGCACCACTGCCCATGTCTTGCTGTGCTTTGCGCTGGCGGTGCGAAGCTAATGTTCTGTTTTAGATTAAAAAAACATCAATGTCAGGCGGGCTGCGCGCTTTTCTTGAGCGGATGAACGCAACTTGTCACTTTTCATCCGTCCGGGGGGCGATGCCGCCCGCCGTATGGGGACGGCAAAAGATCGGCCCCCTTGGAAAAGACACAACGTCCTGGGAGGATATCCATGAAGAAGTTTCTGCTTTCCGCTGCAGCCGCAGTCGCTCTGACGGCCACAGCACAAACCGCGACCGCATCGGACGCCTGCGATGACGGTGAAATCGTCGTCAAGTTCAGCCACGTCACCAACACGGACCGTCACCCGAAGGGCATCGCGGCCTCTCTGCTGCAGCAGCGCGTGAACGACGAGATGAACGGCGTGATGTGCATGGAAGTGTTCCCGCAGTCGTCGCTCTACAACGACAACCAGGTGCTGGAAGCCATGCTGAACGGCGATGTGCAACTGGCCGCGCCGTCTCTGTCGAAGTTCGAGACCTTCACCAAGCAGTTCCGCATCTTCGACCTGCCCTTCATGTTCAAGAACATGGAAGCCGTGGATGCATTCCAGGTGTCCGAGACCGGTCAGGCAATGAAGGAATCCATGACGCGTCGTGGCCTTCTGGGCCTCGAGTTCTGGCACAATGGCCTCAAGCAGTTCTCTGCCAACAAGGCGCTGGAAATGCCGACAGATGCGTCCGGCCTGAAGTTCCGCGTGCAGCCGTCTGACGTGTTGGTCGCGCAGATGGAAGCCCTGGGTGCCTCGCCGCAGCCGATGTCGTTCTCCGAGGTCTATGGCGCCCTGCAGACAGGCGTTGTCGACGGTCAAGAAAACACCTGGTCCAACATCTACGGCCAGAAGTTCTTTGAAGTTCAGGACGGCATCACCGAGACGAACCACGGCATCATCGACTACCTCGTCGTGACGTCGACGGATTGGATCGAAAGCCTTGATCCGGCCGTGCGCGAGCAGTTCACCACGATCTTGCGCGAAGTGACCGTTGCCCGCAACGGCGAGGCCTTTGCGGTGAACGAAGCGGCCAAGCAGTCGATCATCGACGCAGGTGGCGTGATCCGTCAGCTTTCGCCGGAGCAGCGCGAAGCATGGGTCAACGCCATGAAGCCGGTTTGGGAGCAGTTCGAAGGTGACGTGGGTGCGGACAACATCGCCGCGGCCCAGGCCATCAACGCCTCCATGTAAACTGGAGCGGGCAGGGCGGCCTCTGCTGCCCTGCCTCTCGCCCGCACTGGCAGGAGCCTGTTTGATTGCGGGGATTTTCTCACAGGTCTGTCGCCGCATTGCCATCGCGAGATCGCTGCAATTGAGCGGACAGTTCTGTCCCTAAACGGCTTGACCCTCGGGGGAACAGGCCACGCCGCAAGGGAAAATTTCATGGCAGCACATGGAAAACATACACCCAAGGGGCCTGTGGGCGCCCTGGTCCATATGCTTGAGGAGACGATCATCGCGATCCTTCTTGGCTTCATGGTCCTCGTGACATTCGTGAATGTCGTTTTGCGTTACGGCTTCAACACTTCATTGATCTGGGGGCTGGAGGTCACGCTGATCCTGTTTGCTTGGCTGGTGCTGTTTGGCATTGCCTACGGCTTCAAGATCACGGCCCATCTGGGCGTCGACGCGATCGTCAACCTCTTTGACAAGCGTGGGCGCAAGGTACTTGCGCTGTTCTCTGCTGCCTGCTGTCTGGTGTATGGCATGCTGCTGATGAAGGGCGCTTGGGATTACTGGGCGCCGTTTGCGGGGCTGCAGCCCACGGAAGGCCGCTGGTTTCCCCTTGGCTTCACTGAAGGTGTCCGGGACCGGGCTTTCTACATGACAGACCAAGTTCCGATGCCGGACATGTTCCGGTTTCTGGAAGACCTGATCAACTACGGCGAGGCCTATGACAAGCTGCCCCGCGTGATCCCCTATGCGATGCTGCCCTTTGCCGTGGCCCTGATGCTGCTGCGCTTGGTGCAGGCCACCATCGACATCATTGCGGACCGACGAGATGGGCTGATCGTCAGCCACGAGGCTGAAGATGCCGTTGCCGAGGCATCGGCCGAAACCACCCGCAAGGAGGCCTGAGCATGGACGTTGCACTTCTTTTCGTAATGGTCATTGGCTTTTTGTTGCTGGGTGTGCCGATTGCGGTCTCGCTTGGCCTGAGCTCCATGATTTTCCTGCTGGCGTTTTCGGACACCTCGCTGGCCTCGATCGCGCAGTCGCTCTATCAGGCGATGGCAGGGCATTACACGCTGCTGGCCATCCCGTTTTTCATCCTGGCATCAAGCTTCATGTCGACCGGGGGTGTTGCCAAGCGGATCATCCGGTTCTCGATTGCCTGCGTTGGGCACTTGCGGGGGGGCTTGGCCATTGCCGGCGTCTTTGCCTGCATGTTGTTTGCCGCCCTGTCGGGCTCCAGCCCGGCGACGGTGGTGGCAATTGGCACAATTGTGATCGCGGCCATGCAGCAGGCGGGCTATTCCAAGGATTTTGCGGCCGGCGTCATCTGTAATGCGGGCACGTTGGGTATCCTGATCCCGCCGTCTATCGTGATGGTTGTCTATGCCTCCGCCACCGACGTTTCGGTGGGCCGGATGTTCCTTGCGGGCGTCATCCCCGGCATCATGGCCGGCGGCATGCTCATGATCGCCATCTACATCGTGGCGCGCATCCGCAACATGCCCAAAGGGGAGTTCGCGGGCTGGGGCGAGATTGGCGCATCCTTTGCCGATGCCTTCTGGGGCTTGATGCTGATCGTGATTATCATGGTCGGGATCTACGGCATTCCCGGGGTCACCGGCGCGATCTTTACGCCGACGGAAGCTGCGGCTGTCGCCTCGGTCTATGCGTTTATCATCGCGGTGTTCGTCTACCGGGATATGGGCCCGCTCAAAGCACCTGAAGGGCCCCGGTCGCTTTCGGCGGCGGCTGCAGATGGGGCGCTCCTCGGGGAAGGGGGCGGTGGAAAGCCATCGAACCTGCTGCAAAAGCCTTGGGCGCTTGTGACAGCCTTTGTCCACCCTGACACGCGGAACACGCTGCTCGAGGCAGGCAAGCTGACCATCACCTTGATGTTTATCATCGCCAACGCGCTGATCCTCAAGCATGTGTTGACCGATGAGCAGATCCCGCAACAGATCGCCGCCTCGATGCTGGATGCGGGTCTGGGGCCGGTGATGTTCCTTGTGATCGTCAATGTCATCTTGCTGATCGGTGGGCAGTTCATGGAGCCCTCAGGCTTGATCGTGATCGTGGCGCCCTTGGTGTTCCCGATCGCGATTGAGCTGGGCATCGATCCCATTCATCTGGGTATCATCATGGTGGTGAACATGGAGATCGGCATGATCACGCCGCCCGTGGGTCTTAACCTGTTCGTGACTTCCGGGGTGGCCGGCATGCCGATGATGGCCGTAGTCAAGGCGGCAGCCCCCTTCCTGGGCGTGCTGTTCATCTTCCTGATCATGGTGACCTACATACCGGCATTGTCCACCTTCCTGCCCACCACCTTCATGGGCCCGGAGATTATCACCCGGTAGTGCGCCCTGATGGTGTCCAGCAGCGAGGCGAACTGAAAGAAGGGAAAAAGCGGCCGTCTTTTACGTTTGTCGCTGCTGCAATTATAGAAAGTTCTAATCCGAGCAGCGCATGCTGCTCGGATTTACTATTTTATCAGAGGCTTGTTGATGCAAGTGCGTCGCAAGCCAGCAAGTCAACCTTCGAAGGCCACATAAATCATGGCGCTCGGCCGATCACTTGGCTTGGTGCATTGGGTTGCCCTAGATGTGAGCCCAATTTTGATCGAAATCGCCAAGCTGCACAGCATTGACCTGCCCGCCAACTAAGCTTGTATTGTTCGCTAAGCACAATATGCGGCAACGAAACTACTAGACTCTAGCGCCGTGTTTGCGGAAAAACGCCGTCATCTGGGCATCGAGAAAACCTTTGCCGGTTCCAATTTGCACCAGTTCAAACGCGCACCCGTTATTGACTTCAACAACGACAGGGCCGTCCTTAGTGATGGCAATATCCGTGGAGCCAAAATGGTTCTCTGCGTGCAGCAGTGACACTTCTGCGTTTATTTTTTTGAGGTCATCCCAAAATGGCAATGTCTCACCTATGAATGCGCGTTCTGCATCCGGGAGCGTTTCTAGTTCCTGCCGGCGACCGTTCGCTACAGCGGTTATTCCCAATACCTCACCGGTTTCAGGATCGAGATTGCACAACAAATTGCCTGGCCGCCAGAAGTTGTCGGCGATGTTTCCGTGACGAGGCAGCTTTAACAAGGCATATGGAACAGAGAGGGAGTTATCATCGATGATATTCAGACAGCGGACAGTTGAGGCCGCTTCAGTTATCCCATCAAAGAAAGTGTGAGGAACCAAACAACTCTGGAAGATATAGGGCGTATCTTTAAGTGTTATATCCGCAAACTCCTCGAAAGTTTTCGGCTGCTCATTGTCTAGAAGAACATGGGTTTCGGTGTGCCCAGAAATCCGCAAAGCGCCCGCACTCCAAGCGCCACAAATAGGCTTCGCAAAGAGTGGGAATAATTGATCGCGAAGAAAATCCTGCAAATCTTTGGCGGACGTTAACTTAGGTGTTTGTCCATACCAGCGAGCTGTTTTATCGAAAACCGCTAAAGTTTCAGGGGTTGGTATGCCGTTTTGCTTTAAGAAACGATCAGAGAGCCATTTGTCTTCTGTCACAGCCCACCAAGTTTGGTTGTTACAGGCATTTACGAGAGGCCAATGAATATGAGCGGAGACGAATTCTTCACGTTCGGTTTCTGACCAAAGCTCCTTATTATAAAGTTCATACAGAAAATATTCATAAAACTTAAGTTTACCGCGCTTCTGTCGAAGCTTCAGATAGTCGAATGCCATAGAAAACGGAGAGCGGCCACTAGCTCTCGCGGCTCCTACAAGGTGCTCGGCCACATTGATTTTCTTGGACACATTTATTGAGGTGAGATCATTTGCAAGAGCGGTCATCTGAATTCCTTGGGTTTGGTGTCCATTCGCTTCGCGCATAAATATGGAACAAATGTGGCTTGCTTTAGGGCATTTTTGGCAGCCTGAAATCCGACACTAGTCACCACCGCTTTTAAGGCACGGTTTGCGCTATGGTAATTTGAATAATTCGACCGACCGTCTGAGAAAATAAAGCCGTTGGGCCGCTCGATATCTCTTGATTTGACTTGCCGCGGAAGGATAGAGGTCCGCTAAATATACGAAACAAGGCATGTGAGCGTTGTCTCGTGCGGGGAGCACATGTCAACGCCCACGCAGCGCAGTGGTACGCCGTACCCACTCAATATTTGTCATATCTGCTCAGCACTGAACGTCGCTTTTGGGGACGTAAACCATGTAAGATTTGACCTAGGCGGCAGCCTAAAAGAGTACATTGGTTCTCATCTGGTTGGAAAGTACGCCCCCTACATTGCTGCCCTAGCTGGCTGACAGGGCGGCGACGATCGCCGCGAAATCAGCGGGTTTCAGGCTTGCCCCGCCGACAAGGGCGCCGTCTACCTCTGGTACGGCAAAGACGGTGGCCGCGTTCTCGGCATTCACGGAGCCGCCATAGAGCAGCGGCACATCAGTTGTCTTGACGCCGTCGATCAGCGCGAGGCGCGCGCGCATGTCCGCATGAACCTCTGCGATCTGTTCGGAGGTGGGCACGAGCCCGGTGCCAATTGCCCAGACCGGTTCATAGGCCACCACAAGCGGCGCATCCGTTGCCGGGATTGAAGAGGCCAGTTGGATGCGGACCACTTCCAGCGTGAGCCCCGCTTGGCGTTCTTCAAACGTTTCCCCCACGCAGACGATTGGTGTGAGGCCGGCGCGCTGTGCAGCTTGTGCTTTTGCAAGCACCAATGCGCTTGTCTCACCGTGATCGGTGCGGCGCTCCGAGTGGCCGAGGATGACATAGGTGGCACCGGCGTCGCGCAGCATTTCTGCGGCGATGTCCCCGGTATGGGCGCCATTTTCTGCGACATGGCAATCCTGCCCACCAATAGCAAGCTGTGTGCCGCGTGCCGCATCCGCGGCCCGGGAGATCATAGGTGCGGGTGGGCAGATCAGCACCTCTGGCCCGTCTTCCACGGCGAGGCCTGCGATTTCTGCGATCTGAGGCAGGTTGATCACCGTGCCGTTCATCTTCCAATTGCCAGCTGCCAATTTGCGCGCCATCTTAAATCCCTTTTTGTCTTTCATCTGACAGGTGAGGGGTGACAAGTGCGGCGGGCCGGGTCAAGCGGCGGTATGGCCTATGCAGGCTTTAAGACGCATTTTTTGAGTATTTTTGCCAAGATGATCTTGGACGAGATGTCTTAGCTTACTTGGGCGCGGCCCGCGTCTGTGCTCGGTGGCTTTCTGCAATCGCAGGCGCAGGCCCCCTTGAGACGGTGTTTGGCGGGGTGGTGCTTAAATGTAGCGCAGCGCTGCACGCGGAGGGATCAGCTTTGCTTTTGCTCGGCTGCAAGTGCGTCCACGTCTTTGAACTTGATCGATTCTCCGCAGCCGCAGGCATCTTCCACATTGGGGTTGCGGAACTTGAAGCTGGCTTCGAGCAGGGAGACTTCGTAGTCGATTTCAGTGCCGAAAAGGAACATCTGTGCCATCGGCGCGATCATCACGCGGGCGCCATCTTGTTCGACGACCTCGTCCATCGGATCGATCTCGTCGACATATTCCATGGTGTATTCCATGCCCGCGCAGCCACCCTTCTTGATGCCAATCCGCAGGCCTTGCTTGGCGTCCTTCGTCATCAACTTGACGATTTGGGCGCTCGCCTTGGGTGTAATGGTGACGGCTTGTTTGCCGGGAATGCCAAACATGAAAGGGCTCCTGCATGATGCTATTGAGCAAGATAGGCGCTCGGCAGCATGATCTCAAGATGATGTGATGGCGTGCGTGGGGCAGACGGGGCCGCGCTGGGCACGGCAATGAGCGGTAACGAGAAAGGGCCGCGGTGTGGCGGCCCGGGCTCGGAGACATATCGTTTACATGAAGCCCAATTCAAGGCGGGCTTCGTCGGACATCATGTCCATCCCCCAGGGAGGATCCCAAGTGATTTCAACGTCCACTTGCTTGACCCCAGGCAGTGGCTCGATCGCATCCGCCAGCCAGCCGGGCATTTCACCGGCGACGGGGCAGCCAGGGGCGGTGAGAGTCATGAGCACTTTCACTGCGTTTTCGTCATCGACGGAAATCGTATAAACGAGGCCCAGATCGTAGATGTTGACGGGGATTTCAGGGTCAAACACGGACCGGCAAGCTTCGACGATGCTGTCGAACAAGGGGTGATCCGTGGTCGACGGCTTGATCAGCGGTGCGCCGTCGATTTCTGGGTTGGATGTCTGGGTATCCGAGGGCATGAAAACCTCTTACAATTTCTATCATAAATAGAGGTGTGGCAGGCTGAGGTAAAGCCCTAGCTTTTCGAGTGTGGCGTTGATGCAGGCCTGCGTCACACGGGGGCACAGGAGCTGTGCATCTAGCTGCAACCAGGATCAGGCTTTGCGTTTCAATCGGGCGGCGCGTCCGCCCCTGCGTTTTTTGTGCAGGGCTTCGCGGGCGGGCAGGCTTTCCATGATCTCGCGGCGATCCTCATGGGACATGCGCGACCACTGCGTGATCTCGTCGATGGAGCGCAGGCACCCGGTACACAGGCGGGTTTCTGGGTGCACAACACAGATCTTGATGCAAGGGCTTTCAATCTCGTCGCGTCGCCAAACCTTGTCTGTCATTTGCTCGATACTTTCCCTCGACACGGCGTGGTTCTGCGCCACGCGTTTTGTTCTCTTGAGCTTTGTCACTGCAGCGAAGCCAGCGTGCAGCCCATCCTGTGCTTCAGCCGCGCCCGGCCCGTAGATGACCAAGCCGGTCAAGCGCCCCCTGCAAGATGACGCCCGCAGCCACATGGTCAATCACTTCTGCACGGCGTTTCCTGCTTGTATCCGCCTCGAGAAGGGCTTTTTCCGCCATCACGGTCGATAATCTCTCATCCCAGAAGGAAATCGGCAGCTCGATGAGCTGCGTGAGATTGCGGGCAAAGGCTCGGGTGGATTGGCAGCGCGGGCCTTCGGAGCCGTCCATATTGCGGGGCAGCCCCAGCACGAGGCCAGCGATCTGCCGCTCTGCAAGGATTTGCTGCAACGCCGCGCCATCCGCGCTGAATTTCTTGCGCCGGATTGTTGTGAGCGGCGTGGCGACCTGTGCCAGCCCGTCCGAGACGGCAACGCCGATCGTCTTGGTGCCGAAATCCAGCCCGGCAATGGCGCGCAGGGGCGGTACGGCCTGCGAAAACTCTTCGAGGGTTTCGTAGATCATTGCTGCACCCCTGCCACGCCTGCAGCGCGGGCGGCTTCGCGGATCGGGGCGATGCTGTCGGGATCGGTGAACAGGCGCTGGGCCTCAAGCCAAATGGTTGCGGCCTGTTCGACCCGTCCGAGCACGCCAAGCGCACGGATCAATTGCGCCCATTCAGCAGGCCCGCCGCCTTCTTCGGCCAGACGGGTGCTCAGGCCCTCGACCATGTTTTCGATCATTGCCATGCGGTCATCGGCATCCATCTCGCTGGCGGCCTCGATATCGGCGGCGGATGGCCCGCGTGTGCCCGCGTCGATGGGCGGGAGTTCGTAGGCGATCCCCGCAGCCGTGGCGACCTCTTCGATCTGAGAACGGATCGGGGGCACCCATGGATCTTCGGGCTGACTTTCCTCCAGCAACGGGCGCCAGATTGCGAACGCCAGATCCGGACGGCCTGTCTGGGTGTACATCAACCCCATGTAGAAACGTGCCACCGGGTTGCGGGGGGCAGCCTGCAATGTGCGTTGCAGCGCAGCTTCTGCCTCGGGCGAGACATAGCCCTGCGTGGCCAAGATCAGCAGATCGGCCTCATTGGCCCAATCCTCTGCCGTAGGTGTGGCGCCGGGCAATCGGTTGAGGCGGCCCTGTGCCTGCGCTGCGGCCAGCAAATCACCGGTGCGCGGCGCGAACTGGACCATCAATTCCAGACCGCGCGGATCGTCTGGATTGGCTTCCAGTGCGGCCTGCAGCTTGCCGTACAAATCTGCAAATTCGGGATCGAGGGTTGGCTTTGGCTCTGGCGGCAATTGGGACATGAACGCCTCAAAGCCGGGCCGGTTGGCTGCGGCTTCTGCTGCAAGCTCCAGCCGGTGCGCAAGGGGCAGATCAGGGTAGCCGGGCGCGCCAAGCCGGGCGTAGCCGAGCAGAGCGCCGCCAATGACTGTTGTGCCAATCGCAGCTGCGAGGATCAGCGTCGCTGTGCGGGGCGCGCTACGGGGGGCTTCGGCCCGGGCCTTGTCCGCATCCAGCAGTCGACGTGCGATCTCGGTGCGCAAGCGTTCGGCCTCTTCAGGGGCCACCGTGCCGCGCGCCACATCGCGGGCAACGGCTTCCAACTGATCGCGGTAGACCGACATCTGGGGGTCGTCTGCCATGGATTGCGCTTGCTCCTGAGCCACAGCGCTGTCTTGCGGCGCACCCGCACGCATCGCTGTCAGGACAAGCGTCGCGGTTACGACAAGTGCCATTCCCGCGGCAACAACCCAAAACATGCAAATCTCCTTATATGTCCCTTCCTAGGTAAGCCGCATGGGCACTGCGGGAAAGGGGCCAACGCATCCTCGGGGCAACTCGCCGCGTCCGGAATGCATCACCTGTCGCAGTTAGGACGAAATGTGCCGCTGTGCGACCTGTGCCAGATTGGCTTTGGCCTCAAAACCGCGATATTATATGGTCACCATCACGTTTTTGTGCCCTTGCTCCGCGACCGACGACCGTGCCTTGACGCCAGCCAAGAGGAAGACGCCCATGCGACGCTATTCTGCCTTTGCCATCGCCCGGGAAGCTGCCCGCCATCATCAGGGTTGGGAGCGCGCCTGGCGCAGCCCTGAGCCGCGCAAGAAATACGATGCCATCATCGTTGGGGCCGGCGGGCACGGGCTGGCAACAGCCTATTACCTGGGAAAGAACCACGGTCTGAAAAACGTGGCCGTGATCGAGAAAGGTTGGCTGGGAGGGGGCAATACGGGCCGCAACACCACGATCATCCGCTCGAACTACCTGCAGGATCCCTCTGCGGCGATCTATGAGAAGGCCCGCTCGCTCTATGAGACGATGAGCCAGGATCTCAACTATAATGTCATGTTCAGCCCGCGCGGCGTCATCATGCTGGCCCAAACCCACCATGAGGTGCGCGGCTACCAGCGCACGGCCCATGCCAACCAGCATCAGGGCGTAAGCACGCGCTTTATCTCTCCGGAGGAAGTCAAGAAACTGGTGCCCATCATCAATCTGGACGGGCCACGCTACCCCGTTCTGGGCGGTCTGTGGCAGGCGCGTGGCGGCACTGCGCGCCACGATGCGGTCGCCTGGGGCTATGCGCGGGCATGTTCCGATATGGGCATGGACATCATCCAGAAATGCGAAGTCACGGGTGTGCGCTCTTCCAATGGGCAGGTCATGGGTGTCGAAACCACCAAGGGCCCGATTGATTGTGACAAGTTGGGGATCGTGGTTGCGGGCCATTCTGGCGTGCTGGCAGATATGGCCGGTTTCCGGCTTCCGATCGAGTCCGTGGCGCTGCAGGCGCTTGTGTCCGAACCAATCAAGCCTTGCATGGATGTGGTTGTGATGGCCAACACTGTGCATGGCTACATGAGCCAGTCCGACAAGGGCGAGATGGTCATCGGCGGGGGCGCCGACGGCTATAACAACTATACCCAGCGGGGCAGTTTCCATCACATCGAGGAAACCGTGCGCGCTCTGATCGAAACTTTCCCGATGATCAGCCGACTGAAGATGTTGCGCCAATGGGGCGGCATTGTCGACATGACGGGTGACCGCTCGCCGATCATCTCGAAGACGCCCCTGGGCAATTGCTTTGTGAATTGCGGATGGGGCACCGGGGGCTTCAAGGCCATCCCGGGCTCCGGCTGGGCCATGGCAGAACTGATGGCCAAGGGCGAAAGCCCGCTGGCAGCGGAATTCACCATGAACCGGTTCAAGGCAGGCCGCTTTATCGACGAAAGCGTGGCCGCTGGGGTGGCCCACTGATGCACCGGCGCGTGCTCACCCTGTCTGCGGTGTGCACATTGCTTGCAGCGGGTCCGCTGCAGGCCGCATTTCATTGCTTCTACGAAGACAGCAATCTGGGCTACATCCTCGAGCCTGAGCAGGGCCTCGTCACCGTATGGGGAGGGATCGTGCCTCAGCCGCTGAACGTAATCGAAACCAGCGCGGGGGAGGGCGTGATCATGCAGGCCCTGACACGGACGGTCATCGGGGCGGCGCAGGCGGAGACTGATTTTCTGCCGATGATCGTGACAGAGCGCTTTACGCTATCGGGAGACAATACCGTTCTGCTCGAAGTTGAGGCCCATTGGCAAAAGCAGGACGGCACAGATTTTCCGGCCTGGTTTGCACCCACCGATTTCGCGTCAGAGCCCTTTGTGCCGGGCCTGTGGCAAATGGTTTGCGAGATGAGTGTGGCGGAGGCGTCTCAATGACCTTGAAGCACTGCGCTCGCGCAATAGGTTTGACCCAAAGCAATTTGGGAGCCCAGGCATGCCTTCTGACGCCACCATCACCTCTGCCCCGACAACGTCGCGCACCCTGCGCCTTGGCGGTTTCGTCGCGGGCGTCTTACTGTCGCTTGCTGCCGGTGGTCTCATCTCCGTGGCGTTCACGGGCACTGGCCTGTCCAGTGGGCCAACCCCGCCCGAGCAAGTCTACTTCCCGTAACACCGCGTCTGCACATCGTGCATACCCGGCCGTTTTTGCGCCTGCGATCCCGTTTGGGGCCGCGGGCCTTTTTCGTTTGAAACCACCCCGCGTTGGAGCCCGCTGATGCTTCTTTTGACATGTCCCTATTGTGGCGTTGAAGCCGATGAAACCGAACTCAGCCCTGGCGGCGAGGCCCATCTGAAGCGATTTGGCCCGGGCACCTCGGATGAGGATTTCGAGGCCTATCTGTTCCTGCGGGACAATCCCAAGGGGGTGCATCTGGAACGGTGGCGCCACGCAAATGGCTGCGGCAAGTGGTTTTTGGCCGCGCGCTGCACCTCCACCCTAGAGGTGTTTGGCACCTATCCGGCGCAGACCACCCGACCGCCCGAGGAAGTGCTCGAAGCGATCCGCGCCAAGCGCCCCGGTTGGGAGATGCCCGCATGAGCTTTCGTTTGCGTGAGGGCGGTCGTCTGATTGACCGCAGCAGAGTGCTGCGCTTTGCGTTCAACGGAGCTTCCAAGAAGGGCTTTGCGGGGGACACTCTGGCATCCGCGCTGCTAGGGGCTAACCAGATGCTCATGGGCCGCAGCTTCAAGTATCACCGCCCGCGCGGTGTTGTGGCCTCCGGTGCGGAAGAGCCCAACGCGTTGATGAACCTCGGAAAAGGGGCCTTTTTCGAGCCAAATCAAAGGGCTACCACAACCGAGCTCTATGAGGGCCTCGAGGCGGGCAGCCAGAACCATTGGCCCTCGCTGGAAACCGATATCGGTGCCTTGAACGGATATGTGTCCCGTTTTTTGCCGGCCGGCTTCTACTACAAGACATTCATGGCGCCGCGGCACGCTTGGAAATACCTGTTTGAGCCGTTCATCCGCCAGTCCGCAGGCCTTGGAAAGGCGCCCGAGGAAGGCGACGGGGACCGTTACGAACATTTCTACATGTTCACCGACGTGTTGGTTGTGGGCGGCGGGATCGCTGGCCTGCAAGCCGCGCTGTCTGCTGCGCGCACCGGCGTGCGGGTGCTGCTCTTGGAGCAGACCGCAGACTGGGGCGGCCGGGCCGTTGTCGATGGCACCGTGATTGATGGCATGCCAGCCGATGCGTGGGTGCAGGCCACCCTGGCAACGCTGTCCGAAATGGAGAACGTCACGATCCGCGCCCGCTGCATGGGCGCAGGCATTTACGATCATGGCTATGTATTGGGATATGAACGGGTTGCGGATCACACGCCACAGGCAGGCGCACCGCGTCATCGTTTGTGGAAGATCCGGGCCCGACAAGTCGTGACGGCCACAGGGGCAATCGAACGCCCGCTGAGTTTTGCCGGCAATGATATCCCCGGTGTCATGCTGGCCTCGGCCGTGCGCGATTACGTGGTCAATTTCGCTGTGGCGCCGGGCAAGCGCACGGTCGTTGTGACGAACAATGATGATGCCTATCGCACGGCGCTGGCGCTTGTCGCGCAAGGGCTGTCTGTGCCCTTGATCGTTGATGCCCGCCCACGGGGCGGCGGGGCGCTGGCCGAACAGGCCGCGCGGGCTGGAATTGCGATCCGGAAGGGCGGCGCGATTGCCGGTGTACTTGGGGGCAAGCGCGTAACGGGTGTGAAGGTTTGCGCCATGAACGGCACGGACGTAACCGAAGTCGCCTGCGATGCTGTGGCGATGTCGGGGGGCTGGTCCCCGGTTGTCCATCTCTGGAGCCATTGCGGCGGAAAACTTTTATGGTCCGAGGCTGAAGCGCATTTTTATCCAGATCCTGCCTTGCCGCCGACAAATCACACAGGCGCCGGCTTTGTGCGGGCCGCTGGTATTTCAAACGGTGCCATGGCCACGTCGGCCTGCCTGGCGGATGCGCAATCCCAGGGGGCTGCGGCGGGCCTTGCGGCTGGCGGCAACGCCGTCTCAGATGCGCCCGCCGCGGCCGAAGATCTGCCGGCTGAGCCTCTTCAGCCGGTTTGGCTGATGCCCGAAGGAGCCCCGATCGCAATGCGCGAAAAGGCGTGGCTCGACTTCCAGAACGATGTGAAGGTCTCGGATGTGCAATTGGCGGCACGAGAGGGCTTTGAGAGTGTCGAGCACACCAAGCGCTATACCACGCTCGGCATGGCGACAGATCAGGGTAAGCTAAGCAATATTAACGGTTTGGCAATTCTTTCTAAAGCGCTGAATGAAGAGATTCCTCAGGTGGGCACCACCACGTTCCGCCCGCCTTACACGCCGATCTCCATGGCGGCGATCGCAGGCGAGGCGCGGGGCGACACGTTCCAGCCTCTGCGCCAAACGCCGATGCACGCTTGGCATGATGCCAACGGCGCCTATTGGGAGCCTGTCGGCCACTGGCGGCGCCCCTATTGCTATCAGCGCGGCCGTGAAACCGTTGAACAGGCCGTGTCCCGCGAGGTGCGAAACACCCGCGAGGCGCTCGGCCTGCTGGATGCCTCCACCCTCGGCAAGCTTTTGGTCAAAGGGCCGGATGCAGGCAAATTCCTCGATATGCTTTACACCAACATGATGTCGTCCTTGAAACCGGGGCGGTGTCGCTACGGTTTGATGTGCTCTGAGAATGGCTTTCTCAGCGATGACGGTGTCGTGGCGCGGATCGATGAAGACACGTTCCTGTGCCACACCACATCCGGCGGGGCCGATCGAATCCACGCCTGGATGGAAGACTGGCTGCAATGCGAATGGTGGGATTGGAACGTATATGTTGCCAACCTGACCGAGCAATACGCCCAGGTCGCGGTTGTGGGCCCCAAAGCGCGCACGCTGCTGGAGCGGCTGGGTGGCATGGATGTCAGCAAGGACGCCTTGCCCTTTATGGCGTGGTCTGATGGCACATTGGGCGGCTTTGAGGCGCGGGTGTTCCGGATCTCCTTCTCTGGCGAGTTAAGCTATGAGATCGCGGTGCCGGCCTCGCAGGGGGCCGCGTTCTGGGAGACGCTGCACCGGTTGGGCGCAGACCTTGGGGCCATGCCCTATGGCACAGAAGCGCTGCACATCATGCGGGCCGAGAAGGGCTTCATCATGATTGGGGATGAAACCGACGGTACGGTCATCCCGCAGGATCTTGGTTTGAACTGGGCGATCTCCAAGAAAAAGACTGATTATCTGGGCAAACGGGCACAGGCGCGCAGCGACATGGTGCGCGATGACCGGTGGCGGCTTGTGGGGCTGGAGACGCTGGATGGGGCTGTGCTGCCCGATGGCGCCTACGCTGTGGCCGAGGGCAACAACGCACTGGGCCAGCGCCGCATGATTGGCCGGGTCACGTCTACCTACCATTCGCCAACCCTTGGACGCGGCATCGCCATGGGGCTTGTCGAACATGGGCCCGAACGCATGGGCGAGGTGCTGGAATTCCCGGGCACAGATGGCCGCGTGTTCAAGGCCAAGATCGTGGATCCAGTGTTCTACGACCGCGAAGGGGAGAAGCAGGATGTCTGATATCGCAACCGCCCTCGGGGGCGCGCGTTCGCAGGGCAGCAGCAGCGTCTCTGAGGCGCCGATGCAGGGCATGATCACTCTGCGGGGAAACCTCGCTGATCCGGCACTGGTGGCCGCAGTGACCGGGCTGACCGGGGCGGACATGCCCAGCACCCGACAGATCACACAGGGTAAAGGCGGGTCCTTGGGCTGGATGTCGCCGGACGAGCTGTTGATCCTTGTGCCTCATCAAGGCGTCACCGATGCTGTGCGTGATCTGAGCGCCGCTCTCAAGGAGCAGCACGCGCTGGTGTGCAATGTCTCTGATGCGCGCGCTGTGTTTACGGTGAGCGGGCCAACGGCGCGGGAGGTGCTGGCCAAGCTGTGTCCGGTGGACCTTGCGCCGGGCCAGTTTGAGGCGGGTGAATTGCGTCGGACGCGCGTTGCGCAGGTCGCGGCTGCCTTCTGGGTCGACGCGCAGGGCGATTTTACACTCATCTGTTTCCGCTCTGTGGCGCAATACGTGTTCAACTTGCTCACAGAAGCGGCGCTGCCTGGCGGTGAAGTGGGCGTTTTCGCCTGAATTTGGCTTGTTTTAGTGCTGCGACAAAGAATTCTCTTGGGGGAACGCAAAGCCGTGCTAGCTTTCTTGCTACACACCAACAGGAGACGCAACATGAAGATCAAAGCAGGACTAATCGCGGTCGCGCTGACTGTGCTGCCGACCTTGGCGATGGCCGAGTGTGCCTGGGGCCACAAGCAACAGGCCACCATGACCTGCGCGGAAGGCTCGTTCTACGATGCCGAAGCGGGTAAGTGCGTTGTGATCACCTCAAGCTGATCTGCACCGACGCGACACGGAATACCCCGGCACCTTTGCAGGTGCCGGTTTTTTTTGTGCCTGCGAACGGGGATGTGATGGGCCCTTTGTGCCCGGCGCACTATCTCGGCCTTAAGACCATTTCGAGGAGAATGCAGATGATGAGAACGACGTTCCTTGCGGCTGCCTGTTTTGCAATGGCCAGCCCCGTCTTTGCCGCTGGCAGCGACAGCTTTACACCGCCCAAGCCAACCCCGACCGCTGAATGCCCAAAAGGGCAGATATGGGACACCGAAACCGAGGCTTGCATTGATGCGCGTGACAGCCGCTTTGAGGATGCAGATCGGATCAAGGCCGCGCGCGAACTGGCCTATCTGGACCGCCCGGAAGACACGCTTTTGATCCTTGAGACGCTGGTGCGCGGAGATGGGGACATGGCGCTCACATACAAGGGGTTTGCCCATCGCAAAGCGGGGCGTTTCGAGCAGGGCATGGCGTTCTATGAGGCTGCCCTCGCGCGCAATCCCGACAATGTACTGGCGCGCTCCTACATGGGCCAAGCGTTCGCGGAAGTTGGCGATCTGGACGGTGCCAAGGCCCAACTGCAGCTTGTAACGGCGCTGGCAGGGCGGGAAAGCTGGCCGGCCTTCGCGCTGCGTCTGGCCATCCGTGAGGGACGGTCGCCTGCCTACTGACGCAGGATTTTCCCCGCGGTAACCGACCTTTAAACAAGGCCAGTTACGGATTAACGGGCCGAGCTTTCAAAGCTTGGCCCTTTTTCTTGTTGCCTGCCCAGAATGGTGCCGCACCATGTCCACAGCCCTTGCAGACTTGTCTGCACCGCGAAAGCTTACAAACCGGCAAAAGGCCGCCGTCATCGTGCGGCTGCTCTTGTCGGAAGGTGTCGAGGTGCCGATCGGCGATTTGCCAGAGGGCATGCAGGAAGATTTGACGCAGCAACTGGCGGATATGCAATCCATCGATCGCGCAACGCTGAAGGCCGTCACAGAAGAGTTTTTGGCTACGATTGATTCAATTGGTCTGTCCTTTCCGCGTGGATTGGGGGATGCGTTGGGCCTGTTGGAATCGCACATCAGCCCCAGTGCAGCGCAGCGCGTCCGCAAGCGCTCTGGCGTGCCAATATCCGGCGATCCATGGCAGATCATTGCGGATATGCCGCCAGAGAAGTTAGAGCCGATCCTGGTGAATGAGGCACCTGAAGTGGGGGCCATTTTGTTGTCAAAGTTGCCGGTAAAGCGGGCCGCAGAACTGTTAGAGGTTTTGCCCGGCGATCGCGCCCGAAGGCTTTCGATTGCCATCCGACAAACCTCTGTGGTTGGCCCGGAGACCGTGCGCAGGATCGGTGTGTCGCTGGCAGAGCAGCTGGACAACCAGCCAGACATCGCTTTCGACGACAGCCCGGTGGAGCGCGTTGGCGCGATCCTCAATTCCTCGCGCGCGAAAACCCGTGACGATGTTCTGGCCGGATTGGACGAGGAAGATCAGCAGTTTGCAAAGGCTGTACGCCAATCGATCTTCACATATGCAAACTTGCCCCAGCGCCTTGCCGCATCTGATGTGCCCAAAGCGGTCCGGGTGCTTGAGCAAGATATTTTGTTGCGAGCCCTTGCGGCGGGCGCGGAGGCGCACCCTGAAAGCACCGAATTCATTCTCAACAACATGTCCAAGCGCATGGCCGAAAGCCTGCGCGACGAGATGACCGAGCTTGGTGAGATCAAGGCTGCGGATGGAGAGGATGCAATGGCTGCGGTCATCGAGGCGATCCGTGATCTGGCCAACTCGGGTACAATCCTTCTTGTAGCGGAAGAGGATCAGGATCCCGACATCTGACCTATGCGGACAGAGCCGGCATGCAAAGCCTAGACACTTATTTCGCAGTCTCCTCTGGCGTCACCTTTGCTGCCACCGAAAGTGCGATTGACCCTGCGACGCAAAGAACGGACGCCATGCCCATGAGCGGCACATAGGTTTTCCAAGGGTTCGCAGCGAAGATCGCAGCGGCAGATAGCGCTGCCACCACGTTGGTGACGTCAACCAGAGACGTCGAAAGACCGACGCGCCCGGGAATGGCTTCCTGCAGGTAACTGATATTGATGCTTAAAAGCGCGGCTATCGCGATCGCTGCGGGCACTTGCAGTATAACAACGTGCGCGAAGCTATCGGCAAAGGTCAGCAAAACGAAATAAACCGCGAAGACAAAGCACGCCAACGACAGGATGCTTTCCTTGCGCCAGCGCAAAGCCAGATAACCACACCCTATCATCACGGGAACTTCAATCGCCGCCGCAACGGCAAAATTGATCCCAACTTGCCCAAGGGTGCCACAGAGATCCCTGACGATCACCAAAGGCAAAACGCTGATGTTGAGTTGGAGCGCAATCATGGACAAGGCCACGCCAAAGGCGCCAAACCGATGGCCAGTTGCGATGCGGGCAGGCGGCAAGGTCTGCGGTGCAGTGCGATCAACTCCGATGGCCGATCCTTCTTGGCTCCAGAGCAAGGCGATGGCGAGTGCGCACCCGATATGGGCCACCGCCGAAATGCCGAAAACCGCGTAGACCGAGGATCGTGCGGCCAGCCAACCCGCTAAGGGCGGGATGACGATCCAAGCGACCGCGAAAACAGACCGTAAAAGCGACATGAGCAGTTGCGACTTGTCTGCCCGTTCGCGATCAAAGAAGGCCCTCGAATAAGAAAAACTCTGCGAAAAAAGAGCATTGCCAAAGGGCACCAAAAGGCAAAGTGCCGTGGCAAATCCAACCGGTGTGCGCACCGCCCAAACAAGGACAAATCCCAAAGCGCCGCCGATCGCACAAAGCAGCACAAGCAGGCGTCTGTACTAAACTTTGTCAGAAAGCCAGCCCAACAAAACGGTAATTGCCGACCCGCCAAGTGCATTCAATGCCATGATCAGACCAAAGGCGGCGTTGCTCAGCCCCAAAGTCTCCACACCAACGATTGCACGATATGGGTTCATTGCCGCGAATGCGGCACCCGACAAAAAAATGTTGGTCGCAAGTAGGCTGGTGATCCTTGGATTGGTCACGCAGCGCTCTCCAAAAGTAACAGTCGTTGACTGAAAGACAGCGCGCAAAAGGCCCGCAACCCACGAAAGTTCAAACAACGCTTACGCGGCAGGTTTCAAGGGAAGCATCTGAAAAAGCAACGCCCTGCCGAGCAATTATCGGCAGGGCGTGATCGTTGAGTGTCTACAGCACAGAATGCATCAGCGGACTGTGCTGCACCGCTCTTTCAAGCGAGTATTAGGCGGCGCGTCAGGCGCCAAAGACCCGCTTGAAGATCGTGTCGACATGTTTGGTGTGATAGCCCATGTCAAACTTTTCGTTGATGCCGTCTTCGCCCAAGGCGGCGACAACGTCAGCATCGCCGAGCAGCTGTTCGCGGAAATCCACGCGCTCTTCCCACACCTTCAGCGCGTTGCGTTGCACCATGGAGTAGGCATCTTCACGGCTGACGCCGGCTTGTGTCAGGGCCAGCAACACGCGCTGGCTCATGACAAGGCCTGGGAACTTGTTCATGTTTTCCAGCATGTTCTCGGGGAAGATCAGCATTTTCTCTACCACGCCCGCCAACCGGTGCAGAGCGAAATCCAACGTGATCGTCGCATCGGGGCCGATCATCCGTTCGACCGAGCTGTGTGAGATATCACGCTCGTGCCAGAGAGCCACGTTCTCCATGGCGGGGATCACGGTCATCCGCACGAGCCGGGCGAGGCCGGTCAGGTTTTCGGTCAGAACCGGGTTTTTCTTATGCGGCATCGCCGAGGAGCCTTTTTGCCCCATCGAGAAGAACTCTGCCCCTTCGAGCACCTCGGTGCGCTGCATGTGGCGGATTTCCACGGCGATGTTTTCGATGCTGCTGGCGATCACGCCCAACACGGCAAAGAACATGGCGTGGCGATCGCGCGGGATAACCTGGGTGCTGATCGGCTCTGGGATCAGGCCCATCTCGGCACAGACATGGGCTTCGACGGCCGGATTGATATTGGCAAACGTGCCCACCGCGCCCGAGATCGCGCCCGTGGCAATCTCGTCACGGGCCTGTTGCAGTCGGGTGCGGTTGCGGTCCATTTCGGCGTAGAAACGCGCAAATGTCAGGCCCATTGTGGTGGGCTCTGCATGGATGCCGTGGCTGCGGCCCACCCGAACAGTGTCCTTGTGCTCATAGGCACGGGTCTTCAGGGCGGCCAACACCCGCTCGAGGCCCACCATCAACAGGTCGGCGGCGCGGACCATTTGCACGTTGAGTGTGGTATCCAGCACATCTGACGACGTCATGCCCTGGTGGACAAAGCGGGCTTCCTCATTGCCGATGATCTCAGCGAGGTGGGTCAGGAAGGCAATCACGTCATGCTTGGTGACGGCTTCGATCTCATCGATGCGGGCGACATCGAATTCAACATCCTTCGCTTTCCAGACAGCATCGGCGTTTTCCTGGGGGATCACACCCAGCTGTGCCTGCGCGTCACAGGCATGGGCTTCGATCTCGTACCAGATGCGGAACTTCGTCTCAGGTGACCAGATGGCAACCATTTCGGGGCGGGCATAACGTGGGATCATCGGTTTTCCTCTTGGCTGGCGCGCGTGCCGCTTCTAGGGGGAGGAGGCGGGAACAGCAAGGCGGTGCAGATGCAAGAAATCTGTGCAGGCAGTATTGGCAGCGGCTTTGTTGGCGGCCATCTTGCGCCCACGCAGCCCGCTGCTTGAAAGGAGGCCAGCCCAATGACCCCGGATTTGAATGCCTTCGAAGGACACTGGACGATCTCGCGTCAGATCGAAGACCGCCGTGCCGGGGCCGAGGGGCAGCTTGTCGGCACGGCCCGCTTCACAGTCGTGACATCGGGTTTGCGCTATGACGAAGAGGGGCAGTTGAACCTGCCCGGTGCAGCGCCGATGACAGCGCGCCGTCGCTACTTCTGGCAACAGGGCCGCGCGGGCATCGATGTCTCTTTCGATGACATGCGTCCGTTTCACAGCATCGGGGGGCAGGGCAGGGCGACCCATTGGTGCGACCCGGATACCTACATCGTCCGCTATGATTTCAGCGCTTGGCCAGATGCATGGAGCGCGGAGTGGCAGGTCTCAGGCCCGCGCAAGGATTACACCATGCGCACCCTTTACCGGCGCGCGGGATCGCTCTGACGCAACGGAGCGGGCGGCAAAAACACCCCAAAATACAGTAATCTTCTGCAAAGCGTGGCGCGCAACGCCGCTCAGCAGCCTTTTTGACGGTTGCGCCGAGGCCCTGCATGCTGCATCACGGCGGCAAGAGAACACTTTCTGGAAGGTAGGAGAGCGCCATGGCGAGCCAGACCCTTAACTCTTACAACAGCCTTGCCGAGACGCTGGGCCCAAATGCGGGCGCAGCCCTGCGCATCAAGCAGGTGGCGCTTGTAGCGCTCGGCATCGTGCTGCTGGCCGTTCTGGCCAAGATCAAGCTGCCGATCCCGCCCTCGCCGGTTCCGGTGACCATGGGCACCTTCGGCGTGCTGGCCATCGGCGCCGCCTATGGGCCGCGCCTGGGCCTCGTGACAATTCTTGGCTACCTGATCGTTGGGGCGCTCGGCTACGACGTGTTCGCCAATTCCTCGGCTGAGAAGTTCGGTCTGGAATACATGATGGGTGGCACTGGCGGCTACCTCGTCGGCTACGTGCTGGCAACGCTTGCGCTGGGTTGGGCCGCAACCCAGGGTTGGGATCGTTCAGTGATCTGGATGGCCTTCGCCATGCTGATCGGCAACGCCTTGATCTACGTGCCGGGCCTGCTGTGGCTGGGCGTTCTGTACGGCTGGGACAAGCCGATCCTCGAATGGGGCCTGACCCCCTTCATCATCGGTGACTTCATGAAGCTCGCGCTGGCGGCGATCCTGCTGCCCGTGACTTGGAAACTGGTGGGCAAAGCGCGCACCTGATCAGCCACCGATCTGATCTTGCTTTGATACGGGCGTCCCGATGGGGCGCCCGTTTTCAGTTTGATCCGGCGCCGTCTTGGCAATCTGCATTCCTGCACATTGCGACATCATTTGCGGTGCTTGTCCTTGCCGTTCCGCCCCGTGATAGTATCTCCGATGAAGGAGGGCCTGCTGATGGCTGATACACCCGGCTTCGACGATATCCCTGAAACCGCGCTTGCGTGGCACCGCGCGGGCCGTGGCGCTGCGCTTGCCACTGTTGTGCAAACGTGGGGATCGGCCCCGCGCCCGGTGGGCAGCCAGCTTGCGATCTCAGGCGATGCGGAGCTTGCCGGCTCTGTTTCGGGCGGCTGCGTCGAAGGCGCTGTGGTCGCAGAGGCGCTCGACGCTTTAGAAGACGGCCAGAGCCGCATTCTGGAATATGGCGTGACCGACGACGAAGCCTTTGCCGTTGGCCTCGCCTGCGGCGGCACGATCCGCATCATGGTAGAGCCGATTGGCGCTGGGTTTCAGGCAGATATGCTCGAAGACCTCACTCAGCGGCGGGCCTTGCGCCAGCCCGTGGCCTATCAGGTGGATACCACCACATGGCAGCGCGGTTTCGCCGCCGATGGGGCCGAGGCAGACCGCTTTCGCGCAGACCGGTCTGGCTTCGATGAAGAGGGGCGCGTGTTCACCGCGATCCATAATCCGCCCCTGCGCATGGCTGTGGTGGGCGCGGTTCACATCGCCCAGCCTCTCGTCGTGATGGCCCGGCTTGCCGGGTATGATCCCGTCCTCATTGATCCGCGCGAGGCGTTTGGCTCGCAAGCCCGGTTTCCCGGCGAGACGATCAGCCATGACTGGCCCGATGAGGCGCTCGACGCCTGGGGCATTGATGCCCGCTCTGCCATCGTTACCTTGACCCATGATCCCAAGATCGACGATCCCGCGATCGCCCGGGCCCTTGCTTCTGATTGCTTCTATATCGGCTGCCTCGGCTCGACCCGCACCCATGCCAAACGCGTCAAACGCATGCAGGAGGCGGGCTTCACACCCGCGCAGATCGGGCGCCTGCACGCCCCGGTCGGACTTGATATCGGAGCCAAATCCCCGGCTGAGATCGCGATCTCTGTCATGGCGCAGATAACGGCCGTTTTGCGCCGGGGCACGGCCTGATGTTCTTTGGCTCCGTGGCCCTTGCAGAGGCCGAGGGCGCGATCCTTGCCCATTCCGCCCCGCTGACGGGAGGCACGGCCAAGAAGGGCACGGTGATTGATGCGGCCCTTTTGGCGCGGTTGCAGCAAGCTGGGCTCGACACGGTCACGGTGGCGCGGCTGGAGCCCGGCGATGTGGATGAAGACAGCGCGGCCGCCCGTCTTGCCGCCGCCTTGGTGCCTGATCCTGCACAGGCGCATCTGGTTGTGGGTCAGGCTTTCACTGGGCGGGTCAACCTCAATGCGGCGGGGCCGGGTGTGGCGCAGGTGGATGCCGGCGCCGTTGCAGCATTGAACGCGATTGATCCCTCGATCACGTTGGCCACCCTGCCGCCGCTCACCCGGGTGGGGCCGCGCACGCTGGTGGGCACGGTCAAGATCATCTCCTACGGGGTGGACGAGGCGCGGTTGCAGGCCGCGTGCGATGCGGCGCGCGCGGCAGTGTGTGTGCAGCCGGTGGTGCTGCGCAGTGCAGGGCTCGTCCTCACGGAGGTGCCCGGGCAGAAATCCAGCCTGAGTGAGAAAGGGGCTGCGGCCATGGAAGGCCGTTTGCGCGCGCTGGGCATGGAGCTTGCCGGGGTGGAAACCGTCCCCCACGAGACCGACGCGCTGGCTGCCGCGCTGAGACGTTTGCCGGGCGAGATCGCATTGATCCTGACCGGGTCTGCAACCTCTGATCTGCACGATGTGGGCCCGCAAGCCGTGCGCGTTGCTGGCGGCAGCGTCAACAGGTTCGGGATGCCGGTGGATCCCGGCAATCTTCTGTTTGTGGGCAGCCTCGATGCCCGTCCGGTTGTGGGGCTGCCGGGATGTGCGCGCTCGCCCGCACTGAACGGGGCGGATTGGGTGCTGGAGCGTCTGGCCTGCGGAATTGCCGTGGGTGACGCGGAAATTGCCGCGATGGGCGTGGGGGGGCTGCTGAAGGAAATTCCCTTGCGGCCACAGCCGCGCGAACCCTGAGACGGCCGCCTTGGCGCAAGCGGGCTGTCGCCTCTTTGTATCTGCGGTCCGTCTCTGATCTGAGGCGTGCCGGTAAGCCCCCTATTCCTCCGCCGCCTGTGAAGCGGCAAATCATGGCTGCCGTCGCGTTTTGCAAACTCGGCTCTGGTCAAACCGGCGGATTCAACGCTAAACGGCCCCGACCCGCACAGCTTAAACGCCTCGAAAGGCTCTGCCCCCATGTCTCGCGAATTTTCGTTCACTCTGTCAGCCACGGATGGTGCGGCGCGCACGGGCACGATCTCGACCCCGCGCGGAGAGATCCGCACCCCCGCATTCATGCCGGTCGGCACCGCGGCAACCGTGAAGGCAATGATGCCGGAAAGCGTGCGCGCCACGGGGGCCGATATCCTGCTGGGCAACACCTATCACCTGATGCTGCGCCCGACCGCAGAGCGCATTGACCGCTTGGGCGGGCTGCACAAGTTCATGAACTGGGAGCGGCCCATCCTCACAGATTCCGGTGGCTTCCAGGTGATGAGCCTCGCAGGCCTGCGCAAACTGACGGAAGAGGGCGTCACCTTCAAAAGCCATATAGACGGCTCCAAGCACATGCTGTCGCCCGAACGCTCGATGGAGATTCAGCGCCTGCTTGGATCAGATATCGTGATGTGTTTTGACGAATGCCCGGCCCTGCCCGCAGACCGCGACCGCATCGCCGAGAGCATGCACCTGTCCATGCGGTGGGCCAAACGCTCGCGCGAAGCCTTCGGTGACAGACCGGGCCACGCGCTGTTCGGCATCCAGCAGGGCGGCCTTGAGGAAGACCTGCGGGCCGAAAGTGCGCAGGCCCTGCAGGAGATCGGGTTTGAGGGCTACGCGGTTGGCGGGCTTGCCGTGGGCGAGGGGCAGGAGGCCATGTTTGGCTGCCTAGACTTCGCGCCCGGCCAGTTGCCCGTGGACAAACCACGATACCTGATGGGCGTTGGCAAGCCCGATGACATCGTGGGCGCCGTCAAGCGCGGGATCGACATGATGGATTGCGTGCTGCCCTCCCGCTCTGGGCGGACAGGGCAGGCGTTCACGCGCCACGGCGTGGTCAATATCAAGAACGCACGCCACCAGAATGATCCGCGCCCCTTGGATGAAAATTGCACATGCCCGGCTTGCCGCAACTACTCACGTGCCTATCTGCATCACGTGTTCCGCTCCAATGAGATGATTTCGGGGATGCTGCTCACATGGCACAACCTGCATTATTTCCAGCAGATCATGCAGGAGATGCGGGATGCGATTGCCGCGGGCACCTTCGCCCAGTGGGAGGCCGAGTTCCACGCGATGCGGGCGCAGGGGGACATTGATCCTTTGTAAAGACACGGTCTTATGCGGTTGCAATCGCCACTTTGGGAGGGCGGGGATGCCGTGTTTCGTCGACACGGAGGGCTGCGGATTTCATGGCGCTGGGTGCGCGCTGCATGGCAATCCGCGAGCCTCAAAAAAATTAACGAAAAGTTACCTTTTTCTGCCGGCAAAGAGGCACGCAGATTTCCTTTATTTGTAACGCTTGCGGCCCTTGTGTCTGCCCCTGCGCAAGTGCACACTCACCGTGATTATAAACGGGCCCGCTTGAAGCGTCGGTTGCCACGCACCACCTTCTAGGGGACCTGAACGGAGAATGCAGGGTTGCCGCATCGCGGGACCAGCGTTCTTGCCAATAACAAGGAATGTCTGATGGACGAGCAAAAAAACGCCTCCTACCCGGTGTTGCCCCTGCGCGATATCGTCGTTTTCCCGCATATGATCGTGCCGCTCTTTGTAGGGCGCGAAAAGTCGGTGAAGGCGCTGGAAGAGGTGATGGCGGATGACAAGCAGATCCTGCTGTCGTCCCAGATTGATCCCGCAGTCGATGACCCGGACGCCGATGGCATCTACCTCACCGGCGTGCTGGCAAACGTATTGCAACTGCTGAAATTGCCCGACGGCACCGTCAAAGTGCTGGTCGAAGGCAAGAGCCGGGTGCGGATCACCGAATTCACCCGCTCTGAGCCTTTCTTCGAGGCCGAAGCCGAAGCTCTGGAAGAGACCGAGGGTGACGCAGACACGGTCGCGGCGCTGTTGCGCTCTGTCGGGGAAGAGTTTGAGCGCTATGCCAAGGTCAAAAAGAACGTCCCCGAGGAAGCCCTTTCGGCCGTGGCCGAAACGCGCGCTGCGGATAAGCTGGCGGACCTCGTGTCGGGCCATCTGGGCGTAGAGGTCGACCAGAAGCAGGAATTGCTGGAAACGCTGGATGTCGCAGAGCGTCTTGAGAAGGTCTATGGCCTGATGCAGGGCGAGATGTCTGTGCTGCAGGTTGAAAAGACGATCAAGACCCGCGTCAAATCCCAGATGGAGCGGACCCAGCGCGAGTATTACCTCAACGAGCAGATGAAGGCGATCCAGAAGGAACTGGGCGACGGTGAGGAAGGCCAAAACGAGGTCGCCGAACTGGAAAACCGCGTCGCCGAGACCAAGCTGTCGAAAGAAGCGCGCGAAAAGGCCGATGCCGAGATCAAGAAGCTCAAGAACATGAGCCCGATGTCGGCTGAGGCTACGGTTGTGCGCAACTACCTTGATTGGATGCTGTCGATCCCGTGGGGCACCAAGTCGCGCGTGAAAAAGGATCTGTCACGTGCCCAGAGCGTGCTCGACAATGACCATTACGGCCTTGAAAAGGTCAAGGAACGGATCGTCGAGTATCTCGCGGTGCAGCAGCGTTCGAAAAAGCTGAAGGGCCCGATCCTGTGTCTTGTCGGCCCTCCGGGCGTCGGCAAAACCTCGCTGGGTAAATCTGTCGCCAAGGCCACGGGGCGCGAATTCATTCGCATCTCGCTGGGGGGCGTGCGCGACGAGTCCGAGATCCGCGGCCACCGCCGGACCTATATCGGCTCCATGCCGGGTAAGATCATCCAGGCCCTGAAAAAGGCCAAGACAACGAACCCGCTCATCCTTCTCGATGAGATCGACAAGATGGGGCAGGATTTCCGCGGAGACCCGGCCTCTGCCATGCTCGAAGTGCTCGACCCGGAGCAGAATGGCACCTTCGTGGACCACTATCTCGAGGTGGAATACGATCTGTCGAACGTCATGTTCCTGACCACGGCCAACTCCTACAACATGCCGGGGCCGCTGCTCGACCGGATGGAGATCATCAGCCTTGCCGGCTACACCGAGGATGAGAAGCGCGAGATTGCGCGCCAGCACCTGATCGACAAGCAGATCAAGAACCACGGCTTGCGCAAGGGTGAGTTCGCGATCGACGACGCGGCGCTGACAGCCGTGATCCGCACCTATACCCGCGAGGCAGGGGTGCGGAACCTCGAGCGCGAAATCGCCAAGATGACGCGGAAGGCTGTCACCAAGATCGTCCGCAAGGAGGTTGACGCTGTCGAGGTCAAGGAAGATCAGCTCGAAGAGTTCCTCGGCGTTCCGCGCCACCGCTTCGGCCTGGCCGAAGAAGAGGATCAGATCGGTGTTGTCACGGGGCTTGCCTACACGTCTGTGGGCGGTGACCTGCTGCACATCGAGGCGCTCAAGCTGCCCGGCAAGGGCCGCATGAAAACCACGGGTAAGCTGGGCGATGTGATGAAAGAGTCCATCGATGCGGCCTCGTCTTACGTGCGCTCGATCAGCCCCGAGATTGGCTTTAAGCCACCGCGCTTTGAAAAGATCGACATTCACGTGCACGTGCCCGATGGCGCAACCCCCAAGGACGGCCCCTCTGCCGGTCTTGCCATGGTGACATCGATCGTCTCGGTCCTGACGGGCATTCCGGTGCGCCGGGATATCGCCATGACGGGCGAAGTGTCCCTGCGAGGCAACGCGATGCCGATTGGCGGCCTCAAGGAAAAGCTGCTCGCGGCCCTGCGCGGTGGGATCAAGACGGTTCTGATCCCGCAAGACAACGCAAAGGATCTGGCTGACATCCCCGACAATGTGAAGGACGGGTTGGAAATCATCCCGGTCAAACATGTCTCCGAAGTGCTTGAGCGTGCGCTGGTTCGCGCGCCCGAGAGCATCGAATGGGATGAAGAGGCAGAAGAAGCCGCCGCCCTGGCGCGCAGCAGCGCGGCTGCTGGGCCAGAGGGGGCACCTGTCGCCCACTAAGCGCGGCGCGTGCGATGCACGGATTTGAAAAGGGCGTCCTGCGGGGCGCCCTTTTTGCTGTCCGGCGGGCCTTGCATGCCGGCGGCTTTGGCCAAACGTCCCACGGGGCTCTCCCATCCCGCCATTGGCGAGCGGGCAGGGGGCGGTGGACTGCACACAGTGGCGCCGCGCGTATCGGCGATGGGGCACTGCCTGCTCCCCTGTACACATGCGAAAGGGCTTGCAGCCCACCGCGAGGGATTGTATCCCGCCGCCAGCAAGGGTGATTAGCTCAGTGGTAGAGCGCTTCGTTCACATCGAAGATGTCAGGAGTTCGAATCTCTTATCACCCACCATGCATTCCCTGTGACTTCCGCTATCCCTGCGCGCCGATCCAGGCGCAGTTTTGTCACGGGTGCAGCGCGCGTGGCGGCTGTCGCTATCCTGCTCATTGCGCACCGGTGTTTGCGGTCCAAAGCCGCGCCGCGTTGCCAGACTTTTAAACTTCTTGACAAAACAGCCTAAAGTTGTTCACGAAAATTTTGTTTCGCGCGCCTCCTTTGCCATGTGGGCCGGAAGCGCGTGTTAAAATCGAACCAATGTTTTAGGAGCGTTCGCCATGAACAAACGTATTCTTGCAGCCAGCCTTGTCCTGTTGACCACCGCCAGTGTGGCCCAGGCGGCCACCTATACCGTCACGCTGATTGGCGGCTCACTCGGTGGACAAGAAATCGGTAATACCCCGCGTGCCCTGAATGACAGTGGCCAGATCGCCGGAGAGAGCTGGACCACGGGGAATGCACAAACAAGGCCTGCCTTGTGGAACGGCCAAGCAGTGCCAGTTGAGCTTGAGGGGTTTGTAGAAGGGGTCGACGGTCGTGTCTTTGGCATGAACAACAGTGGCCAAGTGGTCGGTACCGATGGCACGCCTGCTCAGAACCGGGCAACGCTTTGGAATAATACCCAAAATCCAAGGAATCTCGGAACGCTGAACGACAGTTTGGGCACCAGCGCTGCTTACGATATCAACAACAGCGGCCAAGTTGTGGGTGATAGTAGTAATGGTGCTATCAATAGCCGCCAGGCATTTTTGTGGGAAGATACGATCAATGGCGGTGCGATGCTGGCTCTCGATTTTTTGTCTGGTGGCAACCAAGCAAGCGCATGGAGTATCAATGATGTTGGTCAGATTGCGGGGTACAGCAGTGGCTCTGCCGTAGGCATAACAGCAGTTCTTTGGGACAATTCACCGGGTCGGCCGATCACCGAAATTGGCACATTGCCCGGCGACAGCAACAGCGTAGCATTCGATATCAATCTGTCAGGGACAGTTGTTGGTTACTCAAGCGGAAGCACTGGAGACAGAGCGTTCATCTGGGATTACGCCTCGGAGCAGATGACTGACCTTGGCACGTTAGGCGATGACTTCAGCCGGGCCAAGAGCATCAATGACAGCGGCCTTGTCGTGGGGCGTAGTGCTGGTAGTGCTGGTAGCTTCCGTAATTTAGGCTTTCTATGGGACGAGACGAACGGCATGCGGTCTTTGGACAGCCTGCTTGCTCCAGCCTATGCTGACTGGGGCATTTATGATGCGGTTGCCATCAATAATGCTGGTCAGATCCTTGGATGGGGCCGAAGAAGCAACTCGGGTATGCAAGGTATAGTTCTGTTGACACCCGTGGCCCCTGTTCCATTGCCCGCTGTGGTTTGGCTGATGCTGTCGGGGCTGGCCTCGTTGGGCTGGCTGAAACATCGCCGCGTTGCGGCCTGTTGAGGCAGCCTGACAAGGCGACTGGACCGGGCAGCACGCCGCGATTTTCCGATTGGCTGCTGTGCTGGAGCGCGCTTCTCGCGCGTTCCTGCGGCGCTGTTGCGCTTGGCCTGCATGTTCGCGTCTGCACATCAGAGCGCAGTGCATCCGAAAAAGCAGCCACGGCGCGGGCAACGGGATGAGGCCAAGCCGATGGCCGCACGCGGCCCGCACACCGCTCTGGCGTACAGGGCTTTCCGCCTTCCCTCTGGAGGCATTCCCGCAGCGACACCTGTGGTTTTGCAAGATGTTTCAGCTTTGCGTGACTGAGGGCTTGCAAAGCGCGGGGAAGGGGCTTACTACGCCGCCTCACGGGTGGTTAGCTCAGTTGGTAGAGCGTTTCGTTTACACCGAAAATGTCGGGGGTTCGAGCCCCTCACCACCCACCATTTCCCCCTGATACGCTAGGTGATCCGCGCAAGGTACGTGGTGCATAAGCCGCTGCATAAACGCGCCTCTGGCAGCGACTGCGCCAGGGCGGGTTTTTCTTTTCTTTTGCGGAAGGTCTGGTGTGGCGGAGATGTCCCGACGGACAGATGGGGGGCAGGGCGCTGCCCCCCGTTTGTGTGCGTGCTTTGCGGCACCCGCAGGCCCCGGTGATGCCAGGGGCGGCATCGCAGGGGCGCGGGTGTCGCGCAGGTAAGCCGTGGCTCAGGCTTTTTTCTGAATTTCCACGGAATGGGGGTAGGGGATAGAGATACCGTTCGCGTCAAAGGCTTCTTTCACGGCCTTCGTCAGTGCGAATTTCAGCTCCCAATAGTCTTCTGCTTTGCACCACAGGCGGGCGGTCAGATCGACGGAGCTTTCCCCAAGATTGGTGACCCGCACCCAAGGCGCTGGGTCTTGCATGACGCGGGGCTCTGCCTCGGCGAGCTCCATGATGATCTTCATCGCGGCGTCTGAGCTGTCGGTGTAGTCAATCCCGAACACCAGATCCACTCTGCGGGTGTCATGGGCCGAGAAGTTGGTGATGATCGATCCCCATGCCTGCCCGTTTGGAACGATGATCTGCACGTTGTCGGCGGTCACCAGTTCGGTCACGAACAGGTTGAGGTCCACGACCGTGCCAGAAGTGCCATTGATCGAGACGAAATCACCCAGCTTATAGGGGCGGAACAGGATCAGCATAAAGCCTGCGGCGAGGTCACTGAGGGTGCCTTGCAAGGCCAAGCCGATCGCGAGGGACGCCGCACCGAGGACAGCAACGAGGCTTGTGGCTTGTACGCCAAAGAGCCCCAGCACCATGACAAGGACTATGAGCAGAACGGCCCATTTGGCCATGCTAGCCAAGAAGTTCGAAAGCGTGGCGTCCATTTGGTCGATGGAATTCAGGCGCTTACGCACCGTGCTTCCCGCCCAGGAAGCAACCATCCAGCCAATAATAATGACTGCCAGCGCCTTTCCCGCGTTGAGCAATAGCGGCCAAATTCCGCCAAGTTCCTGTGGCATTTCCATTTATTGATCTTTCTCACGTGGTTTCATTTTGCGGCGAGAGTGATCGTCTTTTCGCCTGTTTTCAAGAAGGTTGGGGCCCAAGTTGGCGCGGCATAAATGCCTGCGTTTACTGGAGCTGCGCTATGTGCTTCCCGTTTGGAAGGGGGATGAGTGGAGCCGCGCTTTGTCGATTGGGCACAAGCGCTGCGGGGCTGCGTTTGTTGCGAAATATGCAGCAATCCATGGCGCGTTGTCGCGACATGTGCAGGATATGAGGGGCATTGCGCAGCTGTTGGCCTAGGATTGACATGCGGAATGTATACATCCCTGCCAACGCAACCGTTGGAGACGCCTGATGAGCTGGAACCCTGCACTTGATCCCGATTGCCCGACCGGTGACGCCGTTGACGCAATTGAAACACTGATTGTGCCGCGAGCCCGCGATCTGGGTGATTTTGAAGTGCGCCGCGCATTGCCATCGCCCAAACGCCAAATGGTGGGGCCTTTCATTTTCTTTGATCAGATGGGCCCGGCGGAATTCGTTACCGGGCAGGGGATCGATGTGCGCCCCCATCCCCATATCGGCCTGTCCACGGTGACCTACCTGTACAAAGGCAAGTTTCACCACCGCGACAGCCTTGGAACAGATCAATGGATCGAGCCGGGTGCGGTCAATCTGATGACGGCTGGCCATGGCGTCACCCATTCGGAACGGGTGGACGGCGACATGCTGGCCAATCCCTATGCGCTGTTCGGCATCCAGACATGGATTGCCTTGCCAAAAGACAAGGAAGACACGCCGGCTGATTTCGTCCACGCGCCCAAGGACACGCTGCCCATCCTCGAAGGAGAGGGCAAAAAGTTGCGCCTGATCCTTGGTGATGCCTATGGAACGCGCTCCCCGGTCGAAACGCCGTCAGAGATGTTCTATCTCGATGCTCTTTTAGAGGGCGGCGCCAAGCTGCCGTTGCCCGACAATCACGAAGACCGCGGTGCCTATGTGGTTGAGGGTGAGATCACGATTGCGGGCCAGACATTCACGCCAGGCCAGATGATGGTTTTTCGACCCGGCGACAAAATCTCAATGACCGCAGGGCCTCTGGGCGCGCGCGTCATGCTGCTGGGCGGCGCAACCTTGGAGGGCCCGCGTCACATTTGGTGGAATTTCGTGGCGTCTTCGCAAGAGCGGATCGAAGCTGCCAAGGAGGCTTGGCGCGCGGGGGATTGGGAACATGGACGCTTCCAGTTGCCCCCCACTGACAACGCCGAGTTCATTCCCCTGCCGGAGCGGTAAGCCGTCATTTTTATCATCTCAGCGGGCGCGGACGACAGTCGCACCGCCTGCTGGGGCCTTGCTTTCCGCGCCGTTCGATCATGTGACGCCAGCAGCGACTTCACCATGTCGGAAATCGGCATTGCGCCTGTGCGAAGATGTGGCATGGGTGCTGTCAGTCATGACACAAACCGCACTGCACTCCACCCGGCTTGGGATAATTATGATCCTTTTGGGGATGTTGTTGATCTCGATCAACGATCTCACCATCAAAAGTCTTTCGGATCGCTATCCGCTGCACCAGTTGGTGTTTGCCCGCTCGGCCATTGGGATCTTCCTGTCGTTCATCATTTTGCAGTTCGAGGGCGGCATCGCTGTGCTCAGGACAGACCGTGTTTCACTGCATGCCTTGCGCTGCCTGCTCATCGTGATCGCGAATATGACCTTCTTCACAGCGATTGCCGTTCTGCCACTGGCCACGGTGACGGCAATGTTCTTTGTGGCGCCGTTGATGATCACCCTGCTGGCCGTGCCGGTGCTGGGTGAGACGGTGGGCCCGCACCGTCTTGGTGCGATTGCGCTGGGTTTTGTAGGGGTGCTGATCATGGTGCGCCCGGGCATGGATGTTTTTGATGTGCCGGGATGGGTGCTGACGCTGCCGATTTTGGCGGCGGCAGGTTATGCGGGCATGCAGGTGCTGACCCGCAAACTGGGTGTCGACACGCCCGCCTCGGCGATGGCGATCTATATCCAGCTGACCTTCATCCTCGTCTCAAGTTTGTTCTGGTTGGTCGCGGGGGATGGCCGCTACGCCGAGATGGTAGAAAACGAGAGTCTGATTTTCCTGCTGCGGGCCTGGGTTTGGCCCGCGCCCGAGGATTGGCCCGCCCTGCTGATGCTCGGGGCTTTGTCCGCGGGCGTGGGCTATGCGCTCAGCCAAGCTTACAGGCTGGGGGATGCGGCCACCATTGCACCGTTTGAATACACTGCGCTGCCTCTCGCCATCTTCTGGGGCTGGTGGTTCTTTGATGAGTTGCCCGATGCCATGGTGATGCTGGGCATCTTCCTGATTGGGGTGTCAGGCGTCTATGTCTTTGTGCGTGAACGGCGCCTTTCGCGGCAGGTTGCCGGTGGCAGGCCGGTGCGGCGCACATGACGGGCGCGCCGATCATACGGGCGGCTTTGGATGCTGATTTGCCGAACATTGCCCAGCTTCAGATAGCGTCGTGGCAATCGGCTTATCGGGGGATGTTGCCCGATGCCTATCTGGATGGGCAAATCCTCTCGGATCTGGAGGATAAGTGGCAGCCCCCTGTGCTTGACCAGCTGATCACGCTGGTCGCAACACCACCGCAAGGCGGCGCGCTCACCGGCTTTATCGCGTGTATTCCAGACGGTGAAAAAGGCCCCTATATCGACAATTTCCATGTCGATCCGCAGCTCAAGGGGCAGGGCATCGGACGGTGTTTGTTTGACGCTTTGGTGGAGGCTCTTATTGCGGCGGACCATTCAACGGCATGGCTGACGGTGATCGATAGAAATAGCGGTGCGCGCGCGGCCTATGCCCGCTTGGGCGGGCAGGAGGAAGCGCCGCGCACTGTTACGCTATATGGGCAGCCGATTGTTGATATCCCGGTGCATTGGCCGGATTTGCGCCGGCTGAATCGGGGCGACCGGGCCTGACGCGCCTGTTGGGGAGCGCGCACCATCGGTGGTGAACAGGCGTCGGTTTGGCGCCTTCGAAACCGGATTTCATTCCGGTGAAAGAAAATCGTTGATCGGCGTGCAATCGCGCTTGACGCTCCTGTCACCCCCCAATAGAACCGCCGCTACGTCTTGGGTGTTACCCGGGGCGGGCAAGTTGGGCGGTTGTAGCTCAGTTGGTTAGAGTACCGGCCTGTCACGCCGGGGGTCGCGGGTTCGAGCCCCGTCAACCGCGCCACCGCTTGCCCCTCCGAAACGTTCCAGACCGATGCGCGGTTGTAGCTCAGTTGGTTAGAGTACCGGCCTGTCACGCCGGGGGTCGCGGGTTCGAGCCCCGTCAACCGCGCCACTTCTTTCTCTGATACATTGTTAGGCGATTGTCCGGAGTGGCACCTGAACCGTGCATTTTTTGCTCGATTCTAAATTGCCACTCGCAGGGTTCAGCACATTTTGCCCTGCATGGCTTGAATGTGGCGCGTTTCGTTTGGATAAGTTGCTTCATTGAATGCGAGGGGATTGCGAAATGGCTTCGAATGCACGTACGCAGATTGCTGATTTGAATCCCGTGCGCACGCTCAGGCCTGTTACCCCCGAGCCTTGCCTGATCCTGCGCAGCGACGGGTTACAAGAGCGCGTCATCTTTCTCGAGGACGCGGGCATCCCTTTGATTTTTGGACGTGGCGCCCAGGCGGGGGTCAGCCTGTCTGATGGCAACGTCTCGCGTGAGCACCTATCGGCGCGCCGCGAAGGCGCGACTGTCTACGTGCGTGATCTCGGGTCGACCAACGGCACTTGGCTGGACGGCGCGCGGCTGACAGACGAAATCGCACTGGCTTCGGGCCAGTTTCTGCACCTTGGCACCCACACCTTGTCCTTGGGGTGGCGTGACCGGGCAGCGACGGCCCAGGCCCAGGAGATTGCGCAGGACCTCGAAAAGGCCAACCGCTATGTTCTATCCATGTTGCCCGAGCGACTGTCGGAAGGCGCGATCACGGTGGACTGGTCCTTCCTGCCGTCTGCCAAGCTGGGCGGGGATGTGTTTGGCTATCATGCGGTGGATTCGCGCCACATGGCCTTTTATCTGATTGATGTGTCGGGGCATGGGGCAGGGGCAGCAATGCATTCCACCTCGATCCTTGCCGCTTTACGCAATCAAACCCTGCGCGACACGGATTTCAAAAACCCTGCATCGGTTTTGCAAGGGTTGAATGACACGTTCGACATGGAAACCCATGGCGGCTACTGCTTCACGACTTGGTACGGCGTTTTTGACCGAGAGGAGCGCCGTTTGGCTTTCGCTTCTGGCGGGCACCATCCTGCCTATCTCGTCACGTCGCTCGGCGGCGCGCCCATGCCCTTGCGCACGCGCAACCCCGTGATGGGCGCGATGCCCGGTATTCCATTTGACGCGTCTGAGATAACGGTCCCTGAAACGTGCCGCTTGCATATCTTCTCTGACGGGTGCTTCGAAATCACGGACAGGGCGGGGCAGCAATGGAGCCTCGAAACCTTTCTGCCGCTCCTCACGCAAGGGCCGGAAGGGGTGGAAATCTCCTGCCAATCGGTGTTTGAAGCGGTGCGCGGCGCGGCACTGTCCGGTCCGCTTGCGGATGACTTTTCAATTCTGTCGGTGAGCTTTCGCTGAACCGCTCCATTTACCCCGCATTGCCTCGGCGCAGTTTGCGAAACTTTAAGGATCTTGCCATGAGCACAAGCAGCATGAACATCACGCCCCTCGATGACACCACATTGGCCGTTGCGCTGGAAGGCCGGCTGGATGTGCTTGGCGTAGATGGGGTGGAAACCCGCTTTACCGCTGCGCTTGTGCCCTCGGGCAAGAATGCCATCGTCGATATGTCCGGGGTTGAATTCGTGGCCTCATTGGGCATTCGGATGTTCGTCTCCGTTGCGCGCGCGCTGGCGCGGGATGGGCGCAAGATCGCGCTTTACGGCTGCAATGCGCAGGTTGCTGAGATCATGGAAATGGCCGCGCTCGACAAGCTGATGTCGGTGACGGCGGATGCCGATGCCGCGCGCGCCGCGCTGCCTGCCTGAGCCGACCGCGCGCTCGCTTGCCTTGATGCGTTCCGCTCCCCTCACAACCCAGCGCAGTGCCGATGGGGTCCGGGCTGCTTTGACAGAGCTGGCGCCGCTGCTTGACGCGATGGAGATTGGCCCGAGGGCCCGCTACGGCGTGGAGTTGGTGTGCGAGGAAATCCTGACCAATCTGGCGAAATATGGCGGTGTGCCCGTCGGAACAGATCCGCATCTTGCTGAGATCGTGACGATCGAACTGGAAGCGCAGGGTGATCGTGTCACCCTCACAATCGCGGATCATACCGCGCCGTTTTCCCCCTTTGCAGCGCCGCAGCCAGAGCCCAATGCCGATGTCGCACAGGCGCAAATCGGGGGCTTGGGCCTGTCGCTTGTGCGCCAGACTGCCAGCAGCCTGTCTTATGACAGCAGCGGCGGGCAAAACCGCCTGACGGCTGTGTTCAAAGCGGGCTAGGGGCAGGGGCGCAGCCCAAACGGGCTGCACCCCTCTGTTCTGATTGCTCAGTCGCGAGCAAGCGCTGCAAGAATGCGCGCCCAGCTGCGCATACCTTTGTGAAAGCTCTCTACATCGTACTTTTCATTGGGCGAGTGCAGCTGGTCGTCGTCCTTACCAAAACCGATCAGCATCGCATCCATGCCCACATGCTCTTTGAAATAGCCTGCCACGGGAATCGAGCCGCCACAGCCTATCATCGCGGCCTCAACATCCCATTCCTCGGTCAGGGCCTTGCGGGCCTGCTCGAAGGCGGGATCAGAGGTATCCATTTCGCTGGCAGGGCCTGCGCCGTGGGTCTCAAAGGTGACGGAGCAGTCAGTCGGCAGGGCCGCTTCGATCATGGCGCGCAGGTTGGTGCGGATCGCATGTGGATCCTGCTTGCCCACAAGGCGGAAGCTGATCTTGGCATGGGCTTTGCTGGGCAGGACAGTCTTGAAGCCTGCCCCGGTGTAGCCGCCCCAAATCCCGTTGATCTCGCAGGTGGGCCGAGACCACAGCATTTCCAGTGGCGTGCGATCCTGCTCGCCGGCTGGCTCCGACAGCCCGACACCGCCGAGGAAGGCTTTGTGATCGAAATTCAGCCCCTCCCACTGGGCGCGCTGATCATCTGAAAGCTCGGACACACCATCGTAAAACCCGGGGATCGTCACCCGGCCCGTCTCATCATGAAGATCAGCCAGTACGCGGCTGAGCACCCGGATCGGATTGATCGCAGCCCCGCCGAACGTGCCTGAGTGTAAATCCTTGTCCGGCCCTGTGATCGTGATCTCTTCCTGCAGCATGCCGCGCAGCCGTGTGGTGATCGCGGGTACCCGGTCTGCAAACAGGCCTGTGTCACAGATCAGGGCCAACTCGGCTTGCAGTTCCTCTGCGTGCTCTTTGAGGAAGGGCACAAGCGAAGGCGAGCCGCTTTCCTCTTCGCCTTCGAAAAAGAGCGTGAGCTTGCAGGGCAGGGTGCCATGCACAGCCTTCCATGCCCGGCAGGCCTCCACGAAGGTCATCAACTGCCCCTTGTCATCAGAGGTGCCGCGGCCGCGGATCACCTTGCCTTTCGGCGTGTCCTGAACCTCGGGGTCGAACGGGTCTCGATCCCAAAGGTCCAGCGGGTCGACGGGCTGAACATCGTAGTGACCATAGAACAGCAGGTGGCGGCCACCGCTGCCGCCATGGCCGACCACCATGGGATGGCCGGGCGTGTCGCGCCGCGAGGCATCGAATCCCAAAGAGGTGAGATCCTCGACAAGCCAGTCAGCCGCCTGCCGTACCGGCTCGGCATAGGCTGGATCGGTCGAGATCGAGGGGATGCGCAGCAGGTTCATGAGGCGGGCCATTGCGGCGTCCAGATCAGCATCGAGGCGGTCTAGCACCGGGGTGAGAAGGGGATCGGCGGTCACGTGTCAAAAGCTCCTGTGGTCGGTGTTTGGGCTGCACAGTGAGCCAGCCGCGGCGCACTGTCCAGCAGATGGCGGGCGCGGTGGCGCAGGTGGCAACAAGCGGTTAAAACGGTGCAGACCGAAAAAGGAGAGCGTTCATGCTGCGTATAACCGGCGCCCTTGTTGCCCTTAGCCTGCTTGTGCCCTGTGCCGCCCTGGCCGAATTGACGACAAAAGAGGCGCGGAAGCTGATGTTCCGGGAAAAGGGGCGCAGTGTCGTGGTGGCGGATGTGCCGTTTCTGGGCGACGCGGAGCGCAAAGCGCTGGAGGCCTATGCCGCGGAATTCCCCTATTACGGTGCCATGGCGCTCAGCCCCGGTGACCCTGCCGACAGTGGCTCTGCGGTGGCCTTGTCGAACTATCATTCGCCACAGGATGCAGAGAGGGCAGCCCTTGCTGCTTGCGAAGCGCGGCGAAAAACCGGCGCGGCCTGCGTCATCATCGCGACCGTTACTCCGCGTCGCTACAAGGCGCGCGATCTCACCTTGTCGGTGGAGGCCACAGGTGTGCTGAAAGGCGCCTTTCGCAAGTTGGAGGCCCCGAAGGCCTTTGCGGTGTCGCCTGCCACGGGCGCTTGGGGCTTTGCGCGTGGCGACGGGGGGCGGGCACTCGAGCAGTGCAATGTAAAGACTGCCGGTGCGAAAGATTGCAAAATTGTGGTGGCAGACCGCTGAAATCTGTCTGATAGGCGCCCCTGCGCGCCAAGGTCGCAGCGCGACAGAACGGCACGCAGATGCGCAGGCAAGCCGCGACGGCGTCGCGTAAGTGTCTGGTACAATGACGGAAAGTTTCCTAAGTGGTCTCTGGCTTGAACAACCGGGTGTGATTTGCATTCAGGCCGCACCAATGCGAGGGACGGGCCCACTGTAAAACGCAAACTCACACCCTATTGTCATGATGAGACAAAACACATAACATTTTTGGAATGTGAGAGACGAGGAAGCGCAGCTGTGACTTTGACCACGGTGAATGCCAACAAGATCGACGCCGCATTGGACCGCCTTCATGAAGAAGGCCGTTACCGCACCTTTATCGACATCGAACGTCGCAAGGGCCAGTTCCCCAGCGCCGTCTGGCGCCGCGAAGATGGCACCGAACAGGATATCACTGTTTGGTGTGGCAACGACTACCTGGGCATGGGCCAGCACCCGGTCGTGGTGTCGGCCATGCAGGAAGCTCTCGAGGCAACGGGCGCGGGCTCTGGCGGCACGCGCAACATCTCGGGCACGACGGTGTATCATAAGCGTCTTGAGGCCGAACTGGCGGATTTGCACTGCAAAGAGGCCGCTCTGCTGTTCACCTCCGCTTACATCGCAAATGACGCTACGCTGAGCACGTTGCCGAAACTGCTGCCCGGCCTGATCATCTACTCCGACGAATTGAACCATGCCTCGATGATCGAAGGCATCCGGCGCAATGGCGGGGCAAAGCGGATCTTTCGTCACAACGATCTCGACCATCTGCGCGCCCTGTTGGAAGCCGATGATCCTGATGCGCCCAAGCTGATCGCGTTCGAATCGATCTATTCGATGGACGGTGATTTCGGCCCGATCGAGGCGATCTGTGATCTTGCGGATGAATTCAACGCGCTGACCTATATCGACGAAGTGCACGCCGTTGGCATGTATGGCCCGCGCGGCGGCGGTGTGGCAGAGCGCGATGGCCTCGTCGACCGGATCGATATCATCAACGGCACCTTGGCCAAGGCCTACGGGGTGATGGGGGGCTATATTGCCGCCTCTGCAAAGATGTGCGACGCCATCCGCTCCTATGCGCCGGGCTTCATCTTCACGACGTCGCTGCCCCCAGCGGTTGCTGCGGGCGCTGCGGCCTCTGTTGCTCACCTGAAAACCGACCAGGCGCGCCGCGATGCGCACCAGCTGGCCGCCCGCATCCTCAAGACGCGGCTCAAGGGCCTTGGCCTGCCGATCATTGATCATGGCAGCCACATTGTGCCGGTGATCGTGGGCGATCCGGTTCACACCAAGATGCTGTCGGACATGCTGCTCGAAGATCATGGCATCTACGTCCAGCCGATCAATTTCCCCACAGTGCCGCGCGGCACCGAGCGCCTGCGCTTTACCCCGTCCCCGGTGCATGAGCCGAAAATGATCGATGGGCTGGTCAAGGCAATGGACGCGCTCTGGTCCCACTGCGCTTTGAATCGGCAAGACCTGGCCGGTTAGCGACTTTTGATCTGATCCTTCTCGCAGAACGTGTTATACTCTCAGGAATATCTGCGAGTCGCTGCCACACGACTCGCGGCGATTGGGGAAAAAACACGTTGCGAAACAGCGGTTCGAGCAGATGATCGGGCGTCGAGATAAGACGCTTGAAGAGAAGTCAGAGGAAAAGCCCAAGGGCTTTGACGACTTCGACTTCAAGCTTGGCGACATGATGCGCGGCGAGCGTGCGACTCTCGGAAAGTCGCTGCTCGACGTTCAGCGTGACCTCAAAATTAAAGCCGCCTACATCGCCGCAATCGAAAACGCCGATGCTGATGCCTTTGAAACAAAAGGGTTTATCGCCGGCTATGTGCGCTCCTATGCGCGCTATCTGAACATCGATCCCGAATGGGCCTATGAAACCTTCAGCCGCGAGTCCGGATTTGCACTTGGCAATGGGCTGGAGCGCGCGAAGACAAAAGCCTCGCCGGCAGCCCCGCTTTTGGCCGCGTCCAAAAACGACGCAACCTTCGGAAGCGAGCTTGGAGGGGCGCTGAGTTTCACGCCGCAATCGGATGGCATTCTGGCGCGAATCGAGCCCGGCGCAGTTGGTTCGATTCTGGTGATGCTGACGCTGCTGGGCGCTATCGGGTATGGGGCGATCTCTGTTTTGCACGAAGTGCAGCAAGTGCGGGTGACCCCGATGGAGTCTGCACCGGGTGTCTTGGCTGAGCTTGATCCGCTGCAGGATCTCGAGCCTGTCGCCGATGCGACCGCCTTTAATGCACCGAATGCCCTCGTTGCACCTGAGGCACTGAACCGTCTGTACCGGCCGCAGGCGCTGGACGTGCCGGTGATGACACCCCGCGACGGGCCCATTGCTGCACTTGATCCGCAGCAAGTTGGCGTCTTGTCCACCCGCACCGATACCCTGCCCACGATCGAGACTGGCGCACCGGGCGAAGGCTCCGCTTTGGGTCGTGCACTGGCCGATCAGTCCACCGGCTCCGCTGGTGCGCAAGGGCCGATTGTTCTGGCCGAAAATGCGCCGGAGGTGATGCTGGTCGCGGTGGATGAGGCCTGGGTGCGCGTGCGAGATGCGGATGGCTCGGTTCTCTTGGAGAAAATCCTGCAAGCGGGTGACAGTTTCGTTTTGCCGCGCACCGAGCGCCCGGCAACCCTGCGCGCCGGTGCCGCAGGCAATCTGTATTTCATGGTAAACGGGGAAACATATGGGCCGGCTGGCAGCACCGGAGCTGTCGTTTCAAATGTCGCGCTCTCCTCCGATGACCTGACCCAGACCTTTGCGAAGGTCGATGAGGCAGAAGGCGCCCAAAGCCGTGCTGCCGTGCGGTTCGCCGAGGCCGCTCTTTTGGAAAATCTCAGCGAAGAAAGCCAATGATTGGGGCCTTGATGCAGGCTGCCGCATTGTCAGAATGAAAACTTGGCTTTACATCTAGCATATGAGTAGTGTCATCTTGAGTTGACAGAAGGACTGTCAAGCATGTCGATCAATCACGTTCGTCCCTGGCGCAATATCTACCGTCGGGAAAGTCGCCAGATCTCCGTAGGCCCCGTTCCCGTGGGCGGTGATGCGCCGATTTCGGTGCAAACCATGACGAACACCGTCACGACGGATGTCAAAGGCACGATCGAACAGGTGAACCGATGCGCCGAGGCCGGGGCCGACATCGTGCGGATTTCCGTGCCGGACAAGGATAGCTCTGCGGCGCTCAAGCAGATTATCCCCGAGGTGTCCGTTCCGATCGTGGCAGATATCCACTTCCACTACATGAGAGGGGTTGAGGCAGCCGAGGCGGGCGCAGCGTGTCTGCGGATCAACCCGGGCAATATCGGCTCTGAGGCCCGCGTTCAGGAGGTTATCAAGGCCGCGCGGGACAACAACTGTTCCATGCGCATTGGGGTCAATGCTGGCAGCCTCGAAAAGCATCTGCTCGAGAAATATGGCGAGCCGACCCCGGATGCGATGGTGGAAAGCGGCTTGGATCACATCAAGATCCTGCAAGACAACGACTTTCATGAGTTCAAGATTTCTTGCAAGGCGTCCGACGTGTTCATGGCCACCGCGGCCTACCAGAAATTGGCCGATGCAACGGATGCCCCGATCCATCTTGGGATCACTGAGGCAGGCGGGCTGACGTCGGGCACGATCAAATCCGCAATCGGGCTTGGTAATCTGCTCTGGATGGGCATCGGGGATACGATCCGCGTCAGCTTGTCGGCAGACCCCGTCGAGGAGGTGAAGGTCGGCTATGAGATTCTCAAGTCGCTCGGGCTGCGTCATCGCGGTGTGAATATTATCTCCTGCCCGTCCTGTGCCCGGCAGGGCTTTGACGTGATCAAAACGGTTGAGGCGCTGGAAAAGCGACTGGAGCACATCAAGACGCCCATGAGCCTGTCGATCATTGGCTGCGTTGTGAATGGGCCCGGTGAGGCTTTGATGACTGATGTGGGCTGGACGGGCGGCGGTTCTGGTCACGGGATGGTCTATCTGGGCGGCAAGCAAAGCCACAAGATGTCTAATGATGACATGGTCGAGCACATCGTCGAACAGGTTGAAGCGAAAGCGGCCGAGTTGGATGCCAAGGCCATCAGTGACGCAGAAGCCGAAATCATAGAGCCTGCGGAGTAACGTCTGCGCGGGCGCGCACTGGCCCTTCCGGGCCCGACGGCAAAGTGCTGCCCCCTGAGCCTGCTGCGGCACCTCAATCCTAAATAAAAACGAAGGGCGCCTGCGCATTGCTGCCCGGCGTCCATTTTACATCTGCGCCTGGTTATCGGCGTCTATGGCATAAAAAAACCGCCGCTTCGGTGGGAGGAGGTACCGAAGCGGCGGTCATTGCCCGACCCCTAGGGAGGAGAAGAGGGGCGGGTATTCGGATGCACCCTCAGAGATGCAGGTGGTCGCGGAACACGAAGCGCGCGATATCGGCGCGCTGAAGGCCGCGTTCTGCCAGTTGTTCGTCGCTCAGGGCCGACAGGGCCGCAGCTTGCTTCACGCGGGGGTCATTTTCGGCCACGCGGATGCAGTAGTTCCAAAACGCAGTGAACGGGGTCGCCAGAATCTGGAGCAGGCTGGGGCTGGCAACATGGGTGTCGATCGCGGCCATCATGGTCTCCTTAGCGTGTTGCGTTCTGAGCGTTGCGCTCTGTGCTAAGGGCAAATTAAGTATTTGCCGCGCTGCAGCAACCATCAGTTTTGCATTGCCGCATTGCGCCGGGAACATAGCTTGTCTGACATCAGCACCTGTGGGCCTGATTGAGGGATTTGCATAACGGAAGGTTTCTGGCTCATCTGAACCGTCAAGGAGTGAAGATGAGACGGAAAGCTGGAACCGACAAACCGACGGCCG
>Ga0189289_10081_pt1 | contig 121571 bp, 112 predicted proteins | sample UW106minimetaG_FD_130313 | JGI IMG/M metagenome (GOLD analysis project Ga0189289, IMG submission 130313) | Marine microbial communities from the Costa Rica Dome - UW106 mini metaG | ecosystem: Environmental > Aquatic > Marine > Oceanic > Photic zone | place: Costa Rica: the Eastern Pacific... | reverse complement strand
TGAACAGTGGCTGGCTCAAAGTGACTTAGCCCCCGAAACGCCGATCAACTTGATTCATGGAGACCCTGATGCGCTGGAGGCCATGAAGGATCACTTGCGTCAGAACACCCGGTTTGAGGTGGAGGTGGCAAGCTACCAATCCATTTTGCGTCTTTGATGTGAGACTGGGCAAATACCCGGGGTAATCCGGATATTTACGGCGAGGATTTCTAATAGGCCACCATTAACGTCAGTAGAGTTATCAGGGAGAGATCATGAACGGCTATTCCATTGAGGATTCACATCGAATCCAGCAGCGTGCTGCCCAATACCGGCAGCGTTACCCCCAGTTTGCCAACTGGGCAAAAGGGCGCGGGGTGATCGAACATACCGATTTGACCCAGGTGCGCGTGTTCGACCTGTGCCAGGAACTCGTGTGTGCCGGGCGTTATGACTCGCTCGACGATGCCCTGATTATTTTCGAGGCTGCAGACACCCTCACCAACGCGGCCATGTGGCTGGTAGCCCACATGACTTATGCCAGCAGAGTGGACCTGTCCGGACAGCCGCTGGCGGCGGATGACTTCAAGGAAAATCCTCAGGGGCATACCGGTGGTTCGCTGAACATGGTGCCTGCCTATCTTGGCTACACGGCCGCCAACGCGTTGGCGGGGCTGACCCGTAGCTGGCTGATGGGGCAGGGGCACTGTGTGGCGGCTATCGAAAGCGTCAACATACTGCTCGGCAATCTGCATCCAGAACAGCAGGCTCGGTACACGCTCGACGAGGTGGGGCTGTCCCGGCTGGTGAGTGACTTTTACAGCTACGCCGTCACTCTCGATGGGACACCGGGGGTTCCCCTGGGCAGTCACGTCAACCCCCACACTGCCGGCGGGCTGATCGAGGGCGGATACCTGGGCTTTGCGGAACTGCAATACACCCATATGCCGCTGCCGGGGGAGCGTCTGGTCGCGTTTCTCAGTGATGGGGCATTTGAGGAGCAGCGGGGCAGCGACTGGGCAAGCCGCTGGTGGCGAGCCGAGGACTGTGGCCTGGTGACCCCGGTGATGATTGCTAACGGGCGCCGCATTGATCAACGGTCAACCATCTTTCTGCAAGGAGGCACGGACTGGTTCCGGCAGCACCTGGAGCTCAATGGTTTTTACCCCATACTCATTGATGGCCGCGACCCTGCGGCCTTTATCTGGGGCATCTTCGAGGCCGAATCGAGGCTTCAGGCATGCAGCGAACAGGTCAGCGCCGGCCACATGAGGTACCCTGTAAAGCTCCCCTATCTGATTGCCGAGACGGTCAAAGGCTATGGTTTCTATGGTGCTGGCTCAAACGCGGCGCATGGTACCCCGCTTCCGGCAATACCGAGATTTGATGAGGTCTCGCGCAGGCACTTTAACGAATCCATTGCCCGTTTGTTTGTGCCCGAGATCGAGATTCACGGCGCCCGCGACGTGCTGGCAACTCACCGGGCAGACGATCGGCCTGCGGAAAAGGATCATCCGCTGAGTTGTCGTGACGTCAAGCTGCAAACTGTACCCGAACCGGTCTGGTTGCAAACGGCGGTATCAGAGTCGCCCATGGTTGCGATTGATCGGCAGTTTGTTGCCCTTGTAAAGGCCAACCCGGCGCTTCGTATTCGCCTGGGGAACCCGGATGAATTGCGTAGTAATCAGATGAACCAGTCGCTTGACCTTCTGAAGCATCGCACCCTGACGCCCGAGCCCGGCCTTGCGGAATCCCTTCACGGCTCGGTAATCACAGCCCTGAATGAGGAGGCCGTTGTCAGCGCCGCTCTGGGTAATAAGGGAGGTATGAATCTGGTGGTGTCCTACGAAGCGTTTGCCATGAAAATGATTGGCGCTCTTCGGCAGGAAATTATTTTTGCGCGACACCAGAAAAGTCTCGGTCGGCCCGCCCGATGGTTATCCGTGCCGGTCATTGCGACGTCGCACCTCTGGGAAAACGGCAAGAACGAGCAGTCTCATCAGGACCCGGCCTTCGGCGAAGTCCTGATGGGAGAAATGAGTGACACTGCCCGCGTTGTCTATCCTCCCGACTGCAATAGTGCTGTGGCGTGCCTTAACGAGTGTTTTCGAACCCAGGGGCAGTTCTGGGCCATGACGGTTCCCAAGGCAAAACTGCCTGCCGTTTTTGACGGCCGTCAGGCTGTGCAATTGCTCCGGGATGGTGCCATCGCTCTTGGTGAAGCCGGTGATGTGCAGTTGATCGCTGTCGGCGCCTATCAACTCCGGGTTTGCCTTGAGGTTGCCGAAGCGCTGGCTCAGAGAGGGCTTTCGAGTGGTGTGGTCTGCCTTCTCGAGCCCGGTCGATTCCGGAGTCCCCGGGATCCAATCGAGTCAGGGCATCAGTCTGGTAGTTCTTACAGGGCCGAGCTGTTTCCTCACGATACAAAACTCAGAGTGTTCGTGTGCCATATGCGCCCAGAGGCCTTGCTGGGACTCTGCCGTCCTCTCGATCTCGGGCCCGACCGGACGCTGGCGTTTGGCTATGAAAACCATGGTGGCACCCTGGATACATCGGGGCTGCTGCAGGCCAACAAATGTGATGCCCATTCGATAGTGCAGGCGATCCTGTCAAAAAGTGGCTCCTCAGGCGCTGATAAGGCGACATTGTAGCGATGGAGCGCGAGGATCGATTTACAACAGTCTTTACGGGGAAAACTAAAGCGCTGGTCATCACCGTACTGATTCTCACACTAAAACAATCCGGGCGGCAACCGATGCAGCTAGTCGCCCCACATACAGGTCAATCATGCTATGAATGAATCGTTCAATCACGCTGGGGCCTGGGGCATCACACTGATCGTTATCGTTCTGGTGTCCTGGTTCTTTTACCGTTATTTCGCGCCGAAAAACTGGCGGGAATGGGCCGGCGCCGGGGTGGTGCAGGCCTTCATCATTGCGCTTTATGCAGAAATGTACGGCTTTCCGCTCACTATTTATCTGTTGGTGCGCTTTTTTGGCCTCGACAGTGAGTATGTCAGCGCCAGCCTGTGGTCGACCCTGGTAGGGCTGGGTGAAACCGGGATGTTGGTCTCAATGTTGCTCGGCTATGCGCTCGCGTTCACCGGGATCGGCCTCTTTATTCAGGGGTGGCGTCAGGTCCACAAGGCACGAGGTGAAAACCGTTTGGTGAAAGACGGCTTGTATGCGTATGTGCGGCATCCGCAATATACGGGGCTATTCATCGCTCTGTTTGGAGAAGGGGTGGTGCACTGGCCGACGTTATTCTCGGTCGGCCTTTTTCCGGTGATCGTGCTTGTCTACACATGGCTGGCTCGACGTGAGGAACGGCAGGTGCTCAAGGAGTTCGGTGAGGAGTACCGTGCCTACCAGCGGCAGGTGCCGATGTTCATCCCCCGCTGGGGGCGGTGGCGTCAGCTCGCCGCTGCGTCACGAAATAGTAGTGAAAATGATACGGTGTGACGCAGGTATTGGTTTTGCCGGTCGACTGGTTCGCATCAGGCTCGATTCCGTTGAGACGGCGTACAGGAGCGATCATTCCCGGGTGTCTGACTATACTGCGTGGCGCCCCCACATACGGTGCTGGCTCAATCTCATGATATCCGGCCATTGTAAAAACTGACCTGCATCAAGATAAGGGCGGCACGACTGACAATTTCAGTTTCGTTTCAGTTTCAAGGTGTCTAATTGTTCATGTTTTGGATCAGTGGCTTTTCGAAAGCCTTTTTCCGGAACAGCTATATACGTCTCTTCATCTAACCCAGAAGGGTGCACCTATGAAAAAACTCCATTTTATTAAGCTGTCGCTGGCAGCCTCCGTATTCGCAAGCGGGGCCGCGATCGCAAACGAAGACACCGAATCAAGAATTGCCAACCTTGAGTCGCAGATCGCGGCACTGCGGGAGGATGTAAAGAGCAACAATCTCGATACGCTGTCCAAGCTGCATATGTCCGGATATAGCAACGTTGATTTCATAGCGGGCTCTGATCGACAGGAAGACGGTTTTACGGCAGCACGATTTGCGCCGATCTTTCATTTTCAGTTTTCCGACAGAGTGCTGTTTGAAGGCGAGCTTGAAATCGAGACGGATGCCAATGGTGAAACTGAAATCGTAGCAGAATATGCGAACATCAATCTTATCCTGAACGATTACATGGCACTGGTCGCGGGCAAGTTTTTGAGCCCGATCGGCCAGTTCCGCCAGAATATCCACCCAAGCTGGATCAACAAGCTGCCGACCGCGCCCGTGGGCTTTGGTCACGGGGGCGCAGCCCCGCTCTCCGACCTGGGCGTTCAGTTGCGTGGCGGCATTCCGCTGAGCGGGTCGATGCGCGCCAACTATGCGCTGTTCACCTCGAACGGTCCGACCCTTGTTGTTGATGCTGATCCCGGCGAAGAAGTGGAAATTGAACTGGAAACCGAGGCTGCCGCATCCAATGGCGATGGTAATTTCGTCTACGGTGGCCGAGTAGGGTTCCTGCCGGTGCCTGCGCTGGAGCTGGGCCTGTCCGGCGCCCTGGGCAAGATCGGAGTGGCCGAGGGGCACGATGTGTCTGACCTGGCGGCGGGAGAGCCGGACCGTGACTACACAGTCCTGGGCGCGGACGCCGTTTACAACCTTGACACCCTGCAGCTGCGCGGTGAATTCATCCAGCAGACCGTGGGAAGCGAAGCCAACAGCGCGGTTGCCGGTGGCGCGGTGACCGAAGAACTCGAATACACTGCCTGGTATGCGCAGGCGGCCTACCGGGTGCCGGATACCAAGTGGGAAGGCGTTGTCCGCATAGGTGACCTGGACACCCCGGGTGCCGATGCAAACCGCTCCCAGTGGTCTGCAGGGGTGAATTACCTGTTCGCAAACAACGTTATCATCAAGGCGGCCTACACCGTGGACGATTACGATGACAACGCTATCGACGATGACGAACGCTTCAACGTTCAGTTGGCTTACGGCTTTTAAGAGGGTATTAACATGAAACTAATGAACCGCAACCTCATCAGCAATGCTGCACTCATGGCCGCGCTTTTCATCGGTGGCGCAGGTTCAGCCGCTGCCCAGGACGCCGACGACCCCATGGCGTTCGTCCGGGGCGCCCAGTCATGGGCTGACACCTGCGCACGGTGCCATAACATGCGCGACCCGGCCGAGTACCGTGACGATGTCTGGGAGCCAACCGTGCTTCACATGCGCATCCGAGCGGGCTTAACCGGGCAGGAAACAAGGGATATCCTGACCTTCCTCCAGAAAGCCAATGATCCGGCAGATAATAAGGGGGAGAATAAATGAAACGATCATCTTTTCTGATCGCCAGCCTGGTCGCCGGGAGCTTTGCCTACTCAGGCGGAGCCGCGGCTCAGGCGGACAGCGTGGAAGCCGGCGAAAAGCTCTATAACTCCACCTGCGTTGCCTGCCATGGCGCAGACGGAAAGGGCAAGCTGCCCGGCGTTCCTGACTTCACAAAGAGCGATGGCCGGCTGACCAAGAGTGACGATGTATTGGTTACCAATATCATGGAGGGTTTCAAGAGCCCCGGCTCATCCATGGCGATGCCCGCCAAGGGTGGCATCAGCTCATTGACCAAGGAGCAGGCGGAGGCCATGGTTCTATACATGCGCCAGGCCTTTGCCAGCAATTAGTAGTTGAAGTAGGGCAACTCGAAACTCCTTGTTGCCCTACTTCTTAGCATGCGTCGTTATCGCAGAACAGCTCATACAGAACTTCTATGATCCGGCGCGCCTCCTCTCCCGCCAGGGAGTAGTGTATGGTCCGCGCTTCGCGGCGCGCAGATACCAGGCCGTCCTTGCGCAGCAGGGCGAGTTGCTGGGAGACGGCCGCCTGGCGCATCTCCAGTGCATCCGCAAGTTCGCTCACCGCCTGCTCGCCGTCGACCAGTTGGCAGAGGATCATCAGCCGGCTCCGCCCGGAGAGGGCCTTTAGCAGATTGGTGGCCTGATCCGCCGCTTCCGACATCCGATTTTTATTCATACATTCATAGCTCTGCAATCGTGAACATGTTAGGCTTGGTTCAGATGATCGGCTGCTCTTGGCCAGGTAGTCAAGTGTTGCCCGTCGTCGTCTGGCAGGCCCCGGCTCTCCATGGCCCGGCACGTGGCCATGCCAGGTATTGTGTACGGGTGCTTTCAGTGCAGCCAGCGCAGTGCGCAATCTGCTGAAAGTGCCGGAACGCGCTACTATAACAGGAGGGGCATATGTCTATCGACCGCCTTGTACTCGCCTTCGCAGGATCTTTCATTCTTGTAAGTCTGGCTCTCTCCCAGCTCCACTCGCCTTACTGGCTGTGGTTCACCGCGTTTGTGGGCGCCAACATGCTGCAGGCTGCCTTCAGCGGATTCTGCCCTCTGGCGAAGATCCTCAAGGCCCTGGGCAAGAAGCCCGGCGCCGCCTTCGACTGACTTGCGGAGGCGCTGTCAATGGCTGAAAACACCGAGAGTTCGTGGCTACAGTTCGCCACTGACCGTCCTCGACTGACCGTTTGGGCCATGGTGGTTGCCACGCTGGTGCTGGTGGCGCTGGCGGCGCTGCCAAGCGTCTGGCCCGAGCGGTTCGGTCTGCTTAATCCGCTGACCATCGATACCGACCCCGAGAACATGCTCTCTTCCGACGAACCCGTGCGCGTTTTCCACGACGACATGAAGGAGCAATTCTCGCTTTATGACATGGTCGTGGTGGGTGTGGTCAACGAAAGCAACCCTGACGGGGTATTCAATGTCGGTTCGCTGCGGCGCATCTATGAGCTGACGGAGTATGCCAGTACGCTCAGGTGGCCCGATCCGGACAACCCGGGCCGGCAGGAGGGCGTGGTCGAGGAGGATATGCTCGCGCTCTCGCGGGTCGACAACATTGAGCAAGAGGGGGTCGGCTCGGTTCGTTTCAGCTGGCTCATGCCAGAGCCGCCGGATACCCGCAACCAGGCGCTCGCTATTCTTGAGCGTGCGCAACGCATTCCGCTGTTCGACAATACCCTGGTCAGCGCCGATGGTAAGGCAGTCGCCCTTTACCTGCCGCTGACCAGCAAGGACATGAGTTACCGGGTCCGCGAAGCCCTGCTTGACAAAGTCGCTGGCTGGAAGGATACCGGCGATCAGGTCTACATCACCGGGCTGCCCGTGGCGGAGGACACCTTTGGTGTGCAGATGTTCTATCAGATGGCGATCTCGGCGCCACTGGCAATGCTGGTCATCTTCCTGGTGATGTGGTGGTTCTTCCGCCACGTCCGGCTCATTACCTCGGCGATGATCGTGGCCATGGTGGCGGCCGCGAGCACCATGGCGCTGCTGGTGATCAGCGGCAGCACCGTCCACATCATGAGCTCGATGATCCCCGTATTCATCATGCCCATTGCGGTGCTGGACGCGGTGCATATCCTCTCGGAATTCTTCGACCGCTATCCCCTGCATCGTGACCGCCACCGGGCCATCCGGGAGGTTATGGGGATACTGTTCAAACCGATGCTGTTCACCACCCTGACGACGATGGCGGGGTTTGCCTCACTGGCACTCACCCCGATCCCGCCCGTTCAGGTGTTCGGCATCTTTATCGCGATTGGTGTGTTCCTGGCCTGGTTGTGCACGGTGACCTTCATTCCGGCTTACATCATGCTGATGCCGGAGCGGCGGCTCACCGGCTTCGGTCACGCCGCCGGGGACCCGGACCAGGATACGGTCATGGGGCGCTGGCTGCGTCGCCTCGGCGAGGGCGTGGTCAGCCACGCCAGGGCGGTGCTGGTGGTTACCATGGTCGTGGTGGTGGCCGCCGGTTATGGCATCAGCCTGATCCGCATCAACGATAACCCGGTCAAGTGGTTCGAGCCCGAGCACCCCATCCGGGTGGCAGACCGGGTGCTCAACGAACATTTCGGCGGCACCTACATGGCCTATCTGGCGCTGGTTCCGGAGGGGGATAACGCGGCCCAGGACAACCAGATCTTCAAACGCCCCGAAGTCCTGCGCTACATCGCCAGGTTGCAGCAGCGGCTGGGCGAGACCGGCGTGGTCGGCAAGTCCAACTCCGTCGCCGATCTGGTCAAAACCGTTCACCGCGAACTGCTGGGCGGCGATGACGGAGCCTTTCGCATTCCGGACAGTCCGGCGGCGGTTGCGCAGACCCTGCTCACCTACCAGAATGGCCACCGCCCCCAGGATCTCTGGCACTTCGTCACCCCCGACTACCGCCGTGCCAGCATCTGGGTTCAGCTTACCAGTGGCGACAACCGGGATATGAGCCGGGTGGTTCAGGCGCTCGACGACTTCATCGCGGCCAACCCTCCGCCTGCGTCGATCCAGGCACGCTGGTTTGGTCTTAACTACATCAATGTGGTCTGGCAGGAAAAAATGGTCAGCGGCATGGCCATGGCCCTGTTCGGCAGTTTCGTGGTCGTGCTCCTGCTGATGGCCTTATTGTTCCGCTCGCTGCTCTGGGGACTGCTGTGCATGATTCCCCTGACTGTGACCATCGGGGCCATCTACGGTCTGATCGGTATCATCGGCAAGAACTACGATATGCCGGTCGCCGTGCTGAGCGCCCTGAGTCTGGGGCTCGCCGTGGACTACGCCATCCACTTCCTGGCCCGCGCCCGCGCCACCCAGGCCGAGACCAGCTCCTGGCGTCGCTCGGTGGCGCCGATGTTCGGCGAGCCGGCACGGGCGATAACCCGCAACGCCATCGTACTTGGCGTTGGTTTCCTGCCGCTGCTGGCCGCACCGCTCGTGCCCTACCAGACGGTGGGGGTATTTATCGCGGCCATTCTGTTGACCGCCGGCCTGAGCACACTGCTGATCCTGCCGGCACTGGTAACCCTGCTGCAACGATGGCTGTTTCCCGGTGCCCGCAGGGCCGCCCCGAATCCGCAAAACCAAGAGGAAGGCGTGCAATGAGTAGATACTGGCCTGTTACCCTGTTCCAAAAGCTGACCCTGGTGGTGATCGCGCTGGGCATCACGCCCATTGCCCTGGCCCAGGATGCCGGTGGTGCGCCTTCGGTGGAGCGTATTGTCAACCGGGCCAATATGGTCTCCTACTTCCAGGGGCGTGATGGCCGCGCCAGGGTCGCCATGACCATCACTGACCGCCAGGGGCGTACCCGCAGTCGCGAGCTTACCATTTTGCGGCGGGACGGCCCGGAGACAGATGCCATTGAGGGGAGCGCCTATCGTGGCGAGCAGAAGTACTATGTCTATTTCCGGCGGCCGGCGGATGTGAGCCAGATGACGTTGCTGGTGTGGAAACACCAGGACCGGGACGACGACCGCTGGCTGTACCTGCCGGCGCTGGATCTGGTTAAGCGAATTGCCGCCTCCGACAAACGCACCAGCTTCGTCGGCTCGGATTTCTTTTACGAGGATATCTCCGGGCGCAGTATTGATGCCGACAGCCATGAGCTGATCGAGACCACAGACAACTACTACGTAGTGCGCAACACACCCAGGCGGCCCGGGGAGGTTGAGTTCGCCTACTACGATGTCTATATCCACAAGCAGTCGTTCCTGCCGGTTCGCACCGAGTATGTCGACGACAGTGGCAACCTCTACCGGCGTTACACCGCGCTGGCGGTGGAGAAGGTGCAGGGTTACCCCACGGTCGTCAAGGCGAGGATGGAGAACCTGCGCAGCGGCGGCACCACGGAGCTGACCTACACTGGCATTGACTATGACCTGGGCCTGCCGGAAGACGTCTTCTCGGAGCGCTACCTGCGCCGGGCACCAAAGGAGTACTTGCAGTGACCACCGGTGCACTGAGGGCAGGAGGGCGTGGATGAACACCAGAAGCCTGCTCTGGGGCATGTTGCTGGCGGGTATCGTTCTCGGTGCAGCGCCCGGGGCGCTATGGGCGGCCGCGCCCGAGCTGCCGGAGGGGCTGGGTGCGCCAGCCAGTGATACCGCGGAACCGGCCCTGCCAGCGGGCCTCGGGGGTGAGGCCGGGGCAGAACAGACCACCGACCGACCGGCTTCGACGGCGCTGCCATTTCGTCTGCGCGGCTTCTGGGAGGCCCGCGGCGGAACCCGGCTGGGCGATGATCCCCGCCAGCGCGATCTCTCCATCGCCGAAACCCGGTTGCAGCTCGAGGCGGAGAAGTATTTCCGGGGAGCAACGTTGCGCCTTACCGGCGATTTTCTCTATGACGACCTGGACGATGATCGGTCGGTGGACCTGGAATCGGGTGAGGGCGCCTTCGACCTGCGCGAGGCCAGCCTGGTGTTTTCGCCGAGCGCGGACACCGATGTCAAGCTGGGGCGCCAGATACTAACCTGGGGAACCGGCGACCTGGTGTTCATCAACGATCTGTTTCCCAAGGACTGGGTCTCGTTTTTTATCGGCCGCGATGTGGAGTACCTCAAGGCGCCCTCGGACGCGCTGAAGGTCTCGGCTTTTTCCAGCTGGGCCAATCTTGACCTTGTCTACACCCCCCGGTTTGACGCTGATCGCTTCATCGACGGCCGCCGTCTCTCTTTCTTCAACACAGGGCAAGGGCGGCTGACCGGGCGCAATGCGGTTGTACTGGCGGACCGCCCGGCGGACGCGTTCGAAGACGACGAGTGGGCCGCCCGGCTGTACCGTAACCTTGGCGCCTACGAGGTCGCGCTCTACGGCTACGACGGCTTCTGGAAGAGCCCGGCCGGGGCTGATCCGGCCAGCGGTCGGGCCAGGTTTCCTCCGCTGTCGGTGCTCGGCGCCAGCCTGCGCGGGCCGGTGGGGCCGGGCATCGGCAACGTCGAGCTGGGCTATTACGATTCCCGCGCCGACCGCGATGGCGACGATCCCACGGTGCGCAACAGCGAGCTGCGCCTGCTGCTCGGCTATGAGCAGGAAATTGCCCGTAACCTGACCCTGGGCCTGCAATACTACCTTGAGCGCATGGGCGAGTTTGAGGCCTACCGGCGGGCCTTGCCCCCTGGTGCCCCGGTGCGGGACGAGAATCGCCACGTCCTCACCCAGCGGCTTACCTGGCTGACACACAGCCAGAATCTGGAGTGGTCGTTGTTCCTGTTCTACTCGCCCTCGGACCGGGACGCGTACCTGCGCCCCCGGGTGGGCTATCAGGTTGATGATCATCTCTCTGTTGAAGCCGGCGGAAACCTGTTTTTCGGCGCCCGGGAGGAAACCTTCTTCGGTCAGTTTCAGGACAACAATAACCTGTATCTGGGGGTGCGCTATGGGTTCTGAAAAGGTTAGATGTTGATATCGAAGGGCTGGCTACTGTAGGCCTTACTCGGTTTACCCAAAGAAAAGGAGATGTATATGTCTTACACAATGAATCGCGTAATTCAGAATGTGGATTTCGAGACCGTGGATGAGCGAACCCGTAAGGCCCTGGCCGATCAGGGATTCGGGGTTTTGACGGAGATAGACGTCAAGGCCACCATGAAAAAGAAACTGGACAAGGACATGCCCGCCTACCGAATTCTCGGTGCCTGCAATCCGGCCATGGCCTGGGAAGCGATTGGCGTGGAACCCCGGGTAGGCGCTATGTTGCCGTGCAATGTCATCCTGCGCGAGACCCCGGAGGGCGTTGAAGTCAGTGCGGTTGATCCCGTGTTATCCATGACAGCGATCGATAATGAGCAACTCAAGCATATTGCGGGTGAGGTGAGAGATAGGCTGTCGGAGATTATCAAGGCGGTATGACTCGACTCGCACCAAAGCACTCGCTGCGTCCTTAATCATTGCCGCACCGGGTGGCTGGGCCCCTGGTTCGGCATACCAGGCAAGTTGAGCCCCGATCTAAGTCGGCCCACGTCAAAGCCACTTGCGTAGCAACAGGCCAAGCGTGTCATACACGGCTTTTATGAAGCCGCGGTGTTTCCAGGCGATGCCAGTGATTTCACTGGCATCCTGCAAGTCAGTTACGAACTCGTTTCTTAACTGGCCATTCAAGGCTTCGTTTGTGGAAATCAGCGTCAGTTCATAGTTAATAAACAAACTTCTGTAGTCGAAGTTCGCGGTCCCTATGCTGCCCCAGGCATCGTCAACGAGCAGTACTTTGGAATGCAATAGCCGGGGTGTGTACTCGAATATGCGAACGCCGTGTTCCAGCAGTTCCCCGTAAATGGCGCGGGCAGCCCATTGTGCGGGGGTCGAGTCGGTCTTTTCGGTGGTCAGGATCCGCACATCGACTCCCCGGCGGGCCGCGAGAGCAAGTTGTTTGCGTAATCCCCGGTCCGGTACGAAATAGGGCGTCGCCAGCCAGATTTTGTCGGATGCTCCGGCCAGTTGGTCTTTGATGGAGCACCGCAGCTGGATGCGGCAGGCGCGTGTGGTATTGGGAGTGATCCGGCTGTCACCGATGGTATGACTCTGTGGGCTCCAGTCAGGGTGACCGCACCAGAAGGCGTCAAACAGAGCGTCAGCCTCCGCCGCCAGAGGCCCCTCGAAGCACACATGCACGTCGCGCCAACGCTTTGGGCCGTAATAGCGCCTCGAGCCTTCGCGATGAATGTTGAAGCCGCCGAGATACGCTGTTTTGCCGTCAATGACCAGCAGCTTGCGATGGTCGCGACGGTTGTAACGCATCGGTTGCCGCCAGCTCCAGCGGTGAAAGCGCTGTAGACGGACGCCGGCGGCCCTGAGCTGGCGCCGGTGCAGCCGCGTAAGGACGCCACTTGAGCCCAGCGCATCAACGTGAATTCGCACGTCGAGGCCGTGGCGGGACTGCTTCATCAGTTCATCGAGCAGCTCAGCCCCCACCTCGTCCGCCGCCAGGATATACGAAGCAAGAAAGATACGCTGGCTGGCGGTACGGACCGAGCGAATCATCTCCGCATAGAGTTCGTCTCCCTCACCGAACAGCCTGAACACACCCTTCACGGCCCCGCCCTCGGGTTCACAGGCGGCGTCGCCGGGGTTGCCGTCCATATCTATAACCCCAAAGAGCCGATACCCAGGCTGTCGTTGGTGTCTCTGATCGACGTTTCCGCATCGGGTTCGGCCCCGGTCAGTGCGCGTATGGCATCGATGGTTTCCGGAACAACAATCGCCTGGTTGTCGACCATATAGGCATAAAACAGCTCATTGCCCTGCACTTTGAGCATGTCTTCCCAAAGCGCGACTTCATACAGGCTGTCGTGAGGCCGGCCAAGGTCGGCCATCAACTCCTTGACGCTGTTGATCGCGCTGAGCCCGTCACTGATCCGGATAAGGGCGATGCGGGAGGAAGTGCGAAACGCGTCGAGCACTTCGTCCCTGCTCGCCTCACGTGTCAGTTGAACGGACCAGTAGTGCAGATGGGCCAGTGTCTCCGGAACCTTGACCGCCATGGTTACCACATCCAGGTCCGGGTCGACACTTTGGGCATCCGGGCCCTGGTGACTGGGAATCTCCGGCTCTGGCACGAGGGTATTCATGATCCCGCCCTGATGGCTCTCCCAGGGATCGGTGGCCCGGCGCAGAAGGGTTCCCCGTGCCCGGTCCAGCAAGCCGTGGCGTTTGAGCGCTGACAGGGTACGAATGATCGACGTTGTGTTGCACGATACAACGCGCGTGCCGTCACGGCCGACAGCACTCGCGTAATTGGCCTCGGCAACGAATGAATGGCCCGTGCTTTCATGTGTCTCGCCGCCATGAACGATGTACTTGATGCCAAGCCGCCGGTAGATTTCGATATTCTTGCTGGCCAGACGTTTCGGTGTGCAGTCCACGACGATATCCGCAGCTTCAAGTAAGTCATCCAGTGTGCCGGAAACATCAAGCCCGGCTGCGCCCATGGCAACGGCGTGCTCTTCAGTCGCGCCGTACAGGGCATACCCTCTACTCAGCGCTGCTCTCACTCGCCAGTCCTGCGCGACATCAGCTACGCCAGCCACAGCCATGTCTTTTTGTACCGCAACGGCTTGCGCTACCCGTTTGCCGATAACGCCATAACCGTTGACCGCGACGCGAATAATTCTCTGACCGACCATCTTTTGTATCTCCAGCTTCTGAAAAGGGGCGAGCGAACTTTTATGTTGCTTAGTTGACCAGATTATAGGCAAAGACTGAATTTCAGCTGAAAGTCCGGTTTGACGCGTAGCTCAGGGCAATGGCTTTACCGAAAAGTTGATGGTGATCAAAAAAATGCAAAGCACAGAAATGCTTTTCAGGTTCAGTTCATCCGGGCGTAGTGGAATGGAGTGCAGTAGAGGGCAACTACATTGCTTATGACCAGGTCGAACCTTGAGAGGCTCGAATGGTATGAAACCATCGAAAGGATGATCGGAAGATGTCTGCCAAAGAAAATAGTTCTGCTATCAAAGATAGTGCTGGGAAGGAGTCGGAGGGCCAGTATACCTGCCCGATGCATCCGGAGGTCATATCTGATGAGCCTGGGAATTGCCCGAAATGCGGGATGCACCTTGTGCCTATGGAGCAGGCCGGAACGAGCTCCCATTCCGGTCATTCGCACCATCATTCCGGTCATTCGCACCAGTGTTCCGGAGAGCATGAAAAACCGTCAGGAGATGACCGGAAATATGATCGCGTGCCGCCTGGATATTCGGGTGTGGTCTACACCTGTCCCATGCACCCTCAGGTGCGCCAGACCAAGCCCGGCGCCTGTCCTATCTGTGGCATGGGGCTGGAAACGGAGTCTGCCGCCGTTGACGATGAGGGCCCCAACCCGGAGCTGGTGGACTTCTCCCGCCGTTTCTGGGTTGCCTTGGTCTTTACGGTCCCCCTGCTGATTCTGACCATGACCCCCTATGTTGGCATCATGGCCGTTCGCGAATTCTTTGGTGAGCGGGTCTCGCTCTGGATTGAGCTCGTGATCGCCACGCCCGTGATTCTCTGGTCCGGCTGGCCCTTCTTTGTCCGGGGCTACAACTCGTTTCGCACAATGAACCTGAACATGTTCAGCCTGATTGGCATGGGGGTCGGGGCGGCCTACATCTTCAGCATCGTGGCGGTGCTCCTGCCAGGGATCTTCCCGGAAGGCTTCCGGGACTCCGAGGGTAACGTTGGCGTTTATTTTGAGGCGGCAGCCGTTATTGTCACGCTGGTCCTGCTGGGCCAGGTGATGGAGCTGAAGGCTCGTGAGGGCACCGGCAAAGCCATTCGGGCGCTGCTGGATATGGCCGCGAAAACGGCGCGCGTGATCCGGCCCGATGGCACCGAGGAAGAAGTCGCGCTGGAGGATGTGAAGGTCGGTGATCATTTGCGGGTGCGCCCCGGTGACAAGGTGCCGGTGGATGGCGTGGTTGTTGAAGGCCGCTCATCCATCGATGAATCAATGATTTCCGGGGAGCCGGTTCCGGTGGAGAAGGTCGACGGTGACAAGGTAACCGGGGCCACCATCAACGGTACCGGGAGTCTGGTTATGGAGGCGACCCGGGTGGGGGCGGATACCATGCTCAGCCAGATCGTCGAAATGGTCGCCAATGCCCAGCGCAGTCGGGCGCCTATCCAGAAGTTTGCCGATATGGTGGCCGGCAAGTTCGTACCGGCCGTAATTGCCGTGGCGGCCCTGTCCTTCGTGGCGTGGGCCATCTGGGGGCCGGCGCCGGCTCTGTCTTACGCGCTCGTGTCCGCCGTGGCGGTTCTCATCATTGCCTGTCCCTGCGCACTGGGGCTGGCCACACCCATGTCGATCATGACAGCGACGGGGCGAGGCGCCCAGGTGGGTGTGCTGATCAAGAACGCCGAAGCCCTGGAGCGTTTTGCCAAGGTGGACACCCTGATTGTCGATAAAACCGGCACCCTGACAGAAGGCAAGCCAAAGCTGGTGGCCGTGCTGCCGGAATCGAATCATGACGAGACCGAAGTCCTGAGGCTGGCGGCCACGCTGGAGAAGGGGTCGGAGCACCCGCTTGCCGAAGCCATTGTTGCCGGTGCCGAGGCGCGCAACGTGACACTCGGCAAGGCCGACGACTTTGAAGCGGTCACGGGCAAAGGGGTTAAAGGGGTTGTTGATGGCAAGCCGGTGGCACTGGGCAATGCCAGGCTGCTGGAAGAACTGGGGCTGGACGGCGGCCATCTGATGGAGGTTGCCAATGCCAGGCGCGACGAGGGTGAAACGGTTATGTTTGTGGTGCTTGAGGGCGCCGTTGCGGGCCTTGTAAGCGTTGCCGACCCCGTCAAGGAAACAACGCCTGCCGCGCTGAGGGCGCTACATGCCGCGGGATTCCGCGTCATCATGGCAACGGGTGACAATGAGCGCACAGCTAAGGCAGTGGCGGGCAAACTCGGTATTGATGAGATTCGCGCCGACGTGCTGCCAGAAGATAAGGCCAGTATCATTCGCGAGCTTCAGAGCCAGGGACGCAAGGTGGCGATGGCAGGGGATGGGGTCAATGACGCGCCTGCCCTGGCCCAGGCCGATGTCGGTATTGCGATGGGAACCGGCGCGGATGTCGCCATTGAGAGTGCGGGCTTTACCCTGGTTAAGGGTAACCTCGACGGCATTGTCCGCGCCAGGCGGCTGTCCCAGGCGACGATGCGGAATATCAAGCAGAATCTGTTTTTTGCCCTGGTCTATAACGGCGCGGGTGTGCCAATAGCTGCGGGCGTACTCTACCCATTTTTTGGCATTCTGATAGGACCGATCTTTGCCGCTTTTGCAATGAGTGCGTCCTCGTTGTCAGTGGTGATGAACTCCCTGCGTTTGCGTCGAGAGAAAGTCTAGGCGCGAAACGACCATATCGATGACCTCAGCACAGGTAGCCCCATCCTGTGGCTACCTGTGCTGAGGTCGGAGTAAAAATGAGTTTGGCCAGGGAAAGCTAATGAAAATTGTGTTCTTTGAGGCAGAGAAGTGGGAGTGCGATATTTTGCAGCAGGCCTGCTGCAATCATGAGGTTGTTTTCACGGACGAGGAACTCGGAACAGGCAACGTTGGGCTATACAGGGACGCCGATATCATCTCCCCCTTCGTTCATTCAGCCCTGAACCATTCGGTCCTGGAGTGCTTTGAACATCTGCAGTTTGTCGCTACCCGGTCGACGGGATACGACCATATTGATCTGGATTATTGTACCAGAAATTCGATTCCGGTCAGCAATGTGCCCGTCTACGGTGACCAGACGGTAGCAGAGCATGTTTTTGCGCTGCTCCTTGCCATTAGCCACAAGATTCCGGAGGCGATCAATCGCACTCGCAAGGGGGATTTCTCACAGAAAGGCCTGCAGGGGTTTGACCTGCAAGGCAAAACCCTGGGGGTGATTGGCACCGGATCTATCGGAAAGCGTGTTGTAGAAATAGCGCAGGGGTTTCGCCTGAACGTTCTTGCCTGCGATCCCAGGCCGGATGACGTATTCGCCGACCGGTATGGCGTGTCTTACGTCGATTTGGATCGTCTTCTTGAGCAGTCCGATGTGGTGACGCTGCACGTACCTGGCAGCAAATCGGCCAAGCATCTTCTGTCGGACAGGGAGTTCGCGCGGATGAAGCGCGGGGTTGTCCTGATTAATACCGCTCGCGGCTCCGTTGTTGATACCCAGGCTTTGCTGTACGCGCTGGCGGATGGGAAAGTGTCGGCTGCCGGTCTTGATGTACTGCCGGATGAGCCCTCCATCAGGGAGGAGGCGGAATTGATCCGCTCCTTTTTTGACAAGAAACATGATCTGGAAACGCTGTTCGCCAACCATGTTCTTCAGCACATGAGAAACGTCATCGTCACCCCGCACAGTGCGTTCAATACGAAAGAGGCTGTCGAAAGAATCCTCACGACCACCGGCGAAAACATTGTTGGCTTCATTGAGGGTGCACCCCGCAATCTTGTGAACAAACACTGAGCCAGGATGATTTTTTATGCCGATGCTCTATACCTATTTGATCTGGGGTGTGTTGTTGGTGCTGCTGTCGGGATTGGTTCTTGTTGTTACCTGCAATAAGAAGATGCTGAGGATGAGCCTTGGTACCGCTCCCCTGGGGTCGTGAATTCAGATAATAACTGCAGCATTTTTCGTAATTTATACGAGCATCGCTATTGGCAGACCAGGACATAATAAAAGGCTAATCATCATGTGGAACGAAAAAGGCAATAGCCATCTCCAACAACCCATCTTGCCGTCACTATTCAGCATTGGCGCCATTGGTTTGACCCTCGCTGGCGCGCTGATCTGGCAGTCTGAGTTTGCGTATGCGCTTGATTATGTTTCCTCGTACGTGGATGGTCTGCTGCGCTGGTGGTATGTGGCACTGGTTGCGTTTCTGACGGCATTTGTTATTTGGCTAGGGCTGGGGCGTTACAAGAACGTGCGCCTTGGTAAAGACTACGAACAACCGGAATACCGGCTTTTTCCCTGGTTGGCGATGCTGTTTGCGGCCGGCACGGGTGTGGGGCTGCTGTTCTGGAGCATCGCCGAGCCAATCATGCACTTTCAGGGTAACCCTTTTACTTCGGAGGGCTTTACTCCCTCCGCTGCGTCTACTGCAATTCAATTGTCGTTTTTCCACTGGGGGCTGAACGGATGGGCTATTTTTGCGTTGGTCGCGATTGCATTCGGATACTTCAGCTATCGCCATGATCTCCCGCTCGCGCCTCGATCAGCGCTGTACCCGTTTATTGGTGAAAGAATCTTTGGCTTTTGGGGGCACGTCGTTGACGCGCTCGCTGTTTTTGCGACTGTATTTGGTCTGGCGACGACGCTGGGGCTGGGAGCCCGTCAGACTGGCACGGGGCTCAAGTGGCTTTTCTCCGTGGAGGCGTCTCTTTGGGTGGAGCTGTCGGTGGTCGCCGTGGTTACTGTAATCGCGACGATTTCGGTGGTTTCTGGGGTCAGGCGGGGCGTGAAAATATTGAGTGAGGTAAATCTTTGGCTAACGCTGATTTTACTCGCCGCCTTTATGATTATTGGCCCCTTTGATTACATGGCAGGGTTGTTGGTGCAGGAAATTGGCGGTTACCTGGATAGTCTATTGATCATGACATTCTATGTTGGCGCCAATGAACCGGGAAATTGGCAATCGACCTGGACGGTGTTTTTCTGGGGCTGGTGGCTGGCCTGGTCACCTTTTGTCGGGTTGTTTATCGCCCGGATATCCCGCGGCCGCACCCTGAGAGAGTTTGTTTTCGGGGTTCTTCTCCTACCAACGCTGGTGACTTTTGTATGGATCTCGGTGATGGGGGGCGCTGCACTCCACAGCGAGCTATTCGGGGGTGGCGGAATTGTTGAGGCGGTCAATAAAGACATCGCCTATGCACTTTTCGCGACCATTGAGCACCTGCAGACGACTGACTCAATTAAATTTTTGATGGGTCTGGTGGCAACGCTCCTTATCAGCATCTACTTTATAACGTCTGCTGACTCCGGCGCATTGGTGGTCAATATCATTTTATCAGGAGGGCAGCTTGAGCCTCCCAAGGCGTCGAGAGCAGGCTGGGCCATTGGCAACGGAGTATTGACCGCGGTATTGCTAGTGGCGGGAGGTATTGCCGTCCTCCAGGATGCGGTCATCCTCGCGGCCCTGCCATTCTCGCTGGTTATCGTTGCTATGACAGCTGGCCTGTTGAAGGCGCTGCATCATGAGCCGCTGACGGCACCCCGGGAGGGTTGTAAGCAACACCGGGCCGCTGAGCCATGGACCGGATCGGATAAGGCATGACTGCACCCCTGAAAAGCTCACAACCAGGTTCAGCGACATGACCCCGACCCCTGGCCCCGTGAGCGCAGGGCTGATGAGGTCTTCCAGATCGTAAGCCATGTTGGAAAGCGATAGCACCTTGGTTTACTCGTCTTCATCGGGGGGAGGGTGAGAGTATGCCGAATTGGACACTGCCCCCTCTGTCAAGGTTGTTGAAGCCATCTGGCTACAGTAGCATTCTCATGCCATCCCCCCAGGGGGGATAGGCCAAAAGCTGGTTTTGACCCTGGCCGGGATCGTTTATGGCTCAATGGCTTTGCTGGCTGATGGCCTGCACATGGGTTCGCACGCGGTGGCTCTGGGTATTGCCGCCTTCGCCTATGCGTATGCCAGGAAAAACGCGGGCAGCGCCAGGTTCTCTTTCGGGACGGGGAAGGTCAATGCGCTGGGCGGCTTTACCGGCGCGATTCTGCTGGCTGTCTTTGCGCTCTACATGGTCATCGAGAGCGTCGGGCGTTTTATTCAGCCCGTCCCCATTTCTTTCGATGGGGCTATTTTTGTGGCCATCATTGGCCTGGTGGTCAACGGGGTGTCAGCCTGGATACTGGGGGATGCAGGCCATGATCATGGTCACAGTCACGGCCATGATCACGGTCACCACCATCATCACCATGACCACAACCGCCGTGCGGCCTACCTTCATGTACTTGCGGATGCGCTGACGTCAGTCCTTGCTATTGTTGCCCTTCTGGCGGGTAAATATGCCGGGTGGAACTGGATGGACCCGATGATGGGGATTATCGGTGCGATTCTGGTAACCCGTTGGTCCTGGCATCTGCTGAAAGAGACCTCAAAGGTCCTCCTCGACGAGCAGCATCAGGACATGGAGGAAACCGTCAGACAGGCCGTCGAAGACGACGATGCCAAAGTCAGTGATCTGCATGTGTGGGCGATAGGCCCAAACATTCATGCGGCTATTGTCTCAGTCGTCTCGCATCAGCCCGAGTCGCCTACAGTCTATAAAAAGCGCATTCAGGCACACTGCCAGTCCCTGGTCAATCATGCCAATCACGCTTTCAAGATGGCCGTTTGCCCGCTTCAGACGTTTGATAATGTTCGGGTGAGATTGATGCGTGTGATCATTTACCATTTTTAATTCCTATCCCCCACGGGGGGATGGTATCCTCCGTTCTCGTTGAAATCCAACCACAGACTCGACGCAGTATATTGATGATTTCGGCCATTCACCCGAGAAAACTGCTTCCAACGCTCGTCATACTCCTTGCATTGGCGGGCCTGTCACTGTCGGTGATTGGCGAGTCATTCTCTCATGGTGTGGCCAACTTGGCAGGCGACTGGGAATCGCAGTTTGACGGCCAAGCGAGCAGTCATGGTGCGCATGGACACACCCATGATTTTGACGAAGAGCCAGAGACATCATCAGTGCATCATGATGCTGGCAATCATACCCACGAGACAGTGGACCAGCTAAGGGTTCCCCTTATTTCCCAAAGCCTGACCGTTCTCCGGCAGCCCGTGCCCTTTGCCGATGATTTCCCCCGCAGCTTGCGCTATCGGCTCGAACGCCCTCCAAAAGCACTCCTTCCTGCTTGATTCTTGCCGCTTAGGCGGCCCGAGAAAACACATTCGATTGGAGTCTTTATGTTGTCAAACTTGACAGGCCGATGCCGTGGTGTGTCCTCAACGGGCACAGGCAATCGCCTACTCTGGATATTTCTGACTTTGGGCTTGCTGGGGCTGAGTACCGACGTACTCGCCCATGCCGTGGCTCAGGGCGACAAGGGGTACATCCAGGAAATTACCGGGATAAACCTTATTTCGTTCATCTACCTGGGGGCCAAACACATGGTCACCGGCTATGACCACCTGCTGTTCCTGCTGGGTGTCATCTTCTTCCTCTACCAGATGAAGCACATCGCGATCTACGTGAGCCTGTTTGCCCTCGGGCATTCCACCACCATGTTGTTGGGCGTCTATTTCAACGTGGGCATCAACAGCTACCTCATTGATGCGATTATCGGTCTGTCCATCGTCTACAAGGCACTGGACAACATCGGTGCCTATCAGCGTTGGTTTGGCTTTCAGCCCAACACCAAGGCCGCCACGCTGATTTTCGGGTTCTTCCATGGTTTCGGCCTGTCCACCAAGATCATCGAATACGACATCTCGCCGGACGGCCTGATTCCGAACCTCCTCGCCTTCAATGTGGGTGTGGAAATCGGACAGCTCATCGCCCTGGCCATGATCCTCATTGCTATCAGCTTCTGGCGTAAAACCGACGGCTTTTTCCGCCATGCCTACACCGCCAACGTGGCCATGATGAGTGCAGGTTTTCTGCTCTTTGGCTATCAGCTCACCGGTTACTTTGTCGCCTGATTCTGGAGATTTTTTATGTACAACACCGATATACCCAACCGTGAAGAACTGCCCAGCACTGCCAAACTGGTTCGATCCACCATCATTGCCGCTATTGTGGCGCTGGTTCTGCTGGTAACCGTGGTCATGCCCGCCGAGTACGCCCTGGACCCAACCGGCGCAGGTCGCCTTTTAGGCCTGACTGAAATGGGTGAGATCAAGGAGCAGCTCGCCGAAGAGGCTGCTGCTGACGAGGCTGTTCAGATGGTTGCTGTTCAATCCTCAACTGAGCGACAGGCGCCGGAAGTCAATGCACCTGTCGTGGATGAAGCCGTTGAGAAGCCAGCCCCCTCACCGGAAGCAGAGGTTGCGCCTTCTGAGCCAGAATCTGCGCCTGCACCAGAAATTGCGGAACCGCAGTGGCAGGATGAAGTGCGCGTGATTCTCACACCGGGAGAAGGCACCGAATTCAAACTTACTATGGAGGAAGGTGCTACAGCCCGGTTCTCCTGGGTGTCAGAAGGTGGCCCGATCAACTTCGATACCCATGGTGATGGAGGTGGTCAGTCAATTTCCTACGAAAAAGGCCGGGGCGTGCCTGAAGACGAAGGCGAGCTGGAGGCAGCCTTTACCGGCAATCATGGCTGGTTTTTCAGAAATCGGAACGACAACGACATCACTCTGGTACTGCGTACCGGAGGAGACTACGGGCAGTTTAAAAAGATGTTGTGACGTTCACCAACGAATAAGCGCCGAGGGGTCTCCGGGCCTATGCTTTCATAGGTCCGGACCGTGCTTAAGTAACTTAATGTTCTACAGTTCGCTAAACCAAAAATCTGGAATTCTTCATTAATGCGATCAAATATTGGCTCATTGAAAAGGTAATAATCACACCTGAAAAACCGGAGCGAATCCACCTCCGGGGGTACGAAAATTGGTTGTCTGGCCTTGGTATATCCTCGCCGCAACCAGCATACTTTTGCCGGCGTAGGTATACAGCCGAATGTCGACTTTTCGGGTGACCACTGCATCGTCAATTCTCAGGGTTCGTTCTCCAGCGGGGACAAGGTCCTGGGCGATGTAGCCACCATTCAGGATGTTCTCGAAAACGCGCCGGGTTAGTTTGTCGCCCCGGTAGACGCCTTTGCTGCCATGGCCGGCAACCGGCTTGAAGAACAGATGACGTCGCGCACTCCACAACTCAGCCGCGTCGTTCCTCGAAACCTGCCTGGTTTTCGGCACGGCTCTCTCCAGGTAGCCTGCATCGGCCTCATTGAGCCCCCAGTCTCGAAGGGAGTGGGGTGCGGATAGCAGGGCCAGGTTTCGCTTGTCAGCCAGCACAGCGTGCACATGGGGATTAGGCGTTACCACCACGGCGCCATCCAGATAGGCATGCCTTAATGCCGCATGGGGCGCGGCGTCCAATGCGAAGTCCACCAGACGGTTGTAGACCATATCAATGGGCTTACCGCGGGCTGTCAGCGTACCGCCGGCATACTGAAGCTCCTGTGGATCGAGTATCAATGTATCAATTCCTTTGGCTCGGAGAATCTGTTGGGCCAACTGGAATTCGGGGAACATAAATTGTGTCTTTGGGGCATCGTCTACTATGGCCAGGCAACTGGGCCCGAAATTGTCGTGCTGGCTTTGCCACTCCTGTTTGAACATTGAGAACACCGCGTCCTCGAATCCGTCGAGCGGCTGCTGGGGTGTTGTGGGTTGTTGAGATGGGTCGCAGCAATTGCGCTGGGCTCTCGACAAGACAAGGTTCAGGAAGGCGCCACCGGCGTTGGTGTTGATTTCGATCAGCCGGGGGCCGTCGGGGCCCAGATGAAAGTCATAGCCCATGAACGCCCCTATGGGGCCGGGATCGAAGCGTGCGATTTCCGGTGCCCAGGACAGTACACGCTCACGGTACGACGGAAGTTCGGTGGCTGATTCGATCGCCTGAACGATCCGTTCCATCGTCGCTATGTCGGCCCGGGGGACGAAAACCGGTGTGTTTGAAAAAAGATGGTGGAGTTCGGAGGCCGTGGATGGTTCGTTTCCAGCGTCCGCCAACTGAGTCAGCAGGCTTTTGTCGAGGGCTTTGCGGTCGAGAGTGACGCAGTAGCACTGTTGGTTAAGTCGATCCGCGTGGGTATTGGCCGTCCGTTGGTAACCGTGGGTCGAGTCTTGCATCTGGAGCCCGTAGCTGAGGTGGGTTGTTCGGCGTGTGGAAGCGGGTGTCAGTTATCATAAACGGTCTGGACTATAGTGTCGGTATTAATCCTCGTCAAACAGATGTCAGGTAACGGTTTTCAGGTCTGTTTCAGCTTCGTGTGCTGGGGTAATTCGCTGACCTGTGCTCGTTGAACGTAGGTGCCGGAATTTGGAGGCGATGGTGAGCCAACCCCTGTCGATGCGCACGGTTGCCGGAATGATCCTGGTTGCGTTTCTCTGGGCAATCTGTTTTCCCTTTATCGTGGTTGGGCTCCCGGACGCGCCTCCGCTGCTTTTTGCCGCTTTGCGAGCGTTTTTAGCTGGCCTGGGTCTGATTCTGATCGCATTCAGGCAAGGTGGTCGCATCAGCTATTCGCCCCGGCAGTGGATGATTTTGACTGTGATTGGCTTAAGCTACACCGGCATGGGGCTGGGAGGTATGTTTCTCGGAGCTGGAAAGCTGGGGCCGGGCGTCGCGACGGTGTTGGCTAACGCTCAGCCCTTATTCGCGGCGGTGTTATCGATCTTTATCATTAAGGAGGTCGTAACCCGCCGCATGTTTGCGGGTCTGCTCATCGGTTTTGCCGGGGTGGTCGTGCTGGCAATGCCGGGACTGGACTTTGGAAACGCCCGTTTCATCGGTGCGGTCTACGTGCTCGGTGGAGCAATTGGAACGGCGATAGGGAACGTCTTGCTGAAATATCAGGCTGGCAAGGACGATGTTTTCTGGGCGATGGGCATTCAGCTCCTGATCGGTTCTGCTTTTCTGGTCATGGCTTCCATCGGTCTTGGTGAGGGCTTTGAGATCGACTGGACCTGGTCTTTTGCCACAGCCATATTTGTCCTTGCCATTCCGGCGACTGCCCTGATGGTAGTGCTTTGGTACGCCCTGCTGGCCAGCGCTCCCTTGAACCGTCTCAACCCCTTTACGTTCTTGGCGCCGGTCTTCGGCCTGCTCATCGGCGTGTTTGCGTTTGATGAGACGTTCAGTCTGACAGAAATTACGGGGATGGTGATCACGGTAGCGGGGTTGCTGGTCGTCATAAAGACACCCCCTGGGCCGAAGCGTATCGCTGAAGCTGAATACGTGGGTGCGATTGATTCCAAAAAAATAGAATGAACAATATCTATCCCGAATGTTTCATAAACCGTCCGAATAAGCACTCAATTCCGCAGTCGAAGCGCCCACGCGGGCCGGTTATGAGAACCGCTCTTATTAAGAGATTCAGATTCACCTCCGGGCCGACAAACCGTCCCCTTGAATCGCTTACTATTTGAGCAATTCTGATGCCCAGACGTGCGAAAGCCTCCCGAGGCCGGGATTGCGATGAGTGCCGACGGCCGCTCAGCTGGTGTTTGGCGAGGGCCGGGGTAGGCGGTATAACCGTTCGGTGATCGTGTGCAACAGGGCCTCGACCGGGCAGCTACTGGGCAGGTGGAGCTTGATGCGGTCTTTGTACTGCGCCACCCGCACGGCCAGCTTGAACAGCTTGATGATCACCGTTGAGGGCTGGGCCCGGGACAGCTCGGTGCCTTGCAACAGCTCGGTGCGCAAGGCCTGGTGCAGCACATAGGCGGCGCAGGAGAAAAACAGGCGCATGTGGTTAGCCGCAAAGCGGCAATCCGAGGTGCGGTCGCTGGCCAGATCGTTTTTCATCATCTTGATGAAATTCTCGTCCTGGCCCCGGGCGCAATACAGCTCGGTGTACAGCATCTCCGGGGCCGGATCTTTCAGGGAGGTGACAACGAAGCGGGGGTTATCGCCGAGTCCCATGACTTCGGCTTTCAGGACAGTGCGAAAGTTCTGCGGCCAGGAGCGGGCCTGATAGTCGATCTCGTGGAAGGTGCGCGAGCGTTGCGGCGGCTCCTGTTCGGCGAGGCGGGCGTTGTGGCAGCGGGTGTCGTGCAACCGGCGGGTACGCTTCAGGTGTGGCTCGGCCAGTTTTTTCAGGCGGCTGTTGCCGGTCAGGCCGAACAGAAAATCCGTGTACGGATCGTCGAGCGCCAACTGCATCAATTCCACGTTGGCAAAATGAGCGTCACCTCGCAGCAGGATGCGGGTCTCGGGCCAGTGCTGGCGCAGCCGCTTGAGCACCCGCTTGAGGATCATCGCGTTCTCTGCCCCCTTCGGGCGTTTGCCGGGGCGCAGGGCGGCGGTGATGAACTTGCCCGACAGGCCCTCGAACAGAAACAGTGGCAGGTAGCAGTGACTCTGGTAATGATGATTGTAAAACGCCAGCTCCTGTTGGCCATGTGTCTGGTCTTCGGAATGATCCATGTCGAGTACGATCATCTTTGGAGGTTTGGCGTAGCTGGCGACAAACTGTTCCACAAATGCCTGGGCCAGGCGGTAAAGGTCGCGATTGTTAGCGGCATTTTCCAGGCGCGAGAAGGTCGGAGCGCTGGCCAGATCCTGCTCAGTGTCAAGCGGCTTGCGCTCGGCGCCGAGCTTGAACATCGGGTCACGGCGCAGGGTGTTGGCGTCGTTGGCATCGGCATAGCCGCAAGCGATCTGGAAGATCCGTTGGGTCAGCAGAGCACCAAGCGTGTGGTCGATGTAGGACGCGTGACGGCGGTCGTCAATGGCCTGCCCTGGGCCAGTCGATGGATCAGGCCGATCTGCTGGTCAACGCCCCGCAGCAGCAGGGGGCCGAAATCGGATGACAGCGCCCCGCCCTCAAAATCAGCCCGTACGGTAAAGCCGGCAAAGGGAGGAAAACGCAGTTGAGTTGGGATAGAATTGGACATGGGTGAGCCTTGTTTAGCTTCTTCCGAAGCGTTATTGGTCTAACTCCCATTATATCAATGGGATAAACAAGGTTCGCCTTTTTTATGAATAATTCGGGTTAAGTTGATGACGGTGCCTCACTTATGACCGGTTGATTCACGAGAACTGCGAACGTCGTCCCCACTTCGACACCAAGAACGGCGGCGCTGCCCGTCAACCATTACATTACCCGAGCTGCGGGTGGTTATTGGTTGGTAGAATCTTGTTGAATACGAAGACTCGACCGACCTGAACCATCGGGTTTGTCATTTAGCAGTAAAATGGCGACGCGGGCGTTATTAGGATCCTGCCTTACCGTAAAGTCGAGGATAAAGTTCCCCACGGCGGCAAATGGCTCTGTCATCCGCCCGGACCGAATATCGACTGCCACTATCCGATCCGTCCCTTCCGCTTTGGATCTAAACAGAGAGGTATTTCTGCCCCGCACCTGGGTATAAGCGATATCGCCATCGATCTGCACTCGCCGTGCCAGCGGGATCGCCCGCTCCCGGACGCGATCACTCTCATCAAACCCCAGTGGATACTCCTGTTGCTCCAGTTTCACGTAGACCACGGGAAATGTTATCTCTCCAAGCGCGTCTGAATAGGGTACACTCGTTACCGCCGTTTGCCGCTGCCCAACACCGGTCCGATATAATAGCCGGTCGTTTTCATCCAATGAGAACGCGGATGCGTGGTCAATGGGGGTGTCCTGATAAATATTACTTAACCCCAGGAATGCCGGGCTTTTGGCAATGCTGAACAGGCCGTCATGGCTCTCCAGTTGATATACCCCCCCCGCAAAAGCCTCATAAACCCCGCGCCGTTGCAGATAGGCCGTGTTGTTGTTAATGCGCAGATAGGCCTGCAAATCATCGCTGACTGGCTTAAGGCCGCTATCGTCCAGAGCCAACACCCAGGCATGCAGCTTGGTATCGATACCATCAAATCCAGATATATTATTCTCGCCCCATACCGCGACGATCTCTGTGTTGCCGTCCGCGTCAATATCACCGGCATCCAGGTACAAAGCCTCCAGGTTCGCATTAGACGGTCTGAATTCAGCGACCGGCTTTAAAACTTGGGTGCTATCGATGTCATAGACCGATAATCCCTTCGCACCTAACAGCGCCACCCGCAAAATATCGGGGTTAGGCTGATTTAACGAGACAATGCGCAGCGGCCGTCGATTCAGGTCAATACGGCGGTCAGGGACAGAGTTGCCAACCGACGGCCGGCCAGCCAACCGCACTGTCTTGTTGGTGTAGTTCGTGGCCGTCGTTTCAGCAAGCTGACGCTGCTCGGCGCCGATGGTCATGCCGTCCCGCGTACGGTTAAGCACCAGTGTCGCCGTCCTGTTCGTCACGGTTAAGCGCAACTCCAGTGCGCTGACCGGAGAGTCGGCATGCCGCCCCAGGGTGATCTGGTAGCCGAGACTAACGAGCCGTCGCAGCAGTTCCAGTGACTCCAGAGCGAGTCTGCCATCGTCACCGGTCATGATGAAATCGATGGTTTTGCTATCGTCCCACGCGGCTAATGATTTCTCTGTCTGGATCCATTCCGCATAGGCTGTTGGCAGCCAGGCGACAGACAGCAGCCAAATGAGTAAGACGGGGAGCCTGAAATTGATCCGAGCGATGTCGATCATATTGCCTCCAAAAAAAGGCAAACGATACAAAGGTATCGTTTGCCTTGCTACTTGATCGCTGTTCGTATGACCGGTTTAATACGCCCAGTTCATGCTCAGCGTATTAACGTAGGCACTATCATTGGAGTTGGTCTGATCTTGAATGCCGTCACCCGGAACGAACGTCGAGAGGATGTAATCCATCGAGAAGTTCTGGTTGAAGGCGTACTTCAGCTGCAGATCCACGGTAGTACCGGCATAATCATCAACCTTTTGGCCGGGGTTTTTGGCATTGATCAGGTTGCCGGTTTCATCAAACCAGATCATGAACAACTGCGCCTTATATGACAGGTTCGGTGACACATTGGCTAACGCGCCCTTGGTGCCAAGCGCGAAGATCCGCGACCCCGGGTTGATACCCGATGCACCGTTACCGATGCCGCCGTAACCCTGTACGCCCGCGCCGCCAGTACGCTCCGGCGCATAGGCATACAGTGTTGCGCCATAACCGGTGCTCAGGTTTTCGCCCAGGATGTTGCCGTCCATGCCCATCAGGCCACTGAAGCGGCCGATATCGGTGATACCGTTAAAGCCTTCGACCTTGTTGTCGGTTGCGTCACTGTCGCCCTGGGTATATCTGACCGCCACATAGGGACTGAAGCTGTCGTTGACAGGGAGTTCGATACCGGCGTAGGCAGCCGCGGAGCTCAGGTCACGCTCACCGACAGTGCCATCGGCGCCGATCACTTCAAACGACAGGTTGGCACCACCAATCTTGCCGAAGCCTTCCAGGCCGAAATAGGTCACATCGGCATTTCTATCGACGTTATCGCTATACGCCAGGATCGGGCTGAGCGTCCATTCCGCTACCTTCTGACTTACCTTGGCGCTGTAGACGCGCCAGTCTCCTGCTTCACTGGAGCCGGTATTTACCCTATTGTTGATCGGAATATAGAGCACTTCGTAGCTGGTATCGTTGTTCTTGCCCCGCAAGCCGACGAACGGGTGATCGTCACCGTACAGAAGGCCGCCGGACTGCAGATCGAGATAGCGTATGTCCCAGCCCGCCTGCAGCTGCACAGCCGGCGCAAGCGAGTAGAGGAACTCGGCGCGTTCGATACCGAATTCGCCACCCGCGTTGGGCAGGCCGTTCTTTTCTGCTGTAGTATAAAAACTCCGGTCAACGTTGTCTTTGGTCAGGATCTGATCGGCCTCTGCGATCATCTTGACCGACCAGTCATCGCCGGCGGCTTTCCAGCCCAGACGCGTTTCGGCACGGGTATTAGCGCCGTTACCACTGACAAGGCCCCCTTCATTGAGCGTCGCGCCATCTTCTTTTTGGTCATCAAAGTCAAAATTGGAGTAATAGGTCGGTTTGATCTTGGCAGTACCAAAGAACTCGATCTCTGCAGCGTTACTCTGGGCCGCTCCGAGGCCGAGTGATGCCAATATCGCAGTGGCAAGGGTCAATTTCTTGAAAGACACGGGCTTAGTAGACTTAGACATAGGCGTACTCCTGTATTGCTTTTTACAGCATTTTGTTATTGGTCTGCTTAGCAAAGCATGCCGGTTTTAGCGTGTCAAATAATTATTGAACTTTAATAGTCCTTTGCTGTCTCCCCATTCTGGTCGACCGACGTAAACCGTCCGCACCGACCCGTTCTTCAAGTCGGCTATGGGCATCAAGCAATTGCCTTCCTCAGCCCGGATGTTCCGATACGGCACCCGGCCAAACGCCGCCGCTTGAGAGCGGTCATGCAGGAACTGATGTATATGGCCTGCCGCTTGATCCACAGCCAACGTCATTGAATTAGTGACTTTTATCGATAAATACCATACAATTATCGCTCACACACTCCTGAGGAAAACGCCTTATGAAACACCCACAAAAGCCAACGGTTGACACCCCCAGCCAGGTCCTGACCAAAAATTGTACATAAAATAACCAACCTGCTTGATGGTCCCGCCTTTATCGCCCAGCACCGTCAGCGCCCCCAGGATTTCACCCGCCACTGCCACCTGACCTTCAAGCATCTGGTGCTGTTCCTGCTCAACCAACCCCAGTCCGCCTTGCAGACCGAACTGAACGGCTTCTTCCAGCAGGTCACCGATGCTGCCCTGGAGTCCTGTCACGTGACCGCCTCTGCCTTCTGCAAGGCCCGCCAAAAGCTGGATCCGGCCGTGTTCGAGGCCCTGAACCAGGCCATTCAGGCTCAACTGGATGCGCAGGGACTGCGCCTGCTGGCCATCGATGGCTCCATGGTGCGGGTGGACCCGCATCCTGAGATTGCAGTGGTATGGGGGCAGGATCGGGACATCTCAGGCAAGGGGCAATACACGAAGATCTACTCTCAACTTTTCGAGGTCTCTGGGGAGGAGCTGCGGGAAGAAACTGAAAAAACAGAGAATGTTGCCATAAGGTTTATTAATAACCAGTTGCATGTCCAGCGATATGAATTGCTTGCCGGAGACATCGGGAAACTGATGGTTGCCTCTGTGAAGGGTTCAGGGATCGGAGCTGGCGAAGAGAGTTCGTCGCTTTCTGACAGAGAAATCTTTTCAGTTTTCCCCATCGACGACGCTACGAGGATCAGTGTCGCTGAAAGCTATCTTGAACTGCAGTCTCCCGGTGGGAAGCCTTTCCCCAGGATTGAGTTGGGTAGAGTTTCTTTGCCAAGGGTCGCTATGCCATTAAAGGAGAGGAAAATCGTTACTACTCCCGATTACGCTTATTCTGTTAACGAACAATACCTTTCAGTCAGGGAGCTAGCCACATATACATATACAGTGTCCCGTCTGGCTAATTCGTCGACCCTTTAAAAGCGTCAGATAGAGGGTCAATTAGGAATCTCGACAGTCACTTGCAAGCCACCACCAGAAGCTGTTGAGAAGGTAACCTGCCCACCGTAACGCTCAACGATTTCTCTCGCTATGGCGAGCCCAAGGCCGTGCCCCGGTGTTTGTTCGTCCAGACGTAGCCCGCGCTGACCCAGGCTGGTCATTTCGTTTTCGTTGACTCCTGGGCCATCATCGGTCACGACCATGCGAGTTAACCCGTTGTCTTGTGATAAGGAAAGTTCAACGTAACTGTTCGACCATTTTCCCGCGTTATCCAGCAAATTTCCCAGGATCTCGTTCAAATCATGCTCTTCAACCGGCCAGCGGCTTTCCTCGGGAAGGGCGCTGGACAGCTCAAAGGATTTTTCCGGGTACAAACGGCCTAGCATCCAAAGAAGATCCCGGGCCTGCTTCAAGGGGTACGCACTTTTTCCAACCTGCGGGCCGGCGAAACGACTGCGCCGCATTTCCGCTTCAAGCTGTTTGTCGATGTCATTCAGCCGGGCTGCCATCTGGTGTCTCAGATCGTTGTTTAGAGGGTGGCTTTTGTCGTCCAGAATCTGCCGGACAGCTGCGATGGGTGTTTTAACGCTGTGGGACAAGTTTGCCAGGGCGTCTCGTGAGCGCTCCAGTCGCTGATCCAAAGAGTCGAGCAACTGGTTGAGCTGCTCCACAAGGGGCTGAAACTCCTCGGGAGACTGGACGTCAATACGCGAAATTTTGCCATCCTGGAGCCTTTTTAGTGCAGCCTTGAGTGTTACAACAGGGCGCATGGATAGGGTAATGCCGAACCAGATCACGGCGACCAGAAGCAGTATCAGCAAAACGGAGACGATGGCAGTCCAGGCATGCAGTTCTGCCTGACTGCGTTTCAATGCGCCGAGATCCTCGGAGACAATCACAGTGATAGGCGTTTCGCCTACCTGGAAGGATTTTCGATAGGCAAGGATATCCGAGGGTGCGTCAGCTATTTCTGTGTCGTGCACCCGAAGGGTTCCGTCATTGCCGGACTCAATCAAGGGCGTTAAAAGAGGCGCCCAGGCCTCGGGCGAAATGATTGTCCCGGAGGGCGACCGTATGGCAAAGGCGTGATGGAAGACATCCTGGAAGTAATCACCGGTCTGGAGCGTATCCACGCGACCATTCGACGTGCGAATCTGGTGTACAAGGAACGCGACTTCGTCCTTGAGCCTGCTTTCAACGAATTCCCTGGACATCCGTTCCAGCAACAAGTCGTGCACCAGCCACGCAAGAACCATCAGGCCAATGCTGGCCGGCAATAGCAGGGCAAGCAGAGTTCCCTTGACTGACGCTGGTTTCCTATGAAACATCGTTGAACAGATACCCCTGGCCGCGCCGTGTTGAGATGGTTTTGGGGCCTACCAGCTTCCTTAGCCTCCGGATATAGGCCTCGATGACGTTTTCACTCGGGTTGTCATTAAGGTTGTAAAGCTGTTCCATCAGCTGCTCTTTCGAGAAAACCTGGCCAGGCCGGCTCATCAGGCAGCGCAACAGGCGGAACTCGGTGCCTGTCAGGGGGTGTTCCGTGCCTCCCTCCAGTTTCAGGCTCTGGCGATTCTCGTCCAATTCAAAGCGGCCGGCCTTTACCAGGGAATGGACTCTTCCTTCGCTTCGACGCACTATGGCGTTAAGGCGGGCGATCAGCTCTTCGGTCTGGAAGGGCTTGGCCAGGTAGTCGTCTGCCCCGGCCTTTAGACCATTGACCTTATCATGCCAATCGTCCCTTGCAGTCAAAATCAATACAGGAAAGCTGACGCGGTTCGCTCGCCATTTTTTCAGCACATCCAGACCGTTACCATCGGGCAAGCCCAGATCCAGTATGCTTATCCGGTAATCCTCCTGCTCGCCAAGAACGATAGCCTCTTTCGCCGTGTAGGCGGCATCCACACTGAACCCTGATTTCTCTAATTGGCGTGTGAGGCCTTGTGAAAGCAAGCGATCATCTTCGACCAATAGTAATCGCATAGTTGTTCCTTTCCAGTGGCAATATGACCGGCGCAGTCTCGCTGAAGCGCCTGAATCCAGCCTGAATAATAATTATTTTGGTATTTTCAGCAAGAATTCAGGTTAGTGAGCGGTGGTATCAGCCGATTCTGGACATTGCTCAAGTTTCGGGGCAAGTGTGACCAGCGCTTACTATAAATTATTGCAGGAGAAGATGGGATGAGTGCATCAAAGTTCTTGGTGGCGGCAGTCGCGATCTCGATGTCCGCAACGGCATTTGCAGCGGGTGCTCATGGCGAAGGGCATGGTAGCGGACGTAGCGGGCATGGTGGCGGGCACGGCGCGGCGACTGGTGAGCCGGGCAAAGCGTCAGAAGCCACTCGGACAATCACCGTGGAAATGCATGACAACTACTACGAGCCGGACTCGATTGATGTGAAGCCTGGCGAAACCGTGCGCTTTGTAGTGGAGAACAAGGGCAGCCTGGTTCACGAATTCAATATTGGCACGCCTGCCATGCACGAAGCCCACCAGAAGGAAATGATGATGATGGTTGAGCACGGGATTATCCAGGGCGGCACGCTCAATCGCGACATGATGGAAATGGATATGGGGAATGGCAAGGCCATGAAACACAACGATCCGAACAGCGTATTGCTGGAGTCGGGGCAGAGCAGGGAAGTGGTCTGGAAGTTTTCCGATAAAGGTGATATCGAGTTTGCCTGCAACGTGCCCGGGCACTATCAGGCCGGTATGTATGGCGAAGTGGATTTCGACTGATCCCTTTCTGATCAACCGCTCCCGCCGCGCCGGCGAAATCCTCGGCCTGGCGGGCGTTCCTCATAGACTGTTTTGTAGTTGGGAGCAATCAAAACCATGAACACAACCTTTCTGGCAGGCATTGCGGCTCTGCTGTTGCCGGTGATCGGCCTGGCAGGGGAATACAGCCTCACAGTCGATCGGGTAAAAATCGATACCGGCGACTTTGTCAAAACGGGTATCGGCTACAATGGCAAATCCCCCGGGCCGGTTCTGCGCTTCAGGGAAGGCGAAGAGGTTTCCATCAATGTGACCAATAACCTCGATGAGATGACCTCCATTCACTGGCACGGGCTGATCCTTCCCTTCGATCAGGACGGCGTGCCCGGTATCAGTTTCCCCGGAATCAAGCCGGGAGAAACCTTTACCTACCAGTTTCCCATCCAGCAGACGGGTACCTACTGGTTTCACAGCCACTCCGGCTTCCAGGAGCCTGACGGTGCTTACGGTGCCATTGTCATCGAACCCGAGGGGCGTGAGCCGTTCCGTTACGACCGTGAGTACGTGGTTCAGCTGACCGACAAACACCCGCACTCCGGTGACCGCATCATGCGGAACCTGAAAATGATACCCGATTACTACAACCGCAAGCAGCAAACGGTGGGTGAGTTTTTTTCGGACGTTTCTGAAAATGGCCTGATGAATACGGTCCGGGACCGGATGGCCTAGGGTAACATGCGCATGATGAAAGCGGATGTCGAGGACTTGCAGGGCTTTACCGGTCTGATCAACGGCAAGGGGCCGGAGCAGAACTGGACCGGCCTCTTCGAACCGGGGAGCGCATCCGGCTGCGTTTCATCAACTCCTCGGCGATGACGTATTTTGACGTTCGGATTCCCGGCCTGGATATGACGGTTGTGCAGGCAGACGGCAATAACGTACAGCCGGTCAATGTCGCCGAATTCCGGATCGGCGTGGCAGAAACCTACGATGTGATTGTCCGCCCCAGGGAGGCGCAGGCCTACACCATCTTCGCTGAGTCCATGGGCCGTTCGGGCTATGCAAGAGCAACGCTGGCTCCGGAAGAAGGAATGGAAGCCGCCGTTCCCCAACTGCGTGAGCCTGCGCGCCTGACCATGGCCGATATGGGCGGCATGCCCGGTATGGACCACGGTAGCATGGCGGGCATGGACCACGATTCCATGGAGATGCCCAAAGGTGGCGCGAGCGATCCGTTCTACGCGAAGGGCAGTGGCCTTGTGCCCGTGGCGGCGAATGGCGGCAAATTCCTGTCCTATGCAGACCTGAAAGCTCAAAACCCGCTGTATGAAGACCGGGAACCGACCCGGGAAATCGAGCTTCGACTGACCGGCAACATGGAGCGCTATATCTGGAGCATCAACGGCGTTAAGTACGAGGATGCGGATCCGATTCGTCTCCAGTACGGTGAGCGAGTCCGCTTCAAGTTTGTGAACGAAACCATGATGACCCACCCTATGCACCTTCACGGTATGTGGTCCATTCTCGAGGTCGGTGCAGGCCAGTGGAATCCCATCAAGCACACTGTCAGCGTACAGCCCGGAGCCACAGTTTATATGGAAACCGAGGTTGATGAACCCGGGCAGTGGGCCTTCCATTGTCACCTGTCCTATCACGCGGCAGCCGGTATGTTCCGCAAGGTCATTGTTGAGGGTGGCCCGGAGTCGGCTCAGGCAAAGGCAGGCGCCACGACCGAAGAAGGAGGTGATGCATGAGCCGTATCCGATTGCTGGGTGCTGTGAGCCTGCTTGTTTCGATCGGCTTCCCAACCGCGTTAGCGGCTCAGGAGATGATTTCCGACACCACCGCGCGTAAGCAGCCGCTCACGACCTGGGGTGTGCAGTTGGAGGAGTTTGAATACCGCTACAGTGACGATGATGAGGAGCTGGGAGTCTGGGATGCGGATTCCTTCTACGGCACCGACGAGCTGAAACTCCGGTGGATTTCAAAAGGTGAGTACAGCCTGGAGGGGCGGGCCTACGAATCACTGGAAAACCAGCTGGTGGGGCAGGTGCCGATTTCCAGGTTCTTTGATGCCAAAGCCGGCGTCCGGTTCGACACACCCGAGGGTCCGGACCGGACGTACGCGGTGCTCGGTGTTGTCGGGCTGGCGCCCCAGTGGTTTGAGATCGATGCGAACCTGTACATGAGTGACGAGGGCGACACATCCGCCGATCTGGATGCCGAATACGAGTGGCTGTTGACCAACTACTGGATCCTGTATGCGACTCTGGATGCGACGGTAGCGTTCAGCGAGGACCGGGAAATTGGCGTCGGCAAGGGGTTGGTGTCCACCGAAACCGGCCTCAGGTTGAGTTATGACCTGATTGACCGCACGTTCTCGCCCTATGTGGGTGTGGTGCACGAGCGCAAGTACGGCGATACCGCGGATTTCGCCAAAGCCGGGGGCGGTGGTACGGAAGACTGGTTTGCCGTGATCGGCGCCCGCATCGCGTTCTGATCGTGGGGCTGACGGGCCCGGGATACTCCCCGGGCCCGTTTCTGTATACACTTTGATCTGGGTCGAGTCCACCTGGAATTTTCACCTGTATTCAGTCGCAGTTCAGGTTGGCATGGTGTGATAGAGGGTAGGTAGCGAGGCAACGAGGTGCACTCCCATGACCAAAGCACACAAAGCAAGTAATCAGGCGCAGTTTCTGTTGCGCCGGAAACTGACCGTCGAAGACCTTGGCGAGAGTGAGTGGGACGATTTTATCCACGAACTCAACCACCATCCCTGCGTCGATTTTGCCGAGCGCAAACCGGGCAACCAGCTGTATGTCACCTTCGATGGGACCCATTGGTCCACCGATGAGCTGCTGGAGCTGATCGAGCTCCATGGAGGCCGGTTGAAAGCGGGCTGGTGGACCCGGCGGAAACTGGCGTGGTATCGCTATACGGACGACAACGTCCGGGCCAATGCCAAGCATGAGCCGTTTTGCTGTTCGAAAATCCCGCCGATGAAAAAATAACAGGAGGTTGTATGTCATACACGATTGACCGACTTATCGGCAATGCGGGTTTCGAGGAGGTGGACAAACGAACGCGTCAGGCGCTTACCGATCACGGCTTCGGGGTGCTGACGGAAATTGACGTCAAGGCCACGATGAAGAAAAAGCTGGACAAGGATATGTCTGCGTACCGGATTCTCGGGGCCTGTAATCCAGGTATGGCCTGGGAAGCCATTGGCGTGGAGCCTCGTGTCGGCGCGATGCTGCCGTGTAACGTCATTCTTCGCGAAGTTGTGGAGGGTATCGAGGTCAGCGCGATAGACCCCGTGGCTTCCATGACCGCTATTGATAACGACGAGCTCAAGCAGGTTGCTGGAAAAGTCAGGGAAATGCTTTTAAAGGTTGTTGAATCGATTTGAGTGACCGAGAGAGATCTGATTCCCGTTGTACCCTGACCTGAGGAGGTGGTTTTATGAAACTCCAGGCGCGTAACCGGTGGCGCTCCTCGCTGGTAGCCACTGTCCTGATGAGCCTGTCCCTGACGGCGATGGGAGACAGTGCCCGGGCATTCGTACCCATGGGGACGGCGGATTCCGTGGGCGTTATTGATCTGGAAAGTTACCAGATAACGTCGACGATCAGCGGGACCATCAATACCCATGGCTCGGCACTGACACCCGATGGCCGCTATCTGGTTGCCGGCAGCCTGACCGCTCACGACAGCCAGGAACCGGTCAGTCGCCCGGAGGGCGTGACGGAAGATGAGCATGCCGCCCATCATGGGGGTGGTGCGCCCGCGGCAGCTCCGGAAGACGCCAATACCGGGCGGATCTATGTTGTCGATACCTCCACGAACGCGATTGCCCGCACGCTGGAGGTGCCTGGGCCGGTGCACCATGTACTGGTGACCCCTGACGGTCGCTACGCTGTTTCCACGCACCCCATGGGCGGCGGTATCAGTGTGGTTGACCTGGAATCCGGACAGCTGGTTGAAACCGTGGCGACGGGCCCGGCGCCCAACTACGTGGTAGCGACCGACAACGGTCAGTCTCTGCTGGTCAGCAATACCGGCAACGGCACGGTCAGCGAAGTGGATACCCGGCACTGGTTCGTCAAACGCAATCTTCGGGTTGGCGGTAGTCCGGAGCATATGGTGCTCGCCCCCGGCAACGAACGGCTTTATGTCAATGATGTCGACTCGGGCCAGGTTGTTGCCCTGGAGCTTTCCAAAGGCGCCGTGGCGGCAAGGTATGATGTCGGGGCGGAATCTCATGGCGTTGGCCTGAGCACCGACGGCGGGATACTGTACGCAACCAGTAAGGGCGGCGACCGGGTCGTCCGGATCGATCTTGCCAGCGGGATCCGCCATAGCGTGTCACTGGCGCCGGCCCCTTACCACCTGGCGGTCTCTCCCGTCGATGGCAGCCTATTAATCACCAGTCGGGCCGAAGCCAGGCTCTGGGTGCTTGATCCGGGCTCTCTGGAGATTATTGATGACGTTTCTTTGGACGGGATAGGTCACCAAATATCGCTAGAGGCATACTAGCCAGTAAGCCCCACTGACAAGCTTTTCCCAAAGGGAATCTATATGGATAAGCGTTTCAAGATTACGTTGGCAATTTTTGCGGTCATCGCTTTGGTTTTGCTCTGGGGCGAACATAAGGTTCACCTTCTGGGTGCTTTGCCGTGGTTAATCCTTCTGGCATGCCCGTTTATTCATATGTTTATGCATGGAGGGCATGGGAATCACGGTGGCCATAATCACCACGATCAACCGGAAGGCAAGAGTGGAGGCCAACGCGATGACTGATGCTTCGTCCGATTACGGTCTTTGGGGACTGGTGGTTCTAAACTCGGTGATCTTTATTTTCTTCGCTTTCAGTTTTTTTAAGCCACAGACCCAACGAGACTGGCGATCCTTCGGTGCGTTCAGCGCGTTTCTCGTGGCATTATTCACAGAGATGTATGGGTTCCCGCTGACACTCTATTTCCTGTCCGGTTGGCTTCAGACCCAATACCCGGATGTGAATTGGCTTGCCCACGATAGCGGGCACTTGCTTGAAATGCTCTTTGGTTGGCAGGGTTCTCCCCATTTCGGCCCCTTCCACTTGTTGAGTACGGTGTTTATAGGTGGAGGTTTTTACTTGATTGCCGCCGGATGGCGAACCCTGTACGCGGCGCAAAAAGAGCGAAAGCTGGCTACGACGGGGCTCTATTCGTATGTTCGGCATCCTCAGTATGTCGGCTTTGTCTTGATTATGTTTGGCTTCCTTCTGCAGTGGCCAACACTTATAACTCTGGCGATGTTTCCGGTTTTGCTCTGGATGTATGCCCGCTTATCGATCAGTGAGGAACGAGAGGCAGAGAAAACGTTCGGGGAAGCCTGGCGGCACTATGCCAACAAAACTCCCAGGTTTTTGCCGCGGTTGCGCGGATTGGGGCGGCAAGCTTGAACAAAAGCTCTACTCATCTGCCGGGTAGACAAAGGAGCTGTTGGTGAGCCTGTCACTTTCGATACGTTCAGTCGCCGGAATGGTTCTTGTTGCCTTTCTTTGGGCGATCTGCTTTCCTTTTATTGTGGTGGGATTGCCAGATGCGCCACCCTTGCTTTTTGCCGCTTTACGCGCATTGTTGGCAGGGCTCTGTCTGATTCTGCTCGCTTTTACAAAAGGTGGTCGGCCCAGTTATTCACTTCGCCAGCTCCTGATACTGGCCGCAATTGGCTTCAGTTACACGGGCATGGGGCTTGGAGGGATGTTTTTAGGAGCTGGCAAACTGGGGCCAGGACTTGCAACCGTTCTGGCTAATGCGCAACCGCTGTTTGCGGCGGTTCTTTCATTTTTTATCGTCCGAGAGGTTGTGACCGGGCGTGTGTTTGTAGGCCTTTTGATCGGTTTTATTGGTGTTGTGGTGCTAGCGATGCCAGAGATGGAATTTGGTAACGCCAGATTTTCAGGGGCCGTCTATGTTCTTGGTGGTGCCATTGGAACCGCCATTGGAAACGTGCTGCTTAAATACCAGGCCGGCAGTGATGATATCTATTGGTCGATGGGCATTCAGCTTGTCATAGGTTCAGTGTTTCTGGGAATAGCATCTGTGACCTTGGGCGAGGGCTTTGAGATTGACTGGACCTGGTCATTTACCACTGCCATGTTCGTTCTGGCCATTCCGGCAACGGCAATGATGGTTGTGCTCTGGTATGCCTTGCTCGCCAGCGCGCCCTTGAACAGCCTCAATTCGTTTACCTTTTTAACGCCTGTTTTCGGTCTCGCTATCGGAATGCTTTTGTTCGGCGAAACTTTCACATCACTGGAAATGATCGGTATAGGGATCACAATTGTTGGCTTGGTGATCGTTGTTAAAGCGCCTGGGAAAACAGATGGCGGTTCCGCTGTCGGGGAAGAGGCAAAGGTGATCCGTAGCTCATAGTAGAAAAGGGAGTAGTCAATGAGAGTCTGGATCAGCGTTCTCCTTTTGTTTGCCGCATCAGGCCGTCTTGTCGCGGGCCCTCCCTCGGCAGTTTCCTTGATTGAAGGCATGGAACAGACTCTGTGGTCCGACAGCAATCACGGCCGTTTCACTATGTGGATCGAGTCTGAGTACTGGACTCGCACACTGGAACTGGAAGCCTGGATGAATCGTCCGGAGCATACGTTGATTCGCATTCACGCGCCCAAAAAAGAGGCCGGCATCGGCTCGCTGCGCATCGGCGATGCCATGTGGAATTACTTGCCCAAAGTTGATCGCACCATCAAGATCCCACCGTCGATGATGCTCCAGCCATGGATGGGCTCCAACTTCAGCAACGACGACCTGGTCAGGGAAAGCTCGTTCGTCGAGGACTACACCCACGAATTGGTCGAAACCGACGATTCCGGTGAGGTGGCTGTGTATCGGGTTGTCTCGACGCCCCGACCTGATGCCCCGGTAGTGTGGAGTCGCCTGGAATTCACTGTTCGGGAGGACTCGATCCCGGTTTCGCTTGCCTACTACGACGAGCGCGATCAGATCGTCAAGCGCATGACCTATGACCAGATCGAAACCATGGATGGGCGCCGGATACCCACCCGCTGGACGATGGTGGACGCCGATAACCCCGAGTCCCGCACGGTGATCACGATTGAGTCTATTGAATTCGACCTGCCGATTGATGAGGATCTGTTTTCATTGCGCCGGCTGCGCAACCCACAGTGAGGGGCCGGCATGAGCATCTTCCATGTCTTAAACGAATCGCGGATCTACCGTCAGGACTCAATGTCCGTCAAGGCGCTCGAAGAGGTGTAGGTCGCCATTGAGGCCGGTGAGTTCGCAACGATGGTGGGGCTGGCAAGACCACGCTGTTGAATCGAATAGCCAAAAAAATTTGATATACAGCAATCGAGATGTTGGTTTTAGTATATATTCAGTTTCGATTCAGGTGAACGGTGTTTACTGGGTATGTCGCAAATCGACCTCGTTAAGGAGCTTCGCTACGAAGAGTTTTACCAAAGTAGTCGCAATCTCGTTGATCATGGCCACACCGGCTGTCTGGGCACATGGTTCAGACAACCAGCAGGGGGCTGGTGGAATGATGATGTCCACTGAACAGATGCGGGAAATGCAGCAGAACATGTCCCGCATGCAAGATTTAGCGCCCAAGATGCGCGGAAGCTCCGGACAAAATCGGCAAAAGTTCATGCAGGAGCATATGGAACTCATGCAAGAGCAGATGCAAATGATGCGCGGCGGCATGATGGGCGATCAAGGAATGATGAATGGTCAGGGGATGATGAATGGCCAAGGAATGATGAACGGTCAGGGGATGCAGGGAAGTTCGAACCAAGGAAATCCCGTAATCAAATCAGAAAACCGCATCCAGTTTATGGAAAAGCGGATGGATCAGATGCAACTGATGATGGAGCAAATGCTGGAACATCAGCGGGAGCTTCAAGATCGCGAAAAGTAACTTTTTGACCATTGTTGGGCATACCGATGGGGAGCTCCTCAGGTCTGGTGTCTGAGGGCCTCATCGGCACAGGCCCATGGTGCTCCGTGAAGTTGAGGGACAAAAATACGATGCTCAGGGCAAAAGTCTCATTCTCCGTTCTTTTGGTTGCATTGCTCAGCGGCTGCAGCGGCGGGGCCGTGGAGGGGCGCTGGTACACTCAAGCCCAGGTCGAGCGCGGTGCAACTGTATTCGACGACAACTGTGCAAGTTGTCATGGTGGCAATGCTCAGGGCTCCTTCAATTGGAAAACGCCCCTGAAGGATGGCTCCTACCCGCCACCACCGCTCAACGGAACGGGGCATGCGTGGCATCATCCTTTCGATATGCTGATGGGTACAATTAGTCAAGGTGGTGCTCCCATAGGTGGGCAAATGCCGGCCTTCGAAGGAAAACTCTCCAAGGACGACCAGAAGGCCGTTATCAGCTACTTCCAGAGCAAATGGGATAAGCGGATCTATGATGCATGGTTTGAAAGGAGTGGGCTGTAATCTCTTAGTTTTTGGTCAAGGCTCTCGCGACCTCTCAGTGCGGGTCGCCCGGACCAGATCCTTATAGAATTCATGCGCCGATGAGCGCATTTTTTCATTGCGCCTCCTGCGCAACCCACAGTGAGGGCCTGGTATGGGCATCGTCAATGTGGAAAAAGCGTCGCGGGTTTACCGTCAGGATTCCATAGCCGTCAAGGCACTCGATGAGGTGTCAGTCACCATCGAGGCCGGGGAGTTCACAACCTTGGTGGGCCCGTCTGGATCGGGTAAAACCACGCTATTGAATCAGATTGGAGCCCTGGACGAGCCGGATAGCGGGCGCATTCAGGTGGCGGGTGAGGAAATCACCGGGCTTAGCCGAAAGAAGCGGACCCTTTTGCGGCTGTGGAAGGTTGGCTTTGTATTTCAGGAATACAACCTGATTGGCGTGCTGTCGGCTCAGGAGAACGTCGAGTATGTGCTGATGCTGCGCGGAGTGCCGTTTCGGGAGCGCCGTGCCGAGGCCCGGCGTATTCTGGTGGAGGTCGGCCTGCAAGGGCTGGAGCGGCGCCTGCCCCATGAACTGTCTGGCGGCCAGCAACAGCGTGTTGCGGTGGCCCGGGCGATTGTCAGCAAGCCCGCGATTGTCCTGGCCGACGAGCCCACGGCCAATCTCGATTCCACGACCGGCGCGGCGCTACTGGACTTGATGCGTAAGCTCAATGCCGAGCATGGCATTACCTTTGTCTTCTCCACCCATGACCCGATGGTGATGGAACGCGCGCGGCGGGTAATCCATCTCCGCGATGGCCGCGTCGAGCGTGAGGAAATACGGTCGTGATGGCGTGGCTACGTCTGGCTTTTGGCAATCTTCAGGTCAATCGTCGGCGTACGGCCATCACACTGTTGTCGGTGGCCGTCGGTGTCGGTGGGCTAGTGTTTCTCTGGGCATTCATTGATGGCATCAACGCCCAGATGATCAACAACATGACTGGCTATGTGACCGGCGACCTGAAGGTACATCAGCGGGGCTTTCACGATGACCGGGAGATGAACATTGCCCTGGCCGAGCGCTGGAATCTCACAGAGGAGGTATCGGCCGTAGCCGGTGTGGCGGCAACCACCCCCCGGGTGACGGGCCATGCCCTGGCCAGCCGTGAGGACCAGTCACGGGCATTACAGGTGATGGGCGTCGACAGCGCGACGGAGCCACGGGTCACCCGGCTTGACCGGTCGATTGTCCGTGGTCGCTACCTGGAGCGCGGCAATGAAATTCTTGTTGGCGTCGATGCCGCCGGTGCCCTGGATGTCTCCCCGGGCGACGAGCTGGTACTGGTGGTGCAGGCGTCGGACGGCTCTATTGGCGCCGACCGGTTCGAAGTGGTGGGCGTATTCGAGACCGGTATCAAGCGTATTGATGGCTTCGTGGGCCAGATGCCCTTGGCCTCTGCCCAGGCGCTGTATGCCTTTCAGGGGCGGTTTACCGAGATTGCGTCCCGCGTAGAGGATTCCGACCGGCTTGAAGCGGTGGTTGCAGGCCTGCGGAATCAGATGCAGGCCTGGAACGTAGAAGTCCTGGGGTGGCCAGCGCTGATGCCGTCGCTGGTGCAAATGGTTGCGTTTCACGATGCTGTCGCCTACATCGTGATCTTCGTGGTGTTTGTGGTGGTGGCGGCCGGCATCGTCAACACCATTCTGATGTCGGTACTGGAGCGTGGCCGGGAATTCGGTGTAATGATGGCGTTGGGTACGCCCAGCAGTCGTATTGTCTGGCTGGTGCTTCTGGAAACAGCCATCCTGGCGGGCCTGGGATACCTGTTGGGTCTGGCATTGGGGCTGTCACTGACGGGCTATTTCGGTACCCATGGGCTGGACTTCAGCGCCTATATCAAGGCCATGGATACCATGCCGGGCCTGAGCGGTATCGTCTATCCCACCATTGAATTCCAGCGTCTGGTGGTGATTGGCATCGTGGTTATATCGGTGGCTCTGTTGGCAGCGGCCATCCCGGCCTGGAAGGCCAGCCGCAACAGTCCATTGGAGGCGATGGGCGCACGTCGCACTATGATCAACCGTATCCGCCGGATCCACTGGCAGGTGACGTCTGATCATCGACTGCTGATATTCGCGCAAATGGCACTGCGCTCCGTATTCCGCAATCCACGACGGTCAGTGATCACCGCCTCGGCCACTGCGTTCGGGCTGGCGGCCTATCTGTTCTTATACGCTTTCGCCGATGGTTTCTTTGAGCAGATGATTCACAATTCGACACAGCAGCTTAGCGGGCATGTGCAGGTAATGGCGCAGGGCCACGACGTCGATCTGTCGCCAGCTTTTCGCATTGCCGACAGTCAGGCACTGCAGCAGCAGTTGCAGGCGCGTCTTGAGGTTGAGGCTGCCGCACCCAGGGTATTGCTGCGTGCCATGGTGGCAAACCCCGGGAAGAGTCTGCCGGTGGAGCTGGTGGGTATTGCACCGGAGCAGGAGAGGGCGGTTACGGAACTTTTCAGATACATGGAGCAGGGCACTTATGTTCAATCCGGGGAGGCGGGAATTGTGATTGGCCAGAAACTGGCCGAGGAGTTGGGTGCCCGGCTGGGGGACAAGCTGGTCATTACGGTCCAGCAGGCTGGCGGAGATCTTGCTTCCAGTGCCCAGGCCATTCTCGGTATCTATCGCACTGGCAGTGACCTTTTCGACACAGAGTATGTCTTCACCAATATCAACGCAGCCCGCCGCCTGGGTGGCCTGCTGGAAGACGAAGTCTCGCGGATCGTGTTGAGGCTGTCAGACCGCGCAGAGAGTGCGGCCCTGGCAAGAACCCTGAACCAGTCGCTGCCTCTGACTAACGACGGACTGGAGGCCCAGGGCTGGGAAACCCTGCTCCCGGTGGTTGTGCAGATGGTGGAAATGAGCCAGGTGGATTTCTATCTCATTCTGTCGGTGGTCTTTGTCGTGGTGGCCATCGGGGTCATGAATACCATGGTGATGTCGGTGATGGAGCGGACCCGGGAACTGGGCGTCATGCTGGCACTGGGAACCCGAGGTGTCCAGTTGCTGCTGACGATTGTGTTCGAGGCGTTCTTTCTGGCGGTACTGGGCATGGTGGCCGGAACCCTGGCGGGCGGTGCGCTGGTCTACTGGCTGAACCAGGCCGGCATTGACCTGTCCTCGATCAGCGGGGCGCTGGAAACCATTCCGGGCATTACCGACCGGGTCTATCCGGTGCTGATGTTTGATCATGTCTGGCTGCCCAGCCTGCTGCTGTTTCTCTGTTCGGTGACGGTGGCGCTGTATCCGGCATGGCGGGCGGCGCGGCTGGACCCGGTCGAGGCCATTCATCATGGCTAGGCACTGGCAAGTGGCGTCAGGGCTGGTCTGCCTGATGCTGGCTTCAGGTGTTGAGGCCGGGTTCAGCCAGTCCGGATCGCTGAAGAATCTCAGCGTCGGCTCGCGCTCGTTGATCGACGGTGATCGCTACGTTTCGAACCTTACCCGCCTGCGTCTGAACCCCCGATATCGATATCAGGACTGGATTGTGGACGCGGCCTACGACCTGGAACTGGTTTCGGGCAGTTTTCTGGACAGCCCGGAGTTCGCCTTGCTCCGGGATGCCCCGGAACCTCGCTACTGGGATCTGCAGGGGGATATTCACGAGTCGGGGACATTGCTGGCGCGCCACCAGTTCTATCGTGGCACGGTGCAGTGGCGGTCGCCGGCCGGTGATTTCCGCTTCGGCCGCCAGCAGGTGAACTGGTCCACGGCCCTGATCTGGAACCCGATGGACATCCTCAATCCTGTCAGCCCTTTGCAACTGGAGCCGGATGAACGGGTGGGTGTGGACGCCATTCTCTGGGACAAACCCTGGGGAGCCTTAGGACGCATCAGCGCTGTCCATGCCCCGCAACACAATGACGGCGAGGCCAGTACGGCAGCCCGGGTCAAGCGCTATATTGGTGGTGTAGATGCCGGGCTGATGGCAGGTGAGTTTGCCGATGTCACCAGGATAGGCTTTGACGGCAGTGGCTCGGTGATCGGCACCGGTTGGCGCACGGAATTCGTCTGGAGCGACCCGGACGCCAGCGACAGCTACTGGCAGGGAGTGGCGGATCTGAATTGGTCGTTTCGCAATGGGTTCAACCTGGCACTGGAATATTTCTACAACGGCCGGCCCGTACCGCCGGGAAACTCTGGCCTTGGAAACCTGCTGTCCACAGATCCGCTCTATGCCGGGCGCCATTATACCGGGTTGCTCGCATGGCAGGATATCAACCCGTTTTGGCAGTATCGGGTAGTGGCCATTCGCAATGTTGATGATGCAAGCTGGGTACTCTATCCCCGGTCCACCTGGACGCCTCCCTTCAGCCAGGAAATCTATCTCACAGCCGGAGCCCAATGGTTTGGTGGTAACGACACCAGCGAGTACGGAATGCTTGAGCCTCTGGGATTGGTGGAGATGCAATGGTACTTCTGAATATTCTGTCTGGTCGTATTTTGGCGCCCACAATCAAAGAAGTATCACTCTACCCAGGCGTTCCTTTATATGTACATTTCAGCAAATGAATCGTGTGGCGGTTTAATGGGCAGTTATTTAGTGTATAGGCCACTCGACGGTCATCTTTTTTTTAAGAGGTGTCAGAAATTCAGATTTGTTTCAGGGTATTGTGTTTTACTTTGCAGTACATGGGGCAGTCATCGTACCTGACACGATTGTCCTTTGTGTTGTCTCAGGTTTGTCCTTGCCGCAGAAGCCTCTGCGGCTTTTTTATGCGCTGAAATGTGCTTGCTCGTCTTTATGTGCTATACCACTGAGACCCTCAGGTATTTCACATTGTTGGGCTGGTGGTAAAGGCTTTATATTCAGAAAATAATTGCCGATCCTGTCTGATGAGTTTTTTAAAGCATCAGTTTTCGGAGTGATTCTGGATAGTTAATGAAAAACCAAAGATTCTCTCGGTTTTTATCACATGAAACACAAATTGAGCCAGATCAAAATATCCTGAAAATCCAGGTAAGTTCAGTTAGAGTTCAGTTAGAGTTCAGGTTTGAGATTTAGCATCGCGTACCTGAACAGATTAACTGACTTCTGTGGAGACCTACCCTTGGCTATTCCTGCTCGCTATTTCAGATCCGCCATCTTCGGGGCGTTGGTTTTGACCAGCCTGCCCGGTTGGGCGGAGCCCAGACTTCAACTGGCGAATGTGATTGATGCCGCCATTGAATACGATCCATGGCTTCGCCAGAGTGCCCAGATACAGCAAGCATTACTGGAGGAGTCCATTGCCGAGGGGGCCCTGCCCGACCCTCGGCTGTCACTTGGCGCCGCGAATCTGCCCGTGGACACGTTCGACACCGGGCAGGAAGCGATGACCCAGGCCACGGTCGGAATCTCGCAGCGGATTCCGCGCGGCGACAGCCTGCAGTTGTCGCAGGACAGGAAAGAAGTGCTGGCGCAGGAGCAACCTTTTCAGAGGGAGAACCGGCGCGCCAGGGTGGTGGAAACGGTGACCCGCCTCTGGCTTGATGTGTGGGAGGCACAACAGAGCATCGGTCTGATTGAGGATAACAGGGATCTTTTCGAGCAGCTGTCCGACGTAGCCGAGGCGGGTTACATAACCGCCACCATGATCTCACGGCAGCAGGACGTTGTCCGGGGCACCCTGGAGCTTACGCGCCTGGATGACCGGCTGACCGACCTGAGGCTGAAGCTGCAATCAAGTCAGGAAGCTCTGGGTGAGTGGATCGGGTCGAAAAATGCCTCGCTGGAGGTAACCGAAACGGTGCCCCCCGAACTGCTGACAGCGCTTCGGGACGGCTGGTCGGAAACCAGTGATGGCACCCTTATCCGTCACCCCCTGATTCGTTCCACGGACCAGCAGATCAAGGCCCGGGCCATTGATGTGGATCTTGCCCGCGAGGCTTACAAGCCCGAATGGACGGTTTCTGCGCAATATGGCTACCGGGATCGCGTGCCCGGCGGGCAGGACCGGGCGGATCTCTTCTCCGTGGGGATTGGTTTTGATCTCCCGCTGTTTACCGGCAATCTCCAGGACCGGAAGCTGAACGCCTCAGCGGCCCGGCTCGAAGCAGAAAAGACAGAGCGAGCTTTGCAGCTTCGCGTGATTCGGGCAAGGGCCCGTTCAGCCCTTGCCCGGGTTAAACGACTTGATGACCGCATCGGGATATACCGGCAGTTCTTGCTGCCGCAAATGGAAGAGCAGGCCGAGGCCGCACTGACCGCCTATAACAACGACGACGGCGATTTCGCCGAAGCCGTACGTGCGCGGATCGACGATCTCAACGCCAAGATTGAGCTGATCGGGATGACCGCGGAGCGGGCCCGGAACTTCGCCAGTTTCCGTTACCTGACCTCAGGCTCTTCCGAAGTACCTTCACTTTCACAGACTCGCTATCAGGACTGACCATCATGGCTAATTTTGTTCGCCCGCTGGGCTTTATACTGCTTGGTGGCATTGCCGGGGCCGGGGCGGCCTATTGGCTGGCCTCCGAAACCGCAACGGCACCAGCGTCCGCGGAAAAGAAACCCTTGTACTGGGTGTCACCCATGGACGCCAGCTTCAGAAGTGACAAACCGGGCAAGTCGCCCATGGGCATGGATCTGGTTCCGGTTTACGAGGACAGCGGGAGCGCTGACGACTCGCCAGGCACCGTCCGGGTTGCGCCGAACATTGTCAATAACCTGGGCGTTCGCACGGACGAGGCCATCAGGGGGCAGTTGCCCAGCAATATTATTACCGTGGGCTACGTGCAGTATAACGAAGACGAGTTGTACCACATGCACCCCCGTGTTGAAGGGTGGATCGAGAAACTTTATGTAAAGTCCGAGGGCGACCCGGTTGAGAAGGGCAAGCCTGTTTACACCCTCTACTCACCCACCCTGGTGAATGCCCAGGAGGAATTGCTCCTGGCACTGGACCGGAAAAACCCGCGCCTGATCAGGGCGGCTGAGGAGCGCTTGTCGTCGCTGAATGTCTCGGACCGTTTGATCCGGACACTCAGGAAGACCCGTAACGTACAGCGGACCATAACCTTCTATGCCCCGGCCTCCGGGGTTATTGATGCCCTGAGGGTCCGTGAGGGTACCTTCGTCAGGCCCGGAGATCCGGTCATGTCCATCGGCTCACTCGACGAGGTCTGGGTGATCGGAGAGGTGTTTGAGAGCCAGCTCTGGGCCATCAGGACCGGCGATCCGGTAGAAATGACCCTGGACTACATGCCCGGGCGCCGGTGGATGGGGCGCGTGGATTATGTGTATCCGGAAATCAATCTCGAGACCCGGACCGCACAGGTCAGGATGCGCTTTGACAATACCGATGGCATGTTGCAGCCGGGCATGTTCGCCAGCGTTAACATGCAGGGCGATCCGAGCGAAAGGCGCACCCTGGTGCCCAGGGAATCCGTTATCCGCACCGGACAGAGCGACCGCGTTGTTCTGGCGCTGGAAGAAGGTGCCTTCAAATCGGTTAACGTTACCACCGGACGGGTAGGGGATAAGTATGCCGAGATTCTGGAAGGCGTCGTTCCCGGCGACCAGGTGGTGGTCTCGGCGCAGTTCCTGATTGACTCTGAATCCAGCAAGACATCGGATTTCCGCCGGATGTCGCCGCCTTCCGCAGGGGCGATGGACCCGGATATGAACCATTCAGGGCACACCATGGAGGCGGGCAAGGCTGATGCCAAGGACAGCCCTGAAGCCATGAGTCATGAGGGGATGGACCCGAGCGCAATGGACCAAAGCGAAATGGACCAGAGCGAAATGGACCAGAGCGAAATGGACCAGAGCGAAATGGACCATGGCAAGATGGACCATGACGGAGGCGCCTCATGATTGCGTCGGTCATTAACTGGTCTATCCAAAACCGCTTTCTGGTACTGCTTGCCGCCGTATTGCTGACCGGGTTCGGGCTGTACTCGGTGTCGAAGACGCCGGTGGATGCACTGCCGGATCTCTCGGATGTCCAGGTCATCGTTAAAACCAGCTACCCCGGCCAGGCCCCGCAGGTAGTGGAAGATCAGGTGACCTATCCGCTGACCACGGCCATGCTCTCGGTGCCCGGTGCGGTGACGGTCCGGGGCTACTCGTTCTTCGGCGACTCCTACGTCTATATCATCTTTGATGAAGATACGGACATGTACTGGGCCCGCTCCCGGGTGCTGGAATACCTTTCCCAGGTAATACCCAGCCTGCCTGAATCGGCCCGGCCTCAACTGGGGCCGGATGCGACCGGGGTCGGCTGGGTTTACCTGTATGCCCTGGTTGACCGGACAGGGAACAACGACCTGAGCCAACTGACCACTCTGCAGAACTGGTTTCTGAAGTACGAGCTGCAGACAGTGCCCGGTGTCTCGGAAGTGTCCACGGTCGGCGGCATGGTCAAGCAGTACCAGGTCAAGGTGAATCCCGAAAAACTCCGGGCATTCGGTATCCCCCTGTCCCACATCCAGAACAGCATCAAGCGGGGCAACAAGGAAATCGGTGCATCGGTGATCGAGATGGCCGAGGCGGAATACATTGTCCGCTCGACTGGCTATATCCAGTCCCGTGAAGACCTCTTGTCGATTCCACTGGGTCTTGACGTAAATGGCACGCCGGTCCTGATGAAGGATGTGGCAAGCGTTGAGATCGGGCCGCAGGCGAGACGTGGCGTTGTGGAACTCAACGGCAACGGGGAGACCATTGGCGGCATTGTGGTAATGCGGTTTGGTGAAAATGCCCAGAAAACCATTAATGGTGTGAAGGCCAAGCTGGAAGAGTTGCAGTCGAGCCTGCCCGAAGGTGTTGAGGTGGTGACGGTTTACGACCGTTCCGGCCTGATCGAGCGCGCGGTCAATAACCTCGGGTTCAAGCTGCTCGAGGAATTTGTGGTGGTGGCCCTGGTGTGTATGGTTTTCCTGTTCCACGTCCGCTCGTCGCTGGTGGCAATTATCAGCCTGCCGGTGGGCATCCTGACCGCCTTTATCGTCATGTACTTTCAGGGTATCAATGCCAATATCATGTCGCTCGGGGGGATCGCTATTGCCATCGGTGCCATGATCGACGGCGCCATCGTGTTAATCGAGAACATGCACAAGCATATGGAGAGGACGCCGCTGACGCCCGAGAACCGATGGGAAATAGTAGCCAGATCGGCCTCGGAGGTCGGGCCGGCGCTGTTTTTCTCGCTGTTGATCATCACTGTCAGTTTTGTGCCGGTGTTTGCCCTGGAAGCCCAGGAAGGGCGGATGTTTGCGCCCCTGGCGTTCACTAAGACCTACGCCATGGCGGCCAGTGCCGCTCTCGCAGTGACGCTGGTCCCGGTGCTCATGGGTTACTTCATTCGTGGCAAGGTGCTGCCGGAGCACAAGAATCCGCTGAACCGGCTGCTGGTCGCCGCCTATATGCCGGCCCTGAAGCTGGTGCTCCGGTTTCCGCTGTCAACGGTTCTGGCATCGGTACTGGTTCTGGTTGTCGGCCTGTGGCCGGCAACCAAGATCGGGAGTGAATTCATTCCCAACCTGGATGAGGGCGACCTGATGTACATGCCTACCACCTACCCGGCTATCTCGATTGCCGAGGCCAGGAGGTTGCTGCAGCAGACGGACAAGCTGATTGCCACGGTGCCCGAAGTGAAAACCGTGTTTGGCAAGGTGGGCCGGGCGGATACCGCTACCGACCCGGCACCGCTGACAATGATTGAGACCTTTATCCAGCTCAAGCCCAAGGATCAGTGGCGGGACGGGATGACCACCGATAAGCTCAAGCAGGAGCTCAATTCGCTGATTCGCTTCCCGGGGGTGACCAATGCCTGGGTCATGCCGATCAAAACCCGCATCGACATGCTGGCAACGGGCATAAAGACCCCCGTGGGCATCAAGGTAGCCGGCCCGGATCTCTCGGTTATCCAGGGCATTGGCAAACGCCTTGAGGAGATCCTGGAGAAGGTTCCCGGCACCAGTTCTGTCTATTCCGAGCGGGTCGCCGGCGGACGTTACATCAAGGTGGATATTGATCGGGAGCGTGCCGCCCGCTATGGCCTGAATATCGATGATGTTCAGCAGGTTGTGGCCTCGGCCATTGGCGGAATCAACGTGGCGCAGACCATCGAGGGGCTTGAGCGCTTCCCGATCAACCTCCGCTATCCGGAGGATTACCGGGACTCACCCGAAAAACTGAAGCAGCTTCCCGTGGTGACTGAATCCGGTCAGCGGATCGCGCTGGCCGACGTGGCCGATATCCGGGTGGAGGACGGGCCGCCCTCCATCAAGAGTGAAAACGCCCGCCTGAACGGCTGGAGCTATGTGGATATCGAAGGTGTGGACATCGGCACCTATGTCCAGCAGGCGCAGGCCGCCGTGAAGGCGGAGCTGGACCTGCCCGCCGGTTACTCCGTCAACTGGTCTGGCCAGTATGAGTACATGCTCCGTGCCAAGCAGAAACTGAGCCTGGTGGTTCCGGTGACGCTGGGTGTTATTGTCCTGCTGCTGTTCCTGAACTTCGGGCGCTTTGCGGAAGTGGGTATCATCATGGCTACCCTGCCTTTCGCGTTGGTTGGCGCCTTCTGGCTGATGTATCTGCTGGGTTACAACTTCTCGGTTGCCGTCGGCGTCGGTTTCATTGCCCTGGCCGGTGTTGCTGTGGAGATTGGTGTGATCATGCTGGTCTATCTCAATCAGTCCTACGAATCGATGCTGGAAACCTGTGAAAAGAACGGGCTGAAACCAAGGCGGGAAAACCTTCGCCATGCAGTGCTTCATGGCGCCGGAATGAGGGTGCGGCCGATAATGATGACCGCGGCCGCCATCATCGGCGGGCTGATACCGGTCATGATGGGTGGCGGAACCGGATCGGAAGTCATGGGGCGGATTGCCGCGCCCATGGTCGGAGGCATGATCAGTGCCGTGATTCTGGCACTGCTGGTGATACCGGTAGGTTACTATCTCTGGAAACGCAGGAGTTTTTCCGAAGCGTAAAGAAAGTTAGACCTCGCCATATTGCTTTCGAGATTCTGGCGAGGTCTGATGATGCAGCGGTGTCTGGGTAATGTTGTTATAAAGCAAGAGCCTGGGTATGGAGTCCCGGGCAGATACTCTGGCAACATATTTCCCGGGGGAGGTTTCCTGCCCTCTAAAAGGCCGAGAACAGCAGCGATGGGGTAGGCCCAAATTTGATGGGGTTCAATCATGTCTCGCATGGAGTCCTCGTGCCTTTGTGGTTCGCCATTCGTTTGGAATCTGCATGATGAGGTATGTCACATAGCGCGCCGGTTAACTATGTTTATAGGTATTTGCCCCCTCGTGCTTGTAGTCAGGGTGTTCAAATTCCAGTGTTGAATGAGTTACGCTGAACTCTTTCTCCAAAGCCTGTTTTATCCCGTCCTTGATTTTCTCAAGTTCATTCCACGCACTCATCTCGACAACCACACGGGCGTCGAGCGAGGCATCATGCTCACCCACCTGCCAAAAATGTACGGGGTGAAGTCGATAACTCCTTCTAAGTCTGATACTGCCCCAATGACGGAATCTGTGCCGATATCCTCGGGACTCCCCAGCATGAGTGTTCTGATGGTCCCGCCAATTTCTGTCAGGTCCAGGTAGAGAATATAGCTGGCCATGCCAATGGTGATTGCGGAATCAACCCAGCGCATGTCGTAGAGCAAGATAAGAGCTCCGCCTATAACACTGCTATTGACGCAAACGCATCAGACAAGTTGTGTAAAACAACGCATGAATATTAACGCTGCCCTTCTGCATTGAGTAGGTCAGCAGCGCGCTCAACGCGTCCATTATCAGTGCAACAATGTAAGTCAGACTACCCAACACCCCTTGAGTTCCAGCGGATCTGGGAACCGCATGACACCCTCGTATATCAGGTAGGGCCCTATCATGATCAAGGTGGTGTATTTAACAGCGCAACACCTACCTTTATTCGCCCGTAGCCGAAGGTCAGCTTTTATTCAGCCGGGCGACGCGCAATTTTACGGGCCGCGAACGCGATAATCAGCGATGCCATGTCCCAGAAGTTATGTATAGCATCGGCAATCAGCGCCAAGCTGCCGGCAAAGTCCTTTCCGCGATCTGGACGAGAGTCAGGATGCCGTTTGCCCAGATGGCTACTGCAACCCGTTTATGCTTGGTTTCAGGGGGAATGTGAAATAGCTGTATACTGAAAAAGTGTGCTTTCCCTCATATAGGTTTCGAAGTAATGCGGGAAGAAGCGTTAATTGGTTGCTTCCAATGTTCGCATTGCGACCAAAGGTTTCGACAACAAGGCGTTTTGGATTCATAGATAACGCGGAGTGGCTGTGCCTTGGAGATGGTGAGGTGGAAACCGTGCAATGGTCTTTTTACTGAGTGATATAGCAGCGGCCTAAAGTGACTGGGCTCCAGCAAGGCACAATTTGGGCACAGGCAAATAAAAAAGGCCTGCGTTTTCACGCAAGCCTTTGAAAATAATGGCGCGCCCGAGAGGATTCGAACCTCTGACCTCTGCCTCCGGAGGGCAACGCTCTATCCAGCTGAGCTACGGGCGCTTCGAGCTCGACGATGACTCGCCGATTTCGAGTGCGCAATCTTACGTGCGTAGCGGGTGTCTGTCCAGCCCCCGGCGGCAAGTCCTGACCTCAGTTCTGGGGTAGTCGCTGCTCGGGGGTAATCGATACCAGATTGTTGTCATTGCTGAAGGTGACCTCGCCATCCTGGATGGTCACCTGGAAGCTCATGGACCGGTCCGCGAGCGCTGCCAGGGCATCAGTGCTGTCGCCGGGTAGGTGAACAATGGTGAGGTTGTCGAAACGTTCCAGCTTGCCGTGATGTTTGTCCCACCAGACTGGGAATGCGCGATCGCCATAGGTGTAGAGGATCACTTTCCCGGCGCGGTTGCAGGCCTTCCTTATTCGGTCTTCTTCTGGCAGGCCAAGCTCGATCCATAATTCAATTTCGCCGGTCAGGTCTTTCTGCCACAGCTCTGGCTCATCATCGGTGCTCAGGCCTTTGGTAAATTCGAGGGTGTCGCCGGCGTTCAGGGCAAAGGCAAGCAGCCGGATCATCACGCGCAGGTCCGTTTCCGACGGATGCTGGGCGATGGTCAATTGATGATCCGCGTAGTAGTGACGGTCCATGTCGGCGATGTTGAGCGTCGCCTTGAGGATGGTTGCTTTGAGCGCCATGGGCTTCCTGCATTGGTATCGGGATAGGGGTTTGGGCTAGTGTAATGCAATTCTTTCCCGGGTGAGTGTAAGCGCATGCCGATGTTGCGTGGTTTTCTGGTTCTGGTGCTGTTTTTTATTCTTGGCGAGTCTGTGCGCCTGCTTCTGGCGTTGCCGGTGAGTGGCGGCGTGCTGGGGATGGTGGTCATTACCTTCACGCTGATGCTTAAAGGCAACGTGAGTGATGATCTTGCTCGGGCCAGCCAGGGGCTGATATCGGTGCTGGTGCTCTTGATCATGCCGGGGGTGGTGGGTGTGTTTTTCACGGCGAACCAGTTCTCCGGGCAGTGGCTGGCGGTTGCGGCGGCATTGCTGGTGGGCACCTTTCTCAGTGTGCTGACGACGTTGTTGTTGATGAAAGCGGTGACGAAAAGAGGCGTTAGCGATGGTGAGTGAGCTACTCGCGCGCTTCCAGGCCCTGCCGGAGTCGCTTGCCGCCACCCCGATTCTTGCGATCGGTTTGACCCTCGGTGCCTTCTTTGCCGGCAACTGGCTGTTCTCCCGCATTGGCCGGCCTATCTGGCTGCCGCCGGTTGTTTTGTCTGCGTGTCTTTTATCTGGCTTCATCGCGTTGGCGGTGGATTACCAGGATTACCAACAGGGCGCGCGGTGGCTGACGGTGTTGCTGGGGCCTGCCACCGTCGCACTCGGGATTCCCTTGTACCAGCAGATGCACCATATCCGTGCCATGTGGCGCCCGATTGTGGTCACGCTGCCGATTGCCGCCACCATGGCGGCGGTTTACGCCGTGGTGATTGGCTGGGCTCTGGGGGCCACACCGGAGGTCCTGGCATCGCTGGCGCCCAAGTCGGTTACTGCGCCTATCGCCATCGGTATTACCGAGCAGTTGGGCGGTTCGGTGCCCCTGATGATGGGCGGGCTCCTGATCACGGGCGTGGTGGCAACCCTCTTCGTAGACCTGCTCGCGCGGCTTTTGCCTGTTGACGACGAACGGATTCTGGGCTTTGCCCTGGGGCTGAATGGCCATGCCATCGGAACCGCCAGGGCGTTTGAAATCAGCCATAGCGCCGGCGCGTTTGCGTCTCTGGGGATGGGACTTACCGGTGTGTTTACTGCCCTGATCCTGCCTCTGGTTTTCCGGCTGTAAGTCTGCGCCAAATCAGGTCATTCACCTGGCGTATAGCCCCATGTCGCAATTTCGATTGCCCTAAGTGTTTTCCGAGACTAGCTTGTTGGCCAGGCATTCGGCGCCGTTCTGCGCCGATGTTCCGTGAAAATTCCTAAAACAGCGACGGAAAACGCGATGAAAAAACTGATTGCAGCATTTGTCGGTTCCATGGCCCTGGCGGCGGCGCCGGTAGCCCTGTCTGCCGAGGCGACCAAGGAACTGAAGATGGCGTACGACGCCGACCCCGTGACCCTCGACATTCATGAGCAGCTGTCTGGTGGCATTCTCCAGCTGTCTCATATGACCTTTGATCCGCTGTTGCGCTGGACCAAGGATCTTGGTTTCGAGCCGCGCCTGGCAGAGAGCTGGACCCGGGTTGATGAAAACACCATGCGCTTCAAACTCCGTTAGGGCGTGAAGTTCCATTCCGGCAACGAGCTGACGACCGCGGATGTGAAGTTCACTTTCGACCGCCTGAAGCAGAGCCAGGATTTCAAGGCCATCTTCAAGCCCTTCAGCGGCATCAACATCATCGATGATTACACCTTCGAGCTGGTCACCAGTGAGCCCTATCCGCTGCTGCTGAACACCGCCACCTATATCTTCCCGTTCGACAGCGAGTTCTACAGCGGCCAGACCGAAGACGGCAAAGACAAGAGCGCCATCCTCAAACATGGCAACTCGTTCGCATCCGAGAATCTGTCGGGCACCGGCCCTTACACCGTGACCGAACGCAAGCAGGGTGTCCGCGTCGAGTTCGAGCGCTTCGACGACTACTGGGATACCGAGTCCCCGGGTAACGTCGGCAAGATCGTGCTGACTCCGATCAAAGAGAACAACACCCGGGTTTCTGCGCTGCTGTCCGGTGGTGTCGACTTTATCGCCCCGGTTCCGCCCAATGATCTGGAGCGGATCCGCAACGACAAGAACGCCAACCTGGTCACCATGAGTGGCACCCGCATCATCCTGTTCCACATGAACCAGGAGCGAGTGGAAGCCTTCAAGAACCCGAAGGTTCGCCAGGCGATTGCCTATGCCATCAACCAGGAAGGCATTGCCGCCAAGATCATGAAAGGCTTCGCCACCCCTGCTGCCCAGATGTCGCCTGAAGGCTACCAGGGCTATAACGAGTCCCTGACACCGCGCTTCGATGTGGCCAAGGCCCAGGAGCTGATGAAGGAAGCCGGTTACGAGGACGGTTTCACAATCACCATGATGGCGCCGAACAACCGCTACGTGAACGACGACAAGATCGCTCAGGCAGTGGCTGCCATGCTGGCGCGCATCAACATCAAGGTGGATCTGAAAACCCTGCCAAAGGCCCAGTACTGGCCGGAGTATGACAACCGCGCCGCTGACATGATGATGATCGGCTGGCACGCGGATACCGAGGACTCCGCCAACTTCTACGAGTTCCTGACCTTCTGCCCGGATGCCGACACTGGCGCTGGCCAGTACAACGCCGGTAACTACTGCAACCCGGAAATCGACGCCCTGGTACAGAAGGCCAACGTCGAGACCGACCTGGACAAGCGTGCCGCCATGCTGCAGGAAGTGGAACAGCGTCTGTACGATGATGCCGCCTTTGTTCCGCTGCACTGGCAGGACCTGGCCTGGGCCTCCAAGAAGAACGTGAATATTGAGCCGGTGCTCAATGTCATGAACTTCCCGTACCTGGGTGATCTGGTTGTTGAGTAACTGCCTTTGATGGCCGGCCGGCGCTGGAGTGATCCGGCGCCGGCCTTTTGTTTGCAAGCCTTATCCGGAAGCTTTCCATGTTAGCGTTTTTGGTTCAGCGGATTTCCCAGGCGTTTCTGGTCATGTTTGTGATCAGCGTGATTGCCTTTGCCATTCAGGATGGCCTCGGGGACCCGCTTCAGGAAATGGTGGGGATGTCCGTCTCCGAAGAGGAGAGGGAAGCCATTCGAGAGGAGCTTGGCCTGAACGACCCGATGGTGGTGCAGTACCTGCGGTTTGCAGGCAATGCGCTCCAGGGCGACCTGGGCAACTCCTATTTCTACAGCAAGCCGACCCTGGAAGTGATCGCCGAGCACCTGCCGGCGACGCTGGAGCTGGTCATCGGTGCCAGTCTGATTATTGTGTTTCTTTCCGTGCCGATTGGTGTCTATGCCGCTATCCGGCCCCAGGCATGGTTATCCAAATTCTTTATGGGCGTCAGTACCGTGGGTATTTCCATCCCGGTGTTCCTGACGGCCATTGTGCTGATTCAGCTGTTCTCCATTGGTGTGACGGTGAACTGGTTTCCGTCCGATACCGGGTGGGGGCAGTGGCTGAACGACTTCTTTTCCACTGAGGGCGGCCTGCCCTCTTACGGGCGTGGTGATGAGTTGACTCACCTGTTCGGCACTTGGGAATCGGGCTTCTTCACCGGTACCGGTCTGATGCACCTGATCCTACCGTCGGTGTCGCTGGCCTCGATCATGCTGCCGCTGTTTATCCGGCTGATCCGGGCCGAGATGATGGAAGTGCTGCAGAGCGACTATGTGCGTTACGCCCGGGCCAAGGGCCTGAGCGCCGGCCGCATCAACTTCCTGCACGCACTCAAGAACACCATGCTTCCGGTGATCACCGTGGGTGGCGTGCAGATCGGCATTATGGTGGCGTACACCATCCTTACGGAAACCGTGTTCCAGTGGCCGGGCGTGGGCCTGATGTTCCTGGAGGCCATTACCCGCAGTGACATTCCGCTGATCGTGGCTTACCTGATGGTGGTGGGCCTGATTTTCGTGGTTACCAATACCCTGGTGGATCTGATCTACGGTCTGGTGAATCCCACCGTCAAACTGACAGGAAAGAAAGCATGACAACGGCAACGGTTTCCCGCTGGTACCGCTTCCGCGAGTCCTTCTTCTGGTACAGCTTCAAGCGCGACAAGGTGGCGATTGTCAGCTTTGCCGTGCTGCTGCTGATGGTGCTGGCGGCGGTGTTCGCGCCCCTGCTGGCGCCCGCCGATCCCTACGATCTGGCGCAGATCAACATTATGAATTCCGAGCTGCCCCCGGTGGGCATGAGCGGAGCCGATCCGGCCTTCCCCCTGGGCACCGACGCCCAGGGCCGGGATCTGCTGTCCACGATTCTTTACGGTACCCGGGTGTCCCTGATGATCGGTTTCGGGGCGGTGGTCCTGCAGGCGTTTCTGGGCATTCTGTTCGGTCTCCTCGCCGGCTACCTGGGTGGCAAGGTGGATGCGGTGCTGATGCGCATTGCCGATGTTCAGCTGTCGTTCTCCACCCTGATGGTTGCCATCATCGTGGGTGCTGTGTTCAAGGCGAGCTTCGGTAACCTGATGTTCGGTGAGATCGCCATTTACATGCTGATCTTCATCATCGGTGTTGCCGAGTGGCCCCAGATTGCCCGGACAGTCCGCGCCTCGGTGCTGGCGGAAAAGAAGAAGGAGTACGTGGATGCGGCCAAGGTGATGGGTTTCGGGACCCGTCGGATCATGTTCCGGCACATCCTGCCCAATACGCTGTCGCCCATCTTCGTTATCGCCACGGTCCAGATCGCCAACGCCATTATCTCCGAGGCGGCGCTGTCGTTCCTGGGGCTTGGCATGCCGGAGACCCAGCCGTCGCTGGGCTCGCTGATCAAATCCGGCTTTGACTACATCCAGAGCGGTTCCTGGTGGATCACCCTGATCCCGGGCCTGGTGCTGGTGGTGCTCGTGCTGGTCATCAACCTGTTGGGTGACTGGTTGCGGGATGTGATGAACCCACGGCTGTACAAGGGGTAACACCATGGCACTGTTGGAAGTAAAAGATCTTGATGTACGTTTTGCCGTGCGTGGTGGCGACCTGACAGCGCTGCGCGGCATCAGCTTCAGCCTGGACAAGGGCGAGCGCCTGGGCCTGGTGGGGGAGTCCGGTGCCGGCAAGTCGGTGGCTGCCTTTTCCATCCTGAACCTGATTGCCAAGCCGGGCTACATCGCCGGCGGACAGATCCTGTTCGAGGGCAGGGACCTCGCCGCCATGAGCGAGCGGGAGCTGCGCCGAATCCGTGGTAACCGTATCGCCATGATCTTCCAGGATCCGATGATGACCCTGAACCCGGTCCTCACCATCGGAACCCAGATGGTGGAGGCTCTCCTTGCCCATCGGAAAATCAGTAAAAAAGAAGCCCGTGCCATTGCTCTGGACCGGCTGCAGAAGGTGCAGATTCCTTCTCCGGAGAAGCGTCTCGATCAATACCCCCATGAGCTGTCCGGGGGCATGCGCCAGCGGGTGATCATTGCCATCGCCCTGCTGCTGGATCCGGAAATCATCATCGCGGATGAGCCCACGACGGCTCTGGATGTCACCATTCAGGCGGAAATCATGGATCTGCTACTGAACCTGTGCGAACAGGAGAACGTGGCGTTGATGCTGATTACCCACGATCTGGGCGTGGTTTCCCAGGTGACCCAGCGAATGCTGGTCATGTACTCCGGCCGGATTATCGAGCAGGGGCCGACCCGGGAAATTATCAACGATGCCCAGCACCCCTACACCCAGGGGCTGATCAACGCGCTGCCCCAGATGGGCGAGCCCGGCGAGCGGCTGTTCCAGATTCCCGGCTCCATGCCATCGTTGAAGAACGTGCCCTCCGGCTGTCCGTTCCATCCCCGCTGCAACTTCGCCACCGAGCAGTGCAAGCAGGCCATGCCGGAGTATGTGCGCTCGGGCAATGTGAATGTGGCCTGTTACGAAGTTGCCAACCTGATTGAACAGGAGAAACGCATGCAGGAGGCCGAATCATGACCTCCCCTCTGGTAAGTATCAGCGGTCTCGAGAAACGCTTTGACCTGTCCGGCAGCCTGCTGGAGCAGATCACCTTTGAGGGTGGACGCTTCCGCCGCAAACAGGAGGCTGTCCACGCCATCAACGGCGTGGACCTGGAAGTGCAGAAGGGCGAGGCCCTGTGCGTGGTGGGCGAATCCGGCTGTGGCAAGTCGACCGTGGCCCGAACCGTGATGGGGTTGCTCTCGCCCAGCGCCGGCGAGATTCACTACGACGGCCAGCGCATCGACAATCTGGAGCGCAAGGATTCACTGCCGTACCGGCGCAAGATGCAGATGATCTTCCAGAATCCCTATGCGTCCCTGAACCCGCGCATGACCATCCAGCAGACCCTGGAGGAGCCGATCCGGTTCCATCATCCGGACTGGTCCCCGGTGCAGGTGCGGGACAAGATCCATGAGGTGATGCATTCGGTGGGCATTGATCAGGACTGGGGCAACCGCTTCGGCCACGAATTCTCCGGTGGCCAGCGCCAGCGGATCGCCATTGCCCGGGCCCTGGCAGTTGATCCGGAGTTCATCGTGGCCGACGAGCCGATCTCGGCCCTGGACGTGTCGATCCAGGCCCAGGTGCTGAACCTGCTGATGGACGCCCAGGAAAGCCGGGGCTTGACCTACCTGTTTATTACCCACGATCTGGCGGTGGTTGAGCATTTCGGCACTCGGGTTGCCGTCATGTACCTTGGGCGGGTTTGTGAGCTGGCGGATACAAAAACGCTGTTTTCCGCGCCCCGACATCCCTACACCCATGCGCTGTTGTCGGCTATTCCGAAACTGGAGGACGATCGCCCCAACCACATCCGCCTGAAAGGAGAGGTGCCGACGCCGGTGAACCTGCCGTCGGGCTGCGTGTTTCATGGGCGTTGCCCCTATGCCAACGAGCGATGCCGGCAGGAAGTGCCCCAGCTGATCACCACGGATGGCGGAACTCAGGTTGCGTGCCACGCGGTGGAAGAGGGCAGGTTGTAACGGCGCCGCTGCGATAGGCTATGATGCCAGCAGCAGAACTCGCATCGATACAACGACATACCCTTAGGGGACTCCATGGAAGTACGCTGGTTGGAAGATTTTCTGGCGCTGGCCCGAACGCGCCATTTCTCACGTGCTGCCGAGTTGCAGCACGTGAGCCAGCCTACGTTCAGCCGCCGGATCAAATTATTGGAAGAAGCCATGGGCAGCACGCTGGTCAACCGCCAGACGCTGCCGCTCTCGCTGACGCCCGCTGGCGAGATATTCAGGGAGCTGTGCGAGCGGATCACCCGGGATGTGCGGGATACCCGCGATCGAATCAGCGCCCTTGAAGCCGAGGTGTCTGCCAGGATCAGTGTGGGTTCCACGCAGGGTCTGTTTTCGCACTTTTACCAGGGCTGGGCGAAAGACGCGGGCATTGCCGAGCGTTTGCAGCTCAATCTGAATGCCACCAGCTGGGTGGGGGAACAGTTTCTGGAGGCGCTGGATAGTGGTGAGTGTGATCTGGTGCTGTGCTATTGGCATCCAGATCTGCCCTGGGGCGGGAGGCTGACTGCCGATAGCTACGACTGGCTGGTGCTGGCTCGCGAATCCCTGGTTCCGGTCAGTGTTGCTGATGATCAGGGGCATCCGCGGTTTGCCTTGCCGGGCAGCCCGGAACAGCCGGTACCGCTGATCGCTTATCACAGTCGTGGTTTCCTGCAATCGGCGATTGAAGGCCATCTTGCCCGCAGCAGGTTGACGGCCAACCTGTTACCCCTGAACGAGAACACCCAGTCCGCCAGCATCAAGGCGCTGGTGAAGCAGGGTTTCGGCATGGGCTGGTTGCCCCGGCGCATGATGGAAAAAAGCGAACAGTTCGGCAGTCTGGTGCGAGCCGGTGACGAAGTCTGGGATGTCCCCCTTGAGATTCGCCTGATCCGTCTCCGTGATACCCGCTCGGACGATCTTTTAACGCTCTGGAAAACACTGGAAGATGGCCATGCCTGATGATGCGCTGTTGTCGCTGCAGACCGATCACTTGAAAGAACTGCAGGCCCGATACGAATCGGCCCTGGCAGAGCATGGCTACGACAGCCTGCTTATTGCTTCCGGCGCCGCGCCTTACCGCTATGGAGATGACCAGGCCTGGCATTTCCAGGGTTATGGTCCGTTTCTTCACTGGACCGGTCTGGCTGGCCGCGAACACTGCTGGCTCTGGATCCGGGCGGGGCACAGGCCGGTGCTCTGGCTGTTCGAGCCGGTGGACTTCTGGCACGCCAATTCGCCACTGGCGGAAGAGCCCTGGCAGCAATTCATCGAGGTTCGCAGCAGTGCCTCACCCGAGGCCCCGTTGCTGGATGATCCGGAAAGCCTTGCGGTGATCGGGGATCCTTCCCTGATATGGAATATTCCGGGTGAGAAAAACCCGGAGGCTCTGTTGAGGGATCTGGACGAGACCCGCGTGTGCAAAACGCCCTACGAAATCGAGTGTCTCGCGCAGGCGAACAGACTGGCTCTGGCAGGCCACGCGGCGGCCCGGGAGGCGTTCCTGGTCGGTGAGAGCGAGTTTGGCATCAATCTGGCCTACCAGCAGGCAACCGGTCAGCGGGAAGCCGAAGCGCCTTATCACAGCATTATCGGGCTGAACGAGCACGCCGGGACGTTGCACTACCAGTATTACGATACGCAGCCGCCAGGGCAGACCCGCAGCCTGCTGATCGATGCCGGGGTCCGTTTTCGGAGCTACTGCTCCGATATAACCCGCACCACGGCAGGCCCGGAAGAGTCCCACTTCGCGGCGCTGATCCACGGTCTCGACCGGCTTCAGGTCAGGCTCTGCGACATGGTCGCGCCCGGGGTGGACTACATCGACATTCATCGCAAGGCGCATCAGGGGCTTGCCGCCCTGCTGTCGGCGACTGGTCTGGTTATCGGCCTGGATGACGAGGACATCGTCGAAAAGGGCATCACCCGTGTGTTCTTCCCCCATGGCATCGGTCACTTCCTGGGCGTCCAGGTTCACGACGTAGCTGGAAAGCCCACGCCGCCTCCGGAAGATGCGCCATTTCTCCGTCTCACCCGCCGGCTTGAACCCGGTATGGTGGTAACCATCGAGCCGGGTCTCTATTTCATTCCGTCGCTGCTGGATCCACTGCTGGAAGGCGAGCTGGGGCGATATTTAAACCGGGAGCTGATTGGGCGGCTGAGAGGCTGCGGCGGAATCCGTATCGAGGACAACGTGGTGGTTACCGACGCAGGTTCGCGGAATCTGACCCGGGGGTTGTGAGTCTCGCAACACAAAAGTTGCACAAATTTAAGCCAGAAGGCTTGCATTTCGAGATGCCAATGACAATAATTATCACTAACTTTTATTGTCATTGGTGAGTCACTGCTATGTACGTATGTCTTTGCCACGGCGTAACCGACCGGGAAATTCGCGAAGCTGCCGATAACGGCGTGTCATCCATGCGCCAGCTTGGCAAAGAGCTGGGTGTCGGCACCCAGTGTGGACGCTGCGCCTGCACCGCCCGCGAAATCCTGCGCGAGAGCCGCACGCCCGACTACCTGGCCATGGCCAATATGCTCGCCCAGCCTGCCTGACCGGCACGATTGTCCGGTTCTATTTTTCTCCTGCGTCATAAGGGGCTATCCTAAGACACTGATCCATTCGGCCATCAGGGAGCCCGAGTATGAAAGGCGATAAAAAGGTCATCCAGCACTTGAACAAGGTCCTCGGCAACGAGCTGACCGCTATTAACCAGTACTTTCTCCATTCCCGCATGTACAAGGATTGGGGTATTACCAAGCTGGCCGCCAAGGAATACGAAGAATCCATCGACGAGATGAAGCATGCAGACCAGCTTATCGAGCGGATCCTGTTCCTCGAAGGCCTGCCCAATCTCCAGGATCTGAACAAATTGCTGATCGGCGAGAACGTCGAGGAAATGATCTCCTGCGATCTCAAACTGGAAGAAATTGCCCACACCGACCTGAAAGAAGCGATCCTCTACTGTGAGGAAGTGCAGGATTTCACCAGTCGTGAACTGTTCCGTAGCATTCTTGATAGTGAAGAAGAGCATATCGACTGGCTGGAAACCCAGCTGGAAATGATTTCCCAGATGGGCATTCAGAATTACATCCAGCTTCAGTCATCCGCCGCGGAGTAAATCGAGACAATGGACTTGTCCTGTTTTAAAGCCTACGACCTGCGAGGCCGGGTTCCCGATCAACTGAATCCGGTCCTGGCCGAAAAAATCGGACGCGCTTACGTGGAAATCACTGGCGCGAAAAAAGTCATCGTGGGCTACGACATCCGGCTGTCCAGTCCCGACATTGCCGAGGCACTCAGCTCCGGCCTCATGGCCGCCGGCGCGGATGTGTTTGAGATCGGCCTGTGCGGCACCGAGCAGGTGTATTTTGCCACCAGCCATTACAAGATGGACGGCGGCATTATGGTGACTGCCAGCCACAATCCCAAAGATCACAACGGCATGAAAATGGTCGGCCCTGAATCCCGGCCTATCAGCTCCGATAACGGTCTGAACGAGATTCGCGACCGGGTGCTGGAGCCATTCGGTGATGCACCTCAGCAGGGTCGCTACGAACCACTTGAGGTGATGAGCGCCTACGTGGACCATCTCCTGGGGTATATCGATGCCGGTTCGCTCAGCCCGCTGACCATTGTCTGCAACGCCGGTAACGGCGGCGCCGGCCTGGTGATCGATGAACTCGAACAGCACCTGCCCTTTGAATTCGTGAAAGTGCACCACCAGCCAGACGGCCATTTTCCCAACGGCGTACCGAACCCGATCCTCCCGGAAAACCGGGCGGCGACGGCCGACGCCGTCATTGCAGAAGGCGCTGCCATGGGCATCGCCTGGGATGGCGACTACGACCGCTGCTTCTTCTTCGACGAAAACGGCCGTTTCATAGAGGGGTACTACATTGTTGGTTTGCTCGCCGACCAGTTCCTGCGCAAAACCGGCGGCGGCAAGGTCATCCATGACCCCCGTCTGACCTGGAACACCCTTGATCTGGTGAAAGCCGCCGGTGGCGAAGCCATCGAGAGCAAGACCGGCCACGCCTTCATCAAACAGAGAATGCGTGACGAAGATGCCGTGTATGGTGGCGAAATGAGCGCCCACCACTACTTCCGCGACTTCGCCTATTGCGACAGCGGCATGATCCCCTGGCTGCTGGTTGCCGAACGCCTCTGCCAGTCCGGCCAGACCCTGTCGTCGCTCATCGATGCCCGAATCGAAGCCTACCCCGCCAGCGGCGAAATCAACCGCACCATCGATGATCCCCCCAAGGTCATCGCTGCGATTGAAGCCAAATACAGCGTTGGCGCCAAAAGCGTCAGCCACGTGGACGGCGTAAGCATCGAATTCGACGACTGGCGCTTCAACCTACGAATGTCCAACACCGAGCCGGTTGTACGGTTGAACGTAGAATCGCGGGCGGATATTCCGTTGATGGAAGAGAAGACGGAAGAATTGCTGGCAGAAATGCAGAGATTGAACGAGGAGAGGTAACTCCTTTTTTTGGGGCCGAGTGGGACGCTTGTCCTCATGAAACTGTGCGGAGCCAGGGATGGCGGAGCCCAAGCGTCACAGGGATGTGCCGTTAGGAGCGTGTTTCAGGAGGACAAGCGTCCCAGTCGGTCTTGCACCTGAAGTCAGAGCCAGTCGTTCAGCATAATCCCGATACCGAACCGCTGAATCCGGTGGTTATAGTCGATCAGACTCTCCCCATACCCGTTGTAGTACTGGAAGAACCCCTTAACCGTATCCCCCATTGGGAAACTGTACCCGAACTCCACCGACGTCTTGTTATCATCCGACCGCAGGTTATTCATCAGCCGCAACGAAAACGTCCGATCCTCGGTCAGCTTGTATACCGCATGGTAATTGGCATACCCCAGGTAGCGCTGGATGTCCGCATTATCATCGTCATTGTTCTCCGGAATCCGATACCAGGGCTGGACCATAAAGAGCCAGCGATCATAACTGTACGCGGCTGAGCCCATGATGCGATTCCAGCTCCGGGACCTCGGTTCAGACTGCCCGTTGGACTGGTGATTGAATCCGAGGGTCACGCCATTCAGTCGGCCCGGTCCGATATCCCAGTCGGTCTGGTATCGGGCGAATATCTCCGGCTCGTAGTTGGTTTCCCGGAAAGGCGCGGAGTCGTCCTGGTTGTACACCTGCCAGAACGAGGTCTGGGTATAGCCAAACCAGAGTGTTGTGCGGTCGTCCAGAATTCCCGTCAGCAGTGGGACCTTGAAACTGATCTGGTACTTGGCTTCTTCCCGTTCCAGGTCGTAGTCATAACCGATGGACCCTAGCCGGGGACTGGATGGCGATTCGTTCGGGTCTTTCACCCAGCTCACCGGCAGGATGTAGGTGGGCCGGTGCCCCACAAAGCTGCCGGAAAAGGAAAACACGGCTTTCTCGGCGGCCACATAGCGGTCCACCAAGGCAGACATAACGCCTGCGTCGGAATCGCCTTCCAAGGCACTGCCGGCAACGGCATCGAGATCTTTACCATTGGGCGCCAGTTGCTCCGCGCTCTTCTCGGCCTGTTCCTTGGCGCTTTCCGATGCCTGGGCCTGGCTCTCAGTGGGTTTGTAGAGGCTGTCAAAACAGGCCAGTCGCTTGATGCCATCGTCAATCAGGGCGCACTGTTCGGGTGAATCAATGGAGGGCGCTTCCTCAGTCTGTGCCGACACGTTTACAGGCACCGACAGCATCAACGAGAAGGTAATGATGGCCGTGGGCGGCGCCAACAGGTGTGGGGATGTCATCAGGTGCTCTCCTAGCTGGCGGTCAGACTGAACCAGGTGTTGGCAATGCCATAGATCCAGACGCCGATCAGGGTGACGGCCAGAAGTGAGAAAATAACCTTGTGCTTGAACCGGTTGCCACTTTCCGCCGAGGCTACCCAGCGCAGGTACATGAGGCCGATAAAGCTGATGAAGACCCCGAGGCTGGCGAAGGCTGGAATCAGCAGCCAGCCGGCGCTGATGGTCTGACCGTCGCTGGTCTGGCTGGAAAACCACCCCGTGGAAGCCAGCAAAACGGCAAGCGCCGTAAATTCGGCAATCAGCAGCGGTTTGCGCAACGGGTGGGGTGAAGTCGGTTCCGAATTGGTCATGGAAACAGGTCCTGAATGATGAAACGTCGGCGAACACCATGGTAACCGGATTGTTCGCGAAACACCCTCTGACTTACGAAATCGCAATTAAAATGGTTGAAATCAATTTATGATTTTGCTGTTTGGTTTTTTTGCCGGGTTTCAGTCGCTATAATGCGGCGACCGAAGATTATAACGCTCAAATGCGAGGTGCATTGTGAAGATGAAGAGAGTCCTGGCTGCTGTATTGGTCGTTGCAGGCCTGACAGCGGGCGCCGTAATGGCAAGTGTCGAAGATGAAATCCGTGCACGCATCCAGCCAATAGGGGAAGTTTGCCTGCAGGGTGAAGAGTGTGGTGAAGCTGCGGCGGCCACTGAAACTGCCAGCTCTGGACCTCGCTCCGGCAGTGAAGTTTACGATGCTGTCTGCATGGCTTGTCATACCACGGGTGCTGCAGGTGCGCCGGTGATTGGCGATGCGGATGCCTGGGCACCGCGCATCGATAAAGGGCTGGACACTCTGGTCAGTCACGCTATCAATGGCTTCAACGCGATGCCGGCAAAAGGCGGCTGTTCAAGCTGTCCGGATGAAGAAATCCAGGCGTCTGTTGAGTACATTGTCGAGCAGAGCCAGTAAGGCAATTGTGATATCAGAAAAAGCCCCCGACATTCGGGGGCTTTTTCTATGGCCTTTCAGCCTTCCAGTTTTGGGGTTCAGGGGAGCGTTCTACGCCTCAGTTCGCCGGTTATCATGGCTGTTTCGCCGGAGGCGGTTTGCAGGGTGATCGACCAGCTCTGGTGTTCTGGTTCCCGGTGATGCATGTTCTCCATCGCTGCCAGGCGTGGGTCCAGCCAGCCAAAACTGGTACTTTGTGACAGTGTTGCCCATCTGTCACGCTCCTCACTGGGCGTTCCCAAGAGAGCAGGGGCGTTTGGTAGAGCCTGCCAGCTCGGACTGTCCGTATTGACCATAACGGTCTTGCCAGTAAATCTCAGAAAAGCCTCGTCTTGAGTTCCCAGTACTGTAAGCGGGGTGTCGCCCCGATAGCTCAACAGGATGCCCGGGCGTGGGGCATCCAGAATCATGGCGTTCAATCCCTGAATGTTCGGCTGCTTGGTAATGCGGGCCTGTACGATCTCAGAGGGAGCTCCCTCTGCGTCAGGTGCGCCGTGCGCCCCTGCTGGCGCGGAGGCCATCAGGGGCAGCAGGCCGAAAAAAACCAGAGGCAATCCGCCTTTGCTGATTCGTCCGTTTTTCATAATGTACTCCCTTTGCCTGGTTACAGAATCTCAAGTGTTGATTCGATAATTCCGTCGGCGGTCGTGGTCTCGCCCGCCACCTGGGTTGGCGCCATGCACTCGAGATTCTCGTTGACCACGGTGATGGGAGCCGATATCGAAGGCACCCTTCCTTCAGTCGTCTCTTTGCTCACGAACAACATGTATTCGCCGGCGGGTACCACGTTGTGGTTGTCGGGCATTTTCAGGGTTAGCTTGTTGCCATTGCCTTTCTCCATGATCAGCTCAATGGCGCGCTGGTCGCCATCAATCACATGGGTCATGACCGTGCGGCGAATCAGTAGCGCTTTGTCGATCTGGTCTGCTTGGTCAACCTTTATATTGAAGCGATCCCCAATAGTCAGGTTGCGCGGCGCGCTCTGGATTTCCGGGCGGTCATCACGCATGGCATAGGGTGGTGTGTAGATTTCAAAGCTGGGATCCCGTCCGTCATACGGCGCCAAACCGAAGTCCTGAAGATCGACAAAGGTCAGTTAAGCGGTGTTGATCGGTGAATGCCCGGCAATCATCACACGACCGTCTTCCATCAGTACGGCCGTGTTGTGGTAAGTCCGTGCCCGGTGGCCCGTTGCCATTTCAGTCCAGGTGCCCGTTTCCGGATCAAAGCGCTCGGCCGTGCGAATAGGCCCTTCAAGGCCGGGCGCGACAACGCCATCACGGTTGCCGCCGCTGAACACCATGACACTGCCGTCCGGCATCAGAACATTGGTGCCATACCAGCGTGGCTGGTTGAGCGGTCCAGTAAGACGGGACTCGTAGCCGATGTCATCGCCATTCGTGGTGATTCGGTCTATACGGCTCTGGTCTGTGGGCAGGTAGCCGCCGGGATTGGTCAGCAGGGCGTAACTGGGCACGCCACCGGCAGTCAACAGCTCCACGTCTGTGTATTCGCCGTTGGCATTCGGTTTCAGCGGGAGCATGGTTGAAGAGGTGGAACCGCGCATGCCGCCGGCAATGGCCATTCGCAGGTCTTCTTCTGAAATGCCCAGCTCTGCGCCGCTTTCCAGCAGATCAGATGGAGCTTCCAGCACATCGCCCAGAAGCGAGCCTACCTGGTCGAGGGAAAGATTGGTGATATTCAGTGTGCTGCTGAGCTGGCCCAGCCCGACTTCATCAAGTCTCAGGGGCAGTCCGGCATAGCCGATGTCGTTCCAGCGCTGGGTTGCGGGATTGTAGCTGGCGACAATGTTCCACAAGGCCTGGTCATACCCCTGGCCGAAGGGATTGAATGCCTGGCCTCCGGCATTGTAGAGCACGTGACCGTTGGGCAGCAGATGCATGCGTGGGTACAACGGCAAAGACCTGTCAGCGGTAGAGGGGTTCTCTGTCCACGTTCCTGCGCAAGGGTTGTAGGTTTCCGTTTGAACCACGTTACGACCGCTATTCAGCGGTTCATCCGGATAGACCGGTTTCAGGAGTTTGGTGACGCCACTGGCTACAAAAACGTCGCCATTGCCAAGCGTGACCAGCGACGGGTACCAGCGGCCGTATGTCATGTCACCGCTCTGGCGCCAGGTGTTGGTTGCCTCATCGAAAATCCGGGAATTCTTGATGCCCTCCAGTTCCGCGACACCCAGGGGGAGGCCGTCAATGCCGGGCTCCGAGTAATAGTCCGTGCCGCCGACGGCCATGACATCGCCATTTGCAAGGCCGATAACATCCGAGCAGAACAGGGCACCGTCGTTTTTGCTGGTGTTATCTGCAGTATCAATCAAGCCGTCGAGTTCGGTGCCGTTGAGCAGGGTTTCGCTGTCATTGCCGTCCGGGTTGGCACCGGCATCCAGCGGAGAGGGTTTGAGCCACGACGGGTTGTCGTTTTCATCCAGCGACAGTACCCGTGTCTGGTCATTGACTGAAACCTCGCCAAATTCGGCGACGATCGATAGCTCAACATTCTCAGTGCCTTCCAGCGCGTTCAAATAGAGCAGGCGACCATCTTTCAGCAGGGCCATGGTGCCTGCTGCCGGTTTGCACTCATCCATGCCATCGGCCCGGGTGATGCATTTTTCGTCGGTTTCAACAGCCTCACCGTCGACAATGATGGTGGGTTCCGCAAACGGTTCGCTGAAACGTCCCTTCTCTGAGTAATCCTCTGCCAGAGTCGTCTGGCTCGATGAATCCTCGTTAGAGGTCCCGAGGAGTCCGCCCAGCAGACCCGCGCTGGCGGTCGTGGACCCCGCCGCAATGAGCAGAAACGAACCGGTAAGCTGACACAATCGATTGCGATGTGTGGACATAAAGCTCTCCTGATCTTGTTGTTGTCGAAGTGGGATTTGGTCTCCCGCTTGCAGGAACGGATCAGGGGCGTCAAAAGTTGCAGTATTTGTGAAAAAAAGTGAAATCTACAGGCCGAGATCGCCCAGAAGGGCGCTCAGAGTGGCTTTTCCCTTCTTCTGGTTGGCTTCCACATCAAGGTCGCCAGTGCCTTCCCACTTGAGATCTTCTTCGGGCAGTTCATCAAGAAAACGGCTCGGGATGGTTTCCAGCTTTTCCCCGTACTGTTTCCGGGTAGCCGCATAGGTCAGCGTCAATGTTTCCCGGGCGCGGGTAATGCCCACGTACATCAGCCGTCGTTCTTCCTCGATATTACCTTCTTCAATACTGCTTCGGTGGGGCAGGATTTCTTCCTCAAGCCCCATGATGAACACGTGGGGAAACTCCAGGCCCTTCGACGCGTGCAGGGTGAGTAGCTGAACCTTGTCGCTGTCATCGTCCTCCTCCCGCTGTTCCATCATGTCCCGAAGGATCAGTTTGGTGATGGCATCCTCGATGCCGAGCTCATCGGCCGTGCCCTTGCCATCGTCGAGCATGCGCTGGATGGACTCCACCAGGTACCAGATGTTCTCCATCCGCCGCTCGGCCTGTTTGGGGGTGCCGGAGTGCTGGTGCAGCCACTCCTCGTACTCGATGTCCGTGAACAGCTGTTTGATCACGGGTATCGGGTTTTCGCTGTGTAGCCGCTCGCAGGTGGCGTCCACCCAGTGGGCAAAACGCCGCAGGCGATCCAGCCCCTTCTCGGTCACGTGGGTCTCTGCGCCCATGTCACCCAGGGCCTTGAACAGGCTGACGTTGCGGGACCGGGCGTAGTGACTGAGCTGCTCCAGCGTGCGCGGACCGATCTCCCGGCGTGGCACATTGACCACCCGAAGAAACGCGGCATCGTCGTCCGGATTGATCAACAGCCGCAGGTAGGACATGGCGTCCTTGATCTCGTTCTTTGAGAAAAACGACTGGCCGCCGGAGATGCGGTAGGGGATCTGGTAGGCCTGCAGCTTCATTTCCAGCAGTCGTGCCTGGTGGTTACCCCGATACAGCACGGCAAAGTCCCGGAAATCGAGCCCTTTTTTTAGTTTCTGGTCGAGGATCTCGGTGGCAACGCGGTCGGTTTCCGCGTCTTCGTTGCGGCATCGGACAATCCGGATTTCCTCGCCGATGGTGTGATCACTCCACAACGCCTTCTCGAACACGTGGGGATTATTGGCAATTACTGTGTTGGCACTGCGCAGGATCCGGGCAGTGGACCGGTAATTCTGCTCAAGCTTGACGATTTTCAGGCTAGGGAAGTCTTCCTTGAGCTGGGCCAGGTTTTCGGGCCGGGCACCGCGCCAGGCATAGATGGACTGGTCGTCGTCTCCAACCACGGTAAACGCGGCCCGCTCGGCCACCAGCTGCTTGACTAGTTCATACTGGCACACGTTGGTGTCCTGGTATTCATCCACCAGCATGTAGCGAATCTTCCGCCGCCATTTCGCGAGCACGTCCGGATTCGAGCGGAACAGCATCACGGGCAGCAGGATCAGATCATCAAAATCGACCGCGTTGTAGGCTTTCAGGTACTCGTTGTATTTCTTGTAGATAATGGCAATACGCTGTTCACGCTCATCGGCAGCCTTGCTCAGGGCCTCGGCGGGCCCCCGCATGGCGTTTTTCCAGGAGGAGATGGTCATCTGGATGTCGTTGAGTTCGTCCCCGGCCTCGGCGCTGGCTTCCCGGAGCATCAGATCCTGTAACAGGGCCTTGGCATCCTCGGCATCAAAGATCGAGAAGCCGGGGTGGTAGCCAAGATGCGTGTGCTCCTCACGGATCATGTTGAGGCCAAGATTGTGAAAAGTAGATACAATCAGGCCCCGGGTCAGCTTCCGGTCAACGATCCTGCCAACCCGCTCTTTCATTTCACGGGCAGCCTTGTTGGTGAAGGTGACTGCGGCAATATGACGCCCCGGTATTCCAAGTTGCTCGATCAGGTAGGCAATCTTGCGGGTAATCACGCTGGTCTTGCCACTGCCTGCCCCGGCAAGCACCAGCATCGGGCCATCGGCATAGCGGACTGCTTCGCTTTGTCTCGGGTTGAGCTTGTTCACAAATAAATGGCCAGAATGGAACGAAATGGGGATAACGGACGTGGGCTTATTCTACACCAGACAGAGTTGCTGTACCTTGACGATCTATCGACTATGATTGATAGAACGGACTTGGTTGTTCACGCATAAATGGATCCTGCTAGATGACACTGCCACTGGAAACCGTGAGGCCCGGACAGTTGCGCCTTTTGGTTCTGACACCAGATTACGCTGATTTTCTCTGGCTGAATGCTCTCCTGGCGGGTGACGTCGAAATCAGTGCGGACGCAACCTGGTGCCCGGATCTGGTGGATTGCGATGATCTGATCCGGAACGCCAGTTTTGATGTCATCGTCTGGGACTGCGTGTTCCATGGTGGCTCAGAGGCGTCTTTCCTGCAATATCTGGCGGTCGCCAGCAATGAAAAACCGGTTCTGGCCCTCAGTGCCGAGCCGCCGATGGAGCGCGCGCCAGAGTTGCTGGCTGCCGGAGCTGCCGATTACCTTTGTCGTCAAACCCTGGACCACTGGACGTTCCGTCGGGCCGTGAAATGCCTCTGGTATCGGGACCAGTTGTCCGAGTCCGCCCATGGTCAGCTGGGCCGCGAAGTCGCCACCGGTTTTATCAACCGGGACCTTTTCTTCGATCGTCTTCAGCAAGCGCTTCTGCGTGCCGAGCGGGCGGGCCACCGTCTGGCTTTATTGCACCTCAATATTGATGATTTCCGCAGCATCAACGAGTCGTTTGGCTATCAGAAAAGTGACCAGTTGATGATGAAACTGGCAGAGCGGCTCCGACATTCGCTTCGACGCGTGGATTCGCTGATGCGCATTGGCGGTGACGAGCTGGCTATTATTGTTGAAAAGGTCGAAGACTCCCTGGATATCACCCAGATTATCCGCAAGGTGGTCAGCGCCCTTGATGAGCCTGTTACCATTGATGGCCAGACCGTCGTGGTGAGTGTCAGCCTTGGTGTTGCTACCTACCCGGAAGCCGGCGATAGCGCCGAAAATCTGTTGCGTCGGGCCAATCGTGCCATGTTTGAAGCAAAACGGGATCCGGGCACCAGCTACCGCTTCTACGACCGCCAGTTGCACATTTCCGCCGGTTACCAGCTTCGCCTGGAGGCGGATTTGCGCAATGCCCTTCGGGGCAAGGAGCTCGAACTTTACTACCAGCCCCGGATTGATCTGGCCACCGAGGAGGTTCGGGGCGTGGAATGCCTGCTGCGTTGGAATCATCCGGAGCGGGGTTTGGTGGGGCCGGACGAATTCATTCCGGTTGCCGAGCGCAGCGGGTTGATCGTGCCCATTGGTTACTGGGTCATCGAGCAGGCCTGCAAACGCCTGCAGGAGTCCGCCGAGCTCGGTTTCCCCGGGCTGGTGTTCGCGGTCAACCTGTCGTTCAGGCAGTTTCACGATCGCAAGATGACCGAAACCATTTTCCGCATCATCTTTAACGCCAACGTGGATACCAGTCTGCTGGAGCTGGAGCTGACCGAGAGTGCCATGATGCACGACCCGGAGTACGCCCAGCGCTGCCTGCGGGAATTGAACCAGCTGGGTATCAGTTTTGCCCTGGACGATTTCGGCACCGGCTTTTCATCGTTGAGCAATCTCCAGCATCTGCCCATCTCGCTGGTGAAGATCGACAAGTCGTTTGTGCAGGAGTTGGGTAATTCCGCAGACGCCGAACACATTATCCGGGCCATTATCAGCCTGGCCCACAGCCTGCAGATCAGCGTCGTCGCCGAAGGCGTGGAAACCGAAGGGCAACTGGAGTTTCTGCGCCAGCAGCATTGCGATGAAATCCAGGGCTATTACTACGCCCGGCCCATGCCCTGGGCGGATCTTGTGCAATTCCTGAACAAGCGGGGACAGGCCGCTTGCCTGCAGCAGTAAGCCGCTGTACCTTTGCTGGTTTATTGGCAAAGCATCAGACAGAGGTTGCATGAACAGTATCTCCAGGCGTATCGCCGAGGAACTCGGTGTCCGCGAGCAACAGGTTAATGCCACCGTCGAACTGCTCGACGAAGGCGCGACCGTTCCGTTTATCGCCCGCTACCGGAAAGAGGTCACAGGCTCACTGGATGACAGCCAGCTGAGGAACCTGGAAGAACGTCTGCGCTATTTGCGGGAACTGGAAGACCGTCGTGCCACTATCCTCAAGAGCATTGAGGAGCAGGGCAAGCTGACCGACGAGCTCAAGGCCACCATCCAGGACGCCGACACCAAGAACCGTCTGGAAGATCTTTACCTGCCCTACAAGCCCAAGCGCCGGACCAAGGCCCAGATTGCCCGCGAGGCGGGTCTGGAGCCGCTGGCTGACGCCCTCTATGATGATCCGACTCTCGATCCTGAAACCACTGCCCAGGGCTACCTGAACAAAGAAGCCGGCGTGGAAGATACCAAGGCTGCCCTGGATGGCGCCCGCTACATTCTGATGGAGCGGTTTGCCGAGGATGCCGAGCTGCTGGGCAGCCTGCGGGACTTTATCTGGCAGGAAGGCCAGCTGAAAGTCACCGTGGTGGAAGGCAAGGAAAACGAGGGGGCCAAGTTCCGTGATTATTTCGACCACGTTGAGCCGCTTAAGAAAGTTCCGTCCCACCGTGCCCTGGCCATCCTTCGGGGCAGGAACGAGGGCGTTCTTGGTTACACGATTGTTGTTGGTGATGCCGAGGATGACCGCCGTGCGCCCCACCCGGCCGAGCAGCGCATCGCCGCTCGCTGGAATATCCGGGACAATGGTCGTGCTGCCGACAAATGGCTCTCGGAGGTGGTTCGCTGGACCTGGCGGGTGAAACTCTCCACCCAGATTGAAACCGATCTCATGGCACAGGTCCGCGAAGCGGCAGAAACCGAAGCCATCAACGTGTTCGCCGCCAACCTCAAGGATCTTCTGCTGCTTGCGCCGGCCGGTCCACGTCCGACCCTGGGCCTGGATCCAGGGCTACGCACCGGGGTGAAAGTGGCTGTTATCGATGGCACTGGCCAGGTGGCCGGCCACGGTGCCATCTTCCCCCATGCGCCGCAGAACCAATGGGACCGTTCCATCGAGCAGCTGGCGGCCTGGTGTCGGGAGTACAAGATTGAACTGGTGGCCATTGGCAATGGCACCGCTTCCCGGGAAACGGAGAAGCTGGTCGGCGACCTCAGCAAGCGTTACCCCGAATTGAAGCTGGCCCGGATCGTGGTCAGTGAGTCCGGTGCTTCGGTCTATTCAGCCTCCGAGTTCGCCTCAAAAGAACTGCCCGATCTGGATGTCACCATTCGCGGCGCGGTGTCCATTGCCCGCCGGTTGCAGGATCCGCTGGCCGAACTGGTGAAAATCGAGCCGAAATCCATCGGGGTGGGGCAGTACCAGCACGACGTTTCCCAGGTGCAGCTGTCACGAAGCCTCGATGCCGTAGTGGAAGACTGCGTAAACGGCGTGGGTGTGGATCTGAATACCGCGTCAGCGCCACTGCTGGCAAGGGTCTCGGGCCTGAACCAGACCATCGCCCAGAACATCATTGAGTTCCGCAACCAGAACGGCATGTTCCGCAACCGGAAACAGCTGCTCAAGGTCACCCGTCTCGGGGACCGCACGTTCGAGCAGGCGGCGGGTTTTCTGCGTATTGCCGGCGGCGAGAACCCCCTGGACCGGTCCTCCGTGCACCCGGAAGCCTATGGCGTGGTCGAGGCCATCGCCCGGAAAAATAATCGCGAAGTGGGCGATATCATCGGCGATTCCTCGTTCCTGCGTGGTCTGAATCCCCAGGATTACGTAACAGAACAGTTCGGTTTGCCGACTATCAAGGACATCATCTCGGAACTGGAGAAACCGGGGCGGGATCCGCGACCGGAATTCAGGTTCGCAAGTTTTGAGGAAGGGGTCGAAACCCTGAGCGATCTCAAACCCGGCATGGTGCTGGAAGGGTCGGTGACCAACGTGACCAACTTTGGCGCGTTTGTGGATATTGGTGTGCATCAGGATGGCCTGGTGCACATTTCCGCGCTGTCCCACACCTTCGTCAAGGATCCCCGAGAAGTGGTCAAGGCCGGGGATATCGTCAAGGTCAAGGTGATGGACGTGGATATCCCGCGCAAGCGAATTGCCCTGACCATGCGTATGGACGATCAGCCTGGCGAGAAAAACGAAGGCAAGCCAATGGCTTCCAACCGCTCCGGAGCCAGCCGCAAGGGCGGAAACCGGAATGCCGGTAATGGCGGTTCCGGTCAGAAATCCCCACAGGGCGCCATGGCTGGTGCGCTGGCCCAGGCACTTGCCTCGGCGCGCAAGGACAGCTGACGGGTTTACAATCTTTTCACCGGCCGGTTATGCACAAGAGCAAGCCGGCCGCAGCAGGAGTCGACCATGGCTGAATCCCGCCATTCCGTATTTCGTCAGTTCGCTGCCAGCGACTGGGATGGTTTCCTCAAGGGTGTCGAAAAAGAAGGGCTGCGGGTGGATCGCAACGGCTTCATCGCCCAGACTCCGCACCCCGAAGCCCTGGGGTCGGCGCTTACCCATCCGAGGATTACCACTGACTATTCAGAGGCCTTGCTGGAGCTGATCACGCCGGTGTTCGACAGCACGGCAGGCATGCTGAAATCGCTGCGGGATATCCACACGTTTGTGCAGCAGAACCTGGGTGACGAAGTGTTCTGGGCGACAAGCATGCCCTGTGAGCTGGATGGTGACCCGAGTATCCCCATCGCCGAGTATGGCAGCTCCAATATTGGCCAACTCAAGCATGTTTACCGGCAGGGACTGGCCGTGCGCTACGGCCGTATGATGCAGAGCATCGCGGGCGCCCACTACAATCTGTCCCTGCCCGACAGTTTCTGGCACAAGTGGCAGGAATTGCTGGGCAACGAGCAAAGCCTGAAAGACTTCAAGTCGGACCAGTATTTCTGGCTGATTCGCAATTTCCGCCGCCGCAGCTGGCTGCTGATGTTGTTGTTCGGTGCTTCGCCCGCCCTGGATGCCAGCTTTGTAGCCGGCGTGAACCATGATCTCTCGCGATTTGATGAACGCACCTGGTTCGGTGAGTACGCAACCTCGTTACGGATGGGCGATCTTGGGTACCACAACAACGCACAGGCATCCCTGAATATCTGTTTCAACGAGCTGAGCACCTACACCCAGACTCTGGATCGGGCCATTCACACCACCTGGCCGGCGTATGAGTCGATCGGCACCCGCCGGGGCGACAAGTTCATCCAGATCAACACCAGCGTACTGCAGATCGAGAACGAGTATTACAGCGCGGTGCGCCCCAAACGCACGACGCAGCGTGAGGAAAAGCCCATCCAGGCCCTCGAAGCCCGGGGTGTGGAGTACATTGAGGTGCGATGTTTGGACCTTGATCCCTTCTCGCCGGTTGGTGTGAACGAGGCCCAGATCGATTTTCTGGATCTGTTCCTGCTGGACTGCCTGCTAGCAGACTCTCCCCGAATTGGCGATGCCGAATGTGAACGCCTGGATGACAACTACAAGGATGTGGTCGCCAATGGGCGTTATCGAGAGTTGGCGCTTTGCCGTGGTGGGCATCGTACCCCGGTATCCGACGCTGCGAACGACATTCTGTCCCAGCTGGAGCCCCTTGCGGAACTGCTCGATAGTTGGCGGGGTGATGACACCTACCGCAACGCCCTTGCCGCCCAGCGCGAAGTGTTGACCGGTGAATGGACCGTGCCGTCTGCCCGGGTTCTCGATGCCATGCGTTCCTCTGGCCTGGGTCACCGGGAGTGGGGTATGGAAATGGCGCGGCAGCATCAGCAGAGCCTTAGGCAGGAAGGTCTTGGTGATGATGTGCGCCGCGCGTTTGAGGCTATGACGTCAGAATCCCTGACCGAGCAGGCCGACATGGAAAGCGCCGATACCCTGTCGTTCAGCGAGTTTCTGGAACAGTACCTGCGCTCTTGAACGTTGGGTTCGGGAGGCGTCGCAGGAGTCTGCGGACCTGACGCACAGAAACTGAACAAAGATTTGTCTCCCTCCGGTCCGGCTGTTAATTTTTGTAACATCAGGATCGGGAGGGGATTGCGATGGCAAGGGATATCAAACTCGGCTGGGACGTGGAAGCCCTGAACAAGGCTTACCGACAGGGCTATATGGCGGCCAACATGGGCATGGACAAATCCCGCTGCCCCTATCGTGGTGACGTCGTTATTGCGGCCTGGGAAGCCGGTTGGGATGATGCCGATCAGGTGGCCCGTGATGACCGCGACCAGTCAGATGATCTGTTCTCGCGGATCGCCTGAACCACTGGCCGGTTCCAGCTTCACTTCTGCACGACAAACTCCGTAAACAGCACGCCGGCTATGCTTTCGCCGGTCTGCTGCTCTTCCAGAACCGCATTGATTCGCTGTTTGGCTTCTTCGCGCAGCGCCTCCTGGCCCTCCATTGAGGTGAGGCGATCGGTATCCGTTTGCTCACCAAACAGCATGACCAGTTCGTGTCGCAATCGGGGCATGTGAGCATCCACGGCAGGCCGTGCGCTCGCGCTGTTTGCCCGCAGACTGACCGCGGCTTTCAGATAGGTTGGCTTGTTGCCGGGCGTACCCACGTGGGTCACGAACGGTGGATCCATGCTGATGTAGTCGGTAAAGCTGTTTTCTTCTTCAGCCACCTCCTCTTCGGCATTTTCCTCTTCCTGGGAAACGGCCGGCAAAGAGATCGTTGCAAACAATAGAAAAAGAAGCGTCAGAACAGATTTTGGCTGGCGTGTCATAGGCTTGAAGTTGATCGTGGTTTAGGGTTAAGTGACGAGAATAGCAGGCCCTGTGGCCGCTTGCAGTTTCAATTCACGATTCGAGGTGTTCTTTTGACCAGCAGATGGGTTTTCGGGCTTATTTTCCTTGTATGTGCCGCACTCCTTGGTGTGGCTTTTTATATGGAGCATGTGATGGGGCTCGAGCCCTGCCCGCTTTGCTGGTTACAGCGCTTCGGTTTCATGGGTGCCGGTCTGGTCAGTTTCCTGGCCTTTCTCCATGGCCCCACCGGATTCGGCGTGCGGATCTATGGGTTCCTGCTGGTGCTGACCGCCGGAGCAGGGCTGGGTGTCGCCGGGCGGCAGTTGTGGCTGCAGAGCCTGCCGGCGGACCAGGTGCCGGCATGCGGGCCTTCGGTGGACTACATGCTGGACGTTCTGCCGTGGTTCGAAGTTCTGTCTACCGCGCTCCAGGGCACCGGGGACTGCGCTGAAGTGGTGTGGCGGTTCCTGGGTTTGAGCATTCCCGGCTGGACTGCTGTCTTTTTCTCGCTGCTTGTCATCACCGGTCTGGTTTTGATGTTTCGCCGGCAAAAACCCCGGGAATGGATTCGAGGCTGAAACGGTTGCGGGGAACCGCAGCCATGGGGTAACTTGATCCAAACCTAATAAAAATCAAAACCGAAACAGAAGTAGTCAAGACAAGCGGAGAACAGGCGTCATGTTGGAAAATTGCCGAAATGCCAGGGAGCGCTGGGGCGGCGTCAGCGAGCTGATTGATCGCTGGCTCAAGGAGCGTCAGGAGCTTCTGGTGCATTACTGCGACCTGTCCGGAGAAAGCGACTTCTCGCAGACCGAAGCATTGAGAGAAAAATTCGTGCGCCTGTGTGAAGTTCTGGTGGACTACGTGTCTACCGGTCATTTCGAGATCTACGAGCAGTTGGTGCGAGAGGCCCGGGAATTTAACGATGGCGGGTTGGAGCTGGCTGCCAAGGTTTATCCCCGTATTGAGCAAACCACCGAGGTTGCCCTTAACTTCAATGACCGGCTGGATGGCCGGGATTTGTCCGAAGAGGATGTCAAAGAACTGTTCGGTGAATTGTCGAAGCTGGGTGAAACTCTGGAGACCCGGTTCGAGATGGAGGATTTCCTGATCGAGCATCTGCACAATGCCCATGCCGGCAAAGTAGCCTCTGCCTGAGAAATCCCTGAATCAAAAAAAGCCCCAGTCCGGCATCGCCGGCTGGGGCTTTTTCGTGTGGCAGCCTCAGAACTGACAGCTGCCTGTTCTGGCGCTTAGTCTCCGGAGCCAGGGTTGATCTCGAGTAGCTCGACATCAAACACGAGGGTCTCGTTGGGGCCGATCGCCCTGTTGCCGCCGGGGCCGTAGGCCAGATCGGACGGAATGTAGAGCTTGTAACGGGCACCCTCGCTCATCAGCTGCAGGCCCTCGGTCCAGCCGGGAATCACCTGGTTCAGGGCGAAGGTAACCGGCTCACCGCGCTCGCGGGAGCTGTCAAATACTTCACCGGACAGCAGTTCACCGGTGTAATGCACCTGAACGGTGTCTGTTGCTGCCGGCTTTTCGCCGTCACCCTGCTCAAGTACTTCGTATTGCAGGCCGGATTCAGTGGTTTCCACACCTTCACGCTCTGCGTTCTCGGCAAGGAAGGCTTCGCCGGCATCCAGGTTCTTCTGGGCCAATTCTTCCATCTGCTTGCCCTGCTCTTCCTGCAGCTGCTGCTGGTAGGTCATCAGAGCCTGCTGGATTTCCTCGCGGCTCATGCGCTTGGCTTCTTCATCGCCGGCGTGGCCGTGCTGGATGCCCTGGAGGAACTGGTCCATCTGCAGATTCGGCAGGTCGTTACCCATGCGCTCACCGAGAACCAGGCCCATGCCATAGCTCACCTTCTGATCGGTGGAATCCAGTTTCGGTTGTTCCGGGGCTTCGGGGGGTGTGGAACAGCCGGCCACGAGGCCGGTCACTGCCAGTGCAAGGAGCGTTTTCTTCATTGCATTATCCTTTAACGTCGGTGCTTGGGGCAGGGCCCCGCGTTGTGTTTGTCAGAACGCAGAAGGTAACGGGTTCCGGCATCAGATGCCACTGAACATGTGTTAAGAAACCGGACGTGTCAGCTCAGCTGCCGTTGGTACCGGCAGCTGAGGGACCCAGGGAGAAAGGTGCGCTGTAGGGAGATTGCCAGTCTGTTTCCGGCTCCTGCGGCTGAATCCGGGGGAAGACCTTGTCACGTCGCTCGATAGCGAGGGTGTTCCAGCGGCCCTGTTCGGGCGGCTGGTCAGCGTAGTGCCAGTTGCCGTCGGTATCCTGCCATTTGAACACGATTTCGGGGCCCTCGGTGGGAATCGGGGACGGGACCAGTCCTTCAAACGCGGGAATCTCGGGCTGCTCGTGCTCTGCCACAGGTTCGGAGACCTGCTCCGGGTCGTTCAGACCGAAGAAAATCAGCAACAGCAATAACCCGAGAGCCGGGAACGAGAGCCGTATGAGCCATTTCATCATCATGGCTGATGGTCTCCCTTGGGAAAGTGGGCCAGAGTATCGGCCAGTGTATTCAGCAAGGGCCTTGCATCGTCCTCAACGGGTAAGGTCGGTGCTGCCGCAAACAGATTGTTGATGATCAGTGCGTCGCGTCCCTGCATGTCTGCGTGTTCCGGGTTAATGGTCATTAGCGTTCGCCAGCTCAGGGCCAGTTCAATCTGTTCGGCTTCAAGCTCCAGGCCGGCGATGCCGGTGCGAAGCTTCTGACAGTTGTCGGCGCTGCCGGGCAGCGATTTCCGCGCGCTCCGGAGGGCAACGGTTACACGGTCGCGCCACTCTGTTACCGTAGCGTCCTCGACCCCGGCGAAGACCCTGCCAGAGAGTGCAAGCCAGGCCGCACCGAGAATCCGCGTTACGCTCCAGCCCTGATTCTGAAGCGCCAGGCAGCTGTTCTGGACATCCGGACGTTTCCAGAACGCCAGGGCAAAACGCCAGAGCGGGTTGTCCGGTTCCAGATCTGCCGGAAGTTCCAGCGGCGGTGTCGAAAAATCCGGGGTGGTCGCCGAGCGGACCGACATAGGCGCTGTGCCTTCCCTGAACACTTTACGTTGATAAAATGAAAGCATGTTAACGATAACCGATCTCAGTTTACAACGGGGCGGCGTCTGGTTGCTAGAATCCGTCAGCCTGACGGTGCAACCCGGCCAGCGTGTCGCGATCGTCGGTGCCAATGGTGCCGGCAAGTCCAGTCTTTTCCAGCTCTTGCTGGGCCAGTTGGCGCCAGAGCAGGGCGCGGTCTCTCTGCCGGGTGGTTGCCGGATTGCCCACATGGCGCAGGAGGTCGAAGCCACCGAGCGCAGCGCGAGGGATTTTGTTCTAGATGGCGACCTGGATTTGCGCCGCCTGGAAGGTGAACTTGCCAGGGCCGAGGCCGCAGGTGACGATCATGCCATTGCCCGCATACACGGTGAGCTGGATGTGCACGAGGCCTGGTCCGCCGGCCGCCGGGCCGAGGCCTTGCTGCGCGGGCTGGGATTCTCGGACGAGGACGCGAACCGGCCGGTATCGGCGTTTTCCGGTGGTTGGCGAATCCGCCTGAACCTGGCCCAGGCCCTGATGCGACCGTCCGATCTGCTGCTTCTGGACGAGCCCACCAACCACCTGGATCTGGATGCCTGTCTGTGGCTCGAGAATTGGCTGCGGCGCTATCCCGGTACCCTGCTGTTTATCTCCCACGACCGCGATTTCATGGATCGGGTCGCTACCCATGTCGTGCATTTCGATCGCCGTAACCTGGAACTGTATACGGGTAATTACTCAGCCTTTGAGGGCCAGCGCAGTGAGCGTCTGGCCCAGCAGCAGGCCGGTTTTGAACGCCAGCAGGCCAGGATCGCCGAAATCCAGCGGTTCATCGATCGGTTCAAGGCCAAGGCCACAAAGGCCCGTCAGGCCCAGAGCCGCGTCAAGGCTCTGGAGCGGATGGAGCGCATTGCCCCGGCCCATATCGATTCGCCGTTCAGCTTCGAGTTTCCGGTGGCCGAGAAGGTTTCCAATCCGCTGTTGTCGATACGCAATGGCAAGGCCGGGCACGGCAGTACCGCAATCCTGAGCGGCATTAACCTGACCCTGTTGCCGGGCAGCAGGGTCGGGCTGCTGGGTCCCAATGGTGCGGGCAAGTCTACCCTGATGGATGCACTCCGGGGTGAGGGCACGTTGATGTCTGGTGATCGTACCTGTGGCGAGCATCTGGCCATCGGCTACTTTGCCCAGCATCAGCTGGAGTCCCTGGATCTGGATGCCAGCCCTTTCCTGCATCTTCAGCGGCTTTCCCCGAAGGCGTCAGAGCAGAGTATACGGAATTTCCTTGGTGGCTTTGATTTGCATGGCGATGAAGCCCTGAGTGCCATCCGGTCGTTTTCCGGTGGCGAAAAGGCCCGCGTGGCGCTGGCCGTGATCGCATGGCAGAGACCCAACCTGCTCCTGCTGGACGAGCCCACGAACCACCTGGATCTGGAAATGCGCCAGGCTCTGACCATGGCGCTGCAGAACTTTGAAGGCGCTATTGTGGTGGTTTCTCACGACCGGCACTTGCTAAGGAACACCGTGGACGAGTTCTGGCTGGTCAATGATGGTCGGGTAACGGAGTACCAGGGCGATCTGGAAGACTATGAGCGTTGGCTGGCGGACCGCCGGAAAGACGAAACCGAGGCACCTAGGAGAGTGCCGGTCGGCCAGGAGGGGGTGCCCGAGGCCGCTGAGGCGGTGGGCGAGAGTGCCGAAGATCGGAAGGCGCGCAAGCGGGCAGAGGCGGCTCTTCGCCAGAAACTCAGCCCCTACCGTAAAAAACAGAGTGCGCTGGAAAAGGAAATGGACCAGCTTCAGCAGAAGCTGTCAGCTCTGGAAGAGCAGCTATCCGAACCCGACCTTTACGACGACAGCGGCAAGACCCGTCTGAAAGAGTTGTTGGGGGAGCAGGCCACCGCAACCGCCCGCCTGGAAGAGGTGGAGGCGCAGTGGCTTGAAGTCAGCGAAGAGGTGGAGTCTCTGGAGGCCGAGTTGGCTTGCTGAGCGCGCTCAGCCGCCGTTCAGTTCCAGAACAAAGTCCTGTTTGGCGAGATAGTCCCGTTCGTTTTCCAGGTCGGCCAGGGTCAGCGGCCTGTCATCCAGCCAACCTGACGGAAACTCCAGCACCAACTTGTCCTTGTGTGCCGTCAGGGTGAAGGCCGGAGGCGGCTCCATGTTGCGTGGGTGTTGAATCAGAACCGCCAGGCGCACCAGCACGCAGAGGTAACGCAGCCTGGCAATGTCTTCCGGGTCCAGGCCCTCGAAGATTGCCGAGGCGAATTTTCTCCGGTGGCCGCGCACGAGAGTTGCCAGGTCGCGCTGGAACTGCTGGGTGAAGCCGGGCAGATCCGAGTAGCGCAACAGATAGGCGCCGTGTTTATGGTACTGGCTATGGGAAATGGTCAGGCCGATCTCATGCAGTCGGCAGGCCCAGCGCAGTACTTCTTCATCTGCCGTGGTGTTCAGGGCCCAGGCGTCGGCAACCTGCCGCCATGCTGCCACGGCCGTTTCCTCAACGGCAGCGCCATGTGCCTGGTCAACGTGGTAACGCTCCTGAAGCGCGGAAATGGTTCGCTCACGGACATCCTCGTGCTGGATTCGCCCGACAATGTCGTAAAGCAGACCTTCCCTCAGAGCACCATCGGCGAACGCCATGTCCTTGATACCAAGGGACTGGAATGCCCCCATCAGGATGGCAAATCCGGCCGGGAATATGCTCTGGCGGTCCGAGCGTACGCCCAGATCTCCCAGTTTTTCTGTTTTACCCATGTCCACCAGCCGCTTGCGAAGTTCCTGCATGGCGGCGAGGGTAATGGTGCCGTCGGTGATCTTCAGGGTCGCCAATACGCTGGCAATGGCTTTGATCGAGCCGGATGAGCCCACCGCACTTTGCCATCCCACGGAGCGGTAATGCTGGCGGATGTTGAGCAGTTCCTGTTCTGCGTGGGTCACTGCCTTGTCCATCTGCCGCCTGGTTATCTTGCCGTCCGGGAAATACCGGTTACGGAACGACACGCAACCCATGTGCAGGCTTTCAAGCTCCTGGGGTTCAAACCGCTGGCCGATGATGAATTCGGTGCTGCCACCGCCAATATCGATAACCAGTCGACGCCCGATGTCGTCGGAGAGGGTATGTGAAACCCCCAGATAGATCAGGCGTGCTTCCTCGCGGCCGGCAATGATCTCTACCGGATAGCCCAGCGCTTCTTCGGCCCGGGCCATGAACTGATGGGCATTGCGCGCCACGCGAAGCGCGTTGGTGCCGACAATCTGCACCGCCTCTGGCGGCATGCCCTTGAGCCGTTGAGCGAAGCGTCCCAGGCAGGCGAGGGCCCGCTCCTGGGCGTCTTCAGTGAGCCGGTTGTATTGGTCCAGCCCAGCTCCGAGCTGAACCTTTTCTCCCATCTTCTCGAGGGTCCGGATTTCCCCATGCACTAGTCTGGCAACCACCATGTGGAAGCTGTTCGAGCCCATGTCGATGGCTGCGAGTACCTCGGATGAGGCGGCAGCGTTTTCGGCGGTGGATGCGGCCGTCACGTGGTCGGAATCCTTTTGAGATGAACGTGCGGGGTACTATAAGCGAAATCCCTCAGGCCTGTCAGTAACCGGAAAACCGCGCATTTGACGACGGTCAGGCCTGGATCGGTTCTTACCGCTTCACATCCGGCTGATCAATCGCGTAAAGTATGTCTTACCGTGATTTGGGTGAAAGGTTGTCCGTATAACCCGGACAGCCTTCAGCGACAGTCAACAGCACCTGTGCCCGGCAGGTTATTCCCTGAAAGGGACATGCCGATGTGCAGCAGTAGTGCATGAATCAGGAAAAGGTAATGAGCGGAAATATCGTAAATGTAACCGACGCTTCTTTTGAGCAGGATGTACTGCAGTCCGACGTCCCCGTTCTGGTGGACTACTGGGCAGAGTGGTGCGGCCCCTGCAAGATGATTGCCCCGGTGCTTGAAGAGATTGCCGACGAATACGACGGCAAACTGAAAGTCTGCAAGCTCAACATTGACGAGAACGAGCAGACCCCGCCGAAGTTCAACATCCGCGGTATCCCCACCCTGATGCTGTTCAAGAACGGCAACGTGGACGCCACGAAAGTCGGCGCGCTCTCCAAATCCCAGCTGGTGGCTTTCCTGGACAGCAATCTCTGATTGCAGGCAGGTCACCAGAAACCGCCCCTGAGCCCAGGCTCACGGGCGTTTTTTTTATGGCCAGTTACTTCCAGTCCTCGGAGCGCGCCCGATCGGATTCTTTCTGTTCCACCCAGTGCTCCCCGTCTGAGGTGATTTCCTTTTTCCAGAACGGAGCGGATGTCTTCAGGGCGTCCATGATGAACTCGCAGGCCGCGAACGCGTCCCCACGGTGGGCGCTGCACACCCCGACGAAGACAATCTGGTCGCACAGCGCCAGCCTGCCCACCCGGTGAATCACCCGGGCCTTGCGCACATCCCAGCGCTTCGAGGCGTCATCAATGAGCCCCTGGATCACCTGTTCGGTCATTCCGGGGTAGTGTTCCAGGTAGAGCCCGGTAACGCCCTGCAAGTCACCGCTGTCCCGCACCAGGCCGGTAAACGTTGCAATGGCGCCGGTGCCGGCGCCACTGTCACGCAGCGCCGCGTACTCAGCGGCCACATCAAAATCGTCAGACTGGACCGAAATCATCTCAACCTCCGGTGACCGGCGGGAAAAAGGCAAGCTCGTCGCCGGCTTTCACCTCAGAGCCCGGTTTCGCCATGGCCTGGTTGATCGCAATCATAACCGGCTGGTCGCCCTGCAACTGATCCCAGGGGCCGCCCTGGCTGGCCAGCTCTGCAAGTACATCGCCCGCTGTGAGGCCGGGCCTGGCGTCGATAGCCAGCTGGTCGGTTTTCAGGTCTTCGCGCAGACGGGCGAAGAAGCGCACTGTAATCGTGTTATCACTCATGGTCAGCTCAACAGTTCCGCAAACGAGTAGTAGGTTAGCAGGTCGCCGGGGCTGACGGTGCTGTTTTCAGGCACCACGGCCAGGCCGTCAGCCCAACAAGTAGAGCTCAGGATGCCGGAGCTCTGGTTGGGATAGGCGGCCACCACCGGCCCGGATCCCCGGGATTCCTTGCGGGCCCGGACGAACTCCCGGCGTATCGACGGCGAGTCAATGGTAAAGTCTGCGGGTATCCGCTCGCCCGAGAGAGGTTTCGGGTTGCGCCCCTGGCGTTTCCGGATATAGGGCATGCCCACCATCAGGAAAGTGACAAGCACAGACCCCGGGTTGCCTGGCAGTCCCAGCACCGGGGTCCCCCCGATGGCACCAAAAGCCACCGGTTTCCCGGGCTTGATGGCCATCTTCCAGAGCGACAGACTGCCTGACTCCTCCAGCACTGCACGCACGTGGTCCTCTTCGCCCACGGATACGCCACCGCTGGTGATAACCAGGTCAGCGGCCTCGGCCGCACGCCGCAGTGTTTCGCGGGTCGCCTCGCGCTTGTCCTTGAGTGTTTCGCACAGAACGACCTCGCAACCGGCTTCGGTGAGCAACCCCATCAGGGTGAAGCGGTTGCTGTTGTAGATCTGGCCCGGGCCGAGCGGCAAGCCAGGGTCCACCAGCTCATCTCCCGTTGACAGGATCGCGACTTTCAACCGCGCCAGGACGGCGACCCTGGCAACGCCCATGGAGGCCAGCAGTCCCATTTCATTGGGACGTACCTGTGTACCTTTTGCCAGAGCAAGATCGCCCCGGGTGAGATCCTGCCCCCGGCGGCGAATGTTCTGCCCTTCGTCTACTTCAGCCTGTACAAGAATGCCGGATTCCGTCACCTCAATCCGTTCCTGCATGACCACCGAGTCGGCGCCCTCTGGAATCTCTGAGCCGGTAAAAATGCGCGCAGCGGTGCCGGGTTCCAGGGGCTTCGGCGCTTCACCGGCCGGAATCCGGGCCGAGACCGGTATTGGCCGGTCTCCATGCAGATCCTGTTTGCGCAGGGCGTATCCGTCCACCGCACTGTTGTCAGCCGGCGGCACGTCGGCCGGCACATAGTGGTTTTCGGCAAGTACCCGGCCCAGGGAGTCGGCCAGTGCGACGGTTTCAATCTGCGCAACCACCGGTGCTTCCGACAACAAGTGGTCCAGGGCATCTTCCAGGGGCGTGAGGTTTGGCTTGGCCATCAAGTCTTAACTCCGATCGGGATGTCTTCTGCCTCAGCGCTTGGCGCGCTGTCCAATGACTTCGTTGAGCCGCGACATTGGCTTCTCGGGTTTGCGCAAGACCAGCCCCGAGAAATTGCATGGTGTGTGACGGCTGTCCAGCTGACTGAGGAGAATGCCTTCCCAACCGGTGCGGCAGGCGCCGGTCGATCCGGGCAGGCAGAAGATCACCGTGTGGTTTGCCATTCCCGCCATCGCCCGTGACTGCACGGTTGATGATCCGATTTCGGCGGCTGACAGGCGGCGGAATTCCTCACCAAAGCCTTCGATGGTTTTGTCGAGCAAAGGCCTTACCGCCTCCGGTGTGCTATCTCGTTCAAGCAGGCCGGTGCCACCGGTAATGATCACTGCGTGCACCTGTGAATCGGCAATCCAGCCGGACAACAAGGCCCGCACCAGATAGACGTCGTCCGGCAGGATCCGGCGGGCGACCAGGTTGTGGCCGGCTTCGACCACGCTGTCCTCCAGAAATTGCCCGGACGTGTCCTGTTCAGGCCCACGGGTATCGGAGACGGTCAGCAGGGCAACGTTCAGGGGTTTCATTTCGGTACTGGGTACACTGCTCATGGATGGGCTCCATAATCGTTGAAAAGTTGTTATACGCCAGTATCGCCATCACGGGCTTTTAATGGAAGGGAGTAACCCATCAGGGGGAGGCGCCAGCGGCCGGTTGTGGCCGGTTTGGCGTGAAATTGCTGTTAATTTGTGCAGTGCACTTGACATTCGCCAGTCAGGTGGCCGATGATCGCTCTTGCCCGGCGAACGGTTGTTCCCACTCTCTGGCTTCAGTACCTTAATTCCGGACTCCATCTACACCGGTTGCTCCAACTGGCCAGCACCAAGTTCAGCGTTTTTTTACGATCAATACGTTCAGGGGCACCCCTGTCATTCCAATACTCGTTTACTTCCATTCCTGAAAATCCAACAAACTATGAATCTTACTGAACTCAAGCAGAAATCCGTGCCCGAATTGCTCGATATTGCGCAAGAGATGGGCCTCGATAACCTGGCTCGTTCGCGCAAACAGGATGTGATCTTCACAATCCTGAAGAAGCACGCAAAAAGCGGCGAAGACATCTACGGCGACGGCGTACTGGAAATTCTGCAGGACGGCTTCGGCTTCCTCCGTTCCGCTGACGCCTCCTACCTGGCAGGGCCTGACGACATCTATGTCTCTCCGAGTCAGATCCGCCGGTTTAACCTGCGCACGGGCGACACGGTCGCAGGCAAGATTCGCCCGCCCAAAGATGGTGAGCGCTACTTTGCCTTGTTGAAGGTCAGCGAGATCAATTTCGACAAGCCGGATAACGCCCGAAACAAGATTCTCTTCGAGAACCTCACGCCGCTGTTCCCGGACGAGCGCCTGATGCTCGAGGCCGGTAACGGCAGTACCGAGGATCTCTCCTCCCGGGTCCTGGACCTGGTTGCGCCCATCGGTAAAGGCCAGCGCGGGCTTATCGTTTCCCCGCCCAAGGCCGGTAAGACACTGCTGATGCAGAGCATCGCCCAGTCCATCACCCGCAACAATCCAGAGTGCCATGTCATGGTACTGCTGATTGACGAGCGGCCAGAGGAAGTGACCGAGATGCAGCGCACCGTGCGCGGCGAGGTCATCGCCTCCACGTTTGACGAGCCGCCGGCCCGCCACGTGCAGGTTGCTGAAATGGTGATTGAAAAGGCCAAGCGTCTGGTAGAGCACAAGAAGGACGTGGTCATCCTGCTGGATTCCATCACCCGTCTGGCTCGTGCCTACAACACGGTGATCCCGTCCTCCGGCAAGGTCCTGACCGGTGGTGTTGACGCCCATGCCCTGGAAAAACCCAAGCGCTTCTTCGGTGCCGCCCGTAACGTGGAAGAAGGTGGAAGCCTGACCATCCTTGCCACGGCGCTGGTCAACACTGGTTCCAAGATGGACGAGGTTATCTACGAGGAGTTCAAGGGCACCGGCAACATGGAGATCCATCTGGATCGCAAGATTGCCGAGAAGCGAACCTATCCGGCGATCAATATCCGCAGCTCCGGCACCCGTCGTGAGGATCTGCTGATGAGTGAAGCCGACATCCAGCGGGTCTGGATCCTGCGCAAGCTCCTGCATTCTATGGACGACGATACCGCCGCCATCGAGTTCCTGCTGGACAAGCTCAAGGACACCAAGACCAACGACGAGTTTTTCCAGTCCATGAAGCGTCGTTGATCTCTCCCTAAGCTAGGACTAGCGCCTCTGGTTTTGGGGGCGGGCAGAGCCGGGGAGAACCTCCCCGGACACGCCGTGAACCCATCCCTGGGGGCTCGGCATTGCCATCCCTGGCAATGCACGGTCCGGGGAGGTTCTCCCCGGCTCCGCCGTTCATGCCACGTGCGCGCAGTTTGTTCCAACTGCTTTAAAGCAGTCCAGCGACCACCGATCTCCGTAGTACTGGCATATCTGAACGGAGTAACCGATGAAATACAACGACCTGCGAGACTTCATTGACCAGCTGGAGAAGCTGGGTGAGCTGAAACGCATCAGCGTTGAAGTCGACCCCCATCTGGAAATGACCGAAATCTGCGACCGTACATTGCGGGCAGGTGGTCCTGCGTTGTTGTTTGAAAACCCCAAGGGCTATGACATGCCGGTGCTGGCCAACCTGTTCGGGACACCGAAGCGGGTAGCGTTGGGCATGGGGCAGGATAACGTCACGGCGCTTCGGGACATCGGTAAGCTCCTCGCGTTTCTCAAGGAACCGGATCCCCCCAAGGGTTTTCGCGATGCCATCGAAAAACTGCCGCTGTTCCGGCAGGTGATGCGCATGAGCCCCAAGGTACTGCGTTCCGCGCCCTGCCAGGATGTCGTGATCGAAAAGGATCAGGTGGACCTGTATCAGATTCCGGTGCAGCATTGCTGGCCTGGCGATGCCGGGCCGCTGGTGACCTGGCCACTGGTGATTACCCGTGGGCCCCATAAAGAACGCCAGAACCTGGGCATCTACCGGCAGCAGGTCATCGGTCGCAACCGTCTGATCATGCGCTGGCTGAGTCATCGCGGTGGTGCCCTGGATTTCCAGGAGTTCCAGAAGAGCAATCCCGGCCAACCCTATCCGGTGGCTGTGGCCCTCGGTGCCGATCCGGCGACCATTCTGGGGGCGGTGACGCCGGTGCCGGATACGCTGTCGGAATACGCCTTTGCCGGGCTGCTTCGCGGCAGCCGGACCGAGCTGGTCAAGGCGGGGCTGAGCGATCTGCAGGTGCCGGCAAGCGCCGAAATCGTGCTGGAAGGTTTCATCTACCCGGATGACATGGCGCCGGAAGGACCGTTCGGTGATCACACCGGTTACTACAACGAAGTGGACCACTTCCCGGTATTCACCGTAGAACGGGTCACTCATCGCCGGGATCCGATCTATCACAGTACCTATACCGGTCGCCCGCCTGATGAGCCGGCGATTCTCGGGGTGGCCCTGAACGAGGTCTTTATTCCGATTCTGCAGAAGCAGTTCCCGGAGATCGTGGATTTTTACCTGCCACCGGAAGGCTGTTCCTATCGCCTTGCAGTGGTGACCATGAAGAAACAGTACCCCGGCCATGCCAAACGGGTGATGATGGGGGTATGGTCGTTTCTTCGGCAGTTCATGTACACCAAATTTGTGATTGTCACGGATGACGACGTGAATGCCCGTAACTGGGAAGACGTGATCTGGGCGATCACTACCCGGATGGATCCAACCCGGGATACCACGCTGGTGGAGAATACGCCCATCGATTACCTGGACTTTGCCTCGCCGGTATCCGGCCTGGGTTCCAAAATGGGGATGGATGCCACCAACAAGTGGCCGGGTGAGACCACCCGGGAGTGGGGTGAGCCGATCGCCATGACCGAAGATGTGAAAAAACGCGTCGACGAGCTGTGGGATACCCTGGGTATTGAAAGTCCGGCATCGCGCCCCGACTGATATGGGCAGTGAACATCGGGCGGTGCGGCTTTGGCCCTCTGGTATCGCCTTCATTGCGGCGTCGGAGGCAGACTTGCTCGGCGCTGCCGCGCGGGCTGGCGTAGCTGTGCCGGCAGCCTGTCGCAACGGGGTATGTGAAATCTGCGAGGCCCGGTTACTGAAGGGCGCCGCGCTTAATACCCGAAACCAACAGACTATAAAGATCGGTGAGCGCTTGATGATGTGCCGTAGCATCGCGCTCACGGATCTGGAACTGGAGATATCCGCCGTTATGGCAGCTGGAAACAATCAGCCTGGCAAGTTTCAGGCAAAAGTCGTGGACGTAAGGTCGATCAGTCACGATGTCTATCGCGTTGAGCTACAGCTTCCGCGGCGTCGGGAGCTGTCGTTTCATGCCGGGCAATATCTGTCGGTCAATCTGCCTGATGCTGACCCCTGTTACTTTTCCATCGCCAGCAGTCCATCGGACCAGAATATCGAGCTGCATATCCAGGCGACCCCCGAGTGGGTGTCCGCGCAGAAGGTGATTGATGCCCTGACGTCCGGTGGCGAGGTAACCGTGGAGCTGCCCCATGGCAAAGCCTGCCTGGCGTCAGTGCCGACCAGGCCGCTGTTGCTGGTGGCTGCCGGCACCGGCTTTGCCCAGATGAAGAGCCTGGTGGATTACCTCCGGGAAACGTCCTACGACCAACCGGTCAAGCTGTACTGGGGAGTTCGTCGACACGAGGACATGTATCTTCGCGCCCTGGCACAGCAGTGGCAGGACGAGTGGCCCCGCTTCACGTTCCTGCCGGTGGTGGGAGATGACGAGGATAATGACTGGGCTGGCCATCACGACCAGCTGGTTCGCGCGGTGCTTGCATCCGGTATGGACTGGAAGAATGTGGAGGTCCATGCCAGCGGTTCGCCCACCATGGTGTACACACTGATGGATGCTCTGGTAGATGCGGGCCTGCCCGAAGAGGCGTTCTTTTCTGACGTGCTGGAGTACGCCCCCCGTTCGTGAAGCAGCCTGTGTAGTAGAATAAAAAAAGGGCCAGATGAGACGTTCATCTGGCCCTTTTTCATTACACCTTGGCGCTAAGCCCTCGGCATTGGCAGTTCCGGCAGCCCGTTATCCTTGGCCAGCCCCTGCATCAGCAATTTGACGCTGGCTTCTTCCTCGCCCATGTGGGCATTCAGGCGGCTTAGCTCTGCCAGTGCCTCCCGGCTCCGCTTCAGCCGCAGGCTGGTCTCGAAATATTCACGGGCCTTGCCCCAGAGTTCGTTGCGAAGGCTCAGCCGTCCCAGGGCCAGCAGAAGCTCGGGGTTGTTGGGCCGGTCTTTCAGCCATTGTTCGGCCAGCAACAACTGTTCATCCGGTTTCTGGCCCTTCACCCGCCCGTACAGATTGATCAGCTCATCGCTCCAGTGGTTGCGCAGCACCTTGCGCAACAGGGTTTCGGTCTGTACCTCGTCGCCAAGGCTGGCAAGCAGGCGGGCGTAGTCCCTTATGGTGTATTCGTCGCGACGCAGGAAGCCCGGCAATTCGTCCCAGAGCCTGGTCAGCGGTTCCAGGGATGCATCGGGATCCTGTTTCTGCTGGCGCCGGCAATCTTCCGCGGCACACTCCAGCAGGTTATGCCAGACCTGGCGTTCCAGATCATTGAGTTCCGCTTCCGAGAGCACGCTGCGTTTGCGAAGTTCAGGCAATAACCTGGACAGTTCGCGCCAGTCTTCCAGGCGCAGATAGGTGTTTTTGAGCAGTTTCAGCACAAAGGGGTGATGGGGCGACTGTTTGCGAAGGCGAACCAGCGTGGCCAGGGCCTGTTCAAGGCGGTTGCCTGCCAGTTGCAGCTGGGCCTGGGTAATACCGACGGCCATGTCAGAACCGGGGGTGCTGTCGAAGGCCTTGCGCAGCAGATCATCCACGGCCTCGTGATCACCGGTTTCGAACGATGCTTGGGCGGCGGCAAGATAATTGATCAGGGGCGTGTCGGCATGGCTGGCGGAGGATGTCAGCAGTTTGCGGGCCCTGGGCCAGTTGCCTTCGGCCAGCGCCAGCAAACCCTGGGTGGTCCGGCGTCGGGCCCGGCGTTCATTGCCGCGGGCAATCCAGCCCGCCACCAGGCCGGTGCTGGTTCTGAGTCGGCGGATAAGGTTGATGGTCAGGACAGTCAGCACGATCAGGGCCACGATCAGGCCCAGCCCCACCCAGAAGTTGGTTTCGATCAGGTAATGGCCAAGGCTGATCCGGATGTAGCCCAGATCATATTGCAATCCGAGGGAAAGGCCGGTGCCAATCAGCAGCGCCAGCAGAACGATCAGTAACAGGCGAATCATGAATCATCGCCTCCATTACCGCCGTCGGCGTTGTCCTCGCCATTATCATTGTTGGCATTTAGGCGTCCGGCCAGCCGCTCCTTGAGCAGGTCCAGGGACTGACTGATATCCGGCAGCTCCGGGTCCACGTTCTTGCCGGCCAGCTCAGCCAGGGTGTCACTCAGGGCGGTGACCCGGGGATTGCTTGCGTTGTACCAGTCGTCAATGGTGGTTCGGGCCTTGGTAAGGGCGCGCTCATACAGCGGCTGGTTGCCCCGCAATACCGCCATCTCGGCCTCTTCCAGCATCAGCTGTAGGTTTAGTCGGGCATAGGCGCTCTGGTCGGGAGAGAGCAGCGGCTTGACCGGCTCGTCCATGCGGCGCACAACCACCACCTGCATCAGTGTTGCTTTCACCTTGTTCCAGGCCTGTACCACAGCGCCGGGTTCTTCGTCGGTTCCAGCGCTTTCTCCCTGTGCAGCGCTGACGACAAAGCCGGGCGCGTTCTCACTGATCAGGGCCTGGTCGGTAAGCTGGTGAATGCTGTCGATGGCCGCTTCCAGTGTCAGGTAGAGTCCGGTGCGGTCAACGCCGGTCAGGCCCTTGAGTGCGAGGATTTCGCGAGCCAGTTGCTGGCGAACCGGGTAGACACCGATGTCGTCGGATTCATTCAGCACTTCGTCTGCCGCTTCCAGGGCCGACATGGCTCCGCGGATGTCTTTTTCGATCATCAACCGCTGATTGGCAATGCGCAGAAGGTATTCCGCCTCGGCCAGCAGCCAGTCCGTGCGTGTGCGGTTTCCGGCTTCCAGCAGTTCACGGGCATTGTGGTCGATCTGGCGCTGCTGGGTGGCAATAAGTTCCCGCTGGCTCGCCAGTTTCTCTTCGAGGGACTGCAGGCGCTGGCTTTGCTGGCTGCCGCGGTCGCCATAGAGATCTTCAAGCTGGGCGGTGTCCTGCTTCAGACTCTGGAGTGTCTGCATGACAGCCTGGTGATTGTTCCACTGTTGCCAGCTCCAGAGCGCCAGGGCGATTGCGATGATGAGGGCGAGAATGGCAACCAGCCATACCGGCCAGAGTTTCTGGCGAGCAGGCGGTTCCTTGGAAACGGTTGCGGGCAGTTGATTCGTTGTCTCTGTCACGGGCGTCCTTACTTGGCTTTTCCGGAGCCACCGTCCCGGCCGGCAAGTTGCGCTGCAACCGTGGCCACGATGTCGTTATCGGCAAGGCTTCCTGGTATACACGGATTTCGGAATCCCGCTGCCCGGGCCTGTTCGGCAACCCGATCTGCGGGAACAATCAATAACCTATCGTATAGATTATGGCCGCTATTCGCACATAGTGCGATGAGATTGTTCAAGGTTTCGCCCGACAGGGCGACGATGGCCTCCGGAGCAAAGGTATCGAGGGTGGCCCGGATCCGCTCCGGCGCGTGGTCAGGGCGAAAGCGGCGGTACAGGGGCAGCAGGGTCACGCGGGCGCCCCTGGCTTCAAGGGTTTCGCGGATCAGTTCGCGTCCGGTTTCCCCGCGAGCGAGCAGAACCCGCTCATGCTGGAGGTTTTGCAGTGACGGCAATGCCAGTAGTGCCTCGCTGGTCCAGCCCTCGGGCGGCCGCCGCGGGCTGAGACCGTGTTCCGCAAGCACGGCTGCGGTGCCGGCACCAACGCCATACCAGCGGATGCCCATGGGCACCTGGGGCCACCAGGTGTCCACCTCTTCCAGCAGCAGCCGGGCGGCAAACGGGCTGACTGCGATCACATGGGAAAATTCATCCAGGCTCAGAATGAGTGTGCGGCGCTCGGGCGTTTCCGGCAGAGGTTCCCGGTCAATCAGTGGCAGGATATGTACATCGGCACCGGCTGCACGAAACCGGCTGGCCAGGCGCGAAGCCTCGGGCTCGGGCCGGCAGATCAGAATCCGCCGGCCGTTCAGGTCGGGCTCAGGTTGGTGTGTGGCCATAGATTTCAGCCAGCACCTTGTCGGCTCCGAGAGCCAGCAGATCCTCGGCCAGTTCCCGGCCCAGACGTTCGCCTTCGGCCCGTGGCGCGCGGCCTTCGACCCGGAAAATCTGGGTGCCATCAACTGCGCCCACCAGGCCCCGCAGCCAGATTGTATCGTCGTCTTCAAGAAGCGCGTACGCCGCGATTGGCACCTGACAACCACCCTCCAGTCGACGGTTCAGAGCCCTTTCGGCAGTGACGCGATCCCAGGTGTCTTTGTGCTTCAGGGGTTCAAGCATGGCTAGCAGATCCTGGTCATCGACCCGGCATTCAATGCCCAGGGCGCCCTGGCCGACCGCCGGCAGCGACAACGTGTCGGGCAGGCAGTAGCGGATGCGCTCGTGAAAGCCCAGGCGCTTGAGCCCGGAGCTGGCCAGTACAATCGCTTCGTATTCGCCGGCATCCAGCTTGGCCAGCCGGGTGTTGACGTTGCCCCGCAGCACGCGAATTTCCAGGTCCGGGCGGTAGGCCCGCAGCTGGGCCTCCCGGCGCAGGCTCGCAGTGCCAACCACGGCGCCGTGGGGCAGGGCGTCAACGTTGTCGTAGTGGTTGCTTACGAAGGCATCGGTCGGGTCTTCACGCTCGCAGATAGCCACCAGCCCCAGCCCTTCCGGAAACTCCATGGGCACGTCTTTCATGGAATGCACGGCCAGGTCGGCCCGGCCGTCCAGCATGGCCTCTTCCAGTTCCTTGACGAACAGGCCCTTGCCGCCGATTTTCGCCAGGGGCACGTCCAGGATCTTGTCGCCCTGGGTCTTGATCTTGACCAGTTCCACGGTGATGTTGTCGTGCAGCCTTTCCAGTTCGGCCTTGATGAATTCCGCCTGCCACAGCGCCAGTGCGCTGCTGCGGGTTGCAATGCGAAGGGTACGTTTGGACATGACACTCACTGTCGGTTCGAAAAAATGTCCGCCAAGGTTACCTTGTGGCGGCAGAAAAGTCCCGCGGCTACCACCTTTGGGAGTCATGCTGGTTCAGCCTGGCTGGTGCTCCTGAAGCCACTGGCGCACGTTGCTGGCATGGCGGCGGCTGACCGGCAGTTCGCCCCGGCCTTCCCTCAGGGCGACCAGGTTGTGGCCATCCGGCGTCCGTCTCAGTGCCTGGATAAAGCGAACCCCCACCAGGGTGTTCCGGTGGATCCTGAGCAGGGTGCTCGGGTAGCTGTTTTCCAGTTCCTTCAGCGTGTAGTCACACACGGTTTCGCCCCGGGCGTGATGGATGGTGACGTATTTTTGATCTGCCTCGCAGTAGAGGATTTCCGACAGATCGATCAGCTCGGTGCCGCGGTGCGTGCGCACCGCCAACTGTTCCTGGCTGTGGGCAGCCTGGCCGTTGAGTGCCTGCAACTGTACCCGGTTGACCCTGCCGGCCCGGGCCAGGGCCTCCGCCAAGGCCTCTTTGCGAACCGGTTTGAGCAGGTAGGCGATGGCCTGCACGTCGAATGCCTGGATAGCGTAGTGGTCGTAGGCCGTGCAGAAGATCAGCGCCGGTGGATTGGCCAGCTGGCTAAGTCTGCTGGCGGCCTCCATGCCGTCCATGCCCGGCATCCGGATATCCAGCAACAGTATGTCTGGCTCCAGTTCCGCCACCTGTTTCAAGCAACTGTCGCCGTCTGCAGCTTCGCCACAGACCCGATACCCCGGAACCGCCTCCACCAACCGGCGGATGCGTTCCCGGGCCAGGGGTTCGTCATCGGCGATCAGGACGCTGCGGGTATCAGTCATGTCTTGTCTCGGTTCCGTTGGTCAGGGGTTTATTGTTTTCGGGCTCTCTGCTCGCCGGCCTTCCGTCGCGGCAGTCGCAGGGTAACCGTGTACACATCGTGCTGGTGGCTGTGTTTGAGCACCGCCGGCTCACCGAAAAGCGCCCGTAGCCGTGACTGAATGTTGGCCAGCGCCATTCGGTTGCCGTCATGTTGCTGCTTATTCTGGTCCGGCTTTGGATTCTGTACCAGCAGGTAGACAAATTCGCCTTTGGCCTGGGCTTCAATCCTGACGGTGCCACCGTCCGGGCGCGGCTGGATACCATGGTAGATGGCGTTTTCCACCAATGGCTGCAGTGTGAGCGGGGGAATGGCCTGGTGCTCCAGGCCTTCTTCAATCTGCCATTCCAGTTTCAGGCGGTCGCCCAGGCGCAGTGCTTCGATGGCCAGGTAACGCTGGCACAAAGCCAGTTCCCTCGATAGCGGAATCAGCTGGTCGCCGGTGCGAAGGCTGGCGCGAAACAGTTCCGAAAGATCCAGAACGGCTTCTTCGGCCCGTTCCGGATTGATGGCAATCAGGCTGGCAATGGTGTTCATGCTGTTGAACAGGAAGTGTGGCTGAATGCGGGCCTGCAGTGATGCCAGATGCGCCTGCATTTCCGCTTCACGCTGCTGTTGCCACTGGTGCTGCAGGTAAAAATAGCGCAGCACCATGAGCACGATCAGCAACGCCAGCAGCATCTTCTTGGCCACGCCCTGCCAGACAGCCACGCCGTCCTGGGGGTGCAGGACGCTGTCTGCAAACAGGCTGAAGGCGAGCACATCCAGCAGCACAATGGCGACGATGGTGGTTGTCGCACCGGAGACGGACATCCGTGCAAGCCGGGTGCGCAAAAGGCAGATCAGGGCGGCACTGGTGAGGGTGGTCCACTGCACGAACAGCGACAACAGCCCGAAGTAATTCCAGTCGATCCAGCCCCGCTCCGCCTGCACGATGGCGAGCACCAGAACCAGCAGTTCACTGGTGACCAGCAACAGGAACACGGCCCGTACCCGGCACAGGTCCGGAACGAAGAACTCGCTCTCTGTCACACCTTTGTCCCCGTTACGGGGTGTCTCCTTTACCCGGGTCAGAATGGTATACTCCCGCCACGTTCAATGTACCCAGCTCCCGCCAGATGATGCCGGGCTGTCAGCAGGAAAGATAGACCATGACGGATCAGAAAAAGTCTGACCAGACCACAAGCTCTGAAAAACCCTGGGGCGGGCGCTTCAGTGAACCCACCGATGCCTTTGTTGAAAAATTTACTGCATCTGTGGGATTTGACCAGCGCCTGTACCATCACGACATCACCGGTTCCATTGCCCATGCCACCATGCTGGCCGAGGTTGGCGTGCTTACCGCCGACGAGCGGGACCAGATCATTGAGGGCCTGAAAGGCGTCAAGGCAGACATCGAGGCCGGCAACTTCCAGTGGTCGGTCAGCCTTGAAGACGTGCACATGAATATCGAGGCACGCCTGACTGACCGTATCGGCATCACCGGCAAGAAACTGCACACCGGTCGTAGCCGCAACGATCAGGTGGCTACGGATATCCGTCTGTACCTGCGGGACGAAATCGATGTCATCGCCGAGGAACTGAAACGCCTGCAAGCGGGCCTGCTGGACCTGGCCGAGCGCGAGGCGGAGACCATCATGCCCGGCTTCACCCATCTGCAAACCGCCCAGCCGGTCACCTTCGGGCACCACCTGCTGGCCTGGTACGAAATGCTGGTACGGGATGGCGAGCGCCTGCAGGATTGTCGCAAGCGGGTCAACGTGATGCCCCTGGGTGCCGCGGCCCTGGCGGGCACCACCTACCCCATCGATCGCGCGATGACCGCCAGGCTGCTGGGCTTTGATAGGCCCAGCGAGAACAGCCTGGACTCCGTCAGCGACCGGGACTTTGCCATTGAATTCTGTAGCTTTGGGGCGCTGCTGATGACGCATCTGTCCCGGTTCAGCGAGGAGCTGGTGCTCTGGACCTCCGCCCAGTTCGATTTCATTGATCTGCCGGATCGCTTCTGCACCGGCTCGTCCATCATGCCGCAGAAAAAGAATCCGGATGTGCCGGAGCTGGTGCGGGGCAAGACCGGTCGCGTCAACGGCCACCTGATCAGCCTGCTGACCCTGATGAAGAGCCAGCCGCTGGCCTACAACAAGGACAATCAGGAAGACAAGGAGCCCCTGTTCGATACCGTCGATACCATCAAGGGCTGCCTGAAAGCCTACGCTGACATGATTCCGGCCATTCGCTCCAAGGCCGACAACATGCGGGTGGCGGCCAAGCGCGGTTTCTCGACCGCCACCGATCTGGCGGATTACCTGGTCAAGAAAGGCGTGCCTTTCCGGGACGCCCACGAGATCGTGGGCAAGTCCGTGGCGTTCGGTGTGGCTGAAGGTCGTGACCTGTCTGATATGACCCTCGAAGAGCTGCAGCAGTTCTCCGATCATATCGGCGCCGATGTTTTCGATGTGCTGACCCTGGAAGGTTCGGTCCAGGCCCGTGATCATCTCGGTGGCACAGCGCCGGATCAGGTGCGTGCGGCGGTCGGTCGGGCCCGCAACCAGCTGGGTTGAGCCGGCGCACTCAGCGGGGCGAAACGGTTAACCGCCGATTCGCCCTGTAGCGAGGTCTACCGCCGCCGGCGTGAGTTCGTCCAGTGGCTCAGGTCGGCATAGCCGGTAGCCCTGTCCGTAGTGAATGCCCAGAGTCCGTACCTTGCGAAGGGCATCGTCGCTTTCGATAAACGTGGCCACCGTCACTTTGCCGGCGGCCTCGGCAATCCGGTGCAGTGCTTCCAGCATCACCTGCTGCACCGGGTCCTCCTCCAGCTGCTGAACCATTCTCCGGTCCAGTTTGATGATATCCACGGGTAATCTCGCCGCCAGGCTGTAGCTTTCCACCGATGCGCCGGCACCGTCCAGGGCGACGCGGAAGCCTGCCCGATGCAGGGCGTCGCAAAGCACGGCCACGTCGTCGGGATACTGGGTGGCGTGGGCCTCACGGATTTCCAGGCAGAAACAGTCCGGGGCAAACGGGGATTGGTTCAGGGCATCGGCCATGAAGTCGGCGAAGGTGTCATCCAACACAGTTGCCAGTGACAGGTTAAATCCACAGTACTTCAATCGGGGTTCCAGCAAGGGCTGGTTACCGAGCCATTCCAGGGTTTGCCGGATCACCTGGCGATCCAGGCGCTTTGCCAGGTCAAACCGTTCCGCAATGGGCAGGAAATCGTCGGGCAGGAGTGTCGTCTCATCATCCGACGTTGTTGGAATCCGACAGAGGATTTCGATGTGATCGCCCCAGGTGGGGCTGGCCACCGGCCTCATGGCCTGGTATTCCAGAATCAGCGACTGTTTGTCCAGCGCGTCGCGGATCTGCTCGACCCGTTTGCTGGCCACTGAATCGTCCGTCTGGTTGGCAATAGCGCTGGCCGCGTGAACCCGGTTGCGTCCGGAGGTTTTGGCGGTGTGGCACAGGTCCGCAGCCTGGACCAGAAGCTGCTCCGGATCCGCAGGGACGTCGTTGTCCAGAATCAACAGGCCGCCCGATGCGGTGGTCTGGAGGCTGTGACCCTGCCAGTCGAAGACAAAGTCGCCGATCAAATCAAGGGTTTCCTGGGCAATCTTGCGGGCCCGCGCTTCCGGGCAGTTCTCGATCAGAAGGGCGAAGGTGTCGCCAGCGAGGCGGGCGAGGGCGTCACGCTGCCGGACGCGCACGCCGAGGTTGCCGGCCAGCTCCCTGAGGTAGCGATCACAGGTGCCGCTGCCAGCAAGATCGTTAAAGCGTTCGAATTCATCCAGATCCAGGTAGAGCAGGCTGTCGCAGGATTCCCGATGGGTTTTCTGCTCCAGGGTTCTTAATACCCGAGCGATGAATGCCTTTCTGTTCATCAGGCCGGTAACCGGATCGTGACGTATCCGGTATTCCTCACTGGAGGCGTGATTCAGCCAGGGCTCAATGCGACGGGCCACGTGCACCGCGCCGGTGATTTCGCCCTGGTCGTTGGTCAGGCGCTGGTAATGGAATTCATGCACTGGTAGCTGGCGCGACTGCTGGGCCATGGGCATCTCGACCACGAAGTTGTCACGTTCGAAGGCCCGGTGCCAGAGCCGTTCCATCAGCCTGCGTTCGTTCGGGAACTCCTGAAGCAAGTCGCTCAGGTTGTCGCCTGCCTCCGGGCGCCCGCCAAAGGTTTCGGCAAACTGTCTGGCCCAGGCGTCATTGAAGTGGAGCAGGTTGAACGAGAGATCGACCGCCACAACCAGATCGGAGGTGGCGCTGGTGACCGCTGCGAGCATGGTGTTTGCGTGCTGGCGAGCCCTGTCGAGTTTCATATCGGCGGTCCGGTCTACCAGGGTGCCGCCGAGCCCGGTAATCCGGCCGCCCTGTTTCAGGGCCCGACAACTGAGCGTCACCCGCCGATGGTTCTGTTGCGAGGTAACGATATCGAGGTTGAGGGAGAATGCGTCTCCGGTTCGGAGGCAACGGCGGAACATGGCCCGGACCCTGGCCTGGCCGGTCTGGCAGTAGAAAAGCGCCTGTTCGGGCGTGATTTCGGCGCCCGGTCTCAGCTCAAGAAGCTGGAACATTCCCTCGGTCCAGGTCATTTCATTCGTGCGGGTGTCCAGTTCCCAGATCCCGAAACCGGCAATGCTCTCCGCTGCTCGCAACAGGCGGGAATCCCTGCTTGAGCTGTCGCACAGGGCAATCGTGGCACTCGCCGCCTTGTCGGAATCCCGAACGTCGAGTCGCAGGCTCAGGCAGGCGGTGTAGAAGAAACCTTCCTTGTGCCGGAAGGTCACCAGGACGTTCTGGCCACGCTCGATCCGGTGGCGGTTTGCCGGTGCAAAGGGATCATCCTGGCGAGATGCCAGGATCCGGTGCACCGGTTGGCCTTCCAGTTCGCTGCTCTCATAACCGAGCACCGCCTCGGCCTGGTGGTCAGCGAACAGAACTTTTCCTTCATCGTCGATGCGTAAAACGGTCTGGCGCCCGGAGGTCGCGGACTGGTCCGAACGGTAGCGGCGAATGATGAATTCTTTCACAGCGGGTAAGCCTCGCGTGTCCTGCAGCTTTTATTTTTTTAAAGGTTTTGCCACGATGCCGACATCATACTCATACTGATGCTGAAAAGAACCTCTCTGCGGAGCCGCCTTGACCGCCCACGTTGCCCCGATTTCCCTCGACTTTGAGGAGGGAATAGATCGCAAGACCCTCCGTCGCCTGAGGGACCGGTTTCTGCTGGTCAATCAGCAGCGCTGGGACCGTGCCCATTCTGCGTTGTCCTATCGCCAGCAGATGGTGCTGGAAATTCTGCCGCTGGTGTTTCATCTCAACCATCCGGCCCTGCCCGGTTACCTGGACAGCGATTGCCCCTATGGCCTGAGCAACTATCAGCCGTCACCGGCCACCATCAATGCGGCTCGTCGACTGGCCCGGACTTTTTCGCTGAAGGATGAAGGCAAGCGCAAACCGGATCTGGACGCCATGTTCCTGATGGGCAGCCCGGGAACCCTTGGCCATTCCGTGGCCAGTGACCTCGACGTCTGGCTCTGTCACCGCAGTGACCTGCCCGAGCGGGGCATCCGCTGTCTTGAGCGCAAAGCCGAGAAGCTGGCCCGCTGGGCGGAATCTTTCGGTGTCGAACTGCACGTATTCGTCTTCTGTGCTTCGGATTGGCGTGCCGGTCGGCAACGGGTAGAGGTGACCGGCGAGAACTGTGGCAGCGCCCAGCATTTCCTGCTGCTGGACGAGTTCTATCGGACCAGCATCCATCTGGCCGGTGCCTGGCCCATGTGGTGGCTGATTCCTGCGGAGCGGGAGGAAACCTACGATGACTGCATGCGCAAGCTGGTGGATTACCGGTTTGTGCGCGCCGAGGACTATATCGATTTTGGCCCGGTGCCGGCGATTCCGGAGGAAGAATTCCTTGGTGCGGGCGTCTGGCAGTTGTACAAGGGGATTGATGCGCCCTGGAAGTCGATTCTGAAACTGCTTCTGATCGAATGTTATGCGCGGACCACCGGTGAGGCTCTGTTGTCCAGCCAATTCAAGCGGGCCGTTTTCCGCGGCGAAACCGATGCCGACCGTCTGGACCCTTACGTCATGCTCTACAATCGGCTGGAGGGCTGGCTGACCGGACCGGAAGTGGCGTCGAGGCTGGACCTGATTCGCCGGAGCCTGTATCTGAAAGCCAGTTTGCCACTGACGCGGTCCGAGGTCTCCGGTGAGCAATGGCGTGCCCGCCTGCTGCGCCAGATGGTGACAGGTTGGGGCTGGAGTGAAAACACGCTGGCGGAGCTGGATGATCGTCAACGCTGGCGGGCAGAGGATGTCACCACCCTGCGTCGCACCATCGTCAACGAATTGACCCACGGTTACCGCCTGCTGTCGAAAATGGCCAGGGAGCATGGCCAACGCGCCGCCATCAGCGCCAACGATATCAATCTCCTCGGCCGCAAGCTTTATGCCGCGTTTCAGCGCAAGGCGGGCAAGATCGAGCAGATCAATCCCGGGCTGGCCCCGTCGCTGGCGGAGGAAAACCTGGCATTTCATCATCAGTCGGAGCAGGGCGGCGACGCCGACGGCTGGCTGCTGTACCGGGACCTAGAAGACCCGGCAGACGCTTTCTGGCAGCCGGTTATCCGTCGCTCCGGCAATCTGGCGGAACTGATGGTCTGGTGCTATTGCAACGGGCTGCTGACCCGCTCGACTCGACTGAATGTGCGGTCGGGCACCAGTATTGCCTCCGTCAGCGAGTTGCGTGAAATGCTTGATGCCCTGTCTGCGTTCCTGCCATTTCCGATTGCACCGGCGGAACGGGAAGCGTTGTCCCGGGGTGTGCGGCCATTGAGGAATCTGCTGTTGGTGAACGTCGGCATTGACCCTCAGGCCCACCTCACGGAAAAGGGCCTTCACAAGCTCAGTTCCCGGCACGATTCCCTGGGCTTTAGCGGCGGGCGGGAGAATCTGGTCATCAGCATCGACCAGATTACTTTCAACAGCTGGCATGAAGTCAGTCTCCAGCATTACGCAGCGGGCGATACACTGATCCAGTGCCTGAAGAATGTTCTCGCATCGGTGGCAGCCAATCCCGACGAATTGCCGGCCGTTCGGGTGCACTGCCACAACCGTGGTCATGGCTCTGCCATTGCCCGCCGGGTTCAGGAGCTGTTTGCCGATGTCCTCCGGCCCTTTTTTGCCGGAGGAACCGGCCCGCATCCGCTGCGCTATGTGATTGAAATGGATCGTCGCTACTTCCTGCTCCAGTTCAACGGCCTGGAACCGGGGTTTGTGGCACTCGACAGCTTTGAGGCGCTGATGGAGCATCTGGCGCTGCCCCAGGAGCGGTACCTGCCGGTGGTGTTCGATCGTTACGCGTTGCAGGAGGAGCCGGCCTTACGGGCGGTTTGCCTGGCCAGCGAACCGGACAACATCCAGGTGTTTTATCGTATTCTCGGCGATCAGGCCCGGCTCTGGGTCGTTGACGAACTGGGTTCTGTGTTCAGCTGGGAACAGGCGGTGACCAGTCGACGGCATTTGCTGGTGCCGGTACTGCGTTTCCTGGATAACCTGATCGAGCGGCGATTGCTGCGCCATACCGATTCCGCCGGCGTTGTTGCCGGCGTCCAGTGCTACGAAATTGTCCGGCGGGACGGGGCCTGGCGGGCCGAGTACCGGCCGGAGTCGGATTCGGGAGTGCCTCTGCCCGGATTTGAGGTGCAGGCCGTGGGCATCCACGAGGGCGACAGTCGCCTGCGCTTCGACATTTTCTGTGGTGACCAGGAATTCAGCGTCCAGGAGTACGGCGACCAGTTGATTCCGGCAGTGGCCCACTACATCCGCTCCCTCCGGCATAGCGATGAGGTCTACCCGGTGTACCTGACCGATATCCACCTGCCCCACGACCTCGACCCCCGGGTGTACCAGCATGATATCCAGACCAGCCAATACCTGTATTACCGGTCTGTGCTGGAAGATTCCCTGAACCGCCATCTCGCGAGGACTCGCTGACCTCGCGGCCCGGGGCGGGTGTCAGGTATACTGCGCCCATAGTGAACTCAGGGGTAGGTAGCCGATATGCGAGCGTGGACTCTGTCGATCATGACGTTGATGCTGGCTCTGGTTGTGAGCGGTTGCGGTCAGAAAGGACCGTTGTACCGTGACAGTCAGGCCGCTTCTATAACGTCCGGGCCGGATTCGGCCCAGGAGCAGCCCGATCGCGAAGAAACCCGCGACTAGCGCCATGGCCCCCCGGCCCCGTTAAACGAATCAGGAAACTCATGGACCATTTCAACTACCGCGACGGCGAGCTGTACGCCGAGGATATCCCTGTCTCTGCCATTGCCGATCGTTTTGGCACACCGGCCTACGTGTATTCGCGCGCCACGCTTGAGCGACATTACCGGGCATATGATGACGCCCTTCGGGATCACCCGCACCTGGTGTGCTACGCCGTTAAAGCCAATAGCAATCTGGCGGTGCTGAACGTTCTCGCGCGGCTCGGTGCCGGCTTTGATATCGTGTCGGCCGGTGAGCTGGAGCGGGTACTGCGGGCCGGTGGTGATCCGTCGCGGGTGGTCTTCTCCGGCGTTGGCAAGCAGGAATGGGAAATGAAGCGGGCCCTTGAAGTGGGCGTGCGCTGCTTCAACGTCGAATCCGATACCGAACTGGACAGGCTCAATGCGGTGGCGGGAGAACTCGGCGTAAAGGCGCCGATCTCTCTGCGGGTGAACCCGGATGTTGATGCCGGTACCCATCCCTATATTTCCACGGGTCTGAAAGAGAACAAGTTCGGGATTGATATTGCCGAAGCGTCGCAGGTCTATGCCCGTGCGGCAGGTATGCCGAATCTCGACGTGAAGGGTGTGGATTGTCACATCGGCTCACAGCTGACGAGCGTGTCACCGTTCCTCGACGCACTGGACCGAGTGCTGGCCCTGATTGATTCCCTGGCGGACCAGGGCATCCACATTCATCACCTGGATATGGGCGGTGGCCTGGGCGTCACCTACAACCATGAGCAGCCACCACAGCCGTCGGATTACGTGAAAGCGCTGGCCGAGCGCCTGGGTGACCGCAAACTGGAGCTGATTCTGGAGCCCGGCCGATCCATTGCCGCCAACGCTGGCATCCTGGTTACCAGAGTCGAATTCCTGAAGTGCACCGAGCACCGGAATTTTGCCATCATTGATGCCGCCATGAATGATCTGATCCGGCCGGCCCTGTACAGCGCCTGGCAGGCGATTATCCCGGTCAAGCCACACCAGGATGGTGAGGAAAAGGCCTGGGATCTGGTTGGTCCGGTCTGTGAAACCGGCGATTTCCTGGGCAAGGACCGTCACCTGCGCCTGCAGGCCGGGGATCTGCTGGCGGTTCGCTCTGCGGGAGCCTATGGCTTTGTCATGAGCTCAAACTACAACACGCGGAACCGGCCGCCGGAACTCATGGTCGATGGCGACCAGGTGCATGTGGTCCGCCGCCGTGAAACTCTCGAAGACCAGCTCGCACCCGAGAGCTGCCTTCCGGAATGAGCGGGAGCGAGGAGATGACACAGCAACGCCGGACCCAGGGCCCCATGCTTCGATTCACCAAGATGCATGGGCTGGGTAATGATTTTATGGTGGTGGATGCCATCAGCCAGCCTTTTCGTCTGCGCCCCGAGATGATCCGCGAACTGGCCAACAGGAATTTCGGAATTGGCTTCGATCAGTTGCTGGTGGTGGAGCCGCCCGGGCTGCCGGATGTCGATTTCCGCTACCGCATTTTCAATGCGGACGGGTCCGAGGTGGAGCAGTGCGGCAACGGTGCCCGCTGCTTCGCCCGGTTTGTCCGGGACCAGCGACTGACCAATAAAAAGGTCATCCGCGTTCAGACCGCCAAGGGCGTGATCGAGCTCCGTGTCGGCCGGGAAGGCATGGTGGTGGTCAATATGGGCGTGCCCGAGTTCAATCCGCCGGCCATTCCGTTTGCCGCCGACCGTCGAAAGGATGTCTACACCGTGGATGTGGACGGCCAGACAGTGGAACTGAGCGCCTTGTCCATGGGTAACCCCCATGGTGTGCTGCTGGTTGAGGATGTAGACCAGGCGCCGGTAGAAACGCTGGGGCCCAAGCTTGAGCGGCATCCCCGCTTCCCGGCACGGGCCAACATCGGGTTTCTCCAGATTCTGGATCGCACCCATGTCCGCCTGCGGGTGTTTGAGCGTGGCTCGGGCGAGACCCTCGCCTGCGGTAGTGGTGCCTGTGCCGCCGTGGTGGCCGGCTGCCTGCGAGGCCTGCTGGATGCCCGCGTGGAAGTGGAATTGCGGGGCGGCCCTCTGGTCATTGAATGGCAGGGTGAAGGGACCCCTGTTATGATGGAAGGGCCTGCAACCAGCGTATTTGAGGGGCAGTTGAGGCTGCCGGGTGATTCTGGTGGTCGTCGACGCAGGAGCGCTCGCCCCCATAAACAACGATCCTGACAGCCAGGAGTACTCCATGACAGAACAAACGGCCCGCCAGAAGGCCGGTGAGCTCACCCGGGAAGAGGTGGCGGATTACCTGCGCGCCAACCCCGATTTCTTCATCGACCAGGATGAGCTGCTGCGCAGCCTGACCCTGCCCCACGACAGTGGCCGGGCCATTTCGCTGGTCGAACGCCAGGTGCATCTGTTCCGGGAGCAGCGGGATACCCTGCGCAGGGAGTTGGTAGAGCTTGTATCCATCGCCCGCCACAACGACCGGTTGTTCGAGAAGAGCAAGCGTTTGCTGATGCAGGTGATTGAAGCGCGGACGCTCAACGATATGGCTGCTGCCATTGATGACAGTATCCGTGGTGATTTCGGTCTCGACGCCGCTTCCGTGTTGTTGTTTACCGATGTCGAGCTGCCTGAGGCCTCTCAAGGCGCCCTGCATGTGGTCAGTCCTTCTGCGGCCCGTGAGCGCCTGGGCAGCCTGCTGGAAGGCGAGCGGGCTGTGTGCGGTCAGTTCCGTGAAAGCGAACGGGAGTTCCTGTTTCCGGACCGTGAAGAACCCATTGCCTCGGTCGCCCTGGTGCCGCTGAGGCATGACGAGCTGGTGGGCGTGTTTGCGGTCGGTAGCTGCCAGCCGGGGTACTTTGACCAGAGCATGGGTTCCCTGTTCCTGAGCTACATCAGCGACACACTAAGCCGCCTGCTGCCGCCCATGGTGCAGCGCCACACAGCGGCTGCTCCGGTCACCGACATGGCGACGGAGTCCCGCTAAAGTGTCAGAAGCCCCGGAGAGTCCGACAGTGCCCAATGAGCTGACCGGGCCGCTGGCGGAATTTATCCGGCACCTGGCTTCTGAAAAACGCCATTCTCCGAGAACCTGCGACAGCTACCAGCGCGACCTTTTGCGTCTGGCGGACTGGTTGGGCCGCAGTGGATTCGTTGCCTGGCAACGGGTGACCAACCACGACCTGCGCCGCTACGTCGCGACGCTCAGCCGGGAGGGGTTGTCAGGCCGGAGCATTGCCAGACATCTCTCGGCGACCCGCCGTTTCTACCAGTTCCTGCTCAGGGAGAAGCTGGCATCGGATAATCCGGCGCTGGATATCCGGGCCCCCAAGAGTGGCCGCCGTCTGCCTCGCGTTGCAGATGTGGATCAACTGAATCATCTACTGGACGGACAGCCGGACGATCCCCTGGAAGTGCGGGATCTATGTATGTTCGAGCTGATGTATTCTTCCGGGTTGCGGCTGGCGGAGCTGGCAAGCCTGGATCTGGATACCGTCGATCTGCGCAGTGGTGAGGTTCGCGTGATGGGTAAGGGTGACAAGGAACGGCTGCTGCCCGTCGGACGAAAAGCCATTTCAGCCATACAGGCCTGGCTACCGTACAGAGCGGCGCTGGCCAATGACGGTGAGGCTGCTCTGTTCGTCAGCCAGCGGGGCGAAAGACTCAGCCACCGAAGTATCCAGGCCCGCCTTAGCCGTTGGGGAATCAGCCGTGGTGCCGACCAGAAGCTCCATCCGCACCTGCTGCGACACTCGTTTGCCAGCCACATGCTTGAATCCAGTGGTGACCTTCGTGCCGTACAGGAACTTCTGGGCCATGCCGACATTGCCACGACCCAGGTCTATACTCATCTTGATTTTCAACATTTGGCGCGGGTTTATGACCAGAGTCACCCCAGAGCACGACGCGATCGGTATCATGGTAAGACCAGTGACGAGAGTTCCTGAGGCCAACAAGGGTCATCCAGGGGTTTTTCACACATCAACAGTACAGCAAGGATAGGCGGGAGCGCTCCATGGCATCGGATCAGTCCTGGAAGGAAAAATACCTTCAGGAACTCGAGTCTGCAGACAATCGGGAAAAGCAGTGGAAGGCGGAGCGGAATACCCTTGAACGCATGCTGGTGCGCACCAGTCTCGCCTCCGAAGGCCAGACCCCGGAGCTGGATCGGTTACTGGCTCGCATCCGGAAGGACCTGCGGAAAAACCGGGTAGATGTGGACGCCTGGAAGGACTTGCAGGATCAGATTGATCGCCAGGTCGCCCTGCTCGATGAGCGCCAGTCGGCCAACGACAGGAAGCCTTCCTTTTTCTCCCGTCTGGCGCGAGAACCAGAGCAAGAGCCCCAGCAACAGCAGCAACAGGTCAGCGCGGAACCTTTACCGGAAAGCAGCGAGCAGCCGGAGTCCCTCCCGGGCAATGACCAGGATGTCGAGGACAACGTTCAGCGGTTGCGCATTGCCCGCCGTGTGGGCCAGCTGTTGGGTCAGATGCTTACCCAGGTCTCCCTTGAGCCTGCCGCCGAGGCCCGGGCCCGGGCGTTGCAGCAATCTCTCCTGGCCAGTAACGACTGGGATGAATTGCGCGAAGGCCTGAACCATGTGGCTGAGCTGGTCATCGCTGCGGTTACCCGGAGCAAGCGCGAGTTCGAAGCCTTTCTCAAGCGTCTCGATGAACGTCTGGAGCTGTTGAGGGAACACTTCTCGGCCCAGTCTTCGGCCCAGTCCGGCCGATTGGATGCCTCAGAGCACCTTGATCGGGAGATCCGCGAGGAAATTGAGCGGGTTGGGCAACGTTTGCAGGAGAGCGATGACCTTCAGGACCTAAAACAGTCGGTCAGTCGTCATCTTGAGTCCATTGGTCAGGCGGTAGGCCGTTTCCGTACCCAGGAATCCGAGCGCGAGCGTGCGCTCTCCGAGCAGCTTGAGGCCATGCAGGAGAAAGTGGCGGCCATGGAGGCCCACTCCGAGCAGATGCAGGAACAGGTCCGTAAGGAGCGGCTCCGGGCCATGACCGACCTGCTTACCGAGTTGCCCAACCGTGAAGCCTGGCAGGAGCGACTGTCATTCGAGTACAACCGCTGGCAACGCTACAGCCATCCGTTGACCATCGGTGTGCTGGATATCGATCTTTTCAAACGGATCAACGACTCCTATGGTCACAAGGCCGGCGACAGGGTGTTGCAGCTGGTTGCGAGGGAGTTCAGGGATCGCTTGCGCACCACGGACTTTGTGGCTCGTTTTGGCGGCGAGGAATTCGTGGTGTTGTTCCCGGAAACCGAACCTTCGGACGCGCGAGCAGTGGTGGACAAGTTGCGGGAACATGTCGGCAAGCTGCCGTTCCACTTCCGCGGCGAGCCGGTCACTGTGACCTTCTCAGCCGGCCTGGCGGGATTCATTGCCGGCGACACCGAGGAGTCGGTGTTCGACCGGGCCGACCGGGCCCTCTATCAGGCCAAGGACGCCGGCCGGGACCAGGTGATGATTAGCGACAGTGCCGAGATTCAGTGACGCATCATTGCGTCCAGCTCGTCGATCACCTCCGCCCAGTCGCTGTCTTCCTCCAGGCCTTCTTCCAGGAAGTGAGACTGGCTTTCAGACCAGATGGGAGCATCCTGGATGGCAACTTCGCTCGGCAGGGGCGAGTACCTGGCGACAAAATCCTCAATGCTTTTGGCGTCGGACGCGAGGCCTAGCTGCTCGAACAGAGTACTGAGGGTGTGTTTGCTGGTGTCCATGGACATTCGTCTCCCGTTGGCCGTTTGCCTGAATGAAATCAATGGCGTTTGCAGGTATTGTTCCCTGAAATGTAGCGGAACCCTTAAGGATATCCAGTGAAGGTTACCCTTGCCTTTCTACTATGCTGCCTGTTGGCGCTGTTTCAATCCCCCCTGCGGGCGGAACCGCCGCAAGCATCGCCGGCCCCCGTGCTAGGCAAAGAGGAGCTGACCTGGCTGGAAGGGCAGGACCGGTTTCGTATCGGTCTTCGCAGCGATCAGGTGCCGCTGGTTTTCGATACCGGCAATGGAGTGCTTGCTGGGACCTACATTGACTACCTTGCCCGGCTCTCCGACAAACTGGGCGTCGCCATGGAGCCCATCGTCCTGGAGATCGGGCAGGATAGCGGCCCGGTCAGGAGTGAGCTGGCAACCGATGCGGTTCTGACCACCAGAATGCCGGGGATGCCGGTGGTGCCCGGCAAGCGTTTCACCGATCCCCTGATGTCTCTTACCTATGGCGTGTTCGTCAGCGCCGGCGATGCGGCCATCCGGACCCTTGCCGATCTTGAGGGCAGCCGGATTGCGGTTATTGCCGGTGACCCCAACCAGTATCCCATGCTGGACCCCGTCGAGGAGTTTACGCCGGTGCCGGTCAGCAACGTCAGCGAAGCCGTCGGCCAGATTCTTTCGGGGCAGGCCGATGCGTTTCTGGCACCGGTGCCAGTGGTGTCCGATTACCTCCAGTCGGCGATGGTGAATGGTATTGGTCTGTCGGTGCTGCTGGATAACAGCCCGGTAGATGTGGTGTTGCGGGTGGATACTGATCGGGATCTGCTTTACCAGGTGTTGAACAAGTCCATTGCGGCGATCAGTCACAACGAGCATCGCACCATCCGACAGTCATGGCTGCAGGCGGATCAGCCTTCCCTCGAACGAACTGGCCTGGAATTATCCGGGTCGGATATGGAGTGGCTCAAGCAGCATCCAGATCTGAAAGTTGCGTTTCGCGCGGACTGGCCGCCGTTTGAATACACTCAGGATGGCCGGCCCACAGGTCTGGTTCCGGATTTGCTGACCCGGCTGGAAACCGAACTGAACGTACGGTTTACGCGCTCTGTCGCTGGAGGCCGCATGGATGCAGAAGAGAAACTGCGTTCGGGCGAGGTGGATATTCTTCCCGGGTTGTCCCGGACGCCGCGCACCGAAGAGGCATTTCTGTTTACCCGGGCCTATCTGACCGTGCCCATCGCCCTTGCCATCAGGGACGACGGTCGCTTTATCGGCGATCTCCGGGAACTCCGCACGGAACGGGTGGGTGTGGTGAACCGGCATGCGGCCCACGATTACCTGTTGATCAATCATCCGAACCTGGATCTTTACCCGATGGATACGGTGGAGGAGGGGCTTCTGGCGCTATCCAACGGCGACCTGGATGTCATGGTTACCCATATTCCGGCGGTCAGCTACACAGTCGCCCGGCTGGGGCTGTCGAACCTTAGGATTACCAGCATCACTCCCTACCAGTACGACCTGCGACTGGCCGTGCGCAAGGACAACCCCGAGCTGCACCGGGTGCTGAACAAGGCGCTGGGCAGCCTCGAAGCCAGCGAGACAGAATCCATCTACAACAGGTGGATTCATCTGGATATCGAGCAGGAGACCGATTACACCGTGGTGCGGCGGGTGGTGCTGATCGCCATCCTGGTCGTGCTGATCTTCCTGTACTGGAACCGCAAGTTGTCGCGGGAGGTGGATGAGCGTATCCGTTCGGAGAATGCCCTGCGCCGGAGCGAAGACGAGTTGCGGGCTGCCAAGCTCGAAGCCGAGAGGTTGGCCCGGGAGGCGGAGGCCGCCAGCCTGGCCAAGAGTGAGTTCCTGGCCAATATGTCCCACGAAATACGAACGCCGATGAACGCGGTGATCGGCTACAGCGATCTGCTCAGCAACAGTGTTACCGACCCGCAGCAGCGCAATTACCTGGACGCCATCCGGGCGGGAAGTCGAAGTCTGCTGATGCTGATCAACGACATTCTGGACCTGTCCCGAATCGAGGCGGGGAAAATGCGGTTGGACTATTCCGCCGTATCGGTCCGTCGTCTCCTGGATGATGTTCGCCACATTTTCGATCTGCGGGCCCGGGAGCAGGGCATAACCCTGGAAGTGAGTGTCGACTCGCGAATGCCCGGCGCCATGATGCTGGATGAAACCCGTCTTCGGCAGGTTCTGTTCAACCTGGTCGGCAACGCCATCAAGTTCACCCACGACGGTGGTGTCACAGTTCGGGCAACCGCGAAGCCGCTCAAGAAGCGGTCGGCAGAAGCGGAACAGAACCCGGAAGCGCCGGAACGCCAGTATTACAAGTTGATCGTCACGGTCAGCGATAGCGGTATCGGTATCCCGCCGGATCAGGTGGAGCGTATTTTCGATGCCTTTGAGCAGCAGGAGGGGCAGAATACGCGGCGCTATGGTGGAACCGGTCTCGGGTTGGCCATCAGCCGGAAGCTGGCCCGTATGATGGGCGGTGAGCTGGAAGTTGAGAGTGAGCAAGGTTCCGGTTCGGTCTTTACGGTGACCTTGCCCCGGGTTGAGGCGACGGTGGAACAGGCGGAAGACGAGGGCGTTCCCAAGGAATCCGACCGGCTGCTGGCCCAGACTCTCAGCATGCAGGAGCGGGGCTGGCTCAGGGAACAGCTCGCGGCGGATTTCGGTGACGAGTGGGAAGCTGTGAGAGAGAGTGGCGATCCGGAGCAGATGAAAGACTTTGCACGCCGGGTGCTGGCCTGGGGCCAGCGATTCCGGTCACGTTCCGTTACCCGTTACGGGGAGAAGCTGCTTGCGGATGTCGAGGCATTCAACCTGGACGCGGTCAACAGTGCTCTTGAGGCTTTCCCGAAGTTGCTCGGCCGCGAAGAGTAAGAGCCGGGTGGGTTACAGACAATCGAACTGCGAGCGACGGTCGAAAGCGACCGAGACCATGTCGTAACCGGAATCCGAGAGTTGGCGGATCAGGTCGCGGTCTTTCAGCAGAGTCATGCAGACCTTGTGCACGCTGGCCTGAAGCTGTTCAGATGCCATGTCGTTAGAAGCCAGGCGGAAATCCACAATCAGGTATTTGCGCTCGACCGCCGCGCTGGCGGGGATATCCTGTCGTTCAACGCTCTCGTACCCGATATAGGTCGCCTGGGCTTCCGGAAACACCTGGCTCATGAGTACATCAAGATTTTCGGCATGAACAAGCGGTGCCGACAGCAAAAGGGCTGTGGCAGCGAGGCGAAGTGAGCGTGTGATCGTCATTGGAGGCCACTCCCTGGTGACATTCCGGTTAATCTGTAACCAAGTGTAAAGTTTGGTTACTGTTGATTATTGCAGAGTCTGTCGCATTTTGCGTGATATGTGACATTAATTTTTCAATTGTTTGCAGTCTCGATACAGTGACGACCGGGCTTTCGGGCTCCCGGTCCGGTGCACGATCAACTATGATGTGGGTAAGACGGACTTAGAGAGGAAAACGCATGTTTCAGCTTGTCTTTAAAGGGGAATGCGTTCCCGGAACGGATCTGGAAACGGCGCGCAACAATGCCAGAACCCTGTTCAAGGCTTCTCTTGATCAGGTTGATCGCATGTTCAGTGGTCAGCCGGTGGTTATTCGCAACAAGCTGGAAGAGGTTCAGGCTGAAAAATACCGGGCGGTATTGAAAAAGCACGGCATGGTAGCTTATGTCCAGCCGATGGCTGACGCCCGGCCTGCTGCCAGTGCGGCACGACAGCAGGCCCCGTCGGCCCCCGCAAGTCAGCCCCGTCCGGAACCGACGCCCTCTGCCCCGCCGGCTGAAGAGCAGCGCCGTGGGGTTCCTGAAACCGAGCCTGGCGATCGTCTGCCGGTGGCGGGAGAGAAGGTGGATACGATACTTTCCGGCTCCGGTCTGAGTCTGGATCCGGTCGGGGTCAACCTGACAGAGAAGACCGAAGTGGAGCCACCGATGTTTCAGCATCTGGACGAGTGGAGCCTGGCTCCGGCTGGTAGTGATCTGGGTGTCGAGCGTGACCTGCCGCCGCCGATGATACCTGACGTATCCCACCTGTCACTGGCGGACGACGACTCCTCCGAGCGGAAATAACCCAATTGTGAGCCAGTGCAACCCCTGGGGCCGGAATGCCCCTCGACTGATCGCCGTCATCATGATTCTCCTGGCACCACTGGCTTCGGCTGAGGAGCGTCCCAAGGTAGGGCTGGTTCTGAGTGGCGGCGGCGCCAAGGGTATGGCCCATGTTGGCGTGCTGCGGGTTCTGGAGGAAATGCGGGTTCCTGTTGATCTGGTGGTTGGCACCAGCGCGGGTTCCGCGGTGGGTGCCCTATACGCCAGTGGCATGCCGGTCAGTGACATCGAGCAGCGCTTTATTGAGATGGACTGGCTGTCGAGCTTTCGCGACGATCCTGGCCGGGTCTACAAACCGGTGCGTCGCAAACAGGATGACTGGCGTTTTCCGGTGGTTCCGGGTATCGGGGTGCGTGCCGACGGTTTGCACCTGGGCGGTGGGCTCATCGCCGGCCAGAACCTTGGCTTTATTCTCAACGAGCTGACCCGCAACGCCGCGCTGGTCGAGGATTTCGACCGCTTGCCGATTCCCTTCCGGGCCGTTGCCACAGACCTGGAGACCGGTGAGCCGGTGGTTATCGGTGACGGCAACCTGTCCGAGGCCATTCGGGCCAGCATGAGTATCCCGGGCGTTTATGCCCCGGTCGAACGGGATGGGCGGTTGCTGGTGGATGGCGGCGTTGCCAACAACCTGCCGGTGAGTGTTGCCCGGGAGTTGGGCGCTGACGTCATAATTGCCGTTGATATCACCGACAGCCTCATGGAAGCGGACGAACTGGGTGGGGCGTTCTCTGTGGTCGGACAGCTCACCACCATCATGACCCGACGAAATACCGATCAGCAACTGGACCTGCTTGCCGATGGCGATGTGCTGATACGTCCCGATCTGGAAGGCTACACCTCCGCCGATTTTTATGATGCGCCGGTACTGTTTGAGCTGGGCGCCAGTTCCGCCAGGGAACACGGTGTCGAGCTGCGGCCTCTGGCGGTAACCCGCAAGGCGTGGGCCGCCTGGCGGGACAATGTGGCGGCGCGGGACGACGGAGCAAACATCGTTTCACGTATCGAGATCGAAGACAGCCGTCGGCTGGCCCGTGATTTTCTCAGGGAACGGATCCGGCAGAGAACCGGCGAGCCCCTGGATACTGAGCAGTTGGAAGCCGATCTCAAACGGATCTATGGCGTCGGCTATTACGAGATCGTGTCCTACTCAATCTCGTCAGCACCCGAAGGCACCATTCTGACCGTGCGCGTTCAGGAAAAGAGCTGGGGTCCGAATTACCTGTCCTTCGGCCTCAACTATGAGGACAACTTTGACGGGGAAACCCGGTTCAATCTCGCCTCCTCTCTGCGCATTACCGAGTTGAATGAACTGGGTGGGGAGTGGCAGACCGGTGTCCAGCTGGGCACCGAGCCCTGGGTTCGCAGCCAATGGTATCAGCCTCTGGATTACGGCTATGAGAGATTCCTCGTCCTTGGCGGCGAGTATTCCCGGGATACGTTCAGCCTGTTCGATGCCGCCGGCACCCGCATTGCGGAGGTGGACGTGACCTTCCGACAAGCGGATCTGGCACTGGGTATGGAGATTGGCGGTAATGCTGAAATCCGCCTGATCTATGCCCGGGGCTATGCCATGGTGGATGAGCAGATCGGCCAGCCGGTGGCCCCTGAGGGTTCCGTGCATCAGGGCGGGATAGCCCTGCAACTGGTCCATGACTCGCTGGATGATACGTTTTTCCCCCGTGCGGGTGGCTTTGCCGGTCTTCGGGGGCGGTTCGAGCGTGAGGGGTTGGGGTCAGACCGGGAGTTTGATTCGCTCACCGGTCTGGCGTTGGGCACCGAGAGCTGGAAGGGCCTGACGTTGACCGGGCTGCTGTACGCCCATGCGGTAACGCGGGGCACGCCCGGCATTGAAAACGCAGTCCGCCTGGGCGGGTTCCGGCGTCTGTCCGCTTACGCGCCGGGTGAAATTACCGGAGACAACGCCCTGATGGTCTCAGCCTACGCCAGCCAGAGCTTTGGCGGACCACTGCTGCCCTGGTTTGTGGGCGCCGGGTTCGAGGCGGGCAATGCCTGGCCCTCGCTGGATGCGGCAAGCTGGGACAGCTCGGTGAAATCCTCCAGTGTGTTCGCCGGCGTGGACACTTTCCTGGGCCCGGTGCAACTGGCGGCGGCCTACAACAATGAAGATAACTGGACCGCCTACCTGAATATCGGCTTCTCGTTCACGCAGCTTTTCTACTAACGACCTTCAGGCAGTCTTGCCTCCGGTCTGGTCGATAGCCTCCAGTACCTGGTGGCACTGCTGCAGGGCGAAGCGGTGCAGGATATCCGCCAGGCGCTCCTCATCCCGGTCCTTGATGGCTTTGATGGATTGCTCCATGTGCGACAGGTTGTCCTCAAGCACCCGATTGCCCCCTTGCCGAAAGGCGACGAAGGCACAACGCTTTGCTGACGGCCAGAGGTCATCAATGGCCGAGACAATGAAATAGTTATCGGCATACGCCAGCGACGCCTTGGTGTACTCAATCCCCAGTTCCAGAAACGCCATCAGATCGTTTTTCCCGTAGCAGGCCTGCATCTGGTTGTAGAGGCTTTCCAGCCTGGCCATATCATCAGGCTGCCAGTTGCGCACCAGCTTGCGCCCGGTATGGGTGAGGTAAAGTTCCAGGGTTTCATAAAGGCTTCGGACGAAGTACTCATCCAGCGGTGTCACGAACGCACCCTTGCGGGGAACATTACGGACCAGGTGCCGCTTTTCCAGCAGCAACAGCCCTTCCCGGATGGAACCGTGGCTGACGTCCATCTGCTTGGCCATGGCGCCCTCGTAGATCCGTTCTCCGGATCGAAGCTGGCCAAAGGCAATCAGATTCTCGATGTGGCGGGCGACCTGTTCGGTCAGCGTTTCTCTGGGTTTGAAGGCATTCATGGTGATCTGTCGCTACTGCGTACTGGCTGAATCGTGTTGGCATAGTCGCACATCGGGTATTCCGGAGCCAGTGGCCGGCCGAGCTACAGCAAGGGCGCCAGCAGCCTCACCGCCCGGCAAGCCAGTCGGAACAGGATTGAGCGCTCCTTGTAGTCGCTTTCGGTCATCAGGCGGGAACTGTCCAGATCCTGTTCCAGCATGGATTCCACACTGCGGATGAAGTGCGGTGCTGTGGTGATGGCGGTAATCTCGAAATTCAGCCGCATCGATCGGTTGTCCATGTTGGCCGTTCCCACTGCCGAATACCGGTCATCCACCAGTATCACTTTCTGGTGCATGA